>Ga0180220_1000292_pt1 | contig 64724 bp, 61 predicted proteins | sample eDN5th37CBELigBY_FD_151335 | JGI IMG/M metagenome (GOLD analysis project Ga0180220, IMG submission 151335) | Enriched backyard soil microbial communities from Emeryville, California, USA - eDNA 5th pass 37_C BE-Lig BY (version 2) (version 2) | ecosystem: Environmental > Terrestrial > Soil >...
CGTCGTCGTCGGCTTGGCGGCGGCGACCGGCTGATCGGCGACCGCGGCGGCGTCGACGTCCGTGGCGCCCGGCTCGCCGGCGGCGGCCTGCTCGCCCTCGGCGGGCTGGTCCTTGCCGCGCAGGCGCGCGGGCTCCTCGTCCGTGGTCGGCTGCGGCTTGGGATCGGCCACCGGCTCGGGCGCGCTGGCGACGACCGGCGCGGGGGCGGGCGGCGGCGGCGCCGGGGCCGGGGCGGGCGCGGGCTCGGGGGCCTGGGCGATCTGCGCGGGCTCGGGGGAGCGGTCGCCGCGGTTGGTGGCGTGGTCGACCTCGACGGCGGCGCCGGTGACGATCGCGGCGGCCGCCAGCGTCGCGGCGGTCTTGGACGCGATGGTCCCGATGCCGGCCGACAGGGCGCTGGCCGCGCCCGCGGACGCCGTCGACGCGGCGGCCGCGCCGGCGGCCGCGCCGCCGCCGGCGGACGCGGTCGTCCCGATGTGCGCGAGCACGACCTTCTTGAGGAAGAGCAGCGGCGCGACGGGCATGATCGCCGCCAGCGCCTTGTTGGTCTCCTTGAGCTGCTGGCGGAACATCGCGCACCGGTCGCACGCCTTCAGGTGGCGGCGGACCGGCGGGCTCATGCGCGTGAGACCCTCGGCGACCTCGCCGAGCTCGAGGCGCACCTCCTCGCAGGTGAGGCGCCGCGCCTCCGACATCTCCGCCAGCGCGACGCGGGCGCGCACGAGCAGCGACTTCACCGACGGCACGGTCGTCTCCATGACGTCGGCGATCTGGTCGTAGGAGAGCGCGTCGATCTCGCGCAGCAGCAGCGCGGTGCGCTGGGTCTCGGGCAGCTCCTGGACGTCGCCGACGAGCTGGCGGAACTCCTCGCGCTTGTGGACCTTGTCGGCCGTCGTCTGGCCGTGGTCGGCGAGGTGGATGTCCATCGAATCGACGCCGATCGCGGTCTGGCGGCGCAGGTGGTTCAGCGACCGGTTGCGCGCGATCCGGTACAGCCACGGGCGCACGTTGATCGGGCGCTCGTCGGCGACCATCGCGTTGAACGCGGCCGCGAACACCTCCTGCAGCACGTCCTCGGCGTCCTCGCGCGAGTTCAGCATGTGCCGGCAGAAGGCCAGCAGGCGCGCCTGGTAGCGGGCGACGAGCGTCTCGAACGCGCTCTGGTTGCCGCGCCGCGTCAGCGCCACGAGCCGCTCGTCCGACTGCAGCCGCAGCAGCGGCGTCGGACCCCGGAGGCCGGAGAGGGCGGTGGGTTTGAGAGCAGAGACTTCCATGGCGCTTCCCGAGGGCGGGAACACTGCTGGAACGGTTAGGTTGCGGTCGGAGTTGCGCTCGCTCGCCCGGGTGGCGGAACTGGTCTACGCGGCGGCCTTAAAAGCTGCTGCCCCGCGAGGGGCGTGTGGGTTCGAATCCCACCCCGGGCACTCGCCGCCTGCGCGCGCGGCCGGCGGCTAGCCTTCCGCCATGACGGTACGACGACTGGCACGAACGGTGGCGGTCGCGGCGGGGGCCGTCGCGATCGGGGCAGGCAGCGCGGACGCGGCGATCCGGGTGTGGGATCCCGACGGCCGGGAGCTGGTCCGGTTCACGGCGCTCTCGTGCCGGGTGGACTCGGCTGGGTTCCACGGGCGGGCGATCGTGAAGGGCTGGCGGCTGGTCGTTCGCATCCAGCCGTTCTCGGGCTTCAAGCGCTACCCGCTCGAGTACGGGGAGGGCGAGTCGGAGGCCAGTTTCTTCCTCGATCCGCCTGGGGGCGGCGGCACGTTCAGCAACGCGCAGGAGCCGCCGCCGGCCGCCGCTCGGCTCACGCTCGGCGGCTCCATCCAGTTCCCCGGCGGGCGCAAGCGCATCCGCATCGCCTTCCCGATCGCCTACGACAGCTCGGACGCCGACCCGAACGTCGTGCGCGTGGTCGGAACGGCGTCGTGCGCGTACCGGCGGCGGTAGATCGCCGGCGCCGGCCCGGGCGTCTAGGCTTGCGCCATGGACGTCGCGATCGCGGGAGGGCACGGGCAGATCGCGCTGCGCCTGACGCGGCTGCTGGCCGCGCGCGGCGACCGCGTGCGCGGGCTCATCCGCAACCCGGCGCATGCCGACGACGTGCGCGCCGCCGGCGGGGAGCCGGTGCTGTGCGACCTCGAGGGCGACGGCGACGTCGCCGCCGCGATCGCGGGGGCCGACGCGGTCGTGTTCGCCGCCGGCGCGGGCCCGGGCAGCGGGGCGGAGCGCAAGCGCACGATGGACCTCGGCGGCGCGCTGCGGCTGATCGAGGCGGCGAAGGCGCAGGGCGTCGACCGCTACGTGATGGTCAGCGCGATGAGCGCCGACGACCCGTCGCGCGGCGAGGGCGTCTTCCGCGCCTACCTCGAGGCCAAGGGCGCCGCCGACCGGGCGCTGCGCGAGAGCGGCCTCGACTTCACGATCGTGCGCCCCGGCCGCCTCACCGACCAGCCCGGCACCGGCCGCGTCGCGATCGCGCCGCGCCTCGATCCGGGCGCCGTGCCGCGCGACGACGTCGCCGCCGTCCTGGCGGCCGTCCTCGACGAGCCGCGCACCGCCGGCCTCACGTTCGACCTCGTGTCCGGCGACACGGCGATCGCCGACGCCGTCGCCGCCGTCGCCGACGCGTGAGCGAGCCGCGGCCCCCGCGCCTGCCGCGCGAGCTGGACGAGGACCCGCTCGAGCCCGCCGACCTGCGCCCCGACGCGCGGATCCGCGAGCGCCGGATCGTCGATGCGCAGCTCGCCGGCGTCCACCTGGCGGGCGTCGAGCTCGGCGAGGTGCACCTCAGCGGCGGCGACCTGTCGGAGGCGCGCATCGACGGCGGCGGCCTCGCCGACGCGCTGCTGGAGCGCGTGAACCTCGCCAACCTCCGCGCGCGGGGCGCGTCGCTGCGGCGCGTCGAGCTGCGCGGCTGCCGCATGACCGGCCTGCAGTGGGCCGAGGGGTCGTGGCGCGACGTGCTCGTCACCGACGCGCGCGCCGACCTGTGCGCGCTGCGCTACACGACCCTGCACGGCGTGACGTTCCGCGACTGCGTGCTCACCGACGCCGACCTCGTGGAGGCGCGGCTGCGCGAGGTGCGCCTGGAGCGCTGCTCGCTGGAGCGCGCCGACCTCAGCGGCGCCCGGTTCGAGCGCGTGGAGCTGCGCGGCTGCCGGCTCGACGGCTGGCGCGGGGTGCAGCGCCTCGACGGCGTCGCGATGCCGTGGCCCGACATCGTCGAGTCGGCCGGCGCGCTCGCCTCCGCGCTCGGCGTGCGCCTGCTCGACGACGACTAGCGTCCCGCGAACGCGTGCACGGCGGCCACGTACGCGTCCGGCCGCTCGGCGTACGGGAAGTGGCCGGCGCCCTCGATCGTCACGACCTCCCCGCGCGGGGCGAGCGCGGCGATCTCGGCGGCCGCGCCGGGCGGCGTCGCGCGGTCCTGGGCGCCCGCGATCGCCAGGACCGGCACGTCGACGCGCGGCAGGCCCGCGCGGACGTCGTAGTCCTCGAAGGCGTCCTCGTCGAGCGCGACGTCCACGCGGAAGCGCACCGCGTCGAGCTGGGCCCGCAGCGCCGCGCACGCGGGCCCGTCGGGGTCGGCGCAGAAGAACGGCATCTGGCCGCGCCACGCCTCGCGCAGGTCGGCCTCCGTCCCGGCCTCCTCCTCGGCCTCGAACGCGGCGGTCACCTCCGGCCGGCCGAACGCCTCCACGCGCGCCTCGAAATCGTCGAACACCGCCTCGCTCGCCGCCCCGCACGACGCGATCACGCGCGCGGCGTGGCCCGGGTGCTCGACCGCGCAGGTCAGCGCCACGAACGACCCGAACGAGTGGCCCAGCAGCGTGTACGGCGCCAGCTCCAGCGCATCGGCGAACGCGCACACCGCGCGCGCGTACCCGGCCAGCCCGCGCGCGTCCGGCGCCGCGGCCGCCGACCGCCCGTGGTCGGGCAGGTCCAGCGCGATCACCCGGTGCGCGTCGCCCAGCGGCGCCAGCCACTCGCCGAACATCGCGCCGTCGGTGCCCGGCCCGGGGTGCAGCGCGACGATCGCCGGGCCGGCGCCCCACTCGCGCCAGTGCAGCTCCGCGCCGTCGCACACGCGCGAGGCCATCAGCGCTCGACGATCACCGTCGTCGACTTCACCACGGCCGACGCCGGGACGCCGGGGCGCAGCTCCAGCTCCTCGGCCGCCTCGCGCGACATCAGCGACACGATCCGGTAGGGGCCGCACGCGAGCTCGACCTTCGCCATCACGCCGTCCATCTCGACGGCGACGACGATCCCCGCCAGCCGGTTGCGCGCGCTCGTCCGCTCGCCGCCGGCGCTGCGCTCGCGCAGCAGCCGCGCCAGCTCCTCGGCCCGCAGGTAGCGCTGGCTGCCGCGGCGCTCGAACGCGATGCGCCCGTCGCGCTCCCACCGGCGCAGCGTGTCGGTCGAGACGCCGAGCGCCTGCGCGGCGGCGCCGATGCGCACGAGGTCGTCCACGGGCGCCAGCCTACGGGCCGCGGCGGTCAGGCGACGTGCTCGGCGGCCCGCCCGCTCGCGGGCCCGGGTGCGAACGCCGACAGCGCGCGCTCGACCAGCGCGGGGCCGCCGTCGGCGACCAGCCGGTCGGTGGTCGCCTCGGGTCCCAGCGCGGCGATCCAGTCCTCCTCGCCGCCGGCGATGACGGCGTCGGGCTCGTCGGCCGGCGCCTCCTCCGACAGCGAGGCGCCGCGCTCGTCGAGCGTCAGCCAGAAGCGGCGGTCGTCGACGCGCAGCTCGACCACGCCCTCCGGGCCGGGCCCCCGGTCGCACAGGCCGCAGGCGGCGCGCAGCACCGCGCCGACGTCGACGGCCTCGCGCGGCCGCGGCCGGCCCCACGCCCACCGGTAGCCCCAGCGCGACAGCTCGGCGATGACCGGGACGAGGTCGCGGGCGCGGTCGGTCAGCTCGTAGTCGACGCGCGGCGGCACCTCGCGGTAGCGCTGGCGGGTCAGCAGCCCGTCGGCCACCATCCGGTTCAGCCGGGAGCGCAGCTGCTCCGTCGAGATGCCGGGGAGGACGCGCTGCAGCTCGACGAAGCGGCGGGGGCCGCAGACGAGGTCGCGGACGATGAGGAGCGTCCACTTGTCGCCGACGAGATCGAGGGCACGGGCGTCGGGCGACCACTGGTCGTATGGGTGCCGCTTGGGCGAAGGGACGGCGGTGATGGTGGCCTCCTGCCTGGGCCGAGTGACGCGAGTCAATCTACCTGGTGCGGTCCAGGCGATGGGAGAGCTCTCTGCCCCCCGCGCCGCAAGTTCCGTACCCCACGCGCGTTGGCGCTGGACGTGGGGATCGTCATCTCGCTCGCCGAGCATCGCCGCACGCGCGGCCGGGCCGCGTTCCTGTTCGACCTCGCCGATCCCGACACCTATCTGGCCGCCGAGCGGGTCGAGCGCCTCGGGGCCGACCTCGCGTGGCTGCCGGCCCGGGCACTGCTGCCGCCGGCGCGCACCGCCGCGCACGAGCGGCGCGCCCGGGAGCTGGGCCTGCCGCTGGTGTGGCCGCGCCCGTGGCGGCCGCGCCTGCCGCGGGCGATGCGCGTCGCCGCGCACGCCGAGCGCCACGGCCGCGCCGTCGAGCTGGTGCTCGCGGCGACGCGCCTGGCGTTCTGCGGCGGCTTCGACCTCGAGGACCCCGAGGTGCTGGCCGAGGCGATCGCGGCGGCCGGCCTCGCCCTCGGCCCGGCGCTCGACGCGGCCGGCGACGTGACGCTGGACCCGCCGATCCACGCCGCCGGCCGGCTGCTCGCCGCGTCCGGGGCGGCCCCGCCCGCCGTGCGCGTCGGCGGCGCCGTGTTCGCCGGCGAGGTGCGGCTGGCCGAGGCCGCGCTCGCCCTGCGCGGCCGCGGACTGGTGGCCGAGCGCTGACCACCCCGCTCGACCGAACGCCGACGTTCATGTAAGGTGGCCGCCCATGGCTGCCGAAACTGAGAAGGAGACCAAGCTCCACGGCGGGCGCCTCGTCGCCAAGCGACTGAAGGCCCACGGCGTGACGAAGCTGTTCACGTTGTCGGGCGGGCACCTGTTCTCGGTGTACGACGGCTGTCGCGCGGAGGGCATCGACATCGTCGACGTCCGCCACGAGCAGACCGCCGCCTTCGCCGCCGAGGGGTGGGCCAAGGTCACCCGGCAGCCGGGCGTCGCCGCGCTCACCGCCGGCCCCGGCGTCACCAACGGGATGAGCGCGCTCGGCTCCGCCCAGCAGAACGGCTCCCCGATGGTCGTCCTCGGCGGGCGCGCGCCCGCGATGCGCTGGGGGCAGGGGTCGCTGCAGGAGATCGACCACGTCCCGTTCGTCGCCCCGCTCACCAAGTCCGCCCGCACCCCGGGCTCGACCGCCGACATCCCGCCGCTGGTCGACGAGGCGATCGTCACCGCGATGCGGGCGCCGACCGGCCCCACGTTCGTCGACCTCCCGCTCGACTACGTGTTCATGGAGCTCGAGGAGGAGCCGGCCTCGACCGCGCGCATCGCCGACCCGCGCGACACGCCCGCCGCCGACGGCGTCGAGGCGGCGATCGAGCTGCTGCGCGGGGCGCGACGGCCGGTGATCATGGCCGGCACCGGCCTGTACTGGGGCCACGGCGAGCATGCGCTGCGCGCGCTCGTCGAGGAGCGCCGCATCCCCGTCTTCGCCAACGGCCAGGCGCGCGGCTGCGTGCCCGCCGACCACGAGCTCGCGTTCTCGCGCGCCCGCTCGACCGCGCTGAAGGGCGCCGACGTCGCGCTCGTCGTCGGCGTGCCGATGGACTTCCGGCTCGGCTTCGGCGCCGCGTTCGGCGACGACACGAAGATCGTGCTGCTCGACGCCGCCCCGTCGGGGCGCACGATCGCGCGCCCGCCCGAGGTGGAGCTGTACGGCGGCATCGCCGCGACGCTCGACGCGCTGCGCGACGGCGGCGCGCTGGACACGCAGGGGTGGGTCGACGAGCTGCGCGCGGTCGAGACCGAGCGCCGCGCGGCCGAGGAGGCCGAGTGCGCCGACGACCGGTCCCCGCTGCACCCGATGCGCCTGTACGCCGAGCTCGCGCAGGTGCTCGACCGCGACGCGATCATCATCGGCGACGGCGGCGACTTCGTCTCCTACGCCGGCCGGGTCGTCGACTCCTACGAGCCGGGCTGCTGGCTGGACCCGGGGCCGTTCGGCTGTCTCGGCGCCGGCCCCGGCTACGCGCTGGCGGCCAAGCTCGCCCACCCCGACCGCCAGGTCGTGCTGCTGCTCGGCGACGGCGCGTTCGGGTTCAGCGGCATGGAGTGGGACACGCTCGCGCGCCACGGCGTCGCGGTCGTCGGCGTGATGGGCAACAACGGGATCTGGGCGCTCGAGAAGCACCCGATGGAGTTCCTCTACGGGTACTCGGTCGCGGCCGAGCTGCGGCCCGAGACGCCCTACCACGAGGTGGTCGCCGCGCTGGGCGGCCACGGCGAGCTGGTGCGCGCGCCGGCGGAGCTGCGACCGGCGCTGGAGCGCGCGTTCGGGGCCGGCGGACCGGCGCTCGTGAACGTGCTCACCGACCCGGACGTCGTCTACCCGCGGCGGGCGAACCTGGCCTGAGCGCCAAAGGGGAGAGTCCTACCCGCGCTTAGCGCATTTCTGCCCCGCGTTGGACTGAACATGGACGTTCGTTCGATAGCGGCGGCGACGCGGCGTCAACATACTCCGCCGTGCCGGTCGGTGGGGGTTCGTCCCCTGGTGGCCGGTTCATAGGCTCGGGCGAAGCCGCATCGAATCGGCGCCTCCCGCCGCTCGAGCCAACCGAACGGCCCCTGCATGGCACGTACCCCTGCCCGTCCTGTCGGGGCCACTTTCGAAAGCCGTCCCGCTTGCGGGGCGGCTTTCGAGCATCCGGGACGCGCTCAGCCCGCGGCGATCTCGAGCGCGGTCCCGTACATGAGGTCGTGCTCGGAGACCTCGCAGCGCTCCAGGCGGAACAGGCGCAGCGCCTCGATCAGCAGCACGGCGCCGGCGACGATGACCGGCGCGCGGTCGGGGTGCAGGCCGGGCAGCCGGCGACGCTCGTCGACCGTCATCCCGGCCAGCCGCGCGAGGAGCATCTCGCAGGTGGCGCGCTCCAGCACGTGGCCCTCGACGCGGCGCGGGTCGTAGGGCTCCAGCTCCAGCTCGATCGCCGCCAGCGACGTCGCGGTGCCGGCGACCGCGATCGCCGTCTGCGGCACGTAGGTCATCGGGTGCGGGACCGCCGTCGCGTACACGCGCCGCACGTCGTCGGTCAGCGCCTGCACCTCGTGGTCGGCCGGCGGGTCGTGGGCGATGTGGCGCTCGGTCTGGCGCACGACGCCGGCCTGCGTGGAGACGTGGAAGCGCAGCGCGCCGCCCTCGCCGATGACGAGCTCGGTCGACCCGCCGCCGACGTCGACGACGAGCGTCGGCGCCCCGCGCGGGCGGTTCCAGGTCGCGCCGAGGTAGGCCAGGCGCGCCTCCTCGTCGCCTGAGAGCTCGCGCGCGTCGAGGCCGTGGCGGTCGCGGACGGCGGCCGCGAACGCCTCGCCGTTGGCGGCGTCGCGGACCGCGCTGGTGAGGACGGCGGCGGCGGGCTGGGCGCCGGTCTGCGCGATCAGCGCCGCGTACTCGTCCAGCACGTCGTGGACGCGCGCCATCGCGGCGTCGGCGAGGCGGCCGGTCGCGTCGACGCCCTCGCCCAGCCGCGTGACGCGCGAGCGGCGCACGACCTCGCCGATCGCGCTGCCGTCGGGGGCCACGTCGGCGACGAGCAGGCGCGTCGAGTTCGTGCCGACGTCGACGACCGCGACGCGGCGCGTCATGCCGGGTGCGGCATGGGCTCGCCGGCCAGCGCGGCGAGCAGGTTGTCGACGGCCATGTCGGCCATGCGCGCGCGCGTGGCGTGCGTCGCCGAGCCCACGTGCGGCAGCACGAGCAGGTTCGGCGCGTCGAGCAGCGGGTCGTCGGGCGGCAGCGGCTCGGGGTCGGTGACGTCGAGCGCCGCGGCCCCGAGGCGCCCGTCGCGCAGCGCCTGCGCAAGCGCGACCTGGTCGACGACCCCGCCGCGGGCCGTGTTGACGAGGATCGCGCCGGGCTTGATCCGCGCCAGCGCGTCGGCGTCGATCAGGTGGCGCGTGGCGTCGGTCAGCGGGACGTGCAGCGAGACGACGTCGCTGCGCTCCAGCAGCTCCTCCAGCGGCGTCGGCCGCGACGTGAGCACGGTCATCCCGAACCCCTCGGCGCGGCGCGCGACGGCCTGGCCGATGCGCCCGGCGCCGACGATCCCCAGCGTCGCGCCGCTCAGCTCCAGGCCCAGCCAGCCGGCCGGCTCCCACGTGCGCCAGTCCCCGGCGCGGACGGCGCGCTCGCCCTCCGACAGGCGGCGGGCGGCGGCGAGGATCAGCGCGAACGCGAGGTCGGCGGTCGCCTCGGTGAGGACGCCCGGCGTGTTGCCGACCGGGATGCCGCGCGCGCGGGTCACCGCGTGATCGACGTTGTCGGTCCCCACGGCGTAGACGGCGATCGCCCGCAGCCGCGGCGCGGCGTCCAGCAGCGCCGCGTCGACGCGGTCGGTGAGCAGGCACAGGAGCCCCTCGGCGTCGGCGACCAGCTCGCGCAGGCGGTCCGGCTCGGGCGGCAGGTCGCCCTCCCAGACCGTGACGTCGTGGGCGGCGGCCAGCCGGTCCAGCGCCGGGAACGGCAGGCGGCGGGTGACGAGGACGCGGGCCATGCGTGCCCGGGAATCATGCCGGGTACCGTCTGCACATGACCGCCGACCACCACGGAGCCGATCGCGTCGGCCACGGCGAGGCGTCGCTGGGAGACGCGCAGGCCGCCAACCCGCCCGACGATCCGGACATGCTCACGTCCGACGCCGGCTACCTCGACACCGACACCGACTACGAGGGCGAGGGCACGCCGCCGCCCGAGGAGCGCGGCAACGAGGACCCGGCGCCGAACGCGCCCTAGTCCCGCGCCCAGGCCGTCAGGAGCTGGCCGAGCACGTCGCGCAGCGCCGGCGCCTGCTCGCCGGCGGCGGCGCGGTGCACGCCGAGCCCGTCGATCGTCGCGACGACGACGCCGGCCTTCGCCTCGGGCTCGGGGATGCCCGCCGCGCGCAGCGCCAGCGCGGCCACCTCCTGGTAGGCGCGCAGCGACTCGGCCGCGACCTCGCGCAGCTCGGGGTCGCGCGCCGCCTCCAGGTACAGCTCGAACTGGGCGATGTCGGGGTGCCCGCCCTCCATCTCGGCGGTGAACGCGGCCACGACCTCCTGCGCGCTCGCTCCCGACGCCAGCAGCCCAGCCGCCAGCGCGCGCAGGCGCCCGGCGTCCTCGCGCACGTGCAGGCGCAGCGCCTCGCGCAGCAGCTCCTGCTTGGAGGCGAAGTAGTAGGTGAGCGATCCGAGCGGGACGCCCGCCTCCTCGGCGACCGTCCGGTGCGTGACCCCGCCCACGCCGCAGCGTCCGATCACCGCGAGCGTCGCTCGCAGGATCTGCTCGACACGCACCTGGCCGCGCGGCTGGCGCGCAGGAGAGCTGACCTCCATGGCGGCGCAACGGTACGGGGGCGGGAACTTGTACGCAAGTACGAGTTTCTGTACGTTGCCGTTCGCATGCCTAGGGGAATGGACCGGCGCGCGTTCCTGGGGGTCGGGGGCGCGGCCATCATCTGCACGATCGGCGGCAAGACCGTGCGCGTCGAGACGCCGGAGGACGTCGCCGAGGTCGACGCCGCCGTGCGCCGGCTCGCGCGCCCCCGGGCGGCCGCCGCGCAGGCCAAGGGGCAGGACGCCGTCGACGGCCTGCAGTTCGGCACCCCCGAGCCGCAGCCCGGCGGCCAGGTCCGCGAGTACTGGATCGAGGCCAAGAGCCTGATGTGGGACGTCGCGCCGACCGGCTGGGACGAGTTCATGGGGCACGCGATCCCCAAGCCGCGCACGTTCCGCGCGTTCGCCTACCGACAATGGAGCAACGGCTTCGCCTCACCCCTCGGCCCGGCGTCCATCCCCGGGCCGACGCTGGAGGCCGAGGTCGGCGACGTCCTGCGGGTGCACTTCCGCAACGGCGACGAGCACTTCGGCCAGGCGGTCACGATGCACCCCCACGGGGTGCGCTACACGCCCGACTACGACGGGGCGTACATGGGGGACTTCACCCGGGTCGGCGGGTTCATCGCCCCGGGCGAGGAGTTCACCTACACGTGGGAGGCGACGCCCGACTCGGTCGGCGTCTGGGCCTACCACGACCACGGTCCCAACGAGGACCTCAACACCCACCGCGGGCTGTTCGGGATGCTGATCGTCCGCGAGAAGGGCGCGCCGCGGCCCGACGTCGAGGCCGGCATCTGGTTCCACCAGTTCGCGCCCGCGATCACCAAGATCCGCAAGAACTTCCAGTGCGTCAACGGGCGCGTGGCCGCCGGCAACACGCCGACGATCCGCGCCAGGGCCGGCCAGAACGTGACGTTCCACGCGTTCGGCGCCGACGACATGCTGCACACGTTCCACATCCACGGGCACCGCTGGCGGGCGCCCGACGGGACGTTCACCGACAACCAGCTGCTCGGCCCGATGACCTCGGTGACCGCGAGCTGGGTGGAGGACAATCCCGGGCGCTGGCTGTATCACTGCCACGTCCTGTCACACATGCATGCCGGCATGAACGGCTGGTATCTCGTCGATCCCTAGGAGGAGATGGTGCGCATCCGCAAGGCCGCTCTGCTCGCCGCCGTCCCCGCGCTGCTGGTGTTCGCCGCACCGGCCGTCGCGCAGGACTATCCGGCGCCGGGCAATCCCGGCAAGGTGCAGAAGAAGCCGAAGGGCCCCTTCAAGACGCTGCGCGTCTGCAAGAAGGGCTGCAAGTTCAAGACGATCCAGAAGGCGGTCAACAAGGCCGGCCCCGGTGACACCGTGAAGGTCGCCGACGGCACCTACCGCCAGCCGGTGCGCATCAGCGGCATCAAGAAGCGCTACATGAAGCTGATCGGCAACCCGGCCCATCCGGAGCGCGTCGTCATCGACCTGCGCCGCGCCAAGGGCGGCGCCGCCCAGAACGCGGTGATGGTCAACGGGGCCAACGAGGTCACCGTCCAGGGCTTCACCGCCATGGGCTACAAGGCCAACGGCTTCTTCGTCGTCAACGCGCACGGCTACACGTTCGCCAACCTGCGCGCGATGCTCGGCGGCGTGTACGGCATCTACGCCTTCAACACGATCGGCGGCACGATGCGCGACTCCGTCGGCGCGTGGAACAACGACGCCGGCTTCTACATCGGGCAGACCCCGCCGCAGGACAAGCCGGTCCGCACGATCGTGGAGAACGTCGACTCGTACGGCAACGTGCTCGGCTGGTCGGGCACGAACATGCGCTACGTGACGATCCGCAAGTCGCGCTTCTACAACAACGGCGCGGGCATCGTCCCGAACGCGCTGACCTCGGAGAAGTACCCGCCGGAAGAGGACAACGTCATCGCCGAGAACGACATCTTCTGGAACAACTTCAACTACTACGCGGGGGCGCCGTTCGAGCTGCGTCCGCCGTCCGCCGAGGCGACGCCGTACCCGGTCGGCGTGGGCGTGCTGCTGTTCGGCGGCCGCCGCAACATCGTCGAGCGCAACCGCATCTTCGGCAACTACCTCGCCGGCGCGGCCGCGGTGCAGCAGTTCCTGCTCCAGGACGAGAGCGCCAAGGACCTGGTCGGCAACGAGGTCAAGGAGAACCAGTTCGGCCTCAACGGGAGCGATCCCAACGGCCGCGACCTGGTCTACGACGGCAACGGGACCGGCAACTGCTTCGGCCCCAACGAGGGCGTGCAGACCACGTTCCCGGCCGACGGCTCGACGTTCGTGCCGTGCCCGTTCGGCGGCGCGAACTCGTTCAGCGCGGCCGTCCAGCAGGAGATGGTCAACTGGGCGCTGGACGGGACGCACACCGCGTTCTGGATCACGCACCCGCATGCGGACTACCCCGGCGTGACGCCGCTCGAGACGTACGCGACGTACACGGGGCCGAAGCCGGAATGACGTTCGCCCAGGTCAGGCGCCTCGCGCTCCCGGCCGGGCTCGCGGCCCTGGTCACCCTCGCCCCGGCGGTCGCCGGGGCGGGGGCGGCCAAGCCCCGCAAGCCCAAGCCGGTGAAGAAGACGGTGCGCATCTTCGACAACTACTACGAGCCCGCCAAGCTCACCGTGCCCCGCGGCTCGACGATCGTGTGGAAGTGGCCGATCACCACCGGCGACGCCCACGACGTCACGCTGGACAAGGGCCCCAAGGGCGTGCGTAAGTTCCAATCCGAGGTGGCGGCCTCGGACTACACGTTCAAGCGCAAGCTCACCAAGAAGGGCCGCTACCACATCATCTGCACCCTCCACGAGGAGATGACGATGGACATCACCGTCCGCTGAAAGCGGGCGGTCCCGTTGCTATACTCAGGACTCCGCCGCGGGGTGGAGCAGTCTGGTAGCTCGTCGGGCTCATAACCCGAAGGTCGCGGGTTCGAATCCCGCCCCCGCTACTCCGAAAGGTCCGCTCGAGCGGGCCTTTCGCCGTTTTGGGACCGTGTGTCCGGCCAGGCGTGGCCGAGCGGCCCAGTGGTCATCGACGTGGGCGCTCACGCGACGGATGCTCGCATCCATCACCCCACGTGAGGAGCCGTGACGGCCGCCCCGCCGAGGAAGCGGGCGATCGAGGGGCCATGGTCGTGGCCGCACCCGCACGTGCGGTCGGCCTCGGCCAGGAACCCGCCGACGGTCAGGCCGGTGAGCCGGCGGCACTCGCGGTTGAGATGGGACTCGTCGGCGTACCCGGCGGCGGCGGCCAGCGGCGCAACGCCCGCGCCGCCGGGCCGCTCCTCGCGGGCGCGGGCCAGCTGCGTCGCGGCGAGGAAGCGCTGGAAGCGCAGCATCCGCTGCAGCGTCTTCGGCCCAAGACCGACCGTCTCGCCGATCCGGCGCCGGAGGTGGCGCTCGGACACGTACAGGTCCGAGCGGATCGCCGTCAGCGTGCCGGCGCCGCCGCGCTCGAGCCGGCGCACGGTCTCGGTCACCACCGGGTCGATGGGCTGCGCGTCGCCGATGGCGTCGAGCAGCGCCCGCTGCAGGCGACGCGCGACCCCTCGGTCCGCGCCGCCGCCGGCCAGGTCCTCGCCGAGGCGGTCGGCGACGGCGCCCCACAGCTCCGCGGCGTCGACGGTCCGGTCGACGAGCTCGCGCGCCGGAGCTCCCAGCACGGCGCCGGTCGCCCCGGGGCGCAGGCGCGCGCCGACGACGGTCGTGCCGGCCGGCAGCACGTCGACGGCCGGCGCCGTCCGCGGGCCGACGATCTGCGGCGCCGCGCCGACGCGGCAGACGATGTCGGCGCTCCCGTTGGGGAGGTGGCGCTGGCGGTGAGGCTCGGCGCCCGGCTCGACGCGCTGCACCCACACGGCGCTCACGACCTCGGTGAGCGCCGCGACCGGTCGCATCTCCGTGTAGGTCTGCCCGGGCACGCGCCTGCTCATGATGGCCGGTTCGTTCTAGCGGCGCGCGCCGGCCGGCTCGTACAGTCGCGGCGTGGGATCTGACGCGCCGACGCTGCCGCAGGGGGATCTCGCCCTCCTCACCACCGAGACCGCGCGCCGGCTGCTGGCGTCCCGGATCCCGGCGCGCGTCGCGTACGTGGCCCTCGACGGGGCGCCGCGGATCGTCCCCACGTGGTTCCACTGGACCGGCGAGGAGCTGGCGATGCCGACGTTCCTGGCCGCACCCCATGTCCGCCATCCGCCCGGCCGGCTGCGCGCCCTGCGCGCCGACCCGCGCGTCGCGATCACGATCGACAGCGACGACTGGCCGCCGCAGGTGCTCACGATCCGCGGCCGGGCGACGATCGCCGAGGTCGACGGCGTGGCCCCCGAGTACGCGGCGGCGGCGCGCCGCTACCTCGGCGACGACGCGGCGGGCGCGTTCCTCGCCGACATCGAGCAGCCCGGCACCCGCATGGCGGTGGTCGCGGTGCGGCCGGAGTGGGTCGGCCTGCTCGACTTCGAGACCCGGCTGCCCAGCGCCCTCGGGGGTGTCCTGTGACGGCCGACCGGATGCCCGAGCGCCTCGGCGCGCCCCACCACACCGCCTATCTCGTCGACCGCATCGAGGCGACCGTCGAGCGCCTGGTGGCGCAGCTCGGCGCCGGGCCGTTCCTCCTCGTGGAGCACGTGCCGCTCGAGGACGTGCGATCGCGCGGGGAGCCGGCCGAGGCCGCCCACCACTCCGCGTTCGGGTGGTGCGACGGCGCGCCGATCGAGCTGCTCGAGCTCGTCCGCGCGACCCCGCCGCGCGTCGCGGAGCGGTGGGCAGGGCCGACGCCGCGCGTCCATCACGTCGCCTACGTCCGCCCGCGCGACGAGGCCCTCGCGCTGCGGGCGGCGCTCGACGCCCGCGGGCTCCCCGAGTACCTGAGCGCCCGCCTGGGCGCGGTCGACATGACGTACCACGACGCGTCGGCGACGCTCGGGCACGACCTCGAGATCCACGTCGACGTGCCCGACCTGCACGGCTTCTTCGAGCTCGTCCGGGCCGCCGCCGACGGCTGGGACGGCGCCGACCCGCTGCGCCCCGCCACCGGCACGGACGCGGGCTGAGGCGCCGCACTCGTGGGATCGGCGGCGCCGCGCGGCAGCGCAGGGGGTTCGCCGTCGTGCGCTATGCGGACCGGGCCGCGTGCGCCTCGGCCGCCAGGCACAGCAGGTCGAACATCGCCTGCGCCGCCGTCAGCGCGGTCATCCCGGCCGGGTCCCACGGCGGCGAGGTCTCGACGACGTCGGCGCCGACGACGTCGAGGCCGCGGAGGCCGCGCAGGATCGTCAGGACGTCGAGCGGGGCCAGGCCGCCCGGCACCGGCGTGCCGGTCCCGGGCGCCATCGTCGGGTCGATCACGTCCACGTCGAAGCTGACGTAGACGGGCCCGGAGCCGACGACCTCGCGGATGCGCTCGGCGACCGCGGCGGGCCCGAGCGCGGCGACCTCGTCGGTGCTCAGGCTCGTCAGCCCCTCGGGATGGAACAGCGACTCCACCTCGGCCCACGGGTCGCGCATCCCGAGCTGGATCGAGCGCGACGCGTCGACGACGCCCTCGCGCACCGCGTTGAGCACCGGGGCGCCGTGGTGCACGGCGCTCCCGCGCATCGGCGGCGCCGTGTCGTGGTGGGCGTCGAGGTGCACGAGCGCGAGCGGGCGCCCCTCGCCCAGCGCGCGCAGGATCGGGAACGTGATGCTGTGGTCGCCGCCGGCCGTGATCGGCACGACGCCCGCGGCGCGCAGCTCCCGGTAGCGCTCCTCGATCTGCGCGACGATCGCCTCGAGCCCGAAGAGCTCGAGGTCGGGGTCGCCGACGTCGGCGACCCGCGCGAGGTCGAACGGGATCACCCCGGTCGACACGTTCTGGTAGCGCAGCATCCGCGACGCGTCGCGGATGGCCCGCGGCCCGTAGCGGGCGCCGGGCCGCTGGTGCAGCCCGGCGTCGGTCGGCAGCCCGACCAGGCCGATGTCCACCGTGGCGAGGTCGTCGGTCAGGTCGGCGCCGAAGAACGTGGCGATGCCGCTGTGGTGCATGCGCGCGGCCGCCTGCCCGTAGCCGGCGATCCGGGCCTGCAGGTCGGAGATGCGCTCGGGGGTCGCGGACGACATCCGGCCAGCTTATGCGAACGCGATTCGCGTTCTGGTCAGTCGGCGACGGGCACCCGGTCGAGCGCCGGCGCCAGGTACGCCTCGGCCAGGCGCCCGAGCTCGGCGACGACGTCGGGGTCGCCGGCGGGGTCGTCGCGGAAGGCCAGCTTCAGCACCGGCTCGGCCGCCTCGACCAGCACCCGGTAGGCGAGCGGGGGCGCGCTCCCGGGCGCGAGCGGCTCCAGCGCCTGGCGCAGGCGGTCGGCCAGGACGGCCGCGATGGGCCGCTCGGCCTCGAGCAGCCGCTGGGTGAGCCGGTCGCCCAGCCACAGCGCGCGGAAGCCCGGCTCGGTCGCGCAGTAGGCGACGAAGGCGTCGACGATCGCGCTCAGCGCGGGGCGCCAGGCGCGCTCCCGGGGGTCGCCGGCCGCCGCGGTCAGCGTCTCGCCCACCCGGGCCACGTGACGCAGCGCGACGGCGCGCAGGATGTCGTCGACGTCGGCGAAGAACCGGTACAGCGAGCCGACCGACACGCCGGCCCGCTCGGCCACCGAGCGCGTGCTGACCGCCGCGACGCCCTGCTCCTCGAGCAGCGCCGCGGCCGCGTCGAGGATGCGCTCGACGCGCTCCTGGCTGCGCCGCTGCTGGGGCACGTGGCGGTGGGGCATCCGGGCGAAAACGTACGGCGCGGGCCGGAGGGCGGGAAACCGGAACGCAACTCGCGTTCTGGTACGGTCCACCGCTGGTCCCAACGCACGGAGGTCAAGGGGGTCCGCCCGCGTGAGAGTCACGCCCGTCGTCGCCGTCTGCCTGGCCAGCGCGCTGGCCGCCGTCGCCGCTCCGCCGGCCGTCGCCGCCGACCCGACCGTCGAGCAGGTCATGCGCGGCCCGGCGTTCCAGACCGCCGCGGCCCATCTCGACGCCGACCGCGAGCGGATCGTCGACGAGGCGATCGCCCTCCAGCAGATCCCGGCGCCGACCGGCCAGGAGGCGCGCAAGGCGCAGGCGTTCGCGGACCGGCTGCGCGCCCAGGGCCTGCGCGACGTCGCGATCGACGCCGAGGGCAACGTCACCGCCGTGCGCCCGGGCGCCGGCCGGGGGATGGTCGCCGTCGTCGCCCACCTCGACACCGTCTTCGCCGCCGACGCCGACCTCACCGTGCGCCGCGAGGGCGACCGCATCTACGCGCCGGGCCTGGCCGACGACAGCCACGGCCTGGCGGTCCTGCTGGGCCTGGCGCGCGCGCTCGACGCGGCCGGCGCCACGCACGAGGCCGACATCCTGTTCGTCGGCAGCGTCGGCGAGGAGGGCCTCGGCGACCTGCGCGGCGTCAAGCACCTGCTGGGCGCCGGGCCCTACCGCGACCGCATCACCCGCTTCATCGCACTCGACGGCACCGACCCGGCCGAGATCGTCAACCGCGGGCTGGGCAGCAAGCGCTACCGCGTGACGTTCACCGGTCCCGGAGGCCACAGCTACCTGGCGTTCGGCACCGTCAACCCGGTCTACGCGCTCGCCGACGCCACGACCCGGCTCGCGCGCCTGCGCGTCCCCGCCGGCTCGACGCTCAGCGTCGGCGTCGTCCAGGGCGGCACCGTCGTCAACGCGATCCCGACGCGGGCGGAGATGCAGGTCGACATGCGCTCGCTGAAGCGGGCGCACCTCGACGCGCTCGAGCGGCGCCTGCTGCGGGTCGTCCGCCGCGCCGCCCGCGACGAGAACCGCGCGCGCGAGACGAAGACCGGGCGCATCGAGGTGTCGCCGGTGAAGGTCGGCGACCGCCCCTCCGGGGTCACGCGCGCGGGCGACCCGCTCGTGCGGATCGCCCGCGACGCCGTCGCCGCGCACGGCTGGACGCCGCGCCTGTCGACGCAGAGCACCGACGCGAACGTCCCGATGAGCCGCGGGATCCCGGCCGTGACGCTGGCGTCCGGGCTCGGCGGCGGCGAGCACTCCGCCGAGGAGCACCTCGACGTCGAGCCCGGCGCGCACGCGCGCCAGCTGCGGATGAACCTCGCGGCCGTGATGGCCGCCGCGGGCGCCGCCTGACCGCGCCCGCTCAGCCCACGGCCGTCCGGCCCCACCGCGCCAGCGACAGCGGCACGCCCCACGGGGCGAGCACGGCCGTCTGGCGGGCGAGCGCGCACACGCGGCCGTCAGGACCGAGGAGCGCCGCGCCCGCCACGAGCGTGCGCCGGCAGCGCTCGATCGGCCAGGCCATGACGACGTGGGGCTCCCCCGCGACGACCGGCGCGCGCACGTCCGTGTGCAGCGTGCCGGTCACCGCGTGCGCGTCAGCGCTCGTCGGCTGACGCAGGATCAGCGCCCAAAGGCCCGGGCAGTCGAGCGCCGCCCACACGAGCTCGCGCGGCAGGCGGCCCGACGCGTCGCCCAGCGTGGGGTCGGGGGTCCACAGCCCGGCGACGAGCCGCCGGCCGGCGACCGGCCCGCAGAAGACGCGCAGGCCGTCGGAGCCCGACCGGCGCGGCCCGCAGGCGTAGCAGTCGGGGAAGCGATGGTCCTCGGCGTCGGGCGCGAGCGCCGAGGCGGCGTGGGCGGTCTCGGGGTCGACCGGCGCGGGCAGGTCGAGCGCGAGCGGCGCCGCGGCGGCGTCGGCGAGCAGCTCGGCGCCGTCGCGCAGGGTCGCCGCGTCGCCCGACGTCTCGAGCTCCAGCGGCCGGCTCGGCGGGACGGCCGCGAGGAACCGGACGCACGCCGCGTCGGCGTCGATCGTCCCGGCCACCAGCCCGGCGACGTAGCCGCCGTGGACGCACCCGGGAAGCCCGCCGTGGCGGGGGTCGATCGTGAGCGTGCGGCGCTCGCGGGGGCGCGACGGGGTCAGGTCGACGGTCGTCAGGGGCACGGATGTCTCCTTCGCGGCGGATTCGAACGCCGTTCTACGCCGGTGGCGTTGTTCGACCGTTGGCGAGGCGTAGACTCGCGCCGATTCCGATGGGCCGGGGAACCGCGGTCACCAGCGCGGGTCTGCGCCGGTCGCCGCCTCGGACGCGCGTCCGCCTCTGTGGCGCGCTCGCCCTGGAGATCGACGGCCGCGACGCGCTCGCGCCCCTGCCCGCCGCCGGGCAGGCGCGGCTGCTGCTCGCCCGCCTCCTCGTCGCCCCGGACCGCGCGGCCGACCGCGAGGAGCTCATCGACGTCCTGTGGCCGCGCGACGCGCCGAAGGATCCGGCGGCCGACCTGCGCGCGGTCCTGTCGCGCGTGCGCCGCGCGGTCGCGCCGGCGCGGCTGGAGGGGCGGGCCCGCCTGACGCTCGTGCTGCCCGACCCCGTGTGGATCGACGTCGATGCGGCGGCGGCGGCGCTCGAGGCGGCGCGGACGGCCGCCGCCGACGGCGCCTGGGACCGCGTGTCCGCCCACGCCGACCGCGCCCGCGAGCTGCTCGACGGCGACTTCCTCGCGGGCCAGGACGGCGAGTGGGCGCGCGAGCGCCGGCGCGAGCTGCACGACCTCGAGGTCGAGGCGCTGGAGTGGGTCGCGCGGGCCGGCCTGGCCGCCGGCGGCCCGGGCCTCACCGCCGCCCGGCGGGCCGCGCGCGAGCTCGTGGCCCGCGCGCCGCTGCGCGAGAGCGCCCACGGCCTGCTGATGGAGGCGCTCGCCGCCGGCGGCGACGCGGCCGAGGCGCTCGCCGCCTACGACGACCTGCGCCGCCGCCTGCGCGACGAGCTGGGGACCGTGCCCGGGCCCGAGCTGCAGGCGCTCCACGTGCGGCTGCTCGCCCAGGCGGCCGCGCAGCCGTCGCGCACGCTGCCGGCGAGCCTCTCGCCCGGACGCCGCGACGTGCTCGTCGCTCGCGACGCGCAGCTCGCCCGGCTGCGCGCGGCGTGGCGGGAGGCGCGCGCCGGGCGCCGGCGCATCGTCGCGCTGCGCGGCGAGGCCGGCATCGGCAAGACCAGCCTCGCCGCGCACCTGGCGCGCGAGGCCCACGCCGACGGCACCGTGCTCTACGCGGCCTGCCAGCCCGAGACGCTCGTGCCCTACCAGCCGTTCGTCGAGGCGCTGCGCCACTACGCGGAGGCGCTGCCCGCCGGCAGCCCGCCGTTCGCGCTCGGTCCCGGCGGCGCCGAGCTGGCCCGGCTCGTCGGCGGCCTGCCGGTCGCCGCTTCGGCCGAGCCGGCCGCGCCCATCGCGACGGCCGGCGACACCGGCCGCTGGCTGCTGTTCGAGGCGGTCCGCTCCCTCCTGGGCCAGGCGGCCGCGCGCGAGCCGCTGCTGCTCGTGCTCGACGACCTGCACTGGGCCGACCGGCCGACGCTGCACCTCCTGCGCCACCTCGTCGGCGACCAGGAGGACGCCGCGCTGCTCGTCGTCGCCACGCTCCGCGACGACGAGGTCGAGGCCGGCGGGCCGCTCGCCGAGCTCGTCGCCGGCCTGCGGCGCGACCCGCGGTACGAGCAGATCGCGCTCGGCGGCCTCGACGTCCCCGGGGTCGCCGCGCTGCTCGCCGGCCACGCGCGGGAGGTCCCCGCCGCGCTCGCGCGCCTCCTGCACGAGGAGACGGCCGGCAACCCGCTCTTCGTCGAGGAGGTCATGCGCCACCTGATCGAGACCGGCGTCGTGCGCGAGCAGGACGGCGCCTGGTCGTCGGAGCGCATGCCCGAGCGCATCGGGGTCCCCGACGGCGTGCGCGAGGTCATCGGGCGGCGCCTGGCGCGCCTGTCGCCGCCCTGCCGCGCCGCGCTGGACCGGGCCGCCGTGCTGGGGCGCGAGCCGCCGTTCGACGTGCTCGCGCGCATGGTCGCCGGCGGGGAGGAGGCGGCGGTCGCCGCCGTCGAGGAGGCCGTGGCGGCGCAGCTCCTCGTCGAGGTGCGCGGCGACGGCGAGCCCCGCTACGCGTTCGCCCACGCGCTCGTGCGCGAGACGCTGTACGTGGGGCTGAGCCTGCCGCGCCGCCAGCGCCTGCACGCGCAGGCGGCCGCGGCGATCGGCGCGTCGGGGGCCGGCGGCGACGCGAGCGTCGGCGCGCTCGCGCTGCACTGGCGGCTGGCCGGGCCCGCCGCCGACGCCGAGCAGGCGATCGACGCCTCGCTGCGGGCGGGCACGCGGGCGCGCGAGCTGTTCGCCTGGGAGGAGGCGATCGAGCACTGGGACGGGGCGCTGACGATCATGGAGCGCACGGGCGCGGACCCCGGCGCCCGCGCCCGGCTGCTCGTCGCCCTCGCGGCGCTGGCCGCCGTCACCGGCGACCTGGCCCGCCAGATCGCGTGGCTCGAGCGCGCGCTCGCGCTGCACGCCGGGCGCGGCGACGACCAGGCCGCCGCGCGCGTGCACTCGCGCCTGGGGATGGCGCACTCGCTGATCGACGCGACCGGCGCCGAGCACCTCGACATCCGCCGCGCCTTCGTGCACTACGAGGCGGCGCGGGAGGTGCTCGAGCGCGGGCCGGCGGGCCGGGCGCGCGGCCACCTCGAGACCGGGGTGGCGACCGCGATGACCTACGCGCTGCGCTGCGACGCCGGGCTGGAGGCGGCCGCCCGCGGCATGGAGATCGCCGAGCAGACCGGCGACGAGGCGCTGTGGGCGGCGGCCGCGCAGGCGCACGCCTGGCACACGATCATCGCCGGAGCGCCCGACGACGGGTTCGCCGAGGTCGAGCGCGCGTTCGCCGCCGCGGACCGCGGGCGGCGCCCGTTCCTGGCCTGGATGGGCGGGTCGATCCGCGGCCAGATGACCTGGGGGCTCGGCGACCCCGACGGCGCGCAGCCCATCTTCGAGCGCACGCTCGTGCTCCCGTACGCGGGCGAGACCGTGTACCGCCGCGAGCTGCTCGACGGTCTCGGGCGCTGCCACCTGGCGCGCGCCGAGCTGCCCGAGGCGCGGCGCCTGCGCCAGCCGGGGCGGCCGGCGTGGATCAGCTACTCGCTGCACCCGCTCATCGACCTGTGGGCGGGCGACTGGACGGCGGTCGAGGGGCTCGCGCGGCGCACGCACGCGACGAGCCGTCGCACCGGCAACCGCTGGGACGAGTGGGCGGCGCTGTCGTTCGCCGGGCGCGTCCGGCGGCTGCGCGGCCGTCCGGCGGAGGCCGTCGCGCTGCTGGCGCGCGCGCAGGAGATCGTGCGCGACGGCGGCGCCGTCTACTTCGAGATGTGGGTGGTGCCCGAGCTCGCGCGGGCGGCGGCCGAGGCCGGGGACGTGGCCGGCGCCCGCGAGCACGTCGCGCGCCTGGACGCGATCCTCGCGGCCGGTCAGGACTGGCGCGGGCGGCGCGGCGAGGCGCTGCTGGCCGACGCGGTCGTGCTCTCCCACGAGGGCCATGTGGACGCCGCGCACGCGCGCTTCGGCGAGGCGCTCGACGTCCTGCGCCGCTACCGCCTCGTCCGCACGCAGGCTGACGCCCTGCACGAGTGGGGGCGCGCGCTCGCCCGCGCCGGCGACGCGACCGGCGCCCGCGAGCGCCTCGCCCCGGCGGCCGCGGTGTACCGCCGCCACGGCGCCGGCGAGGCGTGGCTGGACCGCGTCCGCCGCGACGTCCCCGCCTAGCGCGATCCCCCGAAGCCGGGGGATGGCGGCCGCCGCCGCGCGGGGGCACGCTCACCGTCGGCGACCAAGGAGGCGGCGACGTGCCCCAGCAGACGATGACGACGACCGACCTGTCCACCCGGATCCTCCGCGGCTACTGGCTGTCGCGCGCGGTCTGGGTGGCCGCGCGCCTGCGGCTCGCCGACGCGGTCGGCGACGGTCCCGCCGACCCGGCCGACGTCGCCTGCGCCGCCGGCGTGGACCCCGACGCCCTGACCCGCGTGCTGCACGCGCTGGCGTCGGCGGGCGTGTTCGAGATCGACGACGCCGGCCACGTGTGGCCGACCGCGGACTCCAACGCCCTGCGCTCCGACGACCCGCGGTCGCAGCGCACCCTGCTCGACCACCTGCTCGGGGACGAGAACCACGCCTCCTGGGGCGAGCTGGCCGAGACGGTCCGGACCGGGCGCACCGGGTTCGACCTGCACTACGGCCACACGTGGATCGAGCACTACGCCGCCCACCCGGAGGCGGGACGCCGCTTCGCCGAGGCGATGAGCGCGACGACGGCCAACTTCGAGGAGGCGCTGATGGCGGCCGACCCGTTCCCGCGGTTCGCGGTCGCCGTCGACGTCGGCGGCAGCCACGGCAGCCTGCTGCGGCGGCTGCTGGCCCGCGACCCGGCCGCGCGCGGCGTGGTGTTCGACCTGCCGGAGGTGGTCGAGCAGGTCGAGGACGAGGACCTGGGCGCCGACCTCGACGGCCGGCTGGCAGCCGTCGCGGGCGACTTCTTCGACGCCGTCCCGCCCGGCGCCGACCTGTACCTGCTGAAGCTGATCCTCCACGACTGGGACGACGAGCACGCGGTCGCGATCCTGCGCACCGTGCGCGCCGCGGCGCCGGAGGGCGCGCGGGTGGCGATCGTCGAGGCCGTCCTCCCGGAGCGCCCGGACGACCACGCCGGCTGGTGGTGGGACCTGCAGATGCTGGTGATGACCGGCGGGCGGGAGCGGTCGCGCGACGCGTACGCGGCGCTGCTGCAGGCGGCCGGCTGGCGCCTGGAGCGCGTCGTCGACACCGCCTCGCCGCTCAGCGTCGTGCTCGCCGTCTGAGCCGTATGCTCGCGGCGATGGCCGCGATCGAGGTCACCGGGCTGATCAAGGCGTTCGGCCGCTTCCGGGCCCTCGACGGGCTCGACCTGACCGTCGAGGCGGGCGAGGTGCACGGCTTCCTGGGCCCCAACGGGTCGGGCAAGTCGACGACGATCCGGGTCCTGCTCGGGCTGCTGCGCAAGAGCGGCGGCGAGGCGCGGCTGCTGGGCGGCGACCCGTGGACCGACGCGGTGGCGCTGCACCGCCGCCTCGCCTACGTGCCGGGCGAGGTCAACCTGTGGCCGTCGCTGACCGGCGGCGAGGCGATCGACCTGCTCGGCCGCCTGCGCGGCGGGATCGACCCGGCGCGCCGCGCCGCGCTGCTGGACCGCTTCGAGCTCGACCCGACGAAGAGGGCGCGCACCTACTCGAAGGGCAACCGGCAGAAGGTGGCGCTCGTCGCGGCGCTCGCCGCCGACGTCGAGCTGCTGATCCTCGACGAGCCGACGTCGGGCCTGGACCCGCTGATGGAGACCGTCTTCCAGGCGTGCATCCGCGAGGCGCGCGGCGAGGGGCGCACGGTCCTGCTGTCGAGCCACATCCTCGCCGAGGTCGAGGCGCTGTGCGATCGCGTGACGATCATCCGCGCCGGCCGCACGGTGGAGAGCGGCTCGCTCGCCGAGCTGCGCCACCTGACGCGCACGACCGTGGAGGTCGAGACCGCCGCGCCGATCCACGGCCTCGACGCCGTCCACGGCGTCCACGACCTGAAGCTGGACGGCACGCACGCCACGTTCGACGTCGACGCCGACGCGCTCGACGGGGTGCTGCGCCACCTCACCGGCTTCGGCGTGCGGGCGCTGCGCAGCATGCCGCCGACGCTCGAGGAGATGTTCCTGCGCCACTACGGCGAGGAGCTGAGCGAGGCGGAGCGCGCCGCGTGAGCGGGCTGCTGGCGGGGACCGGGGCGCTCACGCGCTTCGCGCTGCGCCGCGACCGCGTCCTCATCCCCGTCTACCTCGTGGTGCTGGTCGCGCTTGTCGTCAGCACCGCGGTGCAGAGCGAGGGGCTCTACGCGACGCCGGGCGATCGCGCGGACTACGCCCGCTCGATCGAGGGCAACCCGGGCGCGATCGCGCTGGTCGGGCCCGCGTACGCGGTCGACACGGTCGGCGGCGACGTCGCCTGGCAGTGGGGCGGGTTCGGCGCCGTGACCACCGCGCTCATCAGCATGTGGATCGTCGGGCGCCACACGCGCTCCGGCGAGCAGGAGGGGCGCAGCGAGCTGCTGCGCGCCGCGCCGGTCGGGCGGCTGGCGCCGCTGACGGCCGCGGTCGTCGTCGCGGTCGCCGTCAACGTCGTGCTCGCGGTGGCGCTGGGCGTCGCGCTCGTCGCGCAGGGCCTGGAGACGGGCGGGTCGTTCGCGCTCGCGGTCTCACTGGCCGGCGTCGGCATCGTCTTCACCGGCGTCGCCGCGGTCGCCGCGCAGGTGAGCCAGACGACGTCGGGCCTGTACGGGCTGGTCGGCGCGACGGTCGGCGCCTCCTACCTGGTGCGCGGGGTCGGCGACGTCGGCGACGGGACGCTGTCGTGGCTGTCGCCGATCGGCTGGGGCCAGTCGATGCGGCCGTTCGCCGCGGAGCGGTGGTGGGTGGTGGCGCTGATGCTCGGCGCCGCGGCGGCGCTGGGCGCGGTCGCCTACCGGCTGGCGGCCGCGCGCGACGAGGGCGCGGGCGCGATCGCGCCCCGGCCGGGCCCGCCCGGGGCCGGGCCGCTCCTGGCGCGGCCGGTCGGCCTGTCGCTGCGCCTCACGCGCGGGGCGCTGACCGGCTGGGCCGCGGGCCTGCTGCTGTCCGGCGTGATGCTGGGGGCGATCGCGCAGGACGCGCGCGACATCCTGGGCGACAGCGAGGAGGTGCGGGAGCTGCTGGCCCGCGCCGGCGGCTCGATCGTCGACCAGTACCTGGCGATCTCGCTGCTGTCGCTGGCGCAGCTCGCGGCGGCCTACGCGATCCAGGTGCTGCTGCGGATGCGGTCCGAGGAGTCGAGCGGCCGTCTGGAGGTGCTGGCGAGCACCGCGCTGGACCGCCGGCGCTGGGCGGCCGGGTACCTGGCGGTCGCCGCGGCGGGGACGGTCGTGGTGGTCGGCGCGTGCGGCCTGGGCGCGGGGGTGGCCGACGCGATCGTGGCCGGCGACGCCTCGCGCGTGCCGCTGCTGGTGGGGTCCGCGGTCGCGCTCGTGCCCGCGGTGTGGGTGATGGGCGGGCTGACGATGGCGCTGGTCGGGCTCGTGCCGCGCGCCGCCCCGGCCGCGTGGGGCGCGCTGGCCGGCTTCTACCTGCTGGCGGCGCTCGGGCCGCTGCTGTCGCTGCCGGCGTGGGTGATGGACGTCTCGCCCTACGAGCACCTGCCGCTGCTGCCCGGCCACGACGTCGAGGTCGTGCCGCTGGTCGTCCTGACGGCGGTCGCGGCGGCGCTGGCGGCGGTCGGCGTGGCCGCGCTGCGCCGCCGGGACCTGCAGACGACGTAGCCGCGCGGCGGGGCCCTCAGTCGTCCGCGCGGCCCTTCGCCGCCGCGCGCCAGTGCTCCAGCTCCGCGTCGACGCTCACCCCCGCGAGCATCACGAGGTTGATCAGCCACAGCCAGATCATCGAGGCGATCGTCGCCCCGAGCGCGCCGTAGCTCGTCTCGTAGGAGCCGAACACGTTGACGTAGACGGTGAACACGCCGGACACGACCAGCCAGGCGAGCACCGTGAACGCGCCCCCGGGCGTGACCACCCACCAGCGCGCGAGCGTCCGCGGGGCGCTCGGCGACCCGCGGTACAGCAGGCCGACGAGCAGCACCAGCAGCACCAGCACCGCCGGCCACTTGACGATCTCGTACAGCGTCACGGTCGCCTCGGTGAGCGAGAGCGCGTCGCCGATCTGCTCGGCGAGCTGCCCGGTGACGACGATCGCCGTCAGCGCCAGCGCGGCGACGAGCAGCAGCGCGAGCGTCAGCCCCAGCCGCGCCGGCCACGCGCGCCACACCGGGCGCTGCGGCACGCCCCAGATCCGCGCCGACGCGCGGAAGAAGGAGCCCACGTAGGCGGAGGCGGTCCACGCCACGCCGATGAGGCCGATGCCCAGCAGGGCGCCCGACGAGGCGTCGTTGACCAGCACGTTCGTGAACTGCTCGCGCGCGCCCTCGTCGCGGTTGCCGGGCACCAGCGCGCCGAGGATGTCCAGCGAGCTCTCGACGTCGTCGCGGGTGCCGAGCAGCCCGAACAGCGAGAACAGCACGAGCATCGCCGGGACGAGGCCCAGCAGCCCGTAGTAGGTCAGCGCCGCCCCGCGGTCCAGGAGGTCGTTGTCCTTGGCCCGCTGCAGCAGCTCGGCGGAGTCGATGCTCACGGCGCCGAGACCGTACTGCGTTCCCGGCCGTGCCCCTCGGGGTGGCAGTGCTGCCCACCCCGAGGGCCGGTCCGGACGCGGGCGCCGGGGGAGAGGACGCCCGCGGTGTCGCCGGCGTCAGCCGGCGTGCTCCACGACCGCCTCCGCGGTGACGCCCGGCTCTCGCGGTGGCCGGAGGAGGACGAGCGCCAGGGCCACCGCGGCCACCACGAGCCCCGCCGCGATGGCGAAGGCGAGCTGGTAGCCGTCGGTGAGCGCCTGCGCGATCGGCTCGCCCTGGGCCAGCAGGGTCTCGCTGCGCGAGGACGAGAGCGTCGCGAGCACGGCGAGCCCGAGGGCGCCGCCCATCTGCTGCGACGTGTTCACCAGGCCGGAGGCCAGGCCGGAGTCCTGCTCGGTGGCGCCGGACATCGCCAGCGTCATCAGCGACGGGAAGCTGAGCCCGGCGCCGACGCCGATCAGCACCATCGAGGGCAGCAGGTCGGCCGCGTACTGGGCGTCGATCGGCGCCCGCACGAACAGCGCGAGCCCGACGGCGACCAGCGCGAGCCCGGGCACCAGCGTGCGGCGCGCGCCGTAGCGCATGATCAGCCGCGCCGAGACGCCGACCGACATCACCGCGATGCCCAGCGCGACCGGGAGGAACGCGAGGCCGACCTCGACGGCGTCGTACCCGAGGATCCGCTGGTAGTACAGCGCGCCCAGGAAGAACACGCCGAACATGCCCGAGATCATCAGCATCTGGACCACGTTCGCGCCGGTCACGACCCGCGAGCGGAAGATCCGCAGCGGGACGAGCGGGTGCGCGGCGCGCTGCTCACGCGCCACGAACGCGGCCAGCAGCGCGATCGCCAGCACGCCCAGGCCGATCGTGCGGGCCGAGCCCCAGCCGGCGTCCTCGGTGCCGACGATCGTGTAGACGGTCAGCATCAGCGCGCCCACGAGCAGCAGCGCGCCGGGCGCGTCGGCGCCCTGCTCCAGGCCGATCCCCTCGTCGCGCTCGATCAGGCGCACGGCCGCGACGAGCGTGGCGATGCCGATCGGCACGTTGACGAAGAAGATCCAGTGCCAGTTGATCGCCTCGGTGAGGACGCCGCCGGCCAGCAGGCCGACCGACGCGCCGCCCGCGGCGACGAAGCTGTAGATCCCGATCGCGCGGGCGCGCTCGCCCGGCTGCGGGAACAGGGTGACGATCATCCCGAGGATGACCGCGGAGGACAGCGCCCCGCCGGCGCCCTGCACGAAGCGGGCGACGACGAGCACCTCCTGGCTCTGGGCGGCGCCGCAGAGCACGGAAGCGAGGGTGAACAGGGCGACGCCGGCGAGGAACACGCGGCGGCGCCCGATGAGGTCGCCGAGCCGGCCGGCCAGCATCAGCAGGCCTCCGAAGGCGATCAGATAGGCGTTGACGACCCACGCGAGGCCGGACTGCGAGAACCCGAGGTCGTCCTGGATCGACGGCAGCGCGACGTTCACGATCGTCGAGTCGAGGATGACCATCAGGAAGCCGAGGCAGAGCACGACGAGCGTGATCCAGCGGTTGCGCTCGGCCGTCGCGGGGGGCGAGGCGATGGTCTGAGGTGGGGCGGTCTGCGTCATCGCATCTCCGGTAGGGAACAGCGAAGACGCGACCTTAGCAGATCGTCTACTACAAGACTATCTCTTCACAACTTATTTGCCACGCGGACGACGTAGCGGCTGCCGGCACTGGGTCGGCGCGTTCAGCCGCTCGTCGACGAGCTTGGCCAGCGCGTCGAGGAACACCTCGCGCTCCTCGTCGTCGAGCACGTCGAGGACCTCCTCGTGCACGCGCGTGACGATCGCCTCGCCCTGGGCGATGACCCGCTCGCCCGCCTCGGTCACCGAGATGACCCGCGCCCGCCGGTCGGTCGCCGACGGCCGGCGCTCGGCCAGGCCCGCGGCCTCCAGCTCGTCCATCGTCACGACCATGGTCGTCTTGTCGAGCCCGACGATCCGCGCCAGCTCCGACTGCGTGCGCTTGCCCTCGGCGGCGCTTGCCAGGACGTGGTGGGCGCGCGCCGAGATCCCGAGCTCCTCGAGCGCGGCCTGCGTCTGCGTGGCCAGCGCGTGGCTCGCGCGGCTGAGCAGGACGCACAGGTTCGCCGTCGAGGGGGCGATCGGGGCGATCCCGGCGGGGTCGGGTGCCGTCGTGGCGTGTCCCATGCGGTCAGTCTAGCGCGAATTGATACGAAAGCATACGATCTGGTACGGGATCATCTCAGACCGGCGACGTTGGCGCGCCCGCGGCCCCCCGCGCCGGTTTGGACCCCGGAGCGGCGGAAAACCGCGAGAGCGATGCCTCCTCTCTCCCGTCCCGAGCCGGCCGCCGGCCGCGCGCTGGCCGGCCCGCCGCGGCTGCGCCACGACGCGCTGCTGTACGCCGGCGACGACGAGTACGCGCGCCTCGTCGGGCGCTTCGTGCGGGGTGGGCTGGCCGCCGGGGAGCCCGTCCTCGTCGCCGTGCCGCCGCGCGCCGCGGCCGTGCTGCGCGAGGAGCTGGGCCCCGACGCCGACGCGGTCGAGCTCGTCGACATCACGCGGGTCGGGCGCAACCCGGCCCGCCTCATCCCGTTCGTCGCGGCCTGGTCGGACGCGCAGCCCGAGGGACCGCGCCGGTTCGTCGGCGAGCCCGTCTGGCCCGGGCGCGGACACGACGCCGCGGTCGAGGCCTGCCGCCACGAGGCGCTGATGAACGTCGCGTTCGCGAGCACCGACGTCCACGTCCTGTGCCCCTACGACGCCGCGCGCCTCGATCCGGAGGTCGTCGCCGGCGCGGGCCGCACCCACCCGACGCTGTGCTGCCACGGCGTGCCGACGATCAGCGACGCCTACGCCGACCCCTTCGAGGAGTACGCGTCCGCGCCGCTGCGCCCGGCGCCCGCCGACGCGCTCGCCGTGCCGGTCACGCGCGACCTGGCGGCGACGCGCGGCCTCGTGGCCGAGCAGGCCCGGGCCGCGGGCCTGCCCGACGGGCGCGTCGAGGACCTGCTCGTCGCCACCAACGAGGCGACCACGAACACGCTCGTCCACGGCGGCGAGCCGGGCGTGCTGCGCCTGTGGCGCCGCGACGGCGAGCTCGTCTGCGAGGTCGCCGACCACGGCTGGATCCAGGACCCGCTGGCCGGGCGCCGCCCGCCCGACTTCGAGCGCGACCACGGCCGCGGCCTGTGGCTCGTCAACCAGCTCTGCGACCTCGTCGAGCTGCGCTCGGGACCGGACGGCACCGCGCTGCGCGTCCACATGCAGGTCCCGTAGCTCGCCCCCGCGCGCCGTCGCGCACGGTAGGTTCGTCTGCGCAATGCGCCGCAAGTGGCTGATCGTCCTGGCGTCCGTGGGCGCCGTCCTCGTCGCCGCGCTGCTGCTGGCCCGCTCGTGGCTGCTCAGCGACGACACCGAGCCGATCGCGGTCGAGCGGATCGTCGAGCGCTACCGCGGCGAGACCACGGCGACCGCCCCGAGCCGGCTGCCCACGGGCGTCGACATCCCCGTGGCCGGGGTCTACGAGTACGCCACCGAGGGCGACGAGCGCGCCGACCTGCTCGGCGGCAGCGAGCACGAGTACCCCGGCCGCACGACGATCGCGATCCGCGCCGTCGACTGCGGGTTCGAGCAGACCTGGACCGCGCTCGACAAGCGCTCGGAGACGTGGACGTACTGCGCCAAGCCGGGCGCGCTGGAGCCCATCCGCTTCAACGACGTGCACTCGTTCTACGGGCGCACCGACGACCGCACCTACGAGTGCTCGGGCGGGGAGATCCCGCTGCGCCCCGGCGGGGAGCGGGCGACGATCGTGTGCAAGCGCGAGGGCGTCACCCGCACCGACACCGTGCGCGCCCTCGGCGCCGAGCGCATCGCGGTCGGCGGCGACGAGGTCGCCACCGTCCACGTGCGCATCCGCTTCCGCATGTCCGGCTCCACCGAGGGCGGCGGCACCTACGACCTGTGGCTGGACCGCGAGACCGGCCTGCCGATCCGCATCACGGCCGACAACGCCAGCCGCAGCGACACGCCGATCGGCGCGAAGGTCGGCTACACCGAGCGCTACGAGCTGCGGCTCGTGTCGCTCGAGCCGCAGCGCTGAGCGCGGGCGCCGCTCAGAAGGTGATCGTGCCCGTCGAGCGGAACGTGGCGCCCGACATGTTGAGCGCGCCGGTGCCGCGGTAGCTGCCGCTGCCGGTGGCGCCCTTGTAGCGGCCGGTGCCGCCGGTGGTGCGCGACGTGCCGGTGAAGGTCGCCTCGCGCAGGCCGAGCCGCGCCTTCGCGCGCACCGTGCCGCGCACGGTGCCGCCCTTGTAGCGGATCGTGAACGAGCCGGTGACGTTCAGGCCGTTCAGGCGCACGGTCTGGCGGACGGTGCCGCGTCCGAGGACCGACGAGCGCACGGTGCCGGTGTAGACGAGCGTGGTGCCCTTCTGGGAGGCCTTCTTGACGGTCGCGACGACCGTCTCGTTGTAGGTCTTGGCGGCCGTGGCCGGGGCGGCGGCGACGGCCAGCGCGGCGGCGGCCGTGGCCGCGGCGGCCGCGGCGCGACGGGGGAGATGGAAGCTCACCGTTCGCATTCTGGCATCTGCGTCACGCCGCTCCGGTGGCGGTGGACGCTCCGCCGACCCCCGCGCGCCGGCGCCACTCGTCCTCGATCTCCTCGAGCGTCAGGCCGCGCGTCTCGGGCACGAGCCGCTGGGTGAACAGCAGCGCGAGCACGCCGAACCCGGCCAGCACGTAGAAGACGGCCGCGCCGCCCCACGACGCCAGCAGGATCGGGAACAGCAGCGAGATCAGGAAGTTCGCGCCCCACTGGATCGCGTTGCCGATCGAGATCGCCTGGCCGCGGATGAACAGCGGATAGATCTCCGAGGCCATCACCCAGAAGCCCCAGCCCCAGCTCACCGCGAAGCAGGCGATGAACGAGAACAGCGAGCCGACCGCGATCCAGCGCAGGACGCCGTCGAAGTCGTCGATCGCGAACGTCGTCGCCAGGACCGCCATCGACAGCACCATGCCGGCCATGCCGGCCAGCAGGATCGTGCGCCGGTTGATGCGGTCGACGACCAGCAGCGCGACGATCGTCGCCGCGAAGTTCAGCGCGCCGACGCCGGCGGTGGTCAGCACCGCCGTCTCGGTGCCGAGCCCCGCCGTGCGCAGGATCGTCGGGGCGTAGTAGATGATCGTGTTGATCCCGGTGATCTGCTGGAAGACGCCCAGCCCGATCCCGACGACGAGGATCGTGCGCGCGAGCGGGCTCGTGAGCGCCCGGCCGATCGACTGCTGCGGGCGGGCGCGGTCGGCCTCCACCGTCGCGCGGATCTCCTCGAGCTCGTGCGTGGTCTGCGGGTCGTCGGGGTCGCGCAGCGTCTCGAGGACCGTGCGCGCCTCCTCCTCGCGCCCGGCCGCGAATAGCCAGCGCGGGCTCTCGGGCAGCACGAGCATCCCGAACAGCAGCAGCGTCGCCGGCGCGCACGCGAGCGCGAACACGGCGCGCCACTCGCCGTCGTCGGCGAACGCGGCGTTGACGAGGTAGGCGACGAGGATGCCGGCGGTGATCGCGAGCTGGAAGAGCGCGACCATCGACCCGCGGCTCTTCACCGGGACGAGCTCGGCGATGTAGAGCGGCACGATCGTCGACGCGAAGCCGATCCCGAGGCCGATCACGAAGCGGGCGGCGATGAGCACCCCGAGGCTCGGCGCGGCGGCGGCGCCGATCGCGCCGACGATGAAGATGACGGCGGCGAGGACGATCATCGCCCGCCGCGACAGGCGCGTGGTCAGGCCGCTGGAGATCAGCGCGCCGACGAGCGCGCCGGCCGTGACCGCGCTGACGACGAGGCCGATCCCGCTGGCGGACACGTCGAAGTCCTGCTCGATGAAGACCTGCGCGCCCGAGATCATGCCCGTGTCGTAGCCGAACAGCAGGCCGCCCATCCCGGCGATGGCGGCGGCCATCCACGTGCGGACCTGGTACGAGCGCGGGCCGGCGTGCACGGCCGCTGGGACAGACATCCTTGCGATGGACCTCCGTGTGCGCGAGCGGCGGGTGCCGCCGGATCCGCGCCACTCTATGGGACGATCGGGCGGATGCATCTGAGCAAGGCCGCCTGGACCACGCTCGCCGCGGCCGTCGCGTTCGTGGCGTGCTCCCTGGCGCCCTGGCAGGAGGGGGCGGCGGGCGAGGTGTCGCGCAGCGCCTGGAACGGGATCGGCGTCGTGGCCGGGGTCGTCGGCGTGCTGCTCGCCGTCTGGGAGACGGTGCGCGTCGTGCGGCGCGGGCGGCGGTTCCCGATGCCGCCGCAGCTCCCGAGCGTGGTGCTCGCCGCGCTGCTGCTGGGCGCGACGATCGCGACGTTCGCGATCAACGACGAGCTGCGCACCGCGTGGGCGACCGCCGGCCTCGTGCTCGCGCTGCTGGCGGCGCTCGCCGCGTGGCTGGACGCGCTGCCGATCGTGCGCATCGCGCTGGCGACCCGTGGCGGCGGCGCGCCGGCCGGGCCCGCGCCCGCCGACGCGCCGGCGCCGGGCCCGCCGCCCGCGGCCGGGTCGGTCGACGGCACGTGGGCGTGCCGCATGGACACGCCGCTGGGCGAGCAGACGGTCGGGCTGTGGCTGGCGGTCGACGGCGACGTCCTCACCGGGCGTGCCGACACCCCGTTCGGGCCCTACGAGCTGCTCGACGGCCGCGTCCGCGAGGGCGAGCTGACGTGGCACATCCCGGTCACGCAGCCGATGGAGGTCGACCTGCGCTTCCGCGCGACGGTGAGCGGCGACGCGATGACCGGGGTCGTCGACGCCGGCCCGTTCGGCGAGCAGCCGTTCACCGGCGAGCGCGTCTAGCGCGAGCGGTCCGGGCCACCGCCTCGTCGTCGCGCGCCGACGACCGCCCGGCCCGCACCCACGCGAAGCGGAAGCAGAGCGCCGAGCCCATGAACAGGCCGCTGGCGGCGTGTTCGGCGCGCGGCCCGAGCCGGCGCCCGAGCAGCCGCAGCGCCAGCCCGCCGCGGGCCAGCCACTGCGCGGCCGTGAACCAGCGCGCGCCGGCGCCGTCGTCGAGCGCGGCGGCCAGCGGGCCGAGCCGGTGGCGGTTGAGCTCGGACAGCAGCAGCTCGGCCGCCATCGCGCCGCTCTCGACCCGGCCCAGCGCGGCGCGCGTCGGATGACCGGCCGGCACCCCGGCGGCCGAGACCGTCAGGCGCGTCGCCGCCGCGCCGGTCAGGACGGCCGTCGAGACGAAGATGGGCCCGAGGAACAGGCGGCTGCGCGCCCACACGGGCACCGCGGTCGCGGCGAGCAGCACGCCCGCGTAGGAGCCGAGGTAGCCGCCGACGACCGCGTTGGTCGCGCCCAGCGCCCGCGCGGCGCGCGGGCGGCCGAGCAGGTCGGCGCCGACCGCGGCGGCTCCCAGCGCGCCGAACACGGTCAGGCACCAGGCGCCCGTCGACATCGGCGAGCGGGGCTTGACGATGCGCAGCATGTGGTGGAAGCGCTCCGGCCGCCCGAGGTCCATCGTCAGCAGCGCCGGCGACGGGGCCAGCGCGGCGAGCACCACCCGCCGGGCCAGCCGGGCCGAGCGCGCGTCGCCGGCCAGGTCGCAGGCCATCGCCACGAACGAGGCGCCGGCGGCCATGCCGCCCGTCCAGAAGTAGACCGGCACCTCCCACGTCCACACGGGCGCCTTCATGATCGGCCCGTCGACGACGTCCGGCGCCTGCGCGCGGCCGCGGCGGTTGGCCTCGGCCACCCGCGCCGGGTCGGGCGGCGCGTCGGACAGGTAGCCGCTGTCGCGCCGGAAGATGTCCGACCAGGCGGCGTCGCGCCAGCGCCGCTGCGAGAGCGCGACCGCGGCGCCCCGCACGGCCCGCCGCCACGAGGCCGGCCCGCCCGGCGTGCCGACCGCCGGCGTCATGTCGCGCCGCCCGCTCATCGACGCCACCGCTGGCGCAGGTCGCGGGCCAGCTCCGCCGCGCCGGCGACCGCGGCCACCACGGTGAGCGCGCCCACGCCGCGCGCCGGGCGGCCGAAGCGGAACGCGCCGGCGACCCCGGCCGCGGCGGCCAGCCCGGCGCCGACCGCCGCCAGCGTGGCGGGCACCACGCCGTCCTGGATCGGCGAGTCCGCCTGGGCGGGCAGGCCGTAGCGCTCGGGCGCCTCGGTCAGCAGGAAGAACGCGCCCAGCCCGCCCGCCAGCCGCTCGGCCTCCTCGTCGCCGGCGCCGTACAGGTAGGCGCCCGCGACGCCGCGGTCCTGCAGCGCCGCGACGCGCCGCTGGGCGATCTCCACGAGGTCGTCGTAGGGGCCGAAGCGGATCGAGTCGGTCGGGCACGCCTTCGCGCACGCCGGCTCCATGCCGTCCTGCAGGCGGTCGTAGCAGAGCGTGCACTTGGCGGCGCGGCCGTCGTCGGGGTCGCGGTCGACGACGCCGAACGGGCACGCGGGGATGCAGTAGCCGCAGCCGTTGCAGACGTCGGGCTGCAGCACGACCGTGTCGAACTCGGTGCGGATCAGCGCCCCGGTCGGGCACGCGTCCATGCAGCCGGCGTTCGTGCAGTGCTTGCACACGTCGGACATGAACACCCAGCGGTCCATGTCGGCGACCGCCGCCGCCACGTCGACCGGCGCGACGTCCGGGAGCGGGATCGGGTTGGGCTCCAGCAGCTCGACGAACCGCACGTGGCGCCAGGTGGCGGCGCCGAGCGCGCCGGTGTGGTCGTAGGACCCGGCGCGGCCGTCGCCCGGGACGTCGTCGGCGGGCAGGTCGTTCCACTGCTTGCAGGCCACCTCGCACGCCTTGCAGCCGATGCACACCGACGTGTCGGTGAAGAACCCCATCCGCGGCGCGTCCTCGCGACGGACCGAGACCTCCCCGGGCGCGGCGCGCGTCGTCACGCGCTCGCCTCCGGCCCGCCCGGCGTGGTCCGCTCGGCCGGGTGGTCGCGGTCGACGGCCGCGGTGCGGTGCGGCGCGCCGGTCACCCGCGACGTGGCCGGCGTCGGGCGCTGCCCGGCGCGCACGTCGCACGTCAGCGCCTTCGTCGTCTCGATGTTCACGTTCGGGTCTCCGGAGATGTGCAGGAGGTCGTTGGCGGCGTCGCCGGTGCTGAGCCCGGCATACCCCCAGTGCCAGGGCACCGCCACCTGGTGGACCAGCCGGCCGTCGACGCGCAGCGGCCGCATCCGCTCGGTGACCACCGCGCGCGCCTCGATCTCGCCGCGCGCGGTCGAGAGCACCAGCCAGCCGCCGTTCTCGATCCCGCGCTCCGCCGCCAGCACCGGGTCGATCTCGGCGAACATCCGCGGCTGCAGCTCGTTCAGCCACGGCAGCCCGCGGCTCATCCCGCCGACCGTGTGGTGCTCGGTGAGGCGGAACGTCGTCAGCACGCACGGCCAACGCGGGTCGCCGGTCGCGTTGGCCGGGTTGTCGGGGCGGTTCCAGTGGATCGCCGCCGGGTTGGAGCCGACCCGCGGGTACAGGAGGTTCTCGAAGGGGGACTCGACCGGCTCGTAGTGGGTCGGCAGCGGCCCGTCGAGCAGCCCCGACGGCGCGTACAGCCAGGCCCGCCCATCGCCCATCATGATGAACGGCTCGTCGCCGGCGATCGCGTCCATGCCCTCGCCGCCGTCCTCGGGCGCCCGGTAGTCGGGCGGCTTGTCGGCGGGGAAGTCGGGCACGTCGTAGCCGGTCCAGCGGCGCTCGTCGGGGTCCCACCACACGTACTTCTTGCGCTCGCTCCACGGGCGGCCCTGCGGGTCGGCCGACGCGCGGTTGTAGAGGATGCGGCGGTTCGCCGGCCAGGTCCAGCCCCACTCGGGCGACACCCAGCCGCCCTCGGCGTCGAGGTCGCCGGGGTCGCGCCGGCGGGCGCGGTTCTCGCCGCCCGCGTAGATCCCGCTGTAGATCCAGCACCCGCAGGCGGTCGCCCCGTCGGCGCGCAGCTCCTCGAAGCCGGGCACCGGCTCGCCGGTGGCGACGTCGTAGCCGTTGATCTCGCGCAGCACCTCCTCGGCGTCCGGCTCGCGGTGCGGGCCGTGCTCGGCGTAGGGCCAGTGGAGGTTCACGACCGGCCAGTCCTTGCGCTTCGCAGACCCGGCGTAGCGGGCCATCACGCGCCTCGTGAGGTGGTGGATGAACCACAGCTCGCTGCGCGCGTCACCCGGCGGGTCGAGCGCCTGGTCGCGCCACTGCACCATCCGCTGGGTCTGGGTGAAGCTGCCCGCCTTCTCGACGTGCGTGGCGGCGGGCATCAGGAAGACCTCGGTCTCGACGTCCTCGGGGCGCACCTCGCCGGAACGGACCTCGGGCGCGTCGCGCCAGAACGTGGCGGTCTCGATCTCGGACAGGTCGCGCACGACGAGCCATCGCAGCCCGCGCAGCGCGCGGCGCATGAGCCCGCCGTTCTGGGAGCCGATCGCCGGGTTCTGGCCCATGACGATCAGCCCGTCGAGGCCGCCGTCGACCGCGCGCATCATCGTCGGGAAGTGCGCGTGGTTGCCGGTGATCTTCGGCAGGTGGCCGAAGCCGAAGTCGTTCTCGGGCGTGGCCGCGTCGCCGAACCAGGCCTTCAGGAGCGACACGACGTACTTGTCGAAGTTCGACCACCAGCCGCGGGCGCAGCGCCCCGACTCGACGTAGTCGGCCAGCGTCAGCTCGCCCTCGCGCCCGCGCGGCATGTGGAGGTAGCCGGGCAGCAGGTCGTAGAGCGTGGGGATGTCGCTGGAGCCCTGGATCGTGGCGTGCCCGCGCATCGCCATGATCCCGCCGCCGGGCCGGCCGATGTTGCCCAGCAGGAGCTGCAGGATCGCGCCGGCGCGGATCGTCTGCACGCCCACCGAGTGCTGGGTCCAGCCGACCGCGTAGCAGAGCGCCGTGGTCCGCTCGCGACCGGAGTTGGCGACCAGCGCGTCGGCGACCGCGTGGAACTGCTCCTCGGTGATGCCGCAGATCCGCGACACCATCTCGGGCGTGTAGCGGGCGAAGTGGCGGCGCAGGATCTGCAGGACGCAGCGGGGGTCCTGCAGCGTCTCGTCGCGGCGGACGCAGCCCTCGAGCATCCCGGCGCCGGTGTTCTCGTCGAACGCCTGGGTCGCGTGCTCACGCGCCCCCTCGGCCGACGCGATCTCGCCGCCCTCGTACATCCACGACGTGCGGTCGTACGTCCCGGTCTGTGGATCGAAGCCGGAGAAGACGCCGTCGAGGTCCTCGGTGTCGGCGAAGCGCTCGTCGACGATCGTCGAGGCGTTCGTGTAGTGCAGGACGTACTCGCGGAAGTACGACTCGGTCTCCAGCACGTGGCGGATGAGGCCGCCGAAGAACGCGATGTCGGTGCCCGCGCGCGTGGGCACGTGGAGGTCCGCCGACGCGCTCGTGCGCCCGAAGCGCGGGTCGACGTGGATGACCGTCGCGCCGCGCTCGCGGGCGCGCATGATCCAGCGGAAGCCGACCGGATGCGCCTCGGCGAAGTTGGAGCCGGCGATCAGCACGCAGTCGGCGTTCTGCAGGTCCTGCTGGAAGCCGGTGGCGCCGCCGCGCCCGAACGAGGTCCCCAGACCGGGGACCGTGGAGGAGTGTCATATGCGGGCCTGGTTCTCGACCTGCACCGCGCCCATGGCCGTGAACGCCTTCTTGATGAGGTAGTTCTCCTCGTTGTCGAGCGTCGCCCCGCCGAGGTGGGCGAAGCCGAGCGTGCGGTCGACGCGGCGGCCGTGGTCGTCCTCGGTCTGCCAGCCGCGCTCGCGGGCCGCGACGACGCGCTCGGCGATCATGTCCATCGCGGTCTCGAGGTCGAGCTCCTCCCATTCGGTCCCGCGCGGGCGGCGGTAGAGGACCGTCGTGAGGCGGCCGGGCTGCTGGACGAGCTGGCGCGACGCCGAGCCCTTCGGGCACAGCGTCCCCTGGTTGATCGGCGAGCGCGGGTTGCCCTCGATGTCGACGAGCTCGCCGTCGCGGGTGTAGACGACCTGCCCGCAGCCGACGGCGCAGTACGGGCACACCGACTCGGTGGCCTCGAGCCCGGCCACGCGCGCGCCGGCGTCGCGCGTCGCCCGCGAGACCGCGCGAGGGCCCATGCCCCAGTCGGCGATGCGCCCCGCGAGCGGAAGCTCGCGCAGGCGCGCGAACGAGCGCGGCCGGCTCACGGCGTTCGGCGCTCCCAGGGCATGTCGGGTTCGCTACCCGGGCGGGACCCGCCGTAACAGCCGGCCGGCGCTCACCAGCGCAGCAGCGCGGCGATCCCCTCGGCCTCGGCGAGCGCGGCCCGCGACGCGCCCTCGACCGGCGTGACGCGCGCGCCGGTCTCGAGCGCCCGCTCCACCAGCCGCTCCGTCAGGCGCGTGTCCGGCGTCGGGGACGCTCCGCCGGGGCCCGACTCCCCGGCGGCCAGCAGGCGGCCGTCGGCGTCGACGCCGCCCTCGTAGCGGATCTCCGGGTCGTAGATCAGGTGGGCGACGCGGCCCTCGTTGAGCGCGCCCGCCACCTCGGAGAGCCCGAGCGCGCCGGCGCCCGAGCCGAGCGCGGCGTCGCGCGCCCGCGCGACGAGCCGCGCCTCGTGCTCCTCGTGCTGGGCGTGGAGCTGCTCGGTCACCTTGGCCGACAGGCTCGCGTGGTCGAGCTGCGTGAGGACGCGTGGATCGCGGACGACGGTCACGTGCGCGGGCAGGCGCAGCGCGCCGATCGCCGGCTCCGTCAGCCGGTCGCCGCCGCTGACGAGGACGCGCTCCCACCCGCGCTCGGCGGCGAGCCGGGCGGCCGTGTCGGCCACCTGCTCCAGGAAGCGGCGGGTCATCTCGCGCTCGCGCGCCTGGCGCTGCTCGCCCATCGGCGAGTGGGAGCGGGTGCCCGACGGCGAGCCCACGGGGCCGGAGCGCTCGTGCGGCGCCTCGGTGACCTCGGCCTCCAGCCGCTCGAGCTCGCGCAGCTCGCCGAGCCGCCACTCCAGCACGCGCGCCTCGTCCTGCGACACGAGCACCACCCCGGCGGGGCGCCCCTCGTCGAGCAGCTCCAGCAGCGGGTGCACGAACGGGCGGTCGTCGAGCACGACGCGGTTGGGGAGCGGCATCTGGCTGGACAGGCGGATCGGCTCGCCGTCGCCCAGCGGCGCGAACAGCGCGCGCCCGCGGCCGGGCTCCTGCGGGTCGGTGAGCCGCTCGATCTCCACGGCGAGGCGCCGGACGCCGTCGCGGACCGCCTCCGCGCGCTCGCGCGGGCCCTCGGCGGCGACGTTGCGCTCGAGCTCCGACAGGCGGTTCTTGAGGTCGATCGCGGCGCCCTGCAGACCGGGATCGGCACCCGTGTCGGCGTGGACGTAGACGGACAGCACGCCGTGCGGAGCCGTCCTGCGGCTCAGGTCGACGAGCGTGTCCTGCTCGAACAGGTGGCTGGGGGTCAGCTCGATCATCGGGCAGGTCATGCCCGCAATCGCGGGCGGCAATCGCGGGCTAGGACAGGCCGTCGGGCTCGCGCTGGTGGCCGAGCGCGAGGTTGTGCTCGCGCTGGGCCTTGTCGACGGCGGCGACCACCTTCTCGGGGTCGTTGACGCCGTCGAAGCGGAAGTCGGAGTCGGTCGTGCCGGCGGTGTCGAAGTCGACGTTGCCGACCTGCAGGATCCGCTCGAGGATGCCCTGGTCGGTGTTGACGTTCTGCACCCGCTCGATGCGCGTCTGCTGCACCTTGCGGGCGATGATCCCGCGCTGGATGCGCAGCCGCTGCGTGGTGATCGTGTAGACGGTGAACATCCGGTGCACGAAGCCGACGAGCACCGTCAGGCACAGCACGACGAGGGCGACGATCACCGCGGCCGGCCAGTCGGCGCCGTCGCCGAACGCGGCGGTGCCGGCGACGGTCAGCAGCCCGAGCACGACGGCGATCAGCAGGCCGCGCCCGTAGAGCGCCCACGTCGAGCGCCACGAGGGGTGGCCGCTGTAGATGATCTCCTCGCCCGGATGCAGGTCCATCGCGCCGCGAGTCTACGTCGGCGGGCGGCGACCTGCCACCGGTCGCCCTAGGGTTGGCCGCATGGAGGAGCTGAGAGCGCTGGCCGGACGCCTGGCGACGGGCGAGGTGTCGGCCACCGAGGTGGCGCGGGAGACGCTCGCGCGGATCCGCGACGCCGCCGACCTGGGCGCGTTCGCGGAGGTCGACGAGGAGGCCGTCCTGGCCGAGGCGGCCGCGCGCGACGCGCAGGCGCCGGCGGGCCCGCTGCATGGCGTGCCCGTCGCGGTGAAGGACAACATCGACGTCGCCGGCCTGCCGACGCGCGCGGGCAGCCGCGCGCTCGGCGGAGCGCCCGCGCGCGCCGACGCGACGGTCGTGGCGCGGCTGCGCGCGGCCGGCGCGGTCGTCGTCGGCAAGCTCGCCATGCACGAGCTCGCCCTCGGCGTCATCAGCCCCGGCGTCGGCAACCCGCTGCTGCCCGGCCGGGTCGCGGGCGGCTCCAGCGGCGGCAGCGGCGCGGCGGTCGCCGCCGGCCTGTGCGCGGGCGCGCTGGGCACCGACACCGGCGGCTCGGTCCGGGTGCCCGCCGCGTTCTGCGGCTGCGCCGGGCTGCGGCCGACGACCGGGACCGTCCCGGGCGACGGCGTCCTCCCGCTCTCGTGGTCGCACGACACGGTGGGCCCGCTCGCGCCCACCGTCGGCGACGTCGCGCTGCTGCAGGGCGTGATCGCCGGCTGGGAGCCGCCCGCGATCGGCCGCCGCGGCGTGCGCGACCGGGCGCCGCGCCTGGCGCTGTGGACCGGCGACCCGCACCCGATCGACCCGCAGGTCGCCGCCGCCTTCGAGGCGGCGGTGCTGGCGGTGCGCGCCGCGGGGATGCAGACCGTCGAGCGGCCGATCCCCGACCTCGACGCGATCGCCGACCTGCAGATCCGCATCGCCGGGCCGGAGGCGGCGGCCTCGACCGCCGCGCACCTGGGCGTCGCGGCCGGCACGCCCGCCTTCCACGCCGCCACCGAGGCGCTCGCCCCCGACGTGCAGGCGATCGTGCGCGCCGACCCCGGCTCGGCCGCCGACCACGTGCGCGCGATCCGCGTCGAGTCCCCGCCGGTCCGCGCGCGCCTGGAGGCCGACCTCGACGGCGTCGACGCGATCCTCACGCCGGTGTCGCCCGCGCCCCCGCCGCCGGTCGGCGTCGGCGAGCTCGTGGAGGTCGACGGCGAGCGCCGCCCCACGTTCTTCGCGCTGACCCACTTCGCCACGATCGCCAGCGTCGCCGGCGCCCCGGCGCTGGCCATCCCCTGCTCGGCGCCGGGGATCGGCGTGCAGCTCATCGGGCGTCCGGGCGCCGACGCCGACCTGCTGGCGCTCGGCATGGAGGTCGAGGCCGCGCTACGGTCCGCGCCGTGAGGCGCCCGGCGGGGATGGGGCTGCTCGCCGTGCTCGTCGCGGCGGCGCCCGCGAGCGCGGCCCCGCGCCTGCGGGCCTTCGACTCCTGCGCCGCGCTGGTGCGCTACGCGTCCGCCCACGCCGGCGCCGCCCGGCCGCTGCCGGGCCCGGTCGCGGGACCCGTCGCGCCCACCGCGCAGGACGCCCCCGGCGCCGAGCGCGCCGGCGACGACGTCTCCACGACGAACGTGCAGGAGGCGGGCATCGACGAGCCCGACGTCGTGAAGGTCGACGGCGGCCGCCTGCTGGCGATCAGCGACGGCGTCCTGTACGCGATCGACGCGCGCGCGGCGACGCCGCGGATCGCCGGCTCGCTGGCGCTGCCGCCCGGGGCCGGCCACGAGCTGCTCGTCCGCGACGGGCGCGCGCTCGTGATCGCCGCCGGGGCCGGCGGCGACCGGCCGGTGCCGCTCCCGCGCCCGGTCGACCGGCCGGGCGCCGTCGCGCCGGAGATCCTGCCGTGGACGCCGACGACGATCCTCGCCGAGCTCGACGTGCGCGACCCCGCGGCGATGCGGGTCGTGCGCACGGAGACCGTCGACGGGCGCGCGGTCGGCGCCCGCCTGCGCGGGGCGACGGCCCGCGTGGCGATCGCCTCGCCGCTGAGCGTGGCCGCCGACCCCGCTGCGCGCGAGCGCCTCGTCGGCTGTCGGCAGGTGCGCCGGCCCGCGCGCTTCGCCGGAAGCGGGCTGCTGACCGTGCTGACGATCGACCTCGAGCGCGGCCTGCCGGCCGTCGACGCCGACGCGGTCGCGGCCGACGCCGACACCGTCTACGCGTCGGCCCGCGCCCTCTACGTCGCCACCCACCGCTGGGACCCCGGCGCGACCGCGACGCGCACCGAGATCCACCGCTTCGACGCGACCGCCGGCGACGCGACGCGCTACGACGCCAGCGGCGCGGTCGAGGGCTCGCTGCTCAGCCAGTTCGCGCTGTCCGAGCACGACGGCGCCCTGCGCGTGGCCAGCACGCGCGAGCGCGACGCGATCGTCACCGTGCTCGCCCCGCGCGACGGCCGCCTCGCCGAGCTGGGCCGCGTCGAGGGGCTGGGGCCGGACGAGCGGATCCGCGGCGTGCGCTTCCTCGGCGACGTCGGCTATGTCGTGACGTTCCGCCAGACCGACCCGCTCTACACCGTCGACCTGTCCGACCCGGCGCGCCCGCGCGTGGCCGGCGAGCTGAAGATCCTCGGCTACTCCGCCTACCTGCACCCGGTCGGCGACGGGCGCCTGCTCGGCATCGGGCAGGACACCACGCCCGAGGGCCGCACGCTCGGCGCGCAGGCCTCGCTGTTCGACGTCTCCGACCCGGCCGCACCGCGCCGGCTGGACCAGCGCCGGCTCGGCGACGGGGCGTGGACGCCGGTCGAGGGCGACCACCACGCGTTCCTGTGGTGGCCGGCGGCGCGGCTGGCCGTGCTGCCCGTCGGCGACCGCGGCGCCTCCTCCGCGCTGGGCCTGCGCGTGGGAGCGAGCGCGCTCGCCGAGGCCGGGCGTGTGGCCGCCCCGCAGGGCGCCTCGTTCGCACGCGCGACGGTCGTCGGCGAGCGCCTGTTCCTGCTGGCGCCGGGCGCGGGCGTGCAGGTCGCCGCGCTCGGCTCGCTCGCGCCCGGCGCGTGGCTGGCGCTGACGCCGCCGTCCGGCTAGGACTCGCGCTCGACGGCGGCCACCGCGGCGCGCGCGGCGGCCGTCGTGGCCGCGATCTCGACCCCGGGCGGCAGCTCGGCGTGCACGTCGGAGGAGTGGTCGATCTGCAGCGTCCCCTCCAGCAGCACGCAGTCGAACACGTGCCCGCCGCGCTCCCGGGCGGCGTCGGCGACGTGGAGGTGGTGGCCGGTGACGTTGAGCGCGCCCGCGGACTCGGGGAAGCGGAAGCCGACGAGCGTCGCGTCGAGGTCGCGCAGCTCGAACACCCGCTGCTCGGCGACGACCTCCGCCAGCGGCCGGTACGGGCGCGCCTGCCGCGGGACCGACCGGGCGCGCACGCGGGCGAAGCGGCCGTCGACGCGGATCGCGTGCGCGAGCGCCGGCCCGCCGGGCAGGTGGCGGTCGGCCTCGGCCAGGAGCTGCCCGAGCGTGCGCGGGCCGTCGACGTCGACGCGCACGTCGGCGGCGAACGGGATCACGACCGCGAAGGGCGTGCGCTCCGACGGGTCGACGCGGTCCAGGCGCCCGTCGACCGACGCGCGGTAGGCGGCGCCGTCGACGACGACGAGCTCGCCGTCGAGCGCGTCGAGCGTCCCCAGCCCGTGGTCGCCGTGCGCGAGCACCTCGCCGATCGTCACGTCGCCGTCGTAGGCGCCGTCGAGCAGCGCGGCGATCGTCGACGTCTGGAAGAGCACGTGCGGCTCGTGCTCGGGGCGCAGTTCGGCGCGGTGCAGCGCGCGGACGTGCAGCGCGTGGAGGAGGCGGTCGTCCATGGGCGCGCGAGCCTATCCGGGTAGATTCGCGCCGATGGCATCGATCTTCACCCGCATCGTGGCCGGCGAGATCCCGGCGCACAAGATCCGCGAGGACGACCGCTTCCTCGCCTTCCTCGACATCCGCCCGATCCGGGCGGGGCACACGCTGGTGATCCCCAAGGTCGAGATCGACCACCTGTGGGACCTGCCCGACGACCTCCTCGGCGACCTGTTCGTGTTCGCCAAGCCGGTCGCGGCGGCGATCAAGGCCGAGAGCGGCGCCGCGCGCGTCGGCGTGGCCGTCGTCGGGGTCGAGGTCCCGCACGCGCACGTGCACCTCGTCCCGCTCGACGACGTCCACGACATCGACTTCCGCCGCGCGCGGGAGGCCGATCAGGACGAGCTGGCCGAGATGGCGCGGCGCCTGCGCGCCCGCATCGACGGGTAGCGGCGGCGCGCGCGGGGCGCCGGCGGGGCGCCGTCGCCGCCCAGCCGCGCCCGGACGCGGGCCAGGCCCCAGCCGAGCGCGGCGGCCATCGACAGGGCGATCGCCAGGACGGTCAGGTACGCGACCGCGGTGAGCCAGCCGGCGACGCCCTGCTTGGCCTCGCGCTGCAGGAGCCGCTTGTCGGCCACGATCGCGCGGTCGAACCGCGCGGGCGCGGCGATCTCCGGCGCCGGGATCGCCGGATCGGCCGGCAGGTAGACCGGCACCGCCTCGATCGCGCGGCCGTCGTGCAGGCGCAGCATCGACTTCCACGTGCCGCTGACCGGCAGCGGACGGGTGGTCTCCCACACGCCGGGGGCGACCTCGCGCAGCGGCGCGATGACCGACGCGCCGCCCTGCCACGAGGTCTGCGTCCACCAGCGCGCGCCGTCGGCGGCGTCGGGCGGATCGAGCCGGACGGTGGCGTGCACGGTCCGGTCGGGCGCGGGAGCGACCTCGCGCAGCGTCACCTGGGCGCGCACGTCGTCGCCGCCGGTGGTCGGCAGCGTCCAGGCGATCGCGGCGACGAGCACCGCGAACCCGGCCGCCGCCAGGCGCCCGGCGTGGCGCGGGAGCGCGACGTCCGGCGACACGGCGGCGCCGATCCAGCCGCCCAGCACGCCCCCGGCGACCGCGGTGACCGTGCCCAACAGGATCCCCTCGGGCAGCAGGCCGGCCGGCCAGGCGAGCGGCATCCACAGGTGGCTCCAGCCGAACTCGGCCGCGATGCCGAGCGTCCCGATGCCCAGGCCGGCGATCGCGCCCATCCGCAGCGGGCGGGCCGCCCCGCCGCGCAGCGCGACCGCCTCGACGATCAGCGCCTCGACGACGTACGGCGGGAAGTGCGGGGTCGTCTGGCCGAACACGGGCCCGACGAGCAGCGCCACGCCGCCGCGCATGAGCAGGAACGAGACGACCGCCAGCAGCGCGCCGCCCGGGCCGAGGTGCACGCGCGCGGCCACGAGCGCGACCGAGGCCGCCAGCGCGATCAGCAGCGGCTGGAACAGGAGGTTGAACTGGGGGACGCCGAAGTCGAACTCGCCCTGGAAGGTCGACAGCGCGACGAGCAGGCCGCCCGCCAGCAGGCCGGTGCGGATGCGGTGCATGCGCCGCTGGACGCGGGACGGGCCACGGCCCTCGGCGCGGCGGGCGCGGGCCACCGCGGCGCCCTCGGCGCCGAGCACGAGCGCCGCGACCGTCGCCAGCGACGCGCCGCCGATCAGCATCAGGTGCGTCGGGCCCCACAGCGTCACGTCCTGGCCGAACAGGCGGTGCCAGACGTCGTCGAGCGGGAACCCGGCGAGCGCGAACGCCGCGCACCCGAGCAGCAGGACGCCGCCGACCGGCGCCTCCCAGCCGGGCGCGATCCGCACCGCGGCGCGGCCGGGGCGCTCGAGCGGCAGCGCGATCGCGGCGACGGCCGCGAACAGCACGCCGAACAGGCCGAGCAGGATCAGGTAGTGGGCCGGGTTGGCGAGCGGCCCCTCGTCGCGCCCGTTGTCGATGTGGAGCGAGATGTCCCAGTACATGCCGAGCAGCGCGACGATCAGCGACACGCCGGTGATCGCCGACGGGACGACCGCCCACCCGGGCAGGCCGGTCAGGCGCTCGCCCCAGGCGCCGAGGCGCCCGATCCAGCGGATGCGCCCGCTGCGATGGCCCGTCGCCAGCGTCAGCATCGCGACGGTCAGGACGGTGGCGCCGGCCGTGGCGATCGCGATCTGGTCGAAGGCCGCGCCGCCCGCGGGGGCGGCCTCCGCGAGCCATGAACTGGACATGGATCGATGTTACACCGATCGATGGCACATATAACGCGACTAGTGTGACGTGCGTCCGATGAGCGACGAGGAGCTGACGATCGACGAGCTCGCGCGCCGCAGCGGGGTCACCGTGCGGAACATCCGCGCCCACCAGTCGCGCGGGCTGCTGCCGCCCCCGACGATCCGCGCGCGGACCGGCTACTACGGGCCCGAGCACGTCGCGCGCCTCGAGCTCATCCGCGAGCTGCAGGCCGAGGGCTTCAACCTGAAGGCGATCGAGCGGCTGCTGGAGCAGGCCGGCGGCGCCGGCCGCGAGGTGCTCGGCTTCACCCGCAGCGTCCTGTCGCCGTTCGCCGACGAGGAGCCCGAGTACCTCGACGCCGGCGAGCTCGCGCGCCGGTTCGCCACGGACGACCCCAAGCTGCTGGCCCGCGCCGAGAAGCTCGGCCTGGTCGTCCACCTCGGCGACGGCCGCTACGAGGTCCCCAGCCCGCGCCTGCTGCGCGCCGGGGAGGAGGTCGTCGCGCTCGGCGTCCCGCTCGCGCACGCGCTCGCCGTGCTCGAGCAGATCAACCGCAGCTCGCAGGCCGTCGCCGACGCGTTCATCCGCCTGTTCCGCGACGACGTGCTGACCCCGATCGAGCAGGGCGCGGGCGGATCGGAGGGCTGGGCCCGCGCGGCGGCCGCGGTGGAGCGGCTGCGCCCGCTGGCCTCCGAGGCGCTGCTGGCCGGGTTCCAGCAGGTCATGACCCGCGCGGTCGAGAAGGCGCTGGGCGAGGAGCTGGCCCGGCGCAGCGGCGGGCGCTGACGTCGCATGGCCCTCCGCCACCGCCTCGGGCTCGCCGTCGCCCTCCTGCTGATCGCCGTCAACCTGCGTCTGCCGCTGGTGTCGGTGGGCCCCGTGCTCGACGACGTCCGCGACACGCTGGGGCTGTCGAGCACCGCCGCGGGCGCGCTGACGACGCTGCCGCTGCTGTGCTTCGCGGGCGCCGGCGCCGCCGTCCCCGCGCTGGCGCGGCGCGTCGGGCTGGAGATGGCGCTGCTGCTGGGGATGCTCGCGCTCGTCGCCGGCGCCGCGCTGCGGTTCGCGCCGCAGATCGCCCCGCTCTACGCCGGCACGTTCGTCGCCGGCGTCGGCATCGCGGTGGGCAACGTGCTGCTGCCCGCGCTCATCAAGCGCGAGTTCGCCCCGCCCGGCCTGATGATGGGCCTCTACGTGGCGGTGATGACCACCGGAGCGGCCGTCGCCACCGCGCTCACCGTCCCGCTCGAGCGCGCGCTGGGCTCGTGGGAGCTCGCGCTCGGGGCGTGGACGGTGCCCGCCGTGGTCGCGACCGTCGCCTGGCTGCCCGCGCTCGCCAGCGCGCGCCGCGGCGAGCCCGTCGCGCCGGTGCCGAAGGTGCGCCTGCGCGGCGACCGCCTCGCCTGGATGCTGACCGGGCTGTTCGCGTTCCAGTCGACGCTGTTCTACGCGCTCGTGGCCTGGATGCCCGACCTGCTGCGCGACGCCGGGCTCAGCGACGGGCGCGCCGGCGCGATGGTGTCGATCGCGATGCTGCTCGGCCTGCCCAGCGGCCTGCTCGCCCCGATCGTCGCCGCGCGCATGACCGACCAGCGCGTGCTCGTGGCCGGCTCCGCCGCGCTGTGGATCGCCGGGCTGGCCGGCGTGCTCGCCTCCCCGACGACGCTGACCGAGCTGTGGATGGTGCTCATGGGCATCGCCCAGGGCGCCGGCTTCGCGCTCGCGATCGCGCTCGTCGTCCTGCGCTCGCCCGACGGCGCCCGCGCCACCGCGCTGTCGGGCATGGTCCAGTCGCTCGGCTACGTCGTGGCGGCCGTCGGGCCGCTGGCGCTCGGGGCGCTGCACGACCTCACCGGCGGCTGGGACGCGGTCCTCGTCACGATGCTGGCGATCACCGGCCTGATGCTCGCCTGCGGCCTGGGCGCGGGCCGCCCGGGCACCGTCGGCGGCCGCATGGAGCCCGCGGCCCAGCGGGCATACTGAGGCGCATCCCGTGGGACGCCTGCCCCGCACGGTCCTGGTGCTGCTCGTCACCGGGGTGTCGCTGTACCTCGTGTTCCCGAGCCTGCTGCAGGTCCTGTCGGCGTGGCCGCGGCTGACGCGCCTGGAGCCGCTGTGGTTCGCCGCGATGCTGGTCGCCGAGGCGGCCAGCTTCGTGTGCCTGTGGCTGCTGCAGCGCCTCGCGCTGCGCACGCGCGACCTGTACGGGGTCGCGACCTCGCAGCTCGCCGCGAACGCGTTCGGGCGCATCGTGCCCGGCGGCGGCGCGGCCGCCGGCGCGCTGCAGTACCGGATGCTCGTGCAGTCCGGCGTGCCCGGCGCGACCGCGGCGACCGGGCTGACCGCCTCGTCGCTGATCGTCTTCGTCGTCCTGCTGGCGCTGCCGATCGCGGCGGTGCCGGCGGTGGTCCGCGGCGTCGTGTCGCCGGGCAACCAGCTCGTGCGCGCGGCGATCGCCGGCCTCGTGCTGTTCGCGGCGCTGTTCGCCGTTGCCGCCGCGCTGATGGCCACCAACAGGCTGCTGTGCTGGCTCGGCGAGCTCGTCCAGCGCGTGCGCAACCGGCTGTGGCGCCGGCGGGAGCCGCTCACCGACCTGCCCGAGCGGCTGCTGGCCGAGCGCGACCTGATCATGCGCGTGCTCGGCCGCCACTGGTGGGAGGCGCTGCTGGCGACGATCGGCCGCTGGTTCTTCGACTACCTCGCGCTGCTCGCCGCGCTCGCCGCCGTCGGCGCGTCGCCCCGTCCGACGCTCGTCCTGCTCGCGTTCGTGGCCGCGCAGGTGCTGGCGCAGATCCCGCTCACGCCAGGCGGCCTGGGGTTCGTCGAGGCGGGCCTCACCGGCACGCTCGCCCTGGCCGGCGTCACCGGCGGCGCTGCCGTGCTCGCCTCGCTGGCCTACCGCCTCGTCTCCTACTGGCTGCCGCTGCCCGCCGGCGTCGTCGGCTGGGTCCTGCACCGCCGCCGCTACGGGCTCAGCGCCGAGGAGGAGGAGCTCGTCCGCGGCTCAGCCGGCGATCGCGGCGCGGTTCGCCAGCGTCCATGACCAGGCGGCCACGACCAGGACGGCGACGATCGCGAGGGTCCAGCGCCCGCGCGGGCGCGGCAGCGCGCGGCCGGTGACCCGCGGCGCCGCCAGGCCCGCCACGCCGATCGCGGCCAGGCCCGCGAGCACCGCGACCACGACCGCGTTGAACGACAGGAAGCCGCCGTCGAGGTGGCTGGCGAGCACGACGCCGCGCACCGAGCCGCACAGCGGGCACGGCAGGCCGGTCAGCTCCCGGAACGGGCACGGGATCGACGCCTCCGACAGGCGCCCGTCGTCGACGTGCAGCAGGGCCCCGGCGAGGAACGGCGCGGCGCCGACCGCCACCAGCGCCGCGCTGGTGCCGCGCGTCAGCGAGCTGCTCGGAGCGGGCGCCTGCACGGGGACATCAGTCTAGGTCGGCGCGTGGCGGCCGGGTTCGCCGTTAGGGTTCCCGGCGTTCGGCAGGAAGCTCGACAAGGGGTGGAGGAGTGACGCGCAACATCGACATCGGCGAGGTCATCTCGAAGACCTTCCGGACCTACGGCCAGTACGCCGCGGTCCTGATCGGGGCGGCGGCGGTCGTGTTCCTCATCAACGGCCTCTTCAGCCTGGCGGGCCGCGACAGCTGGGTGATCGCGGTCATCGGCTCGATCCTCGCGATCGTGCTGCAGGGCCTCTACACCGGCATGGTCGTCGAGCTCGTCAACGACACCCGCGACGGGCGGCTGGACGCGTCGATCGGCGGGCTCATCGGCCAGGTGACGCCGGTGCTGCTCACCCTCATCGTGGCCTCGTTCCTGGCCGGCATCGGCATCACCGTCGGGTTCATCCTCTGCATCATCCCGGGCGTGATCCTGGCCACGATGTGGTCGGTCGTCGCGCCGTCGATCGTCGTGGAGCGCCGCGGCGTGTTCGACGCGTTCTCTCGCAGCTGGGAGCTGGTGAAGCCGAACTTCTGGCAGACGCTCGGCGTCATCCTCATCTTCTTCGTCGGCGTGATGGTGGTCGTCGGGATCATCTCGGTGCTGCTCGCCCCGACGAGCGCCGCGGTGAGCGCGCTGATCCTGTGGATCGGCAGCCTCCTGCTGGCCCCGCTCACCGCGCTGGCGTCCGCGATCCTGTTCTTCGAGCTGCGCGCCGCCCAGGCGGCCGCGCCCGCCGCCGCCGGCGGGCCCGAGGCCGTGACGCCGCCAGGCGACCAGGCGCCCCCGCCCCCGCCCCCGCCGCCGCCCGCCTCGTAGGCCGTGGGCGAGGGCCTCACCCGTCGCGAGCTGGCCGCCCGCGCGGCGGCCGGCGGCGCGGCGCTGGCGCTGCCCGGCTGGCTGCTGGCCGGCGAGGCCGGCGCGCGCCCCAGCCCGGCGCTGCGCGAGCTGCGCCGCCAGGTGAAGGGCCCCATGCTGATGCCGCGCAACTCGGCGGGGCTGGTCTTCAACTCCCGCTACGCCGCGGTGCGGCCGATGGCGGTCGTCCAGGCCGTCAGCGCGGCCGACGTGCAGGCGTGCGTGCGGTGGGCGGCCCGGCGCAACGTGCCGATCCGCGCCCGCTCCGGCGGCCACTCGTACGCCAGCTACAGCACGGTCGCCGGCGGCCTGGTCGTCGACCTGCGCCGCCTGAACGGCGTCTCGCTCAGCGGCGCGACGGTCTCCGCGGGCGCCGGCACGCACCTCATCGACCTGTACGCCGCGCTCGCGCGGCGCGGCGCCACCGTCCCCGGCGGCACGTGCCCGACGGTCGCCCTCGGCGGGCTCGCGCTCGGCGGCGGGATGGGCCTCGCGAGCCGCCGCTTCGGGCTCACCTGCGACAACGTCACCGCGATGCAGATCGTCACCGCCGACGGGCGCGTGCGCTGGATCGACTCCGACAGCGACCCGGACCTGTTCTGGGCCTGCCGAGGCGGCGGAGGCGGCAACTTCGGGATCGTCACCCAGCTGCGGATGCGCGCCCGCCGGGTGTCGAGCGCCTCCTGGTTCCGCGTCACCTGGCCGTGGTCGCAGGCGAGCGAGGCGATCGCCGCCTGGCAGGCGTTCGCCCCGCACGCGCCGCCCGAGCTGACCTCGATCATGTCGCTGGCGGCGGGCGGCTCGGTGTCCGCGCAGGGCCAGTTCTTCGGCTCCGAGTCGGCGCTGCGGCGGCTGGTGGCGCCGCTCACCCGCGTCGACGGCGCGAACCTGAGCACCGGCAGCGCCGGCTACCTGGCGATGATGCAGCGCTGGGCGGGCTGCGCGGGCGAGTCGATCGGGCACTGCGACGCCTGGGACCCGCAGCCGTTCGCGGCCGCCTCCGACTACGTCGCCACGCCGCTGAGCGCGGCCGGGCGGCGGGCGGCGATCGGGCTGGCGGGCAACGGCGGCGGCACGCTCCTCTTCGACGCCTACGGCGGGGCGATCAACCGCGTGCGCCCGGCCTCGACCGCGTTCGTGCACCGCGACCAGCTCTTCTGCATCCAGTACTACTCGGGCTCGGCGAGCGCGAGCTGGGTGGCGTCGGCGCGCCGGGCGATGCGCCCGTACACGTCGGGCCAGAGCTACCAGAACTACATCGACCCCGACCAGGCCGACTGGCGGACCGCCTACTACGGCGCGAACCTGCAGCGCCTGGGGGCGATCAAGGCCCACTACGACCCGGACGGGCTGTTCCGCTTCCCGCAGGCGATCTAGGCCGTGAGCAGCTCGGCCTCGGCGACGACGCCGTCGGCCATCGCCTGCAGGTCCTCGACGATCCCCGGGTCGGCGCAGAAGCCGAAGCACAGCAGGCCCGCCACCGACACCACCGCGACGCGCAGCGCGTGACGCTCGCCGATCTCGGCGATCGAGTGCAGCGCCTCGACCGGCGCGCCGAGCACCGACACCGGCGTGCGCGGGCCCGGGACGTTGGAGACGTTGACGGCGAAGCGGCGCGGGCTGCTCTCGACGCGGTCGGCGAACGCGCGCAGCCGCGGCGAGATCGCGCCCAGGTCGCGCAGCAGCTCGTCCATCGTGTCGGCGTCGTGGTCGGCCTTGCGCTCCGCGGTCTCGGCGTGGACGATCCGCAGGCGCTCCAGCGGGTCGGGCTCGTTGAGCGGCAGGGCCACGGCGAAGAACGAGTCGCGGTTGCCCGTGTCGTCGCCCTCGTGGTGGAGGCTCACCGGCACGCGGACGCGCACGTCGCCGAGGTGGCCGTGGTGGGCGAGCACCCAGTGGCGCAGCGCGCCCGCGACGATCGCGAGGACGGCGTCGTTGACCGTCGCGCCGGCCTTCTCGCGCGCGGCGTCGTGCAGCGGCTGGAGCGGGACGCGGGCGAAGGCGATCTCGCGCCGGCGGCCGATGTGCCCGTCGAACGGGGAGCGATCGCGCGAGCGGGAGAACTCGCGGGCCAGGAACCCGGCGAGGTGGCGCCGGCGGCGGGCGTCGTCGGCGGCGTGCGCCGGGTCGTGGTGCGGGTGCGCGGCCGCCGGCGGCGGCGTGGTCGCGACCGCGTCCCACAGCAGCGCCTGGGCGAAGCGCATCGCCATCGTCCCGTCGGCGAGCGCGTGGTGGATGCGCCACACGATCGCGGCGCCGTCGCGGTAGGGCACGACGTCGAGCTGCCACAGCGGGCGCTCGCGGTCCAGGCGCTGCTCGAACAGGCGCGCCACCTCGGCCCGCAGCCCCGGCTCGTCGAGCGGGGCGTCGAGCGCCACCGCGGTCACCTGCCGGTCGAGGTCGACGTCCCCGCCCGGCACCCACACCGGCGCGTCGGGCGTGCCGCCCAGGCGCCAGCGCAGCTGCGGCGCCGCGTCCAGGCGCCCCGCGATCGAGTCGCGCAGCGCGTCGACGTCGGGCGCGTCGGTGCCCATCAGCACCACCTTGCACGTGTGGCCCGCGATCGTCGGGCCCTCGAGGTCGAGGATCGCGCGGTCCTCGGGACTCAGCGGGATCTCGGCGTCCATGGCGGAGGGGACGCTACGCCACCGCGGCGGCGATCGCATCCGCCAGGCGCTGCGGCGCGTGCGGCGCCTGGTCGAGGAAGAGCGACGGCTCGGTCAGCTCGACCTCGATCACCTGCGGCGACCCGTCGGGGCCGGGCAGCAGGTCGATGCGGGCGTACAGCAGCTCGGGCTCGCCGGCCAGCAGCTCGGTGACGGCCGCCAGGACGCGGTCCGCGGTCTCGCGCTCGGCGGCCGACGGCTCGCGCGGGGAGATGTCCTCGGCGGCGAACAGGCCGTCGGGCGGCGGGGCGCCGGGCGCGAGCATCGGGCCCTTGCGGATCGCGTGCGAGTAGCGCCCGCCGAGGTAGAGCAGGGCGGTCTCGCCGGCGGCGTCGACGCCGCGCAGGTAGGGCTGCACCATCGCGGTGCGTCCGGCGGCGTGCAGGTAGGCGACGTGCGCGGCCACCTCGTCGGCGCGCTCGGCGGCGTGGCGGCGCGTATCGCGCGAGCCGGCCGACACCGTGGGCTTGACGACGAGCTCGGGGGCCTCGGGCACCCGCAGCGGCTCGCCTGGCGCCACGAACGTCGTCGGGATCACCGGCAGGCCGAGGCCGGCGAGCTGCGCCAGGTAGCGCTTGTCGGTGTTCCAGGCCAGGACGCCGGGCGCGTTGCGCAGCCGCGGGACCGACCGCGCCCAGGCCAGGAAGTCGTCGCGGCGGTCGACGTAGTCCCACGTGCCGCGCACGACGACGAGGTCGAACGCGGCCCAGTCGACGGCCGGGTCGTCCCACACGACGGGCAGGGCCTCGATGCGGAGAGCGGCCAGCGGTTGGATGACCAGCCGCTCGGGCGGGTCGAGCTGCGGCAGCGCCGCGCAGGTGGCGAGCGCGACCCGGGTCAGCTCGTCGGGTGCTGGCGCTCGTACTCGAGGTTGTCCTGCCGCTCGCTGGCCACCTGGGCGGCGATGAGGCCCATGATCGCGTTGACGAGCAGGGGCAGCCCGATGAAGAAGACCCCGAGGAGCCCGAGGGTCATGGCGACGGCTTGGCTGGCGGCGAACATCGCCGTGGATCGTACCGGGCGCGGCGGCCGCGCGTCCGCTCGCGGGGCGTCAGCTCGTGGTGTCGATCCCGCCGGCGAGCGCGACCACCAGCAGGATCCCGTAGACGACGAGCGACGTCGCCCCGATCCACATCGCCGCCTCGGCCCGGCCGCGCCCGCCGATGGTGCCCGAGCTGGCGTCGATCTCGCGCTTGGCCTGCTGCGCGAACACCATCGCCATCACCGACAGCACGATCGGGCAGATCAGCCAGGAGACGATCCCGAGCACGAGCGCCGTGTTCGCCTTGCTCGACATCGGCGCCTGGGTCGGCCCCGGGGGCGGCGGCCACGTCGAGCCGGGGCCGGAGACGGGCCGGCCCGGCGGCGGGGGCGGCGGCACCGGCGGGGCGAACCCGGTCTCGCCCACGGTCTGCGGCCGCCGCGGCGGGGGCGACGCGGGCGGCACCGGCGGCTCGAAGCCGCCCGGCAGGCCGAACGCCTCCGCGCCCGTGCCGGGACGCTCGTCGCCGAAGGCCCGCTCGGCGTCGCTGTTGTCGGGCCGCTCGCGGTCGTCCATGGGGCGCAGGATTCAAGCAGCGGGGCAGGCGTCCCGTCCACGGCCGACCGCACGCTGCGCGAGACTGCGCCCATGAACGACGCGCCCCCCGAGCTGTGGCTGGCCCGCCACGGCGACACCGCGTGGACGGTCTCGCGCCAGCACACGTCGCGCACCGACCTCGAGCTCAACGAGGACGGCGTGGCCGCGGCGCGCGCGCTGGCGCCCAAGCTCGCCGCGGTCGAGTTCGACGTGGTGCTGTCCAGCCCGCTGCGCCGCGCGCGCCAGACCGCCGAGCTCGCCGGCTTTCATCCGGAGATCGACGACCGCCTGCGCGAGTTCGACTACGGCGAGTACGAGGGCCGCACGACCGCCGACATCCACGCGGAGCGTCCGGGCTGGGACCTGTGGACCGACGGCTGCCCGGGCGGCGAGACGGCGGCCGACGTCGGCGCGCGCCTCGACGCCGTCATCGCCGAAGTGCGCGCCCGCGACCCCCGGCGGATCCTCGTGTTCGGCCACGGGCACGCGCTGCGCATCCTCACCGCCCGCTGGCTCGAGCTCGACCCGGCCGAGGGCCGCCGCTTCCTGCTCGCGCCGGCCGACGTGGCCGTGCTCGGCAGCGAGCACGGCTACACGGCGGTGGCGCGCTGGAACGGGTGACGGGCGCCGGTCAGCGGCGGCCCGCCCCGACGATCGCGCTGCGGCGCAGGATCGGGCTGCGGTTGCCCGCCGCGTCGACGGCCTGACCGCGCAGCGTCAGCGCCCGTCGGGCGCGCGAGCGGGCGACGACCGCGCGCGCCCCGCTGTTGAGCTTCACGCGCAGCGTCGTGCGCCGGCCGGCCCGCAGGGTGCGCGACAGGGCGCCGTACTGGCGGCCCTTGGTGAGGCGCAGCGTCAGGCGGCACGCCTCGCTGCAGCGCGCGACGACGCGGATGCCCTTGCGGCGGGCGACCCGCGCGCTCGTGCGGCGCGCGACCCGCAGCGTGAGGCGCGGCGCGGCGGTGTCGCGCCGGGTCGTGGAGGTCGTCGTGGTGGTCGTGGTCGTGGTGGTCGTCGTCGCGCCGCGCGACGGCGCCGGCGCCGGCTGGGGAGCCGGTCCGCCGCCGCCGGCCGGCGGGGCGGGCGCGGCCGGGATCAGCAGGCCGGTGAGCGCGTCGACGATCCCCAGCACCGTGCCCTGCGGGTCGGTGACGAGCCCGTTGGGATCGACGATCGCGTCGGGCGGCACCGGAAGCGCGGGCAGGGGCGGGACGGGCAGCGCGGGCAGCGGCGACTGCGCGGCGGCTCCGGCGGGCACCACCGCCGGCAGGGCGCAGGCCAGCGTGGCGGCGCCGACCCCGACGAGCTTCTTCATGCGGTCCTCCTCCTCGGACACCTGCGGGTACCGTTGCTTCGTGGCAACTGCACGCTCAAACGACGGGAGGCGGGCGATCTTGCGGTCGCGCGGAGCCGGCGCGTGAGGCCCTGGATCGCCGAGCACGCCGCGGAGATCGCCGCGCGCGCCGAGCGCGAGCTCGAGGCGCTCGTGGCGGTGTCGTCGCCGTCGGGCGACGTGGAGGGGGCCGAGGAGTGCATCAGCGTCGTCGGCGCGCTCGTGCCCTCCGAGGCGGCCACCGAGCGCGTGCCGTGCTCGTCGCCCGGCCACGCCGACGACCTGATCGTGCGGCTGCCGGGGACGGGGACGCGCCGCATCCTGCTGCTCGGCCACGTCGACACCGTCGTCGCCCACGAGGACCACCGGCCGCTGCTGCGCGAGCAGGACCGGCTCATCGGCTCGGGCGCCGTCGACATGAAGGGCGGCGACGTCCTGGCGATCGGGGTGCTGCGCGCGCTCGCGGAGCGGCGGGAGGACTTCGCCGAGGTCGCGCTGCTGCTCGTCTGCGACGAGGAGTGGCGCAGCGCCCCGTTCGCGCACGTCGACACGTTCGCCGGCTGGGACGCGTGCCTGTGCTTCGAGGGCGGCCAGCTCGACGGCGGCAACGACGCGGTCGTCGTGCGCCGCAAGGCCGCCGGGACGCTGCTGGTGCGCGCGACCGGCGCGTCGTCGCACTCCGGCTCGGCGCCCGAGCGGGGCCGCAACGCGCTGCTGGCGCTGGCGACCGCCGCCCAGCTCGTCGCCGACCGCCACGACCCGACCGGGCCCGACCGGCTCACCGCGGTCCCGACCGTGCTGCGCAGCGGCGACGCGTTCAACGTGGTGCCGTCCGGCGGCGAGCTGTACTGCGACCTGCGCTCGGACCGGACCGAGGCCTTCCACGACGTGCTCGCGTCGCTGCCGGGCGAGATCGGCGGCGCCGAGCTGCACGCCGAGTTCGAGCGCATCTGGCCGGCGATGGACGCCCGCGACCAGACGGCGCCGCTGCTGGAGGAGGCGTCCAGGCGGCTGGGGCGGCCGATCGTCGCCGCGTCGCGCGGCGGGGCCAGCGACGCGTCGCACTTCGCGCCGGTGATCCCGCTGACCGTCGACGGGCTCGGTCCGCGCGGCGGCGGCGCGCACGCGCCCCACGAGTTCGTGCTGCGCGACGGGCTGCGCTCGCGGGCGGAGGTGGCGCTCGCGATCGTCGACGCGCTGCTGTAGCGGCTACGCCGCCAGCAGGCCGGCCGTGCCGCCGTGCACGAGCGCGGCGTAGCGCCCGTCGAGCGCCATCAGCTCGTCGTGGGTGCCGCGCTCCACCAGCTCGCCGCCGTCGAGGACGACGATCTGGTCGGCGTGGCGGACCGTGGAGAGGCGGTGGGCGATCGCGATCGTGGTGCGCGTGGCGGCCAGCTCGTCGAGCGCGTCCTGCACGGCGCGCTCGGTCTCGGCGTCCAGCGCGCTCGTGGCCTCGTCGAGCACGAGCACCGGCGGGTTGCGCAGCACCGTGCGGGCGATCGCGATGCGCTGCTTCTCGCCGCCGCTGAAGCGGTAGCCGCGCTCGCCCACGACCGTGTCGTAGCCCTCCGGGAGCGACTCGATCAGGTCGTGGATGCGCGCGGCGCGGGCGGCGGCGACGAGCTCCTCGGCGGTCGCGTCCGGACGGGCGAAGCGCAGGTTGTCGGCCACCGAGGCGTGGAAAAGGTAGGTCTCCTGGGAGACGAGCCCGACGGTGGCGGCCAGCGACTCGAGCGTCGCGTCGCGCACGTCGACCCCGTCGATCGCCACGCCTCCGCGCTGCGCGTCGTACAGACGCGCGACGAGGTAGCCCATCGTGGTCTTGCCGGCGCCGGTCTCGCCGACGATCGCCAGCGTCGTCCCCGGCTCCACCGCGACGTCGATCCCGCGCAGCGTCCACGGCGCGTCGTCGCCGTAGCGGAACCACACGTCCTCGAACGTCACGCGACCGCCGCGGCCGTGCAGCTCGACGTCGCCGCCGCGGATCTCCACGGGCAGGTCGAGGTACTCGAAGATCCGCTCGAACAGCGCGAGCGAGCTCTGCACCTCCACGCCGACCGACAGCAGCGACCCGATCGGCGACAGCAGCCGCGTCTGCAGCGTGGTGAACGCGACGACCGTGCCGATCGAGACCGCCTCCGGCGACAGGCCGGCGAACAGGTAGACCAGCGCCGGCATCGCCGCGAACGACACCTGGATCGTCGCCATCACCCAGCGGCCGGCCATCCGGCTGCGGACCTCGAGGTCGGCCAGGCGCGCGGACTCGCCCTCGAAGCGCCGGGCGAGCGCGTCGGTGCGGCCCATCGTCTTGCCGAGCAGGATGCCCGACACCGACAGCGACTCCTCGATCAGCGTCGAGATGTCGGCCATCGTCTCCTGGCGGTGGCGGGTGATGCGCCGCCGCTGGGCGCCGACGCGCCGGCTCAGCCACACGAACAGCGGCAGCACGGCCAGCGAGAACGCGGCCAGCAGCGGGTCGAGCAGCAGCATCGCGACGATCGTCGCCGCGACCGTCGTCACGTTGGAGACGATCGAGGTCGCGGTGGAGGTGACGACCGACTGCACGCCGCCGATGTCGTTGGCGATGCGCGACTGGACCTCGCCGGTGCGCGTGCGGGTGAAGAACGCGAGCGGCAGCCGCTGCAGGTGGCGGTAGACGCGGGTGCGCAGGTCGTGCATCACCTGCTGGCCGACGCCGGTGGCCAGCCAGGTCTGCACGACGCCGAGCGCGCCGGTCACCACGGCGACCGCGATCATGCCGCCGACCAGCCAGGCCAGCAGCGTGGTGTCGCGGTCGGGGAGGGCGGTGTCGAGGATCGCGCGCAGGAGGAACGGCGACACCATCGAAATCCCTGCTGAGACCACGATCAGGCCCAGCACCGTGGCCAGCCTGGCGCGGTACGGGCGGAACAGACGAGCGATCCTCACGGAGCCAGTCTAGCCCAGATAGTTGAAGTCCTAAACGATTATGGTCTACCGGCCGTCGACCGCATTCGCTAGAGTGCCCGGCCGTCGAATGACCAACGCCGAATGCCCGCCGTTCCGCCGGTGGGCAGCGGGGGAACCATTGGCCGCCCTGTGCGGCCGGGGGCGAATCGCCGGACCGACTCCGGTGTAGCGCTGCTCTTTCTGCGCGAGCCCGACAGCTAACCCCGTAGGCACGAAGAAAGAGAAGGGACCTTCGGAGTGCCGCACATACGTCTCCCTGCGCTGGTCGCGCTCTGCGCCTGCGCGGCCGCTTTCGCACTGCCCGCGACCGCCTCTGCATATCGCTTCGGTGAGCGCACGCTGAAGCCCGGGACGTCGGGCAAGGACGTGAAGACCGCCCAGAAGCTCCTGCGCAAGCTCGGGGAGTCGATCAGCGTCGACGGGCAGTACGGGCCGGCCACCACCCGCGCGGTCCGCGGCTTCGAGCGCGCCCAGGGGCTGCGCCGCAACGGCCGCCTGGAGGTCGATGAGGCCCCGACGCTGAAGACCGCCGCCGCCGAGGCGGCCCGCGAGCGCGCCGGCGCCCGTCGCACCACGCCGGTCGCCGACGAGGAGGACGGCGAGCTGCCGCCCGCGACCGACGAGGCGGCGCCCGCCGAGAGCGGCGCGGCGCCCGCGCCCACGATCGGCGGCGCCACGACGTCCGACCCGGTCGGCGTCCCCGGCGAGAAGGCGATCCTCAACCCGGACGGCACCGCCACGGCGCCGGCGAGCGCGCCGCCCGAGGTGCACGCGATCATCGCCGCCGGCAACGAGATCGCGACCAAGCCCTACAAGTACGGCGGCGGCCACGGGCGCTGGAAGGACAGCGGCTACGACTGCTCGGGCTCGGTGTCCTACGCGCTGCACGGCGCCGGCCTGCTCGACTCGGCGATGCCGTCGAGCGGCTTCATGAGCTGGGGCGAGCGCGGCGAGGGCAAGTGGGTGACCATCTACGCCAAGGGCAGCCACATGTACATGGTGGTCGCCGGCCTGCGCTTCGACACCTCCGGCGCCAAGCCCTCGCGCTGGCAGACCAAGATGCGCTCGTCGTCGAGCTTCACGGTCCGCCACCCGCCGGGGCTGTAGCGCCTGCGTCCGGCCGCGCCGGCGTGCCTGCGGGCGCGCCGCGCGGCTGCTCGCATCGCGAGAGGCGATTGAGCCCCGCTGAGCGGGGTTGGATCGCCACTCGTGCCGGCGGCGGCGCCGTTGTCGGTTTGAGCTCGCTATGCGATCGCGAGGCGGCAACGGGCGTCGAGGGGGCGTGGGCGGGGTCGTCGGCGCGAGACCGCGCACCGAGCGGAGCGCAACCACCGCCCGTAGACTCCGCCGCCGAGTGGAGCGCGACCTGCAGGACGTGGTGGATCGGCTGAGCGCCCGTCTCGGCCGGCCCGTGCTCATCGACGACACCGAGCTGCGCCCGCTGGCCTACAGCCGGCAGACCGGGTCGCTGGACGCGGTCCGGACGGTCAGCATCCTCGAGCGCGGGGCGCCGCCACCGGTGCGCGACGCGCTGTTCGGGTACGGGATCGCGAGCGCGCCCCGCGCCGCGCCTGTCCACATCGCCGCCGACCCCTCGATCGACATGGCCGCCCGCATCTGCGTGCCGATCGGCCCGCCGCGCGGCCGCCACGGCTACCTGTGGGTGATCGAGGACGAGCCGCTCCCCGACGCCGACCTCGAGGCGACCGCGGCCGCGGCGCAGCGGGCCGAGGAGCTGCTCGCCGCCGAGGCGGCGCAGCAGGCCGAGCGGGCCGAGCGCGACGAGGCGCTGCTCCAGGACCTGGCGGCGGCCGCGCGCGCGCCCGCCGACCTGGCCGCCGAGCTCGAGCGCCGCCGCCTGCTCCAGGGCCGGCCGCTGACCGTCTGCGTCACGGCCACCGAGCCCGCGGGCGGCGACGCCCACCGCCGCTGGCTGCGCGCCGGCCTCGATCGCCTGCGCCGCCGGATGGCGCCCGGCGCCGTCCTCGCCGGCGAGCTCGACGGCCGCCCCGCCTGCATCGCCGCCGCGAGCCCGGCCGCGCTCGCCGACGCGGGCGCGCCCTCGATCGCCGAGGCGCTCGTCGCCGCCGTCGAGGAGGAGCCCGGCCCCGACGGCGCCCGCGCCGTCGTGGGGGAGGGCGAGCCGTTCGCCGATCTCGCCGCCGCGCCGGCCGCCCACCGCCGCGCCCGCGCCGCCCTGCGCGCCGTCTCCCACGGCGCCGCCCGCTGGAGCGACCTCGGCGCCGACCGCGTCCTCGCCCACGTCGACCCCCGCGCCGCGCTCGCCGACCTGCCGCCCGGCGTCGCCCGCCTGCTCGAGCCCGAGCACGCCCCGCTGCGCGAGACCCTCGCCGCCTACCTCGAGCGCGCCGGCGACGTCAAGACGACGGCCGATGCGCTCTCGCTGCACCGCGCCGGGCTCTACTACCGCCTGCGCCGCATCGAGGAACTCGCCGGCGTCGACCTGCGCCGCGGCGACGACCGCCTGCTGTGCCATCTGGCGCTGCGGCTCGCCGACCGCGCGCCCCGCGAGCGCTGAGCCCGCAGCCGCGCCCGGAGGCTCAGACCACGAGGCCGTGGCGCATCGTGTTCTCGCTCACCACGTGGGACTCGACGAAGTGGCGCAGGTAGCCCGGCCCGCCCGCCTTCGTCCCGGTGCCCGACAGCCGGTTGCCGCCGAACGGCTGGCGGCCGACCATCGCCCCGGTGATGTGGCGGTTCACGTAGAGGTTGCCGACCGGCACGCGCGCGCTCACCCGCCGCACCACGTCGGGGTTGCGCGAGAACAGCCCGCCGGTCAGCGCGACCGGCAGCGTGTCGAGCACGTCGCAGGCCGCATCGACGCTCGGGACCGCCTCGACCACCACGACCGGGCCGAACAGCTCCTCGCGCGCCACCGGCGACCCCGGGTCGGCGCCGGTGATCAGCGTCGGCGCGACGAACCAGCCGCCGCCCGGTCCCGCCGCGCCCCGGCGGACCGTCGCGCCCGCCTGCGCGGCGGCCGCGACGTGGCGCTCGAGCCGCTCCTGCGACGCCGCCTCGATCACCGGCGGCACGTCGACGCCGAAGCGCTCGGCCTGGTCGACGACCAGCGTGTCGAGCAGCCCGCCGAGCCGCTCGACCAGCGTGTCGGCGATCCCCTCGTGCACGAGCACCCGCGAGCACGCCGAGCACTTCTGGCCGGCGAACCCGAACGCCGAGTAGGCGATCGCGGGGACGGCGTCGTCGAGGTCCGCGTCGGCGTCGACGACGATGCAGTTCTTGCCGCCCATCTCCGCCACGACGTGCGTGAGGTGCAGGTCCTCGTCGCGGACCGTGCCCGCCTCGCGCAGGATCTCGCGTCCCACGGCGCTGGACCCGGTGAACGCGACGACGTGCACCGCCGGGTGGCGCACGAGCGCGGCGCCGACGTCGCCCTCGCCCGGCAGCAGCGCCAGCACGTCGGGCGGCACGCCCGCCTCGTGGAGCGCGGACACGAGCTCCAGCGCGCAGCCGGGGCTCTGCTCGGCCGGCTTGAGCAGCGCCGCGTTGCCGGTGACGAGCGCGCCGGCGGTCATCCCGCACGCGATCGCGACCGGGAAGTTCCATGGTGCGATCACCGCCGCGATCCCGCGCGGCCGGTAGGTCATCGCGTTGCGCTCGCCCGGCGGCTGCAGCAGGTCCTCGCCGTCGTCCAGGGCGACCGCGTCGCGGGCGTAGTACTCGAGGAAGTCGATCGCCTCGCAGACGTCGGCGTCGGCCTCGGCCCACGGCTTGGCGCACTCGCGCACGGCCAGCGCGGTGAGCCGCGGGCGGCGGTCGCGCAGCAGCGCCGCCGCGCGCACGAGCACGTCGGCGCGCTCGCGGGCGCCGCGCGCCGCCCACGCCGGCTGCCCGCGCCGGGCGGCGGCGATCGCGGCCTCGACGTCGTCGGCGGTCGCGACCGTGGCCCGCGCGACGACGCGGTCGGGCCGGCCCGGGTCGGTGGAGTCCAGCGACGGGGCGCGCCGGGCGTCGCCGCCGACGAGGACGGGCACGTCGAGTGGCAGCTCGCGGTCGAGGGCGGTCAGCGCGTCGCGCAGGCCGTCGCGCACCCACGCGCGGCGCAGCTCGAGGATGGGCTCGTTGGCGAACGTCATGGGGCGGTGAGCAGGGAGTCGAGGTCGGCGCCACTCGCGCGAGTGGCCAGGAACGAGTCGTTGGCGGTGTTCTCCAGCAGCCGCCGCACGAGGTAGGCCATGCCGGCGACGAGGTCGCCGATCGGGCAGTACGTGCGCACC
>Ga0180220_1000294_pt1 | contig 64646 bp, 66 predicted proteins | sample eDN5th37CBELigBY_FD_151335 | JGI IMG/M metagenome (GOLD analysis project Ga0180220, IMG submission 151335) | Enriched backyard soil microbial communities from Emeryville, California, USA - eDNA 5th pass 37_C BE-Lig BY (version 2) (version 2) | ecosystem: Environmental > Terrestrial > Soil >...
AAACAGGCCGCTTCGTTGGCCGCGCCCACACACGAATGTCGCGTCGCCGCTCGACACGGACAATCTCAACATCCGACAGCCCTAATATGCCGTCGATTCCCTGATCAGCCTTCTTCTTCATCAGACTCGTCCTTCCTATGACAAGTCTAACCCAATTTCCCTCATCCCCCGTTCACGAGGAAGAGCCAGAAAGAGGCCATCCCCGGCCATGCGTCATGCCGCGAGCAGCTGGGGCAGCGCCATGCTCCGGGCTGCGAACCAGCCGCGAGCCCGCTTCATCGGCTCCGTTCGTCACAGCAACTGGACAAGCGCGAAAAGCATTTGGTAGTCAGGTTGTTCAGGCGGGCTTTACGAAACCATCAAGGACACGTTTGGTGCCCGCCTGCTCGAATTCGACCTCGAGCTTGTTGCCATCAATGTCGGTGATCGCGCCGTAACCAAATTTTTCATGGAACACGCGCATGCCGATCGCGAGATCGGCTCGCGGCCTGGCGCCCACAGAGGCAGCGGGCGCCCTTTCGCTCGGGGCGGGAGCGCGGGTGATCGTCGACGCGCCGGCCACCGCGCGTTGCCAGGCCGGGCCGCGCGTCATCGTTCGCGCAGGATTTCGCTCGGCGACATGTGCAAAGGGATCGCCCTGCGCCGCCCAGTTGGCGCGCCACAGGCTCTGACCGCCGCCGAAACTGTTCTCGCTCTCGACGAACTCGGGCGGGATTTCCGCGATGAATCGGCTCGGAATGCTGCTCATCCACTGGCCGTAGATACGACGGTTCGCGGCGTGATAGATGCTGGCGCGCTGCCGCGCGCGAGTAATCGCGACATAGGCGAGGCGCCGCTCCTCTTCGAGGCTTGCGGTGCCCCCTTCGTCCATCGCCCGCTGCGAGGGAAAAACGCCATCCTCCCAGCCAGCGAGGAAGACATGGTCGAATTCGAGGCCTTTCGCCGCGTGGATCGTCATGATCGTCACCGTCTCGCTCTGCTCGTCATTGTCGCGGTCCATGACGAGGCTGACATGCTCGAGGAAGGCTTCAAGCGAGTCATATTCCTCCATCGCACGGACGAGTTCTGAGAGGTTTTCAAGGCGCCCTGCCGCCTCGGCGCTCCGATCGGCCTGAAGCATCGCAGTATAGCCCGATTCGTCAAGGATCAGCTGGGTGAGCTCGGGGTGCGACAGGTCATTCGCCTTGGTCTGCCAGCTGCGCATCAGGGCGATGAAATTGGCAAGCTGGCGGCGTGCCTGCGCCGTCAGCTCGTCGGTCTCGGTGATCCGCGCCGCGGCATGGAACAAGGGCGTGCGCTCATGCCGAGCAAACTGGTGAATCCGTGACACGGCCTTGTCCCCAAGCCCGCGCTTGGGGACGTTGATGATGCGTTCGAATGCGAGATCATCGGCCGGCGACTGGACAAGGCGCAGGTAAGCGAGCGCATCGCGGATCTCGGCGCGTTCGTAAAAGCGAAACCCGCCGACAATGCGGTAAGGCATGCCGATCGCGATAAAGCGATCCTCGAACTCGCGCGTCTGAAACTGGGCGCGGACAAGGATCGCGGTTCGCTCTAGGCTGATCCCGCGGCGCTGAAGACTTTCAAGCTCCTCACCAATTCGCCGTGCTTCCTCCGGGCCGTCCCACACACCCACGATCTTGACCTTGTCGCCTTCGTCGAGCTCGGTCCACAGCGTCTTGCCTAATCGGCCGCTGTTCATTGCGATCAGCGCGGAGGCAGCGGCAAGTATCTGCGGAGTCGAACGGTAATTTTGCTCCAGGCGGATCACTGTCGCGCCGGGGAAATCCTGTTCGAAGCGCAAAATGTTCGCAACCTCAGCGCCGCGCCACGAATAGATCGACTGGTCATCGTCGCCGACACAGCAGATGTTCTTGCGCGCCTGCGCGAGCAGCCTGAGCCACAGATACTGGCTGGCGTTTGTGTCCTGATATTCGTCGACGAGAATATATTTGAAGCGCTGCTGATACTGCTCGAGCACATCGCGGTGGGTCTTCAGGATCACGAGCATATGGAGCAGCAAGTCGCCAAAGTCACAGGCGTTCAAGGTCTTGAGTCGCGCCTGATAGAGCGCATAGAAATGCTGCCCTTTTCCGTCGGCGTAGGCTTCCTTGTCCGCCACATCGAGGTCGGGCGGGGTCAGGCCGCGATTCTTCCACTTGTCGATCAGCCCCGCAAGCTGGCGCGCCGGCCACCGTTTCTCGTCGAGGCCCTCGGCCTGGATCAGCTGCTTGAGAACCCGAAGCTGGTCGTCGGTGTCAAGGATCGTAAAATTGCTCTGCAGACCCACAAGCTCGGCGTGGCGGCGTAACATTTTCGCCGCGATGCTGTGGAAGGTACCGAGCCACGGCATGCCCTCCACCGCATCGCCGATCATCCGCCCGATACGCTCGCGCATCTCGCGCGCCGCCTTGTTGGTGAACGTCACCGCAAGAATCTCTGACGGCCATGCGCGCCGGGTCGCAATGATGTGAGCAAGGCGCGCGGTCAGTGCGGCGGTCTTGCCGGTCCCGGCCCCCGCCAGCATGAGCACGGGTCCCTCGGTCGTCAGCACGGCCTGGCGCTGCGGGCCGTTCAATCCCTGCAGATAGGGCGGGTCCGAAGGGTCGGGGGGCGGTATGTCCGAGGTGGGGGCGGGGAGATTGCTCACGCGCGAACGATTAGGGAACAGCGGCGTCCCTGTCCAGCGCGGCGCGACGGCGCGGGGCCCCTGGTCTGTAGCACGCATGCACAAGTGGTTACCCCGAACGTGAAGATGGTCGAGATGGCTATGAGCGCCTCCGGATCGGCTGCGTGTCTTTCGCCTTGCGCCAGGCGGGGCAATCCGTCCAAAGCGGCACCGACAGCAGCAGGAGAGGGCGGTCGCCCATGGATCTGGCACCCTATCGCGCGCACAGGCGCATCCTGACGGCGAGCCTCGTGGGCACCGCGGTCGAGTTTTATGATTTTTACATTTATGGCACCGCCGCGGCGCTGGTTTTCGGGCCGCTCTTCTTCCCGTCCGAATCGGAGTCGGCACAATTGATGCTGAGCTTCATGAGCTTCGGACTCGCCTTCTTCGCGCGGCCCGTGGGCGCGGTCGTCTTCGGGCATTTCGGCGACCGAATCGGTCGCAAGTCGACGCTCGTTGCCTCGCTGATGCTGATGGGCACCTCGACGCTGCTGATCGCCTTTTTGCCGACCTATGCGATGGCGGGATGGATTGCGCCGCTGCTATTGTGCACTTTGCGCTTCGGCCAGGGGTTCGGGCTCGGAGGCGAATGGGGCGGCGCAGCGCTTCTCGCGGTCGAGAACGCACCGCCTGGCTGGCGCGCACGGTTCGGCATGGCGCCCCAGCTGGGCGCACCGGTTGGCTTTCTCGCCGCAAATGGTCTGTTCCTGCTGCTCGGCCTATGGCTGAGTGATGCCGAGTTTGCGGCATGGGGTTGGCGCATCCCCTTCCTCGTTTCGGCCGTGCTGGTCGGGTTGGGATTGTGGGTGCGGCTGAAGATCCACGAAACACCCGCATTTGCCGAGGCTTTAAAACGCGAACCGCCGGTTGGAGTCCCGCTTGGCGCAGTGCTGCGCGAGCATGGTGTCGCGCTGCTTGCAGGAACCTTCGCGGTCGTCGCCTGCTTTGCGATCTTCTATCTCGCGACGAGCTTCGCGCTGGCGCACGGAACGACCGCGCTCGGCTACCCGAAAGAGCTGTTCCTGCTGATCCAGCTCGGCGCGATACTGTTCATGGCGGCAGGGATCATTTTTGCCGGCTATTGGAGCGACGCGGCGAGTGCGCAGCGCGTGCTAAGTTGGGGCTGCGCAGCCACGGTGGGAATAGGTTTCCTGTTCGGACCATCGCTCGCATCGGGGTCGTGGATTGTCGTCGGGCTGGGCCTCTCGGCGTCACTGTTCGTGATGGGGCTCGTTTACGGTCCGCTCGGCGTGTGGCTCCCTGCGCTTTTCCCGGTGCGGGTGCGCTATACCGGCGCGTCGGTCGCGTTCAACGTCGGCGGCATATTGGGCGGCGCCGGCGCGCCGATCGCAGCGCAATGGCTGAGCGAGCGTGGCGGGACGAGCTTTGTCGGTCTCTATCTCGGCGTCGCCGGGTTGCTGAGCCTGCTCGGGCTGTTGCTGGTCAGGTCGCGCGCCGCAACAGCGTGAGACGCGCCTTGCCGACCTTGCGTTCGGTATCGACTTCAAATCCGGCGACCTCGACGACCTCCTTGTCGGCGGTTTCAACCGAGACCCAGCTTTCAGGACCGACCCAGCCAAGGCGGGTGAGCTTGTCGAGCGCGACGCTTCCGGCGCCCGTCCCATAGGGCGCGTCGAAGAGCAGCAAGTCGAAGGCGCGCGGTGCAGGTCCAAGGCCGAGGACAGAACCGGCGCGAACCTCGGCGCGGTCCGCGGCGCCGAGGTTCACGAGATTCTTGCGCAAGGCATCGAGCGCATCACGGTCTTGCTCGCTGAACAGACAGTGATCCGCGCCGCGCGATAGCGCCTCGATCCCGAGCGCTCCCGACCCTGAGAAAAGGTCGGCCACATATAACCCCTCGAAGCTGCCGAGGCGGCTTGCGAGCATCGAGAACAGCGTCTCGCGTGCGCGGTCCGCGGTGGGCCGCGTCGCGTCATTCTTGGGCGCGAGCAGCTTTCGCCCGCGCCATTCGCCCGCAATCACTCTCATTTGTCGAGACGCCGCCGGAATTGGAACAGTTCATCGCGGGGGACGATCTCAACCGCTCCGACCGCAAGGTCCCCCACGGTGAACTGGCCGTAGCGCGTGCGGATCAGGCGGCTTACCTGGAGCCCGAGATGCTCAAGAACGCGGCGCACTTCCCGGTTCTTGCCTTCGGTCAGCGTGAGCTCGATCCACTGGTTGCGTCCGGTGCGGCGTTCCAGATTGGCGTCGATCTTGCCGTAGCGAATGCCGTCGATCGTGATGCCTTCGACGAGATCTTCCAGCTGCGTCTGGCTGATGTCGCCAAAGGCGCGCGCGCGATAGGTACGCTCGACGCCGCTGGCGGGCAGTTCGAGCTGGCGCTTGAACGCCCCGTCATTGGTGAGGAGCAACAGTCCCTCGGTGTTATAGTCGAGGCGTCCAACGGGCATCAGACGCGGCAGCCCTTTGGGCAGAATGTCGTAAATCGTCTTGCGCCCCTTAGGGTCGCGCGCGGCCGTGAGGCAACCTGAGGGCTTGTGGAAGCGGTAAAGGCGGGTCGAGACGGGCTTCGCAACCGGATTGCCGTCGACCGTGAGCCCCTCGAGCGAGGTGAGGAGCGGTGCGGGCTGCGACACCGTTTCGCCGTTCAGCGCAATCCGCCCTTCCTCGATCATTCGCTCGACATCGCGGCGCGATCCGACACCGGCACGCGCGAGCAGCTTCGAGATCCGCTGCGGCTCGTCTTCGCGCTCGGGATCGGCCGCGTGGGGCTTGCGCGGCGACGCGGCGCGGGCCGCGCGGCGCCCCTTTGGTGCATCGCGGTCGGGCGACGATCGGGGCGCGGATCGAGGTGGGCGACGGTTCGTCATCGGAACGGATGAGCTTTCTTGTCGTTTTTCGGGAAGAAAAAGTGTTGCGTTGTGATCACGCTCATAACCGGAAAAGTGCCGCTTCGTCGATGGGAAGCAGAAGCGATATTGCACGAGGGATAGGAGCGCGTCATGGCGCGATGGAACGGAGATTTTATGCTCTTTGCGACTCGCCTGTCGTGCATCAAGCGGCTGCTGGTCATCGAGGATGATCCGCTGGTCGCCTTCGACTATGAGCATAGTCTCAAGCACAATGGCTACACGATCGTCGCCACGGTCGATACGGGCGAAGCGGCCGTCGCGGTGATGGCCACCGAGGCGGTCGACGCGATTGTGCTCGACCTCGGCCTGGCAGGGCATATGACCGGACGCGAGGTCGCGCGGCTCGCGCGTGATCGCGGTGTCGCGGTGCTTCTCGTGACCGGGCAATGCCCGAAAGACGCCGCTGACATTGCGCTCGCCTGTCTCAACAAGCCCCATTCTCCGGCGGCTCTGATTGGCGCGCTGCGGGCGATCGAGACGATGATCTGCCAGAAAAAGCTGCCGCGCAAGGTCAGCGGACTGCAAACATACTGGCGGCCCGAGGCCGCCTGAGTTTCAGTCCGCCGATTTGCGGCTTCCAATTTGTTCACGAGACATTAGGCCGTTTTTCCGTGCAAAGGAGGTTGGCTCGACCGAGCGGCCGAGGGAGGGACGATGCAGCTTGGTTTCGATAGCGCGATCCTGGTCGCGGTGATTGCCGTGATCATCGGCCTTGCCTACATCATTCCGGCGTTTGCTCCCTATAGACGGCCGATGCCCATCGTCGCCTTTCTACTGGGTATATCGAGCGGCTTTCCTCTGACTCTTTTGCTGGCGACGATGACCTTCTGGCTGTCGAAGGTTGGTATCGAGAAGTCCACGATCGGTTTTGCGATTGGCCTCACCACCCCTTACACGCTGAAATTCCTGTGGGCACCACTGGTCGACCGCCTGCCGATACCAGTGCTGACCCGTCTGCTGGGTCAGCGGCGAAGCTGGCTATTCGTGATCCAGGCGCTGCTCGTGATCGCGATCTGGCAATTGGGCGCGAGCAACCCTTCCAACGATCATCTCGCACCCTTCGCGATATGGGCGATCGTCGTCGCCTTCCTGTCCGCAACGCAGGATATTGTTATCGATGCCTACCGCATCGAGATATTGAGTGATGCTGAACTGCCGCACGGCACCGCGATGAACCAGTTCGGCTATCGCACCGGCAACCTGATCGCCGGGGTTGGCACGATCGCCCTCGCATCGCCCGAAGGGTTCGGGCTGGGTTGGGCGGCGGCCTATGCCTTCACGGGGCTAGCCGTGCTGCCTGCTGCCGTCGCAGCGCTTCTGGCAGGCCCAGGGCGTTTCCATCCATCGCAGGCGCGCGGCGCAGGCCAGGGGTTTGCCGCGTGGCTCAACGAAACCGTGGTCAGCCCCTTTCGGGAATTCCTGGGACGACACGGCGCGGTGCTGATCCTGCTGTTTGTCCTGATCTACAAGGTCGGTGACGCAATGGGGCAGGGGATGCTCAACCCGATGATCGTCGAGCTTGGTTTTACCGACACGGAATTCGTCGCCATCAACAAGGGCGTCGGTTTCGTTGCCTTGATCATCGGGTCGGCGTGCGGCGCGCCCTTCATCGCCTGGCTCGGCATGGGACGGGCCCTGCTGATTTCAGGGCTGCTGATGATGTTCAGCAATCTGCTGTTTGCCGTGCTTGCATCCGCGGGTCATTCGCCGCTCATGCTGGCGATCGCGGTGGGGACGGAGAATTTTACCAGCGGGATCGGCCTCACTGTCTTCGTGACCTATCTCTCCGGCCTCTCGAGTCTGGCCTATACGGCGACGCAATTCGCCTTGCTCTCCTCCTTCGCGGCGGTCGGGCGCACATGGCTCGCGGCGCCCGGAGGCTATGTCGCAGAGACGCTGGGCTGGGTCGGCTTCTGGCTGTTCACCGTCGTGATCGCCGCTCCGGGAATGATCTTGCTCTGGTTGCTATGGAAGCGCGGATTCGTCGTGCAGACGGTGCGGCAGCCGAGCACCGAAGATGACGGGCACGAGGTGGCCGCGGACGGCGACGAACCTATTCTGGAAACTCCCCGTTGAGTTCAAGCACCGCGCCCGCGAGATAAAGCGAGCCGGCGATCAGGACGATTTCACGCGCAGGATCGACGGTCAGGCTGGCAAGCGCTGCCGCGACATTTGGCGCTTGTCGCGCGCCGGGGCCGAAGGCGACGCGATCATGGTGGTCGTGGCCGGGGACAGGGACGACGGTCACCGAAGCAAGGCTGGGGGTGAGCGGCGCAAGGATCGCCTCGGGATGCTTGTTTGCGAGCATGCCGGTGACAAGATGGATACGGCGAGGCTCGGTCTCGAAATGACGCGCAAGCTGTATGCCGGCATCGGCATTGTGGGCGCCATCGAGCCATAGTTCGGTTGCTGACGGAAGCTGTGCGGTAAGCGGCCCAGTTCCAAGCCGCTGCAGCCGGGCGGGCCAGAAGGCATTCGCAACGCCTCGCGCGATCGCCTCAGCGTCTGGTCTGTCGCCCGGCGCGAGGTGCAGCATCGCAATGGCCAGGCCCGCGTTGCGCATCTGGTGCGCGCCAGCCATGCCGGGTCGCAGCAGGCCCGGCAAAACGTGGTCGATGGACTTCCAGCGAAACCCATCGCCAACAGCCTCGATCGACCAGGCATCGTTCTCGACAAAGGGCGTAACGCCAGCGGCTTTTGCGCGAGCGGCGATGATGCGGGCAAGGGGCCGCGGATAGGCAAGGGTAGCAAGCGCGGCGCCCGGTTTGACGATACCGGCCTTCTCCCACGCGATTCGCGTCGCAGGCTCGGACGGCGCCTCCTCTTCAGGGACGAGCAGAAAAGCCTCGTGATCGATGCCCAGCGAGGCGATTGCGCACACCGCCGGCGCAGGGATGATGTTGGTCGCATCGAGGCGGCCGCCGAGTCCGACCTCGATAATGCAATCGTCAGCGGGCGTGCGCGCAAAAGCCAGAAAGGCGGCTGCTGTCGTCACCTCGAAAAAGCTCGCCTGCAAATCCTCGGCCTTGTCGAGCACCTCGGCGAGGATCATCGCGAGGAGCGCGTCGTCGATCAGGCTGCCGGCGAGGCGAATGCGCTCATTGAAGCGGACGAGGTGCGGACTCGTATAAGAGTGAACGCGGCGTCCCTGAGCCTCCAGGATTGCCCGCAAATAGGCGCAGGTCGAACCCTTGCCGTTGGTCCCTGCGACATGAAAGGTGCGGGGCAGCCGCTCCTGGGGATTGCCCAGACGCTCGCAAAGCTCGGCAATCCTTTCGAGCCCCAGAATGTCGCGCCCAGGCGACAATGCCGCGAGGCGATCGAGTTGGGTCTGGACGGCCGGGTCCGAGCTTTGGGCGTGGTCGGGCATTTCGGTTCACGCCTTTACTGCGTCTTTGTGGGCGGAGCGAAGCAGACTTCGGCCTGGGGCCCGTCGGGCGACCGCCGGCCGCTGCTTCATGGCCGCGGCGCCCCGCAACGACATGGTTGGACGTCAGGCCGCCCTTTCAGGCGCGAGATAGGCGATCAGCCGTCCTAGCGCGGCCGGCAGGTCCTTGCGGTGCACCACCATGTCGATCATTCCGTGATCGAGCAGATATTCGGCGCGCTGGAAGCCTTCGGGCAGCTTTTCGCGGATCGTGTTCTCGATCACGCGCTGGCCTGCAAAACCGATCAGGGCCCTGGGCTCGCTGATCTGAACGTCGCCGAGCATGGCATAGCTTGCGGTGACACCCCCTGTCGTGGGATCGGTCAGCAGCACGATATAGGGAAGGCCCGCGCGGCGCAGCCGTGCGAGCGCGACGGTCGCCCGCGGCATCTGCATGAGCGAGAGCGTGCCCTCCTGCATCCGCGCTCCGCCGGCAGCCGTGACCGCGACATAGGGGCAGCCGCGCTTGATCGCCTCTTCGACGCCGGTGACGAAAGCTTCACCGACCGCGACCCCCATTGATCCGCCCATGAAGGCGAAATCCTGCACGCCGACAACGACCGGGCGGCCGTCGATGCGGCCGAAACCGTTCTGATAGGCATCGCGGTCACCGGTCTGCGCGCGGGCCGCCTTGATGCGGTCGACATATTTTTTCGTGTCGCGGAACTTCAGCGGGTCCTCCGGCGCCGCGGGGGCGGGAATGATCTCGTGCAGGCCCCCGTCGAAAAGCTGTGCGAAGCGCTCTTTGGCACCGATGCGGTCATGGTGGTCGCAGCGCGGGCAGACGTTGAGATTATCTTCCCACTCCTTGACGAACACCATCTGCTGGCACTGGCGGCACTTGTGCCACAGATTGTCCGCCGTATCGCGCTTTGCGGTGAAGGGCAGGGCGTTGCGGACACGGTCGAGCCAGCTCATGCGGCGATCTCCTTTGCGCCGTGGATAGCATCGGCGAGGGTGCGGGTGAAGGCTTCGAGCGGCGCTGCGGCGGCCTCGCCATGCTCGGCGATGATATCGACAAGAGCCGAGCCGACGACGACGCCGTCGGCGACCTTCGCGATCGCCGCGGCCTGCTGGGGCGTGCGGACGCCGAAGCCGACGGCCACTGGGAGTTCGGTCGCAGCCTTGAGACACGCAACGGCATCTTCGATGCTCGCCTGCGCGGCCTGCTGAAGCCCGGTGATGCCGGCAACCGAGACGTAATAGAGAAATCCTCCGGCGCCGTTCAGCACGTCAGGCAAGCGCGCAGCATCTGTCGTCGGGGTGGCAAGACGGATGAGGTCAACCCCGGCGCTTCGCAGAGCGGGGCCCAGTTCGGCGTCTTCCTCGGAAGGGATGTCGACGCAGATGACGCCATCGATGCCAGCCTTGGCACATTCGGCGGCAAACCAGTCGGCGCCGCGGATTGTCATCGGATTGGCATATCCCATGAGGACGAGCGGGATGTGCGGGTGACGCTCGCGAAAGGCCCCTGCGATCGCGAAAAGCTCTGCGGTCGTCGTGCCTTTTCCGAGCGCGCGCAGATTCGCGGCCTGGATCGCTGGTCCGTCGGCCATCGGGTCGGTGAAGGGCATGCCGAGTTCGATCACATCGGCGCCCCCCGCGACGAGCGCATCGAGGTTTGCGGCGGTGTCGCCGTCGCCGCCGGTGATGAAGGCGACGAGCGCGGGATGCGGCTTCGAAAAGGCGGCTGTGAAGCGGGTCATTCCGCCCATCCCTTCCTCGGCTCGGGCCAGAGCCGAACGAAAATTTTCTCCGCTTGGATGACGCCGAACCCAATGCCGACCGTCATGCCAAGATATTTGCTCCAGGGCTGCGACAACAAGAAGCTTGCGAGGAATGAGACGATAGCGGTCAGCCCAAGCGCGACCCTGGCTATGAAAAGGGACCAGACAAAGGCGCCGATCATAGTTTCACTCCGAGCGCATCGGCCACCGTGAAAATATCCTTGTCGCCGCGGCCCGAGCAGTTGACGATGATGATCTTGTCCTTGCCCAGCGTAGGCGCAATGCGCTCTGCGGCAGCGATCGCGTGGGCGCTCTCAAGTGCGGGGATGATGCCTTCGAGCTTCGTGAGTTTCTGGAAACTCGCCAGCGCCTCGGCATCGGTGACGGGCTCGTAACGCACGCGGCCGATCTCGTGGAGCCAGGCATGCTCGGGTCCGATGCCGGGATAGTCGAGCCCTGCCGAGATGCTGTGCGCCTCTGTAATCTGGCCATCCTCGTCCTGCAGGAGATAGGTCTTGTTGCCGTGGAGGATGCCGGGGCGCCCGCCAGCAAGGCTCGCGGCATGTTTCTTGTCCAGTCCTTCGCCTGCGGCCTCGACTCCGACGATCTCGACATTTTCCTCGTCGAGAAACGGATGAAAAAGTCCGATGGCGTTTGAGCCGCCGCCGACAGGGGCGATCAGCATATCGGGGAGACGGCCTTCGGCCTGGAGGATCTGCTCGCGCGCTTCCTTGCCGATCACCGACTGGAAGTCCCGGACAAGTTCGGGATAGGGGTGCGGACCCGCGACGGTCCCGATGATGTAGAAAGTATCGTGGACGTTGGCGACCCAGTGCCGCAGTGCCTCGTTCATCGCATCCTTGAGCGTCTTCGCTCCGCTTTCGACCGCGACCACCTCGGCGCCGAGCAATTTCATGCGGAAGACATTGGGCTGCTGGCGTGCGACGTCGACCGCGCCCATGAAAATGGTGCAGGGAAGGCCGAACAGCGCGGCGACGGTCGCGGTCGCGACGCCGTGCTGGCCGGCGCCTGTCTCGGCAATGATCTTCGTCTTGCCCATGCGTTTCGCAAGCAGGATCTGGCCGATACAATTGTTGATCTTGTGCGCACCGGTATGATTGAGATCCTCGCGCTTGAGGTAGATTTTCGCGCCGCCAAGATTTGCGGTCAGTCGTTCGGCGAACCATAGCGGGCTCGGGCGTCCGACATAATGCTCAAGCAGACGTTCGAACTCCGCCTTGAAAGCCCCGTCCTGCTGCGCCGCGCGATAGTGACGCTCCAGGTCGAGGATCAGCGGCATCAGGGTCTCGGCGACGTAGCGGCCGCCGAAGGCGCCGAAATGGCCGCGGTCGTCGGGGCCGGTGCGAAGGCTGTTGGGTCGGTCGGTCATCGTCCCGCCGCTTTAAGGAACGCGGCGATCTTGTCCACATCCTTGACGCCCGGCGCGCGCTCCACGCCCGAGGAGACATCGAGGAGCGGCGCACTGGTCGCGGCCAGAGCCTCGGCGACATTGGAAGGGGTCAGGCCCCCGGCAATCCCCCAATCCATCGTATTGCGGTGGTTGGCAAGGAGGGTCCAGTCGAAACGCGTGCCGGTGCCACCCGGCAGCGCCTGTGCGGGGGCGTCGAAGAGCAGGCGGTCGACGATACCCTCATATTGCCGCGAGCGCCCAAGCGTTCCTGCATCCCGGAGCCCGACGGCCTTCCATACCTCGGCGGCCACATGCTGCTTGACGGCGGCGATCCACTCGGGGGTTTCGCTGCCGTGAAACTGGATGATATCAGGTCGCACGGCGCTGTAGGCGGCCCCCGTAAGCTGGGGCGAGGCGTTGACGAGGAGGAGGGCAACCTTCACCATCGAGCCCGCCCGCCGGCGAAGCTCGGCCGCGGTCTTGAGATCGACGTGACGCGGGCTCGGCTCATAGTGAACAAGCCCGATGTGGGTAGCGCCAAGCTGAATCGCCGCATCGAGCGTTTCCGGGGTGGAGAGGCCGCAGATCTTAACGAGTGGGGGCATGTTTTGTCTCTGCTAGGCTGTTCGCATCGAGCGATAACGAGAGCCCTCGGCCTCGCGCTGGTCCGATGGGTGCTCGACTGGGCTCGGCACGAACGGCGGTGAATTTGCCTTAAAGCGTCGCTTCGATCTCGCGCGCTGCGAGGTCGGGGTCTTCCGATTGGCTGATCGGGCGCCCTACAACGAGGATGGATGCGCCGTCGGTCATCGCCTGCGCCGGGGTCACCACCCGCTTCTGATCGCCGGTCTTGCCGTTGGAGGGACGAACACCGGGAACCACGAAAAATCCGCTTGGCCAGGCATTCCGCGCGGCTTTCACCTCGTGCCCGGAGCAGACGATCCCGTCGAGCCCGCTTTCCCGCGCCAGCGCCGCGAGCCGGACCACTTGGTCATGCGGGGATCCTTCAACTCCTATGTCGCCAAGATCGGAGGTGTCGAGGCTGGTCAGCACGGTTACCGCCACCACTTTCGTGTTCAAGCCCGCTGCCGCTTTGGCCTCTTCGAGCATCGCACGTCCCCCGGCGGCGTGAACGGTAAGGACAGCCGGCTCGAGCGGACGCAGCGCCTGGATCGCCTTCGCTACCGTGTTCGGAATGTCGTGCAGCTTGAGGTCGAGGAAGATGGGCAGACCCAGCTTGGCCACTTCATGCACCCCGTGGTGACCGTTGGCGCAGAAGAATTCAAGCCCGAGCTTGAAGCCCCCCACATGATGGCGAACGCGCTGCGCCAGCGTGAGCGCAGCGTCGAGATGCGGGGTGTCAATGGCGAGATAGAGCGGCGATGTCATTGGGGATCCAGCGGCAATGGAGGAATGTCATTGACCGGTGCCGATGCCGGGGGCGAAGCGGGCGCGGGTTCTGCGGCGCGATTGGCCATTGCGCGCAGGTCGGCGAGCTGGCGCTCGCTTGTGTCGAGACGACGTCTCAAGGACCAGCGGGCGGCACGCAGCGCGATCCACATCGGGAGGCTCCCGAGGAGAAAGGCAACGACGATCAGCACCGGCAATTTGGTGTCGAGCACCTGACCTGGCCAGATCGTGACGGTCACCGGATTCCAGTTCGCCATGGCGAACAGGACGAGCACGACGGTCAGCAAGACCCAGATGATCGTACGCAGGATTCCCACTTGGCGTTTGCTCCTCGTTCGGCCCCTCGCATTTCCTATGCGAGTTTTGCCCGGGTTTCCAGCCCAACCAGTCTAGGAGGCGCCGAACACGCGCGCGAAGATCGTGTCGACCTGCTTTAGATGATAGCCAAGATCAAAGAGCTCGGTAAGTTGATCTGACGACAGTCGCGCAGTGACATCGCCGTCAGCCTTGAGCAATTCAAGGAGCGAGAGCTTACCGTCCGACTCCCATACTTTCATCGCGTTACGCTGGACGATGCGATAGCTGTCCTCGCGGCTCGCACCTGCCTGCGTCAGAGCCAGAAGGACGCGCTGGGAGTGAACGAGGCCGCCCATGCGGTCGAGATTCTTCTGCATCCGCTCAGGATAGACGAGGAGCTTGTCAACAACCCCGGTGAGCCGCGCGAGCGCGAAATCGAGGGTGATCGTCGCATCGGGGCCGATGAAGCGCTCGACCGACGAGTGGCTGATGTCACGCTCGTGCCAGAGCGCCACATTCTCCATCGCGGGGAGCGCGGCGCTACGGACCATGCGCGCAAGGCCCGTCAAATTCTCGGTGAGCACGGGGTTGCGCTTGTGCGGCATCGCCGAGGACCCCTTCTGCCCCGGCGAGAAATATTCCTCCGCTTCGAGGACTTCGGTGCGCTGAAGGTGACGAACCTCGACTGCAAGCCGCTCGATCGACGATGCAATGACACCAAGAGTTGCAAAGAACATCGCGTGACGATCGCGCGGAATGACCTGCGTTGAAACGGGTTCGATCGAAAGCCCGAGCTTTTGAGCGACGTGCGCCTCGACCCGGGGATCGATATTCGCAAAGGTGCCGACCGCGCCTGAAATGGCACAGGTCGCAATCTCGGCGCGGGCGGCGAGCAGCCGATCCTTGCCGCGCGAAAATTCGGCATAGGCTTCGGCGAGCTTCAGGCCAAAGGTCACGGGCTCGGCGTGGATGCCGTGGCTGCGGCCAATCGTCGGGGTCAGCTTGTGCTCAAAGGCTCTGCGCTTGATCGCCTCAAGCAGCGCGTCGAGATCGGCAAGCAATATGTCGGCCGCCTGCGTCAGTTGCACAGCAAGGCAGGTGTCGAGAACGTCGCTCGACGTCATTCCCTGGTGCATGAAGCGCGCTTCCTCTCCGACATTTTCAGCCACCCATGTCAGGAAGGCGATGACGTCATGCTTCGTCACCGCTTCGATCGCGTCGATTGCGTCGACGTCGATCGCAGGCCCGGTGGCCCACCAGTCCCAGAGCGCTTTAGCTGCAGACTTGGGTACCGTGCCGAGTTCGGCAAGCGCGTCGGTCGCATGCGCCTCGATCTCGAACCAGATTCGGTAGCGATTCTCGGCCGACCAGATGGCTGTCATCGCGGGCCGGGCGTAACGCGGAACCATTGGATTTCCTTCCTTTTATTACGATTTATCGCGGAATAGGTGCGAAATCGCGACCAGCCGCCCCCTAGCAGGGGTCGAACGCTTCGCCAATCGCTGCAGATCGGCAACCTCGGCCAATGCAGCCAGTTGATCCCTTGCCCCTTCAAAAATGTGACGGGACCGCTCTTCATGGCGCTGTCACCGGTACAGGAGATTTATGATGCTGAAACATATGCTTTTAATCGGCGCTGCAGCCGTCAGTTTCCCCGCGCTTGCGCAGGAAACCCCGCCTGCAGGTGACGATCCGGCAACGCCGCCGGCGGGTGAAACCACCCCGGCGGATCCCACGACGCAGACCCCGCCGACCGACCCTGGCACCCCGCCATCAGCGGACCCGGCCACCCCTGCCGACCCCGCGACGCCCGCGGAACCGGCTACTCCGGGTGACCCTGGAACGCCTGCTGACCCCGCGACGCCGGCCGATCCTGCAACGCCCGCTGATCCGGCAACCCCGCCGGCGAACGAGCCCGGCGCGCAAAGCGGCGCGGCTGCCACGCCCGACCAGGTCGCACAGATCGTGAACCAGGAGTTCCCGACTTACGACAGCGACGGTAACGGCGATCTCGACGAGACCGAGTTCGGAACCTGGATGAAGAAGCTTCGCACGGCGACGGACCCCACGGTCGATCCCGAATCGGAGCAGGTCAAATCCTGGATTGGTCAGGCCTTCGCAGCTGCCGACGCCGACAAATCGGGCGGCGTGAGCAAGGAAGAGCTGACTGGTTTCCTGTCGCGCGGCGCCTGATCCAAAAGGATCGACGCCCTTGACCGGGTGGTGCGGCCGTCGGAGCGATCCGGCGGCCGCATCTGCGAATCCGAAGCATCTTAAGCTAATCTGCGCGCTCGACCCTTACGATCGACAGCCGGCGTTGTTGGCCGTCGCGGTCGGGCCACAGGATCGATTGGCCCTCACGCAGGCCGATCAGACCGGCCCCGACGGGGGTCATGATCGAGATCCGACCCGCAGCGATGTCGGCATCGCCAGGATAGACAAGTTCGACGGTGCGTGAGGCGCCGTTCGCCTCGTCGACGAATTCGACGCGCGAGTGCATTGTCACCACATCGGCGGGGATCTTGGTCGCGGGATAAATTTTCGCGCGGTTGATTTCTTCCAGCAATAGGGCGCTGACCTCGGGCGCGCGTTCCTGTCGCGCTAGTGCGAGGTCGGTCAGCGTGTCAGCCTCGGTGTCGATCATATGGATAGGCGGCCGCTTGGCGGCGCTGCGGGTTTTCATGGTAGGAGCTTTCAATTGGGCACGCACAGGCCTGCCGCATGTCGCAATCAGGGAAGGAGAAATTTGGCCCCGGGCTCGGGGCATGACGCGCCGGACCCGGGGCTAAAGGCCCGCGAGGCGTTGACCCGCATGCGAGTGGAGTCGGGAAAGGGCACGCAGATTCTGCATCGCGTCATGATGTCCGCGCCGCGCTCCCAAGTCAAATCCGGGACGCGCCGGGTCAAGGCGAGCGCGAGAAAATTTTGGTCCTCCGCCTCTGCAGTCATGCGATGATCGCGAAACGCCCTCCGCCGCCGTGACGCGGCGTCGGCGAACCTGCTCCACGTCGCCGTATGGCTGGGCGGAACCGGGACGGCAGCGCAAGACCATCAAGGCAGGCAGGCCGCATCGGCCTCTCGTGGGAACAATCACCTTGTGGGGACCACTTAACGGTCATAGAAAAGACCGACAGCGTTGCGGACCAATTTCCTGCATCGAAAAGAATTTCAGCGCGTTCCCTTGCGGGAATACGGGGTTGGTGGTCGAAGGACGGACAATAGGTGCAGGCCACTACCGATCCCGAAGCGCCAAGGATCCCCAAGCGACTGTTCAAGAAGCGCTGGCTCACGGCGGGCGCCGTCGCGGCCCTGGCGCTCGGTCTGTGGCTGGCGCGCGAGCCGATCGCGGACCGCTTTATCCGTGACGAACTCGACGGCCGCGGCATTCCCGCACGATATACGATTGAAGAGATCGGCTTTCGCACAGAGCGCCTCAGCGACGTGGTCATCGGCGATCCGGCGCGGCCCGACCTCACCGCGAAGATCGTGGAAGTCTCGCTCGGCTATGGTTTATCCGGACCCTATATCTCTGAAATTCGGGCCGACGGCGTACGGCTTTACGGCCGCTTCGTGGAAGGCCAGCTGTCGCTGGGGACGCTCGATAAGTTCCGGGACCCGGCCGACAAGACACCATTCGCATTGCCCGATATCTCGGTGGTCCTCGCCGATGCGCGCGCCCGCGTCGAAACCCCGTGGGGTGATGTGGGCGCGGTGCTCAATGGCGGCGGCAATCTCAGGAATAACTTTACCGGCAAGCTCGCCCTCGTTGCCCCTGTTATGGATGCGGCGGGATGCTCCGGGGAGGAACTGAGCTTCTACGGCGACGTGCGCGTTCGAAACGTCCGCCCGACGCTCACCGGCCCGCTCCGGGGCAGCCGTCTGGTCTGTGGCAATGGCAGCGTTGCGGTGGACAGTCCCCAGATCGCACTCGACGTGTCGCTCGCCGAGACCTTGCAAAGCTGGCGCGGCACGGCCGATGCGAGCCTCGCCAAGCTCAAGGCGGGCCCCGTGAGCGCTACGAAACTGGGGTTGCTGGCCCGCTTTTCGGGAAGCGCCGCCCGCACGACCCTCGACGGGTCTGCCGAGATCGCCGAGCTGAGCGCAGCCGATTTTTCCGCGCGCCGCGTCGAGCTGTCGGCCAAGGCAGAGGTCGGACATGGCTCACCGCAGGCCGAAGGCGAGATTCGCTTCGTCGAGGCCAGCGCCAGCCCGGAGCTGCGCCGTTCAATGACGGCGAGCGCCGCGCGTCTCGACGCAAGCCCTCTAGGCCCGCTCGCCGCCAAAGCGGCGGCGGCGCTCTCGCGCATGCTCGCCGAGGTGAGCGGCGGCAGCGCCTTTGCGCTCACCGGCGAGGGCCGCGCGGTGCAATTTGAACTTTTCGCGCCGCAGTTTCGAAGCGCGAGTGGTGCCAGCGTCGCCGGGAGTGCCGAGAGCCGCATCGCATGGTTGCCCGCGGTGCCTGGCCCCCGCATGACGATCGCAGGCGACTGGACGTTCGGGGGCGGCGGCCTCCCTTCGGGATCGCTGGCGCTTGATCGGCGCGCCGACGGGACGACGCGCGGCGAGGCGCGCTTTGCCCCTTATGCTGCGGGCAGCGCGCGTCTTGCGCTCGACCCGGTCCGATTTTCGAGCGCGCAGAAGGAGAAGCTGCGTTTCGCGACGCGCGCGACCTTGTCGGGACCGCTCGCGGACGGGCGCGTCGAGCGGCTGACGGTGCCGCTTGCGGGAACAATCGCGTCAAATGGCGAGGTGACCTTCGCGGGCGGTTGCACAAGGGTCGGCATTGATCGGCTCGCCGCCTCGGGTTTTCGCATTGCTCGCGCCGGTATCGATCTTTGCAGTCGCCCGGGCGCGCCGCTGCTTAGCGCTGGGCCCGCCGGTCTGCGTGGCACCGTCCTCACTCGCGGCATTGCCCTGCGCGGTACAAGCGGCTCCTCGCCTTTCGCCTTCGATGCAAGGCGGGGCGAGATCGACCTCTCCGCAATGCGATGGATGCTCACCGGCACCGAGGTCCGGTTGGGTGAGAGCGAGAGTGTCACGCGCTTTGCCGCCGACCGCATCAGTGGGCATGGCACGAGCGGCGGCATGCAGGGGAAGCTCTCGGGCGCGAGCGGCAAGATCGGCGCCGTGCCGCTCGTCCTGTCAGACATTGCCGGCAACTGGCGCGGGCAGGATGGCACGCTGACGCTCGACGGGAGCCTGGGGCTCAGCGACGCCGAGCCCGATCCGCGCTTCTTTCCTCTGGTGAGCGATATAGCGACCCTGCGCTACGCCAAGGGGGGCATCGACGCCGCGGCCAGTTTCCGCGAGCGCAAATCGGGGCGCAAGATCCTCGATGCCGTGATTCACCATGACCTGGAGCCCGGCACGGGTTTTGCCGATCTTGATGTGCCGGAGATCCGCTTTGACGAGGGCTTCCAGCCCGACCAGCTTACCCGTCTCGCGCTCGGCGTGGTCGCCAATGTGCAGGGGTCCCTCGTCGGTGGTGGCCGCATCGAATGGTCGCCCCTGGCGGTCACGAGCCACGGGACCTTTGCGACCGCAAACACCGACCTCGCGGCCGCCTTTGGGCCGGTGAAGGGGCTGACAACGACACTGACCTTTGTGGATCTCATCAATTTGCGTACGGCTCCGGGGCAGATTGCGACGGTCGCAGAGATCAACCCCGGCATCCCGGTGATCGACGGGACGATCGAATACCGGCTTCTCGGCGACAATCGCGTTCGCATCGAAGGCGGGCGCTGGCCCTTGGCGGGCGGTGAACTGGTGCTCCATCCCGCGACCCTCGATTTCAATGCCAGCGAACCTCGGCGCCTGTCTTTCGACATTGTAGGAGTCGATGCCGCGGCCTTCCTGCAGCAATTCGGATTCGAGAATATTCATGCGACCGGGACGTTCGACGGAACGCTGCCGGTCGAGTTCGACGGGCTCGGGGGCCGCATCGTAGGCGGGCGCATCGATTCGCGTGGCGGCGGCGGGACGCTCGCCTATGTCGGCGAGCTTTCGAACCACAATCTTGGTGCGATCGCCAATTTTGCCTTTGGTGCACTGCGCAGCCTCAAATATGACGACCTCACGATCATCCTGAACGGGGACCTCGACGGCGAAATGGTGACCGATATCCGCTTTGGCGGCGTGGGGCAGGGGGAAGGCGCGACACAGAATTTCCTGACACGCCAAATTGCGAAACTGCCCTTCGTCTTCAATGTGAAGATCCAGGCGCCCTTCCGCCAGCTTATCTCCTCCGCGAAAGGCTTTTACGACCCGACGCTGGTTATCGAACAGAATCTTCCGACCCTGCTACGCGTGCAGCAGGAAGTCGATGCCGCCAAAGCGGGCGCTGAACCGCCCGTTCAGCCCCCAGAAAGCGAGCCCGTGCCATGACGATATCCAATAAGGAAAATAGGAGGCTGACCCTTGACGGCCGATATCTGGCAATCCTCTGCGCCATGGCGGGACTTTCCGCCTGTGTGCAGATTGAAACGCCCGACAAGCCGATCGAAATCAACCTCAACATCAACATCAAGCAGGAAATCATCTACAGGCTCGATGGCGATGCGAAAAAGTTGATCGAGCAGAATGAGGACATCTTCTGATCGAACGTCAGAAAACAGGGTGATGATCATGCGTTGGAAAAACTGGAAATTGGGTGGAATGGCGATGGGAGCGGTGGCGGTGACCGCTGCGATCGCCATCGCGGTCCCCTCGGCGATGGCGCAGCGAGACCCCGCTTATGAGGCGGCTCGCGCGGCAGGGCAGATCGGCGAACAGCCCGACGGTTATCTCGGCTTCGTGTCGAACCCGACCCCCGCGATCCGCGATATCGTCAACGATATCAACATCAAGCGCAAGGCGGCCTACACCGCCAATGCGCCGCAGGGCAGCACGGTCGAGCAATTTGCTTTTGCGACCGGATGCAATCTGATTGCGAAGACGAAGCCGGGCGAAAAATACAAGGCACCCGATGGTCGCTGGCTGACGCGCGACAGTGGTCCGCCAGTGCGCGATTCGCGCTGTCCCTGAAATCCTGTTTTCAAGGGCGCCTGCGGGCGTCAATGCCGCCGCGCCCCTAAACGCGGCGGCATTTTTTGTGCACCTGCGCACAAGCATTGACTTCATGGGGCGGCGTTCCTAAACGGGCCGCGCCTTAGGGGTCCCCCGATTTTTCGGGCCTTTTTTCGCAGGCAGAATCGGAGGTTTCCGGCTCTGTTTCAGGAGGATGGCGCAAGATGACGGGGAATGGCAGCGATCCGGAACTTGACTCGGAGGATTCGCGCCTGGTCTCGCTCGAAGAGCGATTGGACCGGGCCGAAGCCGCAGAAGCGAGACGGACCGCGGCGAGCGCCGGACCGGAATCCGATGCCAATTATCGGCTCGGCAACCGCGTCTTGGCCGAGCTGCTGGGCGGACTGATCGGCGGTGCCTTGTTCGGCTGGCTGATCGACCGCATCGCAGGTACGTCGCCCTGGGGTTTGTTGGGGATGTTGTTCATGGGGATCGTCGTGGCCTTCCGGAACATCATCCGCCTGTCTTCGGCGCCTCGCAAATAGGCGGGCGCAAACGAAATTCTCTCGCGGGACGGCCCACGGCCGCCTCGCCATACGCGTGGAGTGAATAGTGGCGGCGGAATCCGGCAAGATCGACCCGATGCACCAGTTCGAGGTGACGCCGCTTGGCGGCGGCTTCAACCTTGGTGGGCACGAAATCTTGTTTACCAACAGCGCGTTGTGGATGGTTGTTGCCGCAATCGCGCTGGGCATTTTCATGTGGGGCGGCATGCGCCGTCAGCTCGTTCCGGGCCGCTGGCAGGCCGCGGTCGAAGGCTTCACCGGCTTCATCTCGAGCATGATGATGGCGAATATCGGGACCGAGGGCCGCAAATATACGCCCTATGTTTTCTCGCTCTTCATGTTCATCCTGTTCTGCAATCTCCTCGGCATGTTGCCGCTGGGCGTGCTCGGCCTCCACCCCTTCACCGTCACCAGCCATATCGCGATCACGGGCGTCCTTGCGCTGATCAGCTTCGCGATCGTGCTTGTGGTCGGCTTCTGGCGTCACGGCCTCCACTTCTTTTCGTTGTTCGTACCGCACGGAACGCCGCTCCCGATGATCCCGATCATCGCGCCGATCGAGTTTGTCTCTTTCATGGTGCGCCCGTTCAGCCTTGGTCTGCGTCTTTTTGTCGCGATGACCGCGGGTCACGTCCTGCTCAAGGTGCTGTCGGGCTTCGTGATCAATGGCTTCAACGCCGAAACATTGTGGCTCGGCTCGATCGTCTCGGTGCTCAGCTTTACCCTGATGGTTGGTATCAGCGCGCTCGAACTGCTCGTTGCCGGCATCCAGGCCTATGTTTTCGCCCTGTTGACCTCGCTCTATATCAACGACGCGGTCAATCTCCACTAATTCACGTTTTAGAATAAACGCTTACACCCAAGGAGTAGTATAATGGACGCAGAAGCAGCAAAGCTGATCGGTGCAGGTCTCGCGGCGATCGGTGCCGGCATGGCCGCCATCGGCGTGGGTAACGTCTTCGGCAGCTTCCTCGAAAGCGCGCTGCGCAATCCGGCTGCCGCCGACGGCCAGCAGGGCCGTCTGTTCATCGGCTTCGCCGCCGCCGAGCTTCTCGGCCTTCTGGCGTTCGTCGTCGCGATGATCCTGCTCTTCGTCGTCTGATTTCGACGATATTAGCGAAGCCGATCCTGCGGGATCGGCTTCGTTGCGGATTTTCAGACCAATTTAGGGTTCGCCTTTCATGCCCCAGATAGCCCAGCTCACCGCTGACAATTGGTACCTTGCCTCGCAGCTTTTCTGGCTGCTGGTCGTCTTCGCCGGCATTTATGTCGTGATCGGCCGCGGCATGCTGCCCAAGATCGAAGCGACGGTGGACGCACGCGACCGCAAGGTGGCGGATGATCTGGCAGCGGCCAAGGCGGCCCACGCGGCTGCGGATGCGCTGGAAGAAAGCTATCGCCAGCAGGGCGAGGCGAGCCGCGCTGCAGCGCAGAAGGCCGTTGCAGATGCCAAGGGCAAGGCCGCGCGCGATGCCGAAAAGCGTCTCGCAAAGGTCGACGCGGAACTTGGCGAAAAGCTTTCGCTCGCCGAGGCGGAAATAGCCGCGGCCCGCAAGTCGGCGATGGCCGAGATTGAATCGGTTGCGGCCGACGCAGCCAGCGACCTTGTCGCCAAGCTGTCGGGCGCAAAGGTTGCCGCGGCGGACGCCCAGGCGGCGGTGAAGGCGGTGCTCCATGGCTAATTATATCATCATCCTTTCAGAAGCCGCCGGTGAAGCGCATGCCGCGCCGAAGGCGTTCGGCATGGACGCCACCGTCTGGGTTTCGATCGCGATGCTCGTTTTTCTCGGCATCCTGATCTGGAAAGGCGTGCCCAAGATGATCGGCGCAATGCTCGACAAGCGCATCGCCGAAATCTCGAAGCAACTGAACGAAGCCGAGCAGCTGCGTCTCGACGCTGAATCGCTGAAGGCGGAATATGAAGCGAAGCTCGCCGACGCTGCCAAAGAGGCCGACGAGATGCGCACGCGTGCCGATGCCGAAGCCGAAGCGCTGGTTGCCAAGGCGAAGGCTGACGCAACCGCCCTGATCGCGCGCCGCAAGCAGATGGCCGAAGAGCGCATCGCGGCAGCCGAAGCCGGCGCGCTCGTCGAGGTGCGCACCGCGGCCGCCAAGGCAGCGACCGAAGCGGCCGCTGCCCTCATCGCGGCCAAGCATGACGCCGCGGCTGACAAGGCGCTGGTCGATCAGGCGATCGCAGCCGTCGCCAAGAGCTGATCCGGGAAACCATCTCCGAGCCAGAGCGCCCGCGGACAACCCGCGGGCGCCTTTGCTACGCACTGGTTCCTTTTCGCCAGTCCTGGCGCCCAACGCCCGCCCGAGCGGACGTGGGCGCAGCGCGATCCTGCTCTCGAGCTCGCGCGGCGTTCAATATTTGATCATGATACGCCGCGCGAGCGCAGGCGAGATGCTGTGGACGAGGCGCAATATCTTCGTCTGACCCACCGCGACCTCGTCGCTGTCCGCCCGGATCCCGCGAACGATTTCGGCTGCACAATCTCGCGCGGTCATCATCCTTCCGCCGCGCCCCGACGTCATGTTGGTCGCGACGAGCGGGGGAAGGGCTTCCATCACATGGACGCCGCTGCCCTTCAGAAGGTGACGGATCGCCTGCGTGTAGCTGCGCAGCGCTGCCTTGGTCGCGCAATAGATGGCACCGTTTGCGCGCGGTGCGATGGCAAGGCCCGAGGTCACATTCACGATCATGGCCTTGCCCTGGGCCCTCAGCTGTGGAAGCAGCCGCGTGACGAGAGCAATCGGGGCGTAGAGGTTCGTATCGATGCACCGCGCCGCGCTTGCCAGCGTCGCCGCATTACCCGGATCATAGTCGCTCCCCAGCCCGGCATTGTTCACGAGAAGCGCGAGCGGCTTTCCTGCAACACTCTCGACGATCGCATCGATACCCGCTGCTTCCGACAAATCTCCTGCAATAGTTCCAAAACCCAGCGCCCGCATCGCGGCCAGTTTCTCGGCCGACCGCCCCGTCACGGTGACATCTGCGCCAAGGCCCTGGAGTTGCAGCGCGATTTCGCGGCCGATGCCGTCACTGCCTCCAGTGACAAGGGCGAGCATTCCCCGAACATCCATAGGTCCCTCCCATGTTTTCCCTTGCGCACTATGGCGGGTGCGATCGCCATCGCCTACATGCAAAATCATGGCTCGCCCCAACGCACCCGACCGATTCAACGAAGAAAAGGCCACCTACGTGATCCGCGGCAGCGGGGAGGAGGGAGACAAGCCTGACCTCGAGCGCGGTTCAGGGGTCATTCGCGAAGTGGTGCGAAAGCTGCCGGTGCGTCCGGGTGTCTACCGCATGCTCGATGCGCGCGGAGATGTGCTTTATGTCGGAAAGGCGCGCGCGCTCAAGAATCGCGTGAGCAACTATACCCAGGTCGCGCGGCTGCCACAGCGGCTTCAGCGGATGGTCGCCCAGACGCGCGCAATGGAGATCGTCACCACGAACAGCGAGGCGGAGGCGCTGCTCCTCGAGGCGCAGCTGATCAAGCGCTATCGACCCCCGTACAACGTCCTTTTGCGCGACGACAAAAGTTTTCCCTTCATTCTCCTGCGCATGGACCACAACTTTCCCCGCGTGCAGAAGCACCGCGGCGCCCGGCGGGCAAAAGGACGCTATTACGGGCCATTTGCGAGCGCGGGATCGGTGAACCGCACGCTCAACGCGCTGCAGAAGACCTTTCTTCTGCGAAGCTGTACCGACAGTTTCTTCGCGAACCGTTCCAGGCCGTGTCTCCTCTATCAGATCCGCCGCTGCTCGGCGCCATGTGTCGGCCGCATCTCGAAAGAGGATTATGGCCGCCTGGTTGGCGACGCGCAGGATTTCCTCGAGGGTCGTTCGACAGCCGTGCAGAAGCGTCTCGGCGACGCGATGACGCGGGCGGCCGAGGCGATGGATTTCGAACTGGCGGCGGTCCTGCGCGACCGGCTGAAGTCATTGACCTTCATCCAGGGCAGTCAGTCGGTCCACGCTGACGGGCTTGGTGACGCCGACGTCTTCGCGCTCGCGGCAAAGGGCGGGCAACTCTGCATCGCGGGTTTCTTTATCCGGGGCGGGCAGAATTGGGGCCATCGCAGCTTCTTTCCTGCACATATCGCCGGGGTGCCCGAGGAAGAGGTGCTCGCGAGCTTTCTCATGCAATTTTACGAGGGCGTGCCGCCGCCGAAACTGATCCTCGTTGACCGCGAGCCGGCCGAATGCACTTTGCTCGCCGAGGCGCTGGGCGAGACCGCGGGGCGCAAGGTCGAGATCGGCGTGCCTCAGCGCGGAAACCGCCGTCGCTTGCTCGAGCAGGCAGTGCGCAACGCCGGCGAGGAACTCGACCGGCGGCTCGCCGAGAGCAGCAGCCAGGCCCGGCTGGGGCGTGAGCTTGCCGACCTGTTCGATCTCGAGGGACCGCCGCAGCGCATCGAGATTTATGACAACAGCCACATCCAGGGCACCAATGCCCTGGGGGCGATGGTCGTCGCGGGCCCTGAAGGCTGGATCAAGGGCGCCTATCGCAAATTCAATATCAAGCGCGCCGAAACGCAGCCCGGTGACGATTTTGCGATGATGCGCGAGGTGTTCCATCGGCGTTTCGCGCGCGCGATCGAGGAGGACCCGGAGCGCACGAAGGGGGAGTGGCCCGACCTCGTGCTGATCGATGGCGGCAAGGGGCAGGTGTCGGCGGTGTCGGAAGTGTTTGCCGAACTGGGGGTCGAGGACCTGACTTACGTCGGCGTTGCCAAGGGGCCCGACCGCAACGCCGGGCGCGAAACATTCTACCTGCCCGACGGGCGCGAGTTCACCTTACCGCCGAACAATGCGGTGCTCTTCTATATCCAGCGCCTGCGCGACGAGGCACACCGGTTCGCGATCGGGGCGCATCGGCAAAAGCGTGCAAAAGCCATGGGAAGCTCGCCGCTCGACGAAGTGCCAGGCATCGGCCCCGCGCGCAAGAAGGCCCTGCTGATGCATTTCGGTACCGCGCGCGCGATCCGCAGCGCAAGCCTTGAAGACCTGAAGCGCGCCCCAGGCGTCAGCGCGGGCGTCGCGCAGGCCGTCTATGATTTCTACAATCCGCAAGGATAGGAGAAAGCCGCCATTTGTGTTCCGGCAGCGAAAGATGAAAGCGTTCCGCCGAGAAGCACGCCAGCAAAGAAGAGCCCATTGGGAGAAAGGGGAGAGGATGGATTTTGCAGCCACCATGCCGCTGGCGAAAACGCTCGGCATTGCCATCGACGAAGGCACGAAGGATCGGGTTTCAGGCCGGCTCCTCGTTCGCGCCGACATCTGCACTGCGGGGAACATCGTCCACGGCGGCGCGATCATGGCCTTTGCTGATTGTCTCGGCGCGGTCGGCGCCTTCATCAGCCTTCCTGAGGGTGCTAGCGGAACGACGACGATCGAAAGCAAGACGAACTTTCTCGGCGCAGGGCCGGTGGGCTCCTGGCTCGTCGGCGAAGCGACGCCAGTGAAAGTCGGTAAACGCCTGTCGGTGTGGCAGACGCGGATTCGCACCGAGGCGGGCGCAGAAGTCGCGCTGGTCACCCAGACGCAGATGGTGCTTTGGCCGTCCTGAATGCCGAGGCTATCGTCTGCGCGGTGCGCGCGCATGGCGAACATGGCGCTATTCTGCGCGCGCTCACGCGCGACGCCGGACTGGTCGCCGGCTATGTCCGCGGTGGGCGGTCGCGCCGGCTGCGTCCAATCCTCGTTCCTGGCAATCTTGTCGCGCTCGAACTTCGTGCACGCACCGACGAGCACCTCGGCAGCGCGACGGCCGAACTCATCACAAGCCGGGCGCCGCTTCTCGCCGAGCGGCTCCCGGCAGCGGCGATCGATTGGGCGACGAGCCTCACGGCAGCGACTTTGCCCGAAAGCCAGCCCTATCCGGCACTTTATGCCGCCTTGTCGGGGGTTTTGGACGCGACCGCAGCGGCAACGTCGGCGCGCCAGTGGGCGGCGGCGCTTGCGCGCTATGAACTGCTGCTGCTCGCTGAACTTGGCTTCGGCTTGAACCTCGAGGAATGCGTTGCGACCGGCGTGAGGAATGATCTTGCCTTCGTCAGCCCCAGAACAGGCGGAGCGGTGTGCGCGGGCGCGGCGGCGGGTTACGAGGCCCGGCTGTTCCCGCTGCCCCGCTTCCTGCGCGGCCTCGACAGCGACCCTGCGCTCGGCGACGTTCTCGACGCGATGACGATCACCGGCCATTTTCTCGATCGCGACCTGCTCGAAGGGCGCAATCGCGATTTGCTGGCCGCAAGGGAAAGATTGATCGGCCGCCTCAAGAGGGCGGTTGCGTGACTCGCCGCCGCTCCTTAAGCGGCTGGCGAGACACGAAAGGGCGAAGCGTTGAAAATCCTGTTGCTGGCTGGTGATGGTATTGGTCCTGAGATCATGGCGGAGGCCGAGAAGGTCCTTGCCGCGCTGGCGCTCCCGGTAACGCTCGATCGCGCGCTCGTCGGGGGCGCGGCCTATGAAGTGGCGGGTCATCCGCTGCCGGCGGAAACGCTCGCGAAAGCAAAGGCGGCGGATGCCCTTCTGTTCGGCGCAGTCGGTGATCCGCGCTTCGACGCTGCCGAGAGGCATCTGCGTCCCGAGCAGGCAATCCTTGGCCTTCGCGCGGAACTCGGCCTGTTCGCGAACCTGCGCCCGGCAAAGCTGTTCGCGGGTCTTGAACACAGCTCTGCACTGCGGCCCGAAGTCGCTTCGGCGATCGACCTCCTGATCGTTCGCGAACTCAACGGCGACGTCTATTTCGGGGAGAAGGGTACCCGCACGACGGCAAGCGGCGATCGCGAGGGCTATGATGTGATGTCCTACAGCGAGAGCGAAGTACGGCGCATCGCGCACGTCGCCTTCAAGGCAGCGCAGGGGCGGCAGAAACGGCTCTGCTCGGTCGACAAGGCGAATGTGCTTGAAACCTCTCAGCTCTGGCGCGATGTCGTGATCGAGGTCGCGGCGGACTATCCCGACGTCGCGCTCAGCCACATGTATGTCGATAATGCCGCGATGCAGCTGGTTCGCAATCCGGGGCAATTCGACGTCATCGTCACGGGCAATCTGTTCGGCGACATCCTGTCCGACCAGGCGTCGATGTGCGTCGGCTCGATCGGGCTGCTCGCATCGGCGTCACTTGGCGGGGGCCGGATGGGGCTGTACGAGCCGATTCATGGCAGCGCGCCCGACATTGCCGGCAAGGGAATTGCCAACCCGCTGGCGATGATTCTCTCGCTCGCCATGCTGCTTCGTCATTCGGGCGGCGACGAGGCGAGCGCGGCTCGGATCGAGGCTGCCGTTGCCGCCGTGTTGGCAAAGGGATGCCGGGGTGCCGACCTTGGCGGTGACATGACCACGACCGCGCTCGGCGATGCGGTCGTCGCGGCCCTGAACGGATAGGCGGACGGCGAGGATGAAAAAGAAAACGGGTTTCGATCGCAGCACCACGCAAAAATGGCACCCCGCGACGCGCGCGGTGCGCGGCGGAACCTGGCGCAGCGAGCATGGCGAGACGTCGGAGGCACTCTTCCTGACCTCAGGCTATAGCTATGACAGCGCCGAGGAAGTCGCGGCCCGCTTTGCGGGCGAGGAACAGGGGATGACCTACTCCCGCCTGCAGAACCCGACCGTTGCGATGCTCGAGGAACGGATCGCGCTGATGGAAGGCGCCGAGGCGTGCCGGGTCCAGGCAAGCGGCATGGCGGCGATGACGACAGCGCTGCTCTGCCAGCTTTCGGCAGGGGATCACATCGTTGCAGCGAAGGCGGCCTTCGGCTCGTGCCGCTGGCTCGTCGACACGCTCTGCCCGCGCTTCGGGATCGAATCGACCGTCGTCGACGGGCGCGACAATGATGCGTGGGAAAAGGCCATCCGCCCAAATACCAAGGTCTTCTTTTTCGAGACGCCGGCGAACCCGACACTCGACATCGTCGACATGGCGCACGTCTGCAGCCTGGCTCGCGCGCGCGGGATCACCAGTGTCGTCGACAATGCCTTTGCAACCGCGGTTCTTCAGCGCCCGCTCGACTTCGGCGCCGACGTCGTCGCCTACTCGGCTACCAAGCTGATGGAGGGGCAGGGGCGCGTCCTCGCGGGTGCGGTGTGTGGAACCGAGGCGTTCATCAACGATGTGCTGCTTCCTTTCCAGCGCAATACGGGTCCCAATTTGTCGCCGTTCAATGCCTGGGTGGTCATGAAGGGCCTCGAAACGCTCGACCTCAGGGCGCGGCGGCAGTCGGAAAATGCGCTTGCGGTCGGAAAGGCGATCGAGGGACGCGTCGCCCGCATCCTTCATCCAGGGCTTGCCAGCCATCCACAGCACAATCTCGCGATGCGTCAGATGGAGGCCTGCGGACCGATTTTCGCTTTCGAACTTCCGGGTGGCGCGACGCAGGCGATGCGCTTCCTCAACACCCTCGAGCTCGTCGACATCAGCAACAATATTGGCGACGCGCGCAGCCTCTGCTGCCATCCATGGACGACAACGCACTACGGCGTGAGCCCCGAGGTTCGGCTGGATATGGGAGTGAGCGAAGGGCTTCTTCGTATCAACATCGGTCTTGAAGATCCGCGCGACGTCATTGCAGATCTGGACCAGGCATTGACCAAGGTCGGGCTATAGGCGACTTTGTGGGGACGATGATCGACTCCTTCTTCCCCTTTTCCGCGACCACCGGCTCTATCACGGTGCGGGTGGCGGTCAGCTATCTTCCCGAGCAATCGCACCCGACGCTCGGGCGCTGGTTCTGGGCCTATCACGTCCGGATTGAAAATCAGGGGGAGACAGCGGTGCAACTGATCAGCCGCCACTGGCGAATCAGCGACGGCCTCGGCAAGATCAGCGAAGTGGAAGGCGAGGGCGTCGTGGGCGAGCAGCCGGTGATCGCGCCAGGCGGCGCCTTCGATTACGTCTCGGGCTGCCCGCTGCCGACTCCTGAAGGATCGATGGTCGGAAGCTATATGATGGAGAGAGGCGACGGATCGCAGATGCTCGTTGCCATTCCGCATTTTCCCCTCGTTGCGCCGGCGACCGCCTCATGAAGCGCACCCATCTCCCTCTCAATGCGCTGCGCGTATTCGATGCTGCTGCCCGGCACCTGAGCTTCACGCGCGCCGCCGATGAGCTTGCCGTCACCCCCGCCGCGGTGGGGCAGCAAATTCGCGCGCTCGAGGACATGCTCGGCGTCGTTCTATTCCGCCGTACGCCAAAGGGGCTGGAGCTGACCGGCGAGGCCAATGCGGGGCTTGAGGCGCTACGCCAGGGCTTCCTCCAGTTCGAGGAATCGGTGCGCGCGATGCAGGCGGGACAGTCGTCCCAATCGCTGACGATCGCTGCTCCGCGCGACCTCACTGCCAAATGGCTGGCACCGCGGCTCGCGCGATACAGCCAGGAGGCGCCCGATGTGCGCTTCACGCTCGTCTCGGCGGATGGAGGAATCGACTTCACCGAGGCCAATCTTGATCTTGCAATCTTCTGGACAGACAGCGCGGGCGAGCATGAAGGCGTCGCGCTCGCGGATGCGCTGATGGTCACCGTCGCGGGTCCCGGCAGCGATAGCAATACGCGCATTGCATGGCCGGGATGCCCCGTTGAGGATGACGAACCCGCCCTGCGTCTCGGCGATGCCGGGCTGGCGATCGACGCCGCCGCAAATGGGCTCGGGCAGGCCAATGTTCCTGCGATGCTGGCTGAGGCGGATATCGCCGCGGGCCGGGTGCGCGTCGTGCGCGAGCCATTTGCAGTCAAGCATGGATATTGGCTGGTTGCCCCGACGCCGCAGTGGCGACAGGCGAAGGTCAAGGCGCTCGTCGCCGCGCTGACCTCTGCTTGAGCTTATTTCGCGGCCAGCGCCAGCAGACGCGTCGTCATCCCGCTCAGCGTCTCCGCTGCCACATCGGCATCGGGGTTGTTCCAGCTAGCGGTGACGACAAACCATTTACCGTCGGCCTTGCGCTGCCCCAGGAGGCTCATCGACAAGACGCCGAGCTCCGAGCCGCCCTTGTAGCCGAGATAGTCCCATTCTGCCGCGGCAGCGGGCGCGACGCCTTTGTTGATCGTCATTGCCGCCATCACCTCCGGCGAATTCTGCGCCTTGATGTCGGCAAGCACCCTGGCAAGATCGGTCGGTGTCGCGAACCATTCGAGGCTTTCGATGAAGCGCGGCGTGCCGCCGAAGCTGACGCCATCGACATTGGCGAGCACGAGCCGGTTCGCGTTTGTGTCGAGCAACCGGCGCTGCGCCTCGTCACTCCCACCAAGAAACTCTTCACGCAGGTCGGCAAAATTATTGCCCTTGAGCGCGAAGGCTTCGACCGTGGTCAGGAAAGGAATGTTGCGCGAGGGATCACTATGCCCTGTAGCGCGCATCCGCGCCTCGATCGGACCACGCCCCAGAAGATGGATCAACGTGTCGGTGGCCCCGTTGTCGCTCACTGAAACCATCCAGTTGGCGAGGGTCTGCAGCGTCACTGGCGTGTCCTTCGGCCAGTTCGCCGTCGCCGCGGAGGAGAAGCTCAAGTGCGCGAGCGGAACGACATCCGACCATTTGCGTTTTCCCGCCCGGACCTGCGATGCGAGTTCGTCGAGAATATAGAGTTTGAAGGTCGAACCGATGGCAAAGCGGGCATCAGCGTTCGCCGATGCGATCGGCCGAATCGTTGTGCCATCCACTTCGGCGACGAGGAAACCCGTGCGCCCTGGCAAGGCAGAGAGTTCGGAAGCGACACGGTCAAAACTGTCATTCGCGACGGTGAAACCCCGAAGAAAAAGGCCGTCGACGCGGCGATCGCCATCGGGAAGCACGCTGAGCGCAATCGTTCCTGTCCCCTTTTCAAAGCGCAGCTTGACCGTGCCGGTGCGGCCATCGGCGGTGTCGACAGCATCCACCGCGACCGCCGCGCCATATTGAGCGAGAAGATTCTGAGCGATGCTCCGGAACTGGCTTTCGGAAACGGCCCGCTGGAACTGCGGCGCGAAATAATCGGCATAAGCGACCTTTCCGTTCAGTAATTCGACGAGTTCGCCTGCGCGCAGATCGAAGGCGGCCTTGGTCGCTGTCGCGGTCTGCGGCGCCGGCTCAGCCCGCGCGTCCTTCGGAATCTGCACCGCCGCAGCGGCGAGAAGCGTCATGATCAGCAAGCGTGGCATCAGCTATCTCCTTCGGACGCGAGGACCCTGTCGATCCGCGCGATCTGGGTGCGCAGCTTGGCCGCCGCCCGCTGGTTGAGCAACCAGATGCCCACAAAAATCACAGCCGGCACTGCCGCCAGCACTGCGAAGCGAAGCGTGGAAAGATGGGCCTCGCGCGCAACCCCTGCGAGAAAGACCGAAAGGCCCGGGACGAATGGCGCAAGATACCAGCGCCCGACCCGTCGCAGCATATGCTCCTCGACGACGAGGCGGGTACGGTAATAGGTCCGCATATCGGCAGCTTCGGCCTCAGGATCGGGCCGCGAGCTCCGACGCGCAAGCTGGTGGCCAACGAAGAGAGCGGCCGCAATCGTCAGCAGACTGCCGGTCTTGAGCCAAACTCCGGGCAGGGCGATAGCATAGAGGCCGAACAAGGCCGTCACGATCGCAACCGCCATATATTCCCGGCGGTTCCGGCGCGCGACGCTCTTGCCCAATTGACCGGCGCGGCGCTTGATCTCGGCCAGCGGCAAAGACGCGAATTCGCCGCTGCAACTCTGCCACTCGGCCCGCAGGCTCTCGTCGTCGAACGCGTTCATGTCGGCTCTCCCTCGCGCGCGAAACGGCGCGTCAGCATCGATTTGAAGCGGTGGATCCTTGTCGTCACCATCTCGGGGGTGACGCCCGTGATCTCGGCAATCTCGGCACCTGGCACGGCTTCAAGATATAACAGCAATATCTGCCGGTCGGGCGGGTCCAGCTGCTGGATGATCGATACGATCAGCGCCATCGCCTGTTCGCTTTCGGCCGCCTCAAAGGGCGTGGGCGCCCCGTCGACAATTTCGGCTGCGTCGAGCCTCGACCAGCCAGGCGCACTGCGGCGCCGGCATGCCAGCACATGCGATATTGCCCGATTGTGCGCGACGCGCCACACCCAGGTGCTCAGCGCGCAGCGGCCGTCGAAACCCGAAAGGCTTTGCCAAAGCGCGACCTGCACATCCTGCTCCAGATCACGCCGAAGGTCAGGATCGGCCTCATAACCGCGTGCCATGCGCGATAAGGCGGGGCCAAAGCGGGCGATGGCCTCGGCGAAGATCCGATCCTGTTCCGCTTCGTTCACGCCATGGTCCGGAATTTGATGTCCCATGACCGGTTAGTCGATGACGACAGGAATTTCTGACAGAGCGCGAGAAATTTTCTCTCAGGCGTCGATCGCGGCCTCATCGAGCGTCGCCGCATTGGCCTGAATAAACTGAAAACGATGTTCCGGGTGCTTGCCCATCAGCCGGTCCACGAGATCCTTGACCTGGTGCCGCTCCTCATATTCCTGCGGCAAGGTCACGCGCAGCAGGCTGCGCGTGGCGGGGTCCATGGTCGTCTCCTTGAGCTGGTTGGGGTTCATTTCCCCGAGACCCTTGAAGCGGCCGACCTCGACTTTCTTACCCTTGAAAAGCGTGGCTTCCAGCTCGGCGCGATGCTCGTCGTCGCGCGCATAGGCCGATACCGCTCCCGCGGTCAGCCGATAGAGGGGCGGCTGCGCGAGATAGACATGTCCCTCGCGCACGATCTCGGGCATCTCCTGAAAGAAGAAGGTCATCAAGAGCGTTGCGATATGCGCGCCGTCGACATCGGCGTCGGTCATGATCACGATCTTCTCGTAGCGCAGGCGGTCGGGGTCACAATCCTTGCGCATCCCGCAACCGAGCGCGAGCGCCAGGTCGGCGATTTCCTGATTGGCGCGGATCTTATCGGCACTCGCGCTCGCAACGTTCAATATCTTGCCGCGGATCGGCAGGATCGCCTGTGTCTTGCGGTCGCGGGCCTGTTTGGCGCTTCCGCCCGCGCTGTCGCCCTCAACGATAAACAGTTCGGTGCCTTCAGGGCCATCGTTCGCACAGTCGGTGAGCTTGCCGGGAAGACGAAGCTTGCGCGCGCTGGTCGCAGTCTTGCGTTTCACTTCCCGTTCGGCCTTGCGCTTCAGCCGCTCTTCCATCCGTTCGAGGATCAGGCCGAGCAGCGCCCGGCCGCGATCCATATTGTCAGAAAGGAAGTGGTCGAAATGATCACGAACGGCGTTCTCGGTGAACCGCGCAGCCTCGGGGCTCGACAGCCGATCCTTTGTCTGGCTCTGGAACTGCGGATCGCGGATGAATACCGACAGCATCATCTCGCCGCCGTTGAAGACATCGTCAGCCGTGATCTGTGCCGCCTTCTTCTGCCCGACCAGCTCACCAAATGCACGCAGTCCCTTGGTCAGCGCAGCGCGCAGGCCCGCCTCGTGCGTCCCTCCAGCGGGCGTTGGAATCGTATTGCAATACCAGCTGTAACTTCCATCCGACCACAAGGGCCAGGCGATGGCCCATTCGGCACGGCCTTGACCGTCGGGAAAGTCCTGCCGCCCCGTAAAAGGGTCAGCGGTCGCACATTCCCGGCTGCCGATCTGTTCCTTCAAATGATCGGCAAGCCCGCCAGGAAACTGAAACACGGCCTCGGTGGGCGTGTCGTCGCCGATCAGTTCGGGTGCGCATTTCCACCGAATTTCTACGCCTGCAAACAGATAGGCCTTCGACCGGGCCATGCGATAGAGGCGTTGTGGTTTGAAGCGGCCATGTTCGCCGAAGATTTCCGGATCAGGTACAAAGGACACGCTCGTTCCGCGACGATTGGGCGTCGGGCCGAGCTCCTCGAGTGCGCCGAGCGGAATGCCGCGCGAGAAACGCTGGCGATAAAGCTGCTTGCCGCGCGCCACCTCAATCTCGGTCTCGGTCGATAGCGCGTTGACGACGCTGACGCCGACGCCGTGAAGCCCGCCCGAGGTTGCATAGGCCTTGCCCTCGAACTTGCCGCCCGAATGGAGCATCGTCATGATGACTTCGAGCGCCGATTTTCCAGGAAATTTGGGGTGAGGGTCGACCGGCATGCCGCGCCCGTTATCCACCACTGTGAGGCGATTGCCGACATCGAGTTCGATCTCGATCCGGCTCGCATGGCCGGCGACAGCCTCGTCCATGCTATTGTCGATCACTTCGGCGGCGAGGTGATGGAGCGCCCGCTCGTCGGTACCGCCAATATACATCCCCGGGCGGCGACGGACGGGCTCCAGCCCCTCCAGCACCTCGATCTGCGAGGCATTGTAGCTGTCGGACGACGCTGCGGGGCTATCGAACAAATCGTGACTCATGCCGAGGCTATAGGGGGTCGGCAAGGCCGCTGGCAAGGCGGGTTTTGAGCCGGTTTGCGGCCCTTTTACGGCACAACGGCTCATCCCGTTTTCGGCACGGCGAGGAACTTCGGCGCAATGGGCCGGGTTTCCGGGGAGCCTGCAAGGCCATCAAATATCGGAGGAAAACACATGAAATTCACATCTCTCCTCGTCGCCGCGGCCGCGGGTTCGCTCGCGGCGCCTGCCATGGCTCAGGATCGTGACACCGCGGAGGATTTCAACGGCCCCTACATCGGCGTGGTCGGCGGATACACTGTGCAGCCGAACGACGGTCATGAAACACTGACGTTCGACACGGATCTCGACGGCACCTTTGGCGATCCCGTCAATACCGCGGGCGGCACGAACGCCTTCTCGCCTGGCTTCTGCGGCGGCGGCGCCACGGGCTCTGCGAACCGCGACTGCACGAGCGACAAGGATGGCGCCGAATATATGGCGCGCCTTGGCTACGACAAGCGCATGGGCAACTTCGTTGTCGGTGCCGTCCTTGAGGGCGGGCGGAGCGAAGCGCGCGATAGCGTATCGGGCTTCTCGACAACGCCTGCGAGCTACACGATCAGCCGCGAGGCCGATTGGCAGGCCGGCGCGCGCCTTCGCGCCGGCTATACCCCCGGCGGCGGCGTGCTTTTTTATGCCACCGGCGGCGGTGCTTTTGCCAAGATGGACAATCGCTTTGCCACGACCAACAGCGCGAACAGCTTTTCCGACAACGGCAAGACGAACGCCTGGGGTTATTCGGCGGGCGGCGGTGCGGAAGCAATGCTGACCAAGAATGTCTCGCTCGGACTTGAATATCTCTACACCGATCTCAAGGACGACGATTATACTGTCGCGGTCGGGCAGGGGACAGCGCCCGATACCAATCCGTTCGGCGAAGGCACCGACATCAAGCGCAGCGATCCGCATTTCCGGACCCACAGCGTGCGGGCATCGGTCAACTTCCGCTTCTGATCGATAGCAATTTCAAGGATTGGGCGCCGGGCCTTGAGGCCCGGCGCCCTTTCCGTTGGGCGGGCGCGGCCGACTGAATGGCAGGCACACGTCCTCCCATCGCTTCGCATCGACGCTGCGATGCCTATCTTTTGGTACCCAGGGGCGCTGAGAAGATGGCGAAATTTCCGTTCGCGCTTGCGACCAGACGGTCATGCTGGAACAGACGCGCGTCGATATTGGCGATACGCTTGCCCCTGTGGAGCACGGTCGCATCACAGATCAGCCGGCCCTCGCGAACCCCGACATGATAGTTGAACTTGATCTCCAGGGTCGCACACCAAAGATCGTCGTCAAGCTCACTTGTGAGCGCGCCGCCCATCGCCGTGTCGGCGAGCGAATAGGCAACGCCGCCATGCGCGACGCCCTGCGGATTGAAATGGCGCGCTGCCTCGACATCGATCGCCATCCGGCATCGGCCGTCGCCGCGCTCGACCATCTGAAAGCCGAGCATGCGCGCAAATTCGAAATCCTGCCCGAACGGCCTCACCGCACGCGCGGCCCCCCAAAGGGCGGCGGCGGGGGCGGACGGCGCGTGCCGCGCGGCAGCTGCGCCTGATAGGCGCGGCCGCAATGCTCGACGCAATAGGGAAAGCCGGGGTTCACCGCTTCACCGCAGAAATGAAAATCGGGCTCACCGGGATGTCCCATCGGCCAGCGGCAGATACGGTCGTTGAGGTCGAGCAGGCTTGTCTTGTCAGCGATTTCCGGGCTCGGCTTAGCAGGCACCAGACGGCGGGGAGGCGCCGGGGGAATCGGCGCCTGCTGGTCGCCGGGGCCCTGGCGGATGAAACCCCCGGGACCTATCGAGACGATGCGCGGTGCATCGGGCTTTGCTGGCGGTGCATCGACCCCGGCGTCCGCAGACGCGGCCTCAGGGACAGGCTTGGGCTCGGCGCGCGGGGGCGCGATGGGGCGCGGCGCAGCAGGAGCAGCGGGACGCGGCGCCGGTGCGGCCGCCTTGGGTGCTGCCGGAGCCTTGGCCGGCTTTGCGACCTTCTCGGTCGCCTTCACGGGTGAAGGGCGCGATTTCAGGCCCAGGCGGTGCGCCTTGCCGATCACCGCGTTGCGGCTGACGCCGCCGAGCTCATCGGCAATCTGGCTTGCCGTCAGCCCTTTTTCCCACATGCTGCGCAGCTGTTCGATGCGCTGGTCAGTCCATGACATGCTTCACATTCCTCATTGTCTCACGCCGCGGGCGACGCAGCGATCCTTTCGGGCCGTTCCGGATGGATCGGCGCGGCGGCTGCCCAGCTTGCGGTAAGGTCGGGGACGCGATAGGCGAGAACGCCATGAACGACCAGCCCCAAATTACGCGCGCCGACTCGGCTCCCGCCACCGCGGCACGAGCATTTGCCGAGCCGGGGGTGCCACACATCCGCACGCTCAACGTGCCCGGTATGCAGGCGCTCTATGTCAAGGAGGTGCGGCGCTTTTTCAAGGTCCAGCTCCAAACAATCTGGGCCCCTGCCGTTACCACGCTTCTTTTCCTGGTCATTTTCACGGTCGCACTCGGCGGCTCGGGGCGCACCGTCATCGGCGTTCCCTTCGCCGATTTCGTCGCGCCTGGCCTTATCATGATGGCCATGCTCCAGAATAGCTTTGCCAATGCAAGCTTTTCGCTCCTTGTCGGCAAGATCCAGGGGACGATCGTCGACTATCTTATGCCGCCGCTCGGAATCGGTGAATTGATGCTCGCGCTCATTGGCGCCGCGATCAGCCGCGCTGTCCTCGTGGGGCTGGCGCTTTGGGCCGCCATGCTCGCCTGGCCCGGAGTTCATGTCGCGCCCCATCATCTCTGGGCGGTCATCGCGTTCGGCCTCCTCGGCGCGGCGATGATCGGCTTCGTCGGCCTGATCACCTCCGTCTGGGCCGAGAAATTCGATCATGCCGCCGCGGTCACCAATTTTGTTGTCACCCCGCTCGCCCTGCTTTCGGGCACATTCTATTCGATCGACCGCCTGGCGCCCTGGTTCCAGAGTATCGCGCATGCCAACCCGGTTTATTATGCGATCATGGGGTTCCGATACGGCTTCATCGGCACGGTGGACTCGACGATCGACCATCCTGTCCTGACGGCGCTCCTCGCGCTCGTGGCAGTCAACATCGTACTTGGCCTCGTGACCTACCGCCTTCTTGCATCGGGATGGAAGCTGAAGGCCTGATCCGCATCAGGCCCTAGTGGCGGTGGATGGCGCGGAGGCGATAGCGCCCTTTGTCGAGCCCCTCGAACATGGCCTCGATCTGAGGGTGGTCGACGGGGCCATGCTCGGAGTCCGCAACGAGATTCTGCTGGCTGACATAGGCGATGTAGGAGGAATCCTCATTTTCCGCGAGCAGATGATAATAAGGCTGTTGCTTTGAGGGGCGGATCGCCTCGGGAATGGCCTCATACCACTCCTCGCTGCTCGAGAAGACCGGATCGACGTCGAAGACGACGCCGCGGAAATCGAACATGCGGTGCCGCACGATATCGCCCGGCGCAAAGCGGGCGCGTTCAATAAGCGGCATCACGATGCCGCGATCGCTTTTGCCTTGGAAATCCGAAGAAGTCTTTGCTCTCATTCCATCAATCTATGCCGGTTCGCGGACGATTCAAGGCGCTATCGCCCGCCTGTGAGCCGCCTTGAGCCGCCTTGATAATGATCTTGACCATAGAAACCCGCTCAATTCCGGGTTAGCTTGCTGTGTGACGTCCCGCAGAGGACAGATTTTGCGGGGTCGATTTCGCAACGAGGGGAGACACGCACCATGACCGACATATTGCAAAGGGCAAAAGACATGATCCTCAAGCCCAAGGAGGCCTGGGCCGCTATCGAAGGAGAGACGGAGACCGTCCAGTCCCTCTATGTGCCCTATGTCCTTGTGCTTGCTGCGATTGGTCCGCTCGCGCAGCTGATCGGCGGGCAAGTTTTCGGATACCGTTTTCTTACCCTCACAGTTCATCCCCCGCTCGGCAGCGCCATTGTTGGCGCGCTGCTTTCCTACGTGCTGACGCTAATCGGCGTCTATGTCGTCGCGCTGGTGATCGATGGGCTGGCGCCGACATTCGGCGGCGCAAAGAACCAGATTCAGGCGCTGAAGGTTGCGGTCTATTCGTTTACCGCGGCCTGGCTTGCCGGGATTTTTGCACTGGTGCCGCCGCTCGCAATCTTGGGATTGCTCGGGCTCTACAGTCTCTACCTTCTCTATCTTGGCTTGCCTCGCCTGATGAAGGCGCCCGAGGACAAGGCGATTGTCTACACGCTGGTCGTCGTGGTCGTAACTATTGTTCTATACCTTGTCATCGCGGCAATCGTCGGTGCCCTTGCAATGACGCAAGGACCCGCGCTTGCCGGAGGCGTGAGCCTTCGCTGACAGGTGACCATTCCGTCGTCCGCCTGCAACATGTGAGCGGCTGGCGACAAAGAAAGGGGGTGGGGAGGTCTCGCGCGCCGGTCCTTCCCCTTTGCATAGGAGGCCGACATGAAGAGCCGCAACTTTGCCTTGGCGCTTGGCGTGGGGCTGTTGATGGCGAGCAGGCCAGCGCCGGGCATCGCGGCGCTTGAGCCGGGGGCGAAAGCTCCCGACTTTACGCTGCGCGCGGCGCAGGGCGGGAGGTCCTTCGACCTCTCGCTGAAACAGACGCTGCGGAGCGGGCCGGTGGTCCTCTATTTCTTCCCTGCAGCCTTCACGCCCGGCTGCACGCTGGAGGCGCATCTTTTTGCCGACGCGAACAGCCGCTTCAACCAGCTCGGCGCGCGCGTGATCGGGGTCACTGCAGGCAATATCGATCGGGTCGCCGAATTTTCAAAATCGGAATGTCGCAGCAAATTCGCGGTGGCCGCGGATCCAGGCGCCAAAATCGCGGCGGAATTTGACGCAACGATGGAGGGGCCTGGAAAGACAAGGCTTTCCGATCGGACGTCGTTCGTGATCGCGCCGAACGGCACGATTCTCATGAGCTACAGCGACAAGAATCCGCGCGCGCACATCGAAAAGACGATGGCAGCCGTGCGGGCGTGGAGGGCCAAGCGGGGTTAGAAAATGGAGGAGAGTGAGGAATTTTCGAAAAAACCTAAATATTTGTAATGATTTAGGTAACTCGCTCGCCCGATTTTTTTACCACACATCTTACCTCACGCATTCCGAATGCGTGTCTCAGACCGCAATTTCTCTATGCCAGAATAGCCGATTCTTGTCGATAGTTTTCGGCGATACGCCAGCCCATTCTGGGCCCCAAGAGCGATAGGCCGGATAGTTCTCGCTTGGTTGCTTCTGGCCGTTTGGAGACCGTCCGCTTCCGGGACGCAAATCGTTAGAAGCGGACATTTGATAACTGATCGGGCCGCAATGGAAGCCAACAGCCGCTAGGAACAGGATCACCGCGGATGTTGATTAAGACGGATCATGCGCTAATTCCGGTTGCGTGAAGGCATCTGCCTTCACGCAACCGCACCGGTGCCCGCGAGGGCATAATAGGGAATATGGTGAGGCTGTCCGTTCGCGACGGGCCGAAGCCATGGCTGTCCCTGCAACTGTAAGCGGCGAGTGCGATGCACCGAACCGGTCACTGGCCGGGCCTGCCACTGGGGCAACCTGGGAAGGTGTGCATCAAGCGACGACCCGCGAGCCAGGAGACCTGCCGGCGCGGGTCGCTCAATGCCGGGGTCCAGGGAAAGGCCAAGGCACGGATCACCCGTTCGGGCGACGAAAATCAGCAGTGCAGTGCCGAACGGCGCCGCGCCAGAGCCATGTCGTGCCTGGAGGGAAAGATGACCGAAGACGAAATCAACGAACGCCACAATGAAAAGGCGCGCAAGCGGCAGGCCGCCAAGGCCAAGATCATGGCCAACAAGACGCAGGAAAAGGGCCTGCTGATCGTCCACACCGGCAAGGGCAAGGGAAAGTCGACCGCCGCCTTCGGCATGGTGTGCCGCGCGCTGGGGCACGGGATGAAGGTCGGCATCGTCCAGTTCATCAAGGGCGGCTGGGCGACGGGTGAGAAGGCCGTATATTCGGCCTTTCCCAGGCAGGTCGAGCATAAGGTGATGGGCGAAGGTTTTACCTGGGACACGCAGGACCGCGCGCGCGACATCGCATGGGCCCGCGCCGGATGGGACGAGGTGAAGCGGATGATCGCCGATCCCGACATCGCGATGGTGGTCGCCGACGAGCTCAACATCGTATTGCGCTATGAATATCTGCCCGTCGACGAGGTGATCGCGGGCCTGCTCGATCGAGGCGCGATGAAACATGTCATCGTCACCGGCCGCAATGCGCCCGAGGCGCTGATCGAAGCCGCCGATCTCGTCACCGAGATGGTGCAGGTGAAGCACCCTTTCCGGTCGGGCGTGAAGGCGCAGCGGGGAATAGAGTTTTGAGCGGCGAACTCGCGCCGGGACTGCTGGTCGCGGCGCCCCGCTCGGGGGCGGGCAAGACGCTCGTCGCGATCGGGCTGCAGTGCGCCTTCCAGCGCGAAGGACTCGGCGTCGCTGCGGCAAAATGCGGACCCGACTATATCGACCCCGGCTTTCACGCCGTGGCGACCGGGCGATCGTCGGTCAATCTCGACGGCTTCGCGATGACGCCGGCGATGCTGAAGGGGCTGGCGGCGCAGGCGGCCTGCGGCGCCGATCTGGTCGTCGCCGAAGCCGCGATGGGATTGTTCGATGGCGCGGGCCGGAGCAGCACGGCAGCCGAGGTCGCGCGGCTGACGGGTTGGCCGGTGCTCCTCGTCGTCGATGCCGAGAGCGCGGGCCAGAGCGTCGCGGCTGTCGCGCATGGCTTCGCAACCTTTCCCGGCGCGCCTTCGGTGGCCGGAGTCATCGTCAACCGCGTTGCGAGCGATCGTCACGCCGCGATGATCGCCGAAGGATTCGACGCGCTCGACCTGCCGCTGTTCGGCATGATCCGCCGCGATCCGGCGTTGGCGGTCGCCTCGCGCCACCTCGGGCTGGTGCAGGCGCGCGAAGATGGCGCGCTGGACGAGCGGATCGACGCCGTCGCGGCCATCGTCGCGCGCGATTGCGACCTCGCCGCGATCCGCGCGGCAGCGCGTGCGACATCTCCGGCCTCGCTCGTCCGACCGCGCCTGCGTCCGCCGGGGCAGCGCATCGCCCTTGCCGCCGACGATGCCTTCGCCTTCTTCTATCCGCATCTGGCGTCGTGGTGGCGCGATGCGGGCGCTGAGATTTGCGACTTCTCGCCGCTCGCCGACGAGGCGCCGCCCGCCGATTGCGACGCCTGCTGGCTGCCCGGCGGCTATCCCGAACTGCACGCGGGCAGGCTGGCGGGCAATGCGCGCTTCATGACGGGGCTGCGCGCCTTCGCGGCGCGCGCGCCGGTGCATGGCGAGTGCGGCGGCTATATGCTGCTCGGCCGCAGCATCGAGGACGCGGACGGCATCGTGCATCCGATGGCGGGGCTGCTGCCGGTCGATATCAGCTTCGCCAAAAGGAAGATGTCGCTCGGCTATCGGCAGGCGCGGCTGTTCGCGCCGACGCGCTTCGCCGATGCCGAAACGTCGCTGTGGGGGCATGAATATCATCATGCGACCATCACATCGACGAACGAAGGCACCCCCTTCGCCCGGCTCGCCGACGCGGCGGGTCGCGATCTCGGCCCCGCCGGCCACCGCGCCGGTCCTGTGACGGGCAGCTTCTTTCACTTGATCGCCTGACGCGATTTGCCTAACGAGCGGGCCGCGACAGGTTCCCCGAAAGGGGATTGAAAGGGAATGGGGTGCGAAACCCCTGCTGCCCCTGCAACTGTAAGCGGAGAGCCATCGGGCCATATGCCATTGGGACCATCGGTCCTGAGAAGGCGGCCCGAACCGGCGTCGACCCGCGAGCCAGGAGACCTGCCCGTCGTCGTCGTCTTTCGCGCGGACAGGGTGTGCCGGGCGGACGGGGGTGAACCCGACAGACGACAAAGGTGACCGCGCGGCCGCGCGGGGCCGATGTCGTTCGCCTATCAGGGTGGGCCGCCATCGACCCAGCGACCGAATGGTCTTGTCGATGGGGTACCCTATGTTCCGTGTTATTGTTCGAAGTTCCATTTCACTGGCGGCATTTGCAGCCGGCTTTCCCTTATCGGCCGCAGAAGCCGCTAACGCCGCCGCGACGTCCGAAGAGGACAGCATCGTCGTCACCGCGACGCGCGCGCCGCTCGCACTCGACGAGGTGCCGTCGACGATCACCGTGCTCGACAAGACGGCGATCGACCGATCGCAGGACATCGGCGCGACCGAGTTGCTGTTGCGCACGCCGGGCATCACCGTTTCACGCAACGGCGGCTATGGCACGACGACATCGCTGCGCATCCGCGGCGCCGAGTCCGATCATACCGTCGTCGTGATCGACGGCGTGAAGCTCAACGACCCGGCGGCATCCGGCGGCGGCTATAATTTCGGCCACCTGCTGGTCGGCGACATGGAACGGATCGAAGTCCTGCGCGGTCCGCAATCAATCCTGTGGGGCAGCCAGGCGATCGGTGGTGTCGTCAATATCGTCACAACCATCCCCGAAAAACCGCTGGAAGGCAGCTTCGACATCGAGGCAGGGTCGCGCAACACGGTCAGCGCGCGCGCCGCGATCGGCGGCCGCACGGGCCCGCTGAGCTGGCGCATCGGCGGCCAGAGCTTCACCACCGACGGTATTTCGGCGATCTCGCCGGCCTTTGGCGGCGTCGAGCGCGACGGCTATCGCAACCGCGGCGTGACGGGTCGCGCCGAACTGGCGCTGGCTTCGAACTTCAGCGTCGAAGTGCGCGGCTATTATTCCAAGGCGCGCGTCAATCTCGATTCGACTCGGGCCGACACGCCCGATTACGCCTTCAACCAGGAATTCCTCGGCTATGCCGGCGCCCGCCTCGACCTTCTGGACGGGCGGTTCCGCAACCGGATTTCCTATTCCTACACCGACACTAAACGCGAGAATTATGGCCCACTCCGCGCCCGGCCGGTCAGCCTGGAAGCCAGGGGCGAGAATCGCCGCTGGGAATATCAGGGCAATATCGGCCTGATGCGCGGCGTCAGCGCGGTCTTCGGCGCCGAAAACGAACGGTCGCAGTTCCGCAGCCGGTCGCCCGATGCCTCGCTGGCGAGGCCGCTTCCTCCTTTTGCGAACGGCAAGGCGGAAGTGACGAGCGTTTATGGCCAGATCAGCGTCGAACCCGTGGACGGGCTGACGATCAACGGCGGCGTCCGCTATGACGACCACGACCGCTTCGGCGGCCAGACGTTGTTCGCGGCGGGCGGCGTCTGGCGGCTGCCGACCGGCACCATCCTGCGCACGAACTACGGCGAAGGGTTCAAGGCGCCGACGCTGTACCAGATGTTCAGCCAATATGGGAATGCCACGCTCGATCCCGAGGAGGCCCATGGTTGGGAAGCCGGCATCGAACAGCATTTGTTCGGCCGCGCGCTGACCGTCGGCGCGACCTGGTTCGACCGCACCACGACCAACCAGATCGTCTATACGCCGGACGCAACGTGCAACGCGGCTTCGACCAACCCGCTTTGCTTCGAGCCGGGCAGCACGACGGTCCGCACGGCCTATTATCTGAACGTCACGCGCGGCAAGGCGCAGGGGATCGAGGCGGCGGCGGCGCTGACGCTGGGCGCCCTGACGCTCGACGGCAACTATAGCTGGATCGTCACCGAGGATCGTTCGCCCGGCGGGGCGAATTTCGACAAGGACCTGCCGCGCCGTCCGCGGCACGCCGCTAATGCGTCGGTCAGCTATGCGCTGCCCTTCGGCCTCGACATCGGCGCTGCGCTGCGCTGGTCGGACAAGAGCTTCGACGACGCGCCGAACAGCATCGTCCTCGACGCCTACACACTGGTTGACCTGCGTGCCGAGTTGAAATTGTCGGAGAATGTCCGCCTGTTTGCGCGGGCCGAGAACGTCTTCGACGAACAATATATGACCGCCTATCGCTACGGCACGCTGGGGCGCGCCATCTACGCCGGTTTCCGGGGGCGCTTCTGATGCGCCGCGATTTTCAGCCAGAGGAGAAGAATATGAAGACGCCTTCTACCGCTCTCGCACGCAATGTCTGGGTCGGCACCATGGCCGGGGTGAGCACGGTCGCCTCGATGATTCTGGCCTGTGCAACGCCCTTTCCGTCGCTGGCCGCGCTGGCCGCGACGCACGTGCCGCGCCGCATCGGACTGATGCTGATGTTCGTTGCCTGGTTCGCCGCGCAGGCCGTGACCTATTTCATGCACCAGACGGGCAACCCGGCGTGGCCGCTCGCGCTCGGCATGGCGGCGGTCGTCTCGTTGCTGTCGGCGGAGGCCGTCGCGCGCTCAATGCGCAACCGCCCCGCCGCCGTGCGGATGAGTGCCAGCTACACCGCCGCCTTCGTCGGCTTCAAACTCGGCATTCTCGCTTGGGTGGCGCTGCTCGACCATGGCTGGTCGGCCTTTTCGGGCGAAGTGCTATTGCGCCAGTTTGTGCGCTATGGCGCGATCTTCGCCGGACTGCTGGCGGCGCAGGCCCTACTGACGCGCGCGGGCTTCAGCCTCGACGTGCCCGCGAACGTGTCGAGACCGCAGGCCGCGTGACGATGCTTCGCCCCGCCGCCGACGGCCCCTCTGTTATCGTGTGCAGCACCTGCCGTCACGGCGAAGATGCGCGCGAGGATGACGAGGGCGTGCGCGGTGGGGCGCGGCTCGCCGGGCTGCTGCGCGGACTTGCCCGCAGCGAGTCCGTCTATGCGCGGATCGCTGTGGAAGAGATGCCCTGCCTGTTCGCCTGCAAGGAATATTGCGCGGTCCATATCCGCGCGCCGGGGAAGGTCGGCTATGTGCTCGGCCGCTTCACGCCGGACGAAGCGGCAGCGCGCGCCATTCTCGACTATGCCGTGCATCATGCCGCCAGCGCCGAAGGCCGCGTCGCTTATGCCGACTGGCCGGAAGGCGTGAAGGGACATTTCCTCGTCCGCGTCCCGCCGCCCGGATTCGTCGCCGAATGACCGCCTTTGCCTCGATCGCGGATTTCGAGGCCGCGCTCGCCCGTCCGCGTAATATCGACGGCGAAGCGCAAGAGGCCGCCCGCGCGCGCCAGATGACGCTGACCAAGCCCGCCGGATCGCTGGGGCGACTGGAAGACATCGCCATCTTCTTCGCCGGCTGGCAGTCGCGCGCGCGCCCGCGCCTCGACCGCGCGCGCGCCGCGATCTTCGCCGGCAATCACGGCGTAGCCGTGCACGGCGTCAGCGCCTTTCCCTCAGCCGTCACGGCCCAGATGGTCGCCAATTTCGAGGCAGGCGGCGCGGCGATCAACGCGCTGTCGACTGCCGCCGGACTGGAATTGCAGATCGTCGCGCTCGACCTCGACCGGCCGACCGCCGACTTCACCGCCGCACCCGCGATGACCCCGGCCGAATGCCTCGACGCGCTCAACGCCGGGGCGGCGGTCGCCGACGAGGGGATCGACATGATCGTGCTGGGTGAAATGGGAATCGCCAATTCGACCGCTGCCGCCGCGCTATGCGCGCGCAGCTTCGGCGGGATGGCCGCCGACTGGGTCGGCCCCGGCACAGGCGTCGATACGGAGGGCGTGGCGCACAAGGTCGCAGTGGTCCAGCGCGCCCTCGCCGTCCATGCTTATGCCGGGCGCTCGGCGTTCGAAACGCTACGCCGCGTCGGCGGCCGCGAGACGGCGGCGATCGCCGGCGCGGCGGTGCGGGCGCGGCAATTGGGCGTTCCCGTCCTTCTCGACGGCTTCATCTGCTGCGCGGCGATCGCGCCGCTGGCGGCGGACAATCCGGCGATCGCCGACCATTGCATCGCGGGTCATTGCTCCGCCGAGCCGGGCCATGCGCTGCTGCTCGAAAAGCTTGGGCTCGATCCGCTGCTGTCGCTCGGGATGCGGCTCGGCGAAGGGAGCGGGGCGGCGGTGGCGGCCGGGGTCGTCCGCGCAGCCCTCGCCGCGCACGACCGGATGGCGACCTTTGCCGAGGCCGCGGTGTCGGCGTCGCTGTGACCGGCTTCGCGCTCCATTTGCTGCGCCACGGCGCGCCCGAGCGACCGGGGCTGCTGCTGGGCCGGACCGACAGCGCGCCGACCATGGAAGGAATCGCCGCCTGCGTCGCGCAGGCGCGCACCGTCGGCGCCGAACGGCTGATCGCGTCGGACCTGCGGCGCTGCCGGCTGGCGGGCGAAGCAATCGGGGCGGCGCTCGGCCGGCCGCTCGCCGTCGACCCCCGCTGGCGCGAAATCGATTTCGGCGCGTGGGACGGCCGGGCGGCCGAAGAGATCGACCGTGAGGCCATGGCCCGTTTCTGGGACGATCCCGACGCCAACCCGCCGCCGGGCGGCGAACGCTGGTCGGCGCTCGTCGCGCGCGTGTCGCGCGCCGTCGCCGCGCTGGAACCGGCCCCCACGCTCATCGTCACGCACGGCGGCGCGATCCGCGCGGCGCTGCACATCCTCTGCGGCTTCGAACAGCGTCCTATATGGTCGTTCCACCTGCCATACGGCGTCCTCGTCTCGCTGCGCCTGTGGCCGGGCGACGCGCCGGTCGCGCAGATCACGGCGCTGCGCCCATGAAGGGGTTGCTGATCGCCATCCAGTTCCTGACGCGGTTGCCGACGCCGCGCCTGGCCGCCGTTTCCAGCGCGGAATTCGCGGCCGCGATGCGCTGGTTTCCGGCGGTCGGGCTCCTCGTCGGCGCGATCGTCGCTGCGGCCGCATGGGGCGGCGCCAGGCTGGACGGCTGGTCGGGAGCCTTGCTCGCGCTGCTCCTGTGGGTGGGCGTCACCGGGGCGCTTCATCTCGACGGGCTGGGCGACATCGCCGATGCGCGCGGCGCGGCGCACAAGGATCGCGACCGCATGATCGCCGTCCTGTCCGATCCCCATGTCGGCAGCTTCGCAGTCGTCGCGATCGTCCTGCAACTGGTCGCCAAGCTGGTTCTGCTCCATGCCCTGATCGAGGCGCAGGCCTTCCTCGCCATCGCCCTCGTCCCCTTCGCGGCGCGAACGGGGCCGCTCGTCTGGTCGCGGTGGCTGCCCGATCTTCACGCGGGGCTGGGTTCTCGCTTTCGCGGCGGCGTCCGCATCGGCGATCTCCTGCTGTGGGGCGTGCTGCTCGCGGCGGCTTCCTGCTGGTCGCCCGCGCTTCTCGCTACACCCCTCTTCCTGCTCGGCTGGGGATGGTGGCTGCGCCGCGCGATCGGCGGCGTGTCGGGCGACGGCCATGGCGCCGGTATCGAAGTGACCGAAAGCCTGTCGCTGTTCGCAGCGCTGCTGTGGCTGCAAGTCGCATGAGCGAGCCGTGGACATGGCACGGCGGTGACCTGTCGGCCGCGAAGCGTCGGTTCGGCCCGGGCGACGATCCCTGGATTGACCTGTCGACGGGGATCAACCCCAATGCCTGGCCCGATGCGGAGAGCGTGGACATCGACTGGCGGCGCCTTCCCGAACGCGGCGCCATCGCCGGGCTGGAGGCCGTGGCGGCCACCTGTTTCGGCGTCGCCGCGCGCCACGTCTGCGCAGTCCCAGGAACCGAGATCGGCCTCCGCCTGGTCGGCGCGCTGATCGGCGGCGAGGCCCGATACGCCGCACCCGGCTATCGCACGCACGGCGAGATGATCCCGGCAGCGATGGCCACGGGTCCCGACGCGATCGGGCGGCATGGCGGCAGCATAATCCTCGCCAATCCCAACAATCCCGATGGCCGGATCGCCCCATCCGCGACGCTCCGCGACCTGCTCGCGAGCCGGGGCGGGACGGACTGGCTGCTGGTCGACGAAGCCTTCGCCGATGTCGATCCCGCGCTGAGCCTCGCGCCGGCGGTTGGCGACGACGCGCGCCTGATCCTCTTCCGCTCCTTCGGGAAATTCTTCGGACTCGCCGGAGTGCGGCTCGGCTTCGTGCTCGGCCCGGAGCCGTTTCTGCGCGATCTGCGCGCCCTGCTCGGCGCCTGGCCGGTGTCCGCCGCCGCCGTGGCCATCGGCGCCGCCGCCTATGCGGACGCGGACTGGATTGCCGCCACGCGCCGCCTCCTGCCGGAGCGGACAGCGGCACTCGACGCGCTGTTGCGGGAGGCCGGATATACGCCGATCGGCGCATGCCCGTTGTTCCGGCTCGTCGAGACCGCCGACGCGCGCGCCTTGTTCGAGCGGCTGGCGTGCCGCGCCATCCTGACACGACCCTTTGCGGACCAGCCGCAATGGCTGCGCTTTGGCCTTCCGGGGGACGACGCAGCGCTCCTGCGGCTGAAGGCCGCGCTCGCCGATGGCTGATCCGGTCACACTGGCGGCGCTTGGGCTTGACGCCGCGCTGGGCTGGCCGCGCGCCTTCTATCGGTTGGCCGGGCATCCGGTCGGCTGGTTCGCAGGACTGATCGACGCGGCCGAGAGGCATTGGAACCGGCCAGAACGGCGCGTCGGCACGCGCCGCCTGCTAGGGTTGCTGACTGTCCTGCTGCTGACCGGGCTGGTCGGCGGGGCGGCCTGGTTCGTCCAGTCGCTGCTGCTCGAACGGCTGGGCGCGTTCGGGTGGGCGGCCGTGGCGCTGCTCGCCTGGCCGGCGCTCGCGCAGCGCAGCCTGTTCGACCATGTCCGCGCCGTCGCCGACGCTCTCGACGGCGAAAGCCTGCCCGCCGCCCGCGCCGCCGTGGGCGCGATCGTTGGCCGCGACACGGCCGCGCTCGACGAAAGCGGCATCGCGCGCGCCGCCATCGAAAGCCTCGCGGAAAGCTTTTGCGACGGTGTGGCCGCGCCCGCCGTCTGGCTGCTGCTCCTGGGTCTGCCGGGGGTCTGGACCTATAAGGCGGTCAACACCGCCGACAGCCTGATCGGCCACCGCGAGGAACGCTGGCGCGCCTTCGGCTGGGCGGCGGCGCGTGCCGACGACCTGCTCAACCTCGTTCCCGCCCGCCTGTCGGCGCTACTGATCTGCCTCGCAGGCGGGAGCGGTTGGCGCATCCTTCGACGCGACGCCCGCAAGCACGCCTCTCCCAACGCCGGTTGGCCGGAAGCGGCAATGGCAGGCGCGCTCGGACTTCGCCTCGCGGGTCCGATCGCCTATGACGGCGTCATGCACGACAAGCCCTGGATCGGCGAGGGAGCGCGCCCGCCCTCGAGCCGCGACATCCGTCGGGCGCTGCGTCTCTACCTCGGCGCCTGCGCGCTGCTCTGGCTTCTCGCGGGGGGTGCCGAATGGGCGCTGTGATGCTGCAAGGGACCGGGTCCGACGTCGGAAAATCGGTGCTGGTCGCCGCCTTGTGCCGCCTGCTCGCCAATCGTGGGCTGAGCGTGCTGCCCTTCAAGCCACAGAATATGTCGAACAACGCCGCGGTCACAGCCGACGGCGGCGAAATCGGCCGGGCGCAGGCGCTGCAAGCGCGGGCGTGCCGCGCGGAGCCGCACACCGACATGAACCCGGTGCTGCTGAAGCCGCAGGCGGATCGCACATCCCAACTCGTCGTCCGTGGCCAAGTGCGTGGCACGCTGGGCAGCGGCGATTTCCGCGAAGCACGGGGCGCCTTGCTGGCCGAGGTGATGCAGAGCTTCGCACGCCTGCGGGCGCGCTGCGATCTCGTGCTGGTGGAGGGCGCGGGATCGCCCGCCGAGATCAACCTGCGGAGCGGCGACATCGCGAACATGGGCTTCGCGCGGGCCGCCGACGTGCCCGTGGTGCTGATCGGCGACATCGACCGGGGCGGCGTGATCGCCTCGCTCGTCGGCACGCGCGCGGTGATCGACCCCGCCGACGCCGCGATGATCCGCGGCTTCCTCATCAACAAGTTCCGCGGCGACCCGGCGCTGTTCGAGGACGGGTATCGGGCGATCGAGGCGCACACCGGATGGAAGGGCTTCGGCGTCGTTCCCTGGCTGGCCGCCGCTGCCCGCCTGCCAAGCGAGGATGCGGTGGTCCTCGACAATTGTCCCGGCACGCGCGAAGGGCGGCGGATCATCGCCTGCCCGATCCTGCCCCGCATCTCCAACTTCGACGACCTCGACCCCCTCAAACTCGAACCCGGCGTCGAGCTGGTGATGGTCCCGCCGGGCCGCCCCATTCCGGCCGAAGCGGCGATCGTCGTCCTGCCGGGTTCCAAGGCGACCATCGCGGACCTTGCCGCGCTGCGCGCCGAAGGCTGGGACATCGACATCCTCGCCCATCATCGGCGCGGCGGCCTAATCGTCGGGCTGTGCGGCGGGTTCCAGATGCTCGGCCGACGCATCTCCGACCCGCTCGGCCTCGAAGGCGAGCCATCGGACGTGGCCGGACTGGGCCTGCTCGACGTGGAGACGGCGCTGTCGCCCGGCAAGCGGCTGCGCGCCGTGCGCGGCGCGGCGCTGGGAGCGGCGATCGACGGTTATGAAATGCACATAGGGGAAAGCAACGGCCCCGGATCCGCGCGGCCCTTCGCGACACTGGAGGACCGAACGACCGATGGTGCGATCAGCGCGTCCGGCACGGTGATGGGTTCCTATCTGCACGGCCTCTTCGCCTCCGCCGACCTGCGCCGCGCGTTGCTGGGCCGCATCGGCGTCACGGCGAGCGGGCGCGACTATCATGCCGACGTCGACGCGGCGCTCGACGAGATGGCGGCCGAATTGGCCCGGCATGTCAATGCCGACAGCCTGCTCACACTGGCGGGGACAGGGAAAGGACGGAGCACATGACCGGACGGAGTCTTTTCGTGCTGGGCGGCGCGCGATCGGGAAAGAGCCGATACGCGCAGGCGCGCGCCGAGGCGATCGCGGGCCGGCACATCTTCATCGCCACGGCACAGGCCCATGACGCGGAGATGCGCGACCGCATCGCGCGCCACCGGGCGGACAGGGACGAAAGATGGCAAACGGTCGAGGCGCCCCACGATCTCGCCGCCGCGATCGACGCCGCCAATGGCGCAGACGCCATCGTCCTGGTCGATTGCCTCACCATCTGGATATCCAACCTCATGCTGGCGGAGGCCGATACCGAAGCCGCGACACGCGCGCTTTGCGAAGCCATCGGGCGGTTCGAGGGCCAGCTCATCCTCGTCGCCAACGAGGTCGGTCTCGGGATCGTCCCGGACAATGCACTGGCGCGACGCTTCCGCGACGAGGCCGGCCGCACGAACCAGGCCGTCGCCGCGGCTATCCGGGAGGTGCAGATGATATTCGCTGGCCTTCCTCAGCGCCTGAAATAGTCCGCCACATGAAAGGATGAGGCCGCCATGCATATGAATCCCGGCGGTGTCGCCAAGGGCCATTATAGCTGAGCCATATCACGGTCGCCAGAGTCGCAGACCATTGCCCCCATTCGATCGAAACGATCGTGCTGATCAACGGCTAGCGACGCCGCCTGCATTCGACGGTCAGCGCTCATATGACCGGGATCGTGATCGAGAATTCTCATGTCTTATCCCATCGGTCGGAACGGCCAAGGAGATACTGTTCGCAACGATACGTTGATTGATTTGGCCGATTGCGGCCCGTCCGGTTTCGGATAGAGATCGGAGCGAGCGGCCTCTCCGCCTTGATTCTCGTCAGAGTAAGCCATGACACCAGATCCGGCCAAGCGCGCCCTGCTGCTTCACAATGCCAAAGCGAGACAAGGCGAAAGCGCACTCGAGCCGGTGCGCTCGCGCCTCGCATCAGGCGGCTTCACGGTCACCGTCGAACCCTTCGAAAATCTCCCGGAGATCGCGCGGGATATCACGCGGCTCCACCAATCTGCGGACGTGATCGTCGTCTGCGGCGGGGATGGATCAATTTCGTCGGCGGCGCCAGCGGTCATCGAGAGCGGACTGCCGCTCGGCATCATTCCGGCCGGCACAGCAAATGACCTTGCACGCACGCTTTCGATCCCGCTCGATTTTGCGGCCGCGGCAGATGTCATCGTCGCCGGGCACCGGAGGCAGATCGATGTCGGCATGGTGAATGGTCATGCCTTCTTCAATGTCGCGAGCATCGGTCTCAGCAGCGAGCTCGCGCAAAAGCTCGATCCCGGCATCAAGAAAAGGTTCGGGCGGCTTGGCTATGCCGTTGCCGCGCTCCGCATCCTGGCTGGAGCCCGGCGCTTCCGCGCCAGGATCATTGAGAAAGGCAGCGGCACCACGGCCAAGACCTACCAGATCGCGATCGGCAACGGTCGCCTCTATGGGGGCGGCAACATCGTCGAAGAAAATGCGGCGATCGATGACGGCACGCTCGATCTCTATAGTCTCGAGATGCGTAACCTCTGGAAGCTTGCGTTGATGATGCGCGCCTTTCGGTCGGGAACGCATGGCGCGTGGAAAGAGGTGCGGACGGCCAAGTGCGTCGAATTCGACATCGAGACGCGGCGCCCGATGCCGATCAACACCGACGGAGAGATCGTGACCGCGACGCCGGCGAAGTTTCGCGTCCTGCCTCGCGCGATCGCGGTGCTCGCGCCGGAGGACGGCCCGGCAACGCCGCGTTCCTTCCCGCTATACCATCGATAGGCTACCGAGCGGCAAAACACGGCTTGTTCATCGCCGGTCCCCTGCTTAAACCGCTAATGCGGGCCGGGCCCCTCTGGCGGTCGAGACAGCGACGACCGCGATGTCGGACCGCATCGAGCGAGGTCCGGTGCATGATTTTCCTTTTGCCCCGCCGCGAGCGATCGAACTCCTCATCGCTGATTGTCAGGAGCAATCGTGGAAGGCCTCTTCACTCTGTTCGAAGATCCCGCCGTTTGGGCGGCATTGTTAACGCTCGTCGTCATGGAAATCGTCCTCGGTATCGATAATCTGATCTTCATATCGATCATCTCGAACAAACTGCCTGAAGCGCAGCGCCAAAAGGCTCGGCGCATAGGGATCTCGCTAGCGCTCGTTATGCGGCTGGCTCTGCTGTCGGCCATCGCCTGGCTCGTGGGCCTGACGGCAATCGTCTTCGACCTCGGCCTGCAAGGCGCGCCCGATGCCTATGGCAAACCGAGCTTCGACACCGCCTTCTCCTGGCGCGATATCATCCTGATCGCGGGCGGCCTGTTCCTGATCTGGAAGGCGACCAGCGAGATCCACCACAATGTCGATCCGAACCCGAACGACGATGTGTTCAGCGCGGGAAAGAAGGCGCTGACATTCGGCTCGGCGATCGTCCAGATTCTGCTCCTCGATCTCGTCTTTTCGGTCGACTCGATCCTGACCGCCGTCGGCATGACCGAGCATCTGCCCGTGATGGTCATCGCCGTCGTCGCGGCCGTTCTCGTGATGCTGCTTGCCGCCGATCCGCTGGCCAATTTCATACGCGACAATCCGACTGTCGTGATGTTGGCTCTCGGCTTCCTGTTGATGATCGGGGTCGTTTTGATCGCGGATGGTTTCGGGGCCAAGGTCCCCAAGGGCTATATCTATACCGCGATGGCATTCTCTGCGGGTGTGGAAGCACTCAACATATGGGCCCGCAGACGGCGCGAGCGCGCTGCAAGGGCCAGCGGCGGCGAAGAGGCGTCGGTGCCGGGCTGAGTGGCGCGCTTCCGAAGCATCAAACAGGTCGAAATGATCTGGCGGAGCAGGAATAGGAGCGCAATGGCCGCTTAGAGACGGTCTGCTTTTAGGAGGCAAACAGAGAGAGCGGACGTTCCGCCACGAGCTAGAGCGCTCGCTCTCTAGGATATCGAGATTTACTGGTTAAACTTCGATGCCTTCCGCCAAGGTCAACGCATCTTCAACATCGACGCCGAGGTATCGCACCGTATTTTCAATCTTGGTGTGTCCAAGCAGAATCTGCACGGCACGCAAATTCCCGGTCGCCTTGTAAATGATCGACGCCTTTGTTCTGCGCAACGAATGCGTCCCATAGTCTTCGCTTCGGAGTCCAACCGCGGTGACCCATTCGTCAACGAGACGCGCATATTGTCGCGTGCTCATATGCGCTGAGTGATCGATGCGGCTGGGGAATGCATAATCCTCTACCGATCCGCCGCGACGTTCGAGCCAAGCGAGGAGGCTGCCGCGAGCATCTGACATGATTTCGAATTGAACTGGTCGACCGGTCTTCTGCTGGGTCACCATCGCCCGCGTTCTCAACTCACCGCCAGTAACAAGGTCGCCGATCCTTATCTTCACGAGATCGCAGCCTCTTAGTTTGCTGTCGATCGCAAGATCGAAAAGCGCTCTGTCTCGAAGCCGATGCTCTCGATCCAGGTGAAAGCGTATTGCCCATATCTGCCGTGGTTTTAACGGCCGCTTTGCACCAACCTTTCGACCGGCGTTCCACGCCGGTCGTGGAGGTAAATAATCGAATTCTGACCTACCCATGATCGTTCTCCTGCGGCCAAAATGGCCAAAAAGGGAAACGCTCGGGTCAAGCCGATTGTCCGCCAGCGGACCCGTCTGCTCCTTAGGCTTGGATAACCGAAACAGACGGTCGCAATTAGCGTTACAGCCGGGGATCGACGGGCTCAGTCTCCATCGCCAGTACGCCAAACACACACTGATGCACCCGCGTCAACGGCGCATGCTCCACGAAGCGGTGCAGCCCCTCCAGCCCTAGGGCGAACTCGCGGAGCGCCATGGAGCGTTTATGCCCCAAACCGCGCTTTTTGAGACGGTCAAGGTTTTCGGGACGATCATAGTGTGGGCCGTAGATGATCCGCAGATACTCTCGGCCGCGGCACTTGATTGCCGGCTGGAGGAGCCCCTTCTGGCCGCGGGCTACGAAATCGAGCGGTTTAACTACCATGCCCTCGCCACCATCGGCGGTCATCGTCTCCCACCAGGCAACGGCATCGGCGACCTGCGCCAGATCGTCGAGATCGATCCGGCGATACTGTGTCGCGATCAGCAGCGCGGCATCGGTCTCGGCCAGCCGATGCGCGGCAGTCATGTGCCAGAGGTGATCCTTGTCATCGTGGACAGCCCCCTCACTCGCGAGCAGATGGAACGGCGCAACTCGCAAATCCTCGATCCCGGTAAAGGGTGCGACATAGCGGTTATAAGCCGCGCGATAGCGAGTGACGTCGTCAAGGCTCGCGCTAGTTGAAGCGGCAAGTTCGTCGATCTGCACGCCGCGCGTCTGGGCTGCTGTCAGCGCGTCAGACAACGCGCTCAGACCCGCCACGGCCGCCGATCCGACCGCGGCATATTGTCCGCGCACCAAGGAGCTTGCTTTCATGCTCCACGGCAGGATTTCGGTGTCCCAGAGCACCCAGTCGCTCGCGAGTTCGTCCCACAGTCCGGAAGTCTCCATTGATTGGTCGATCCGGTGGAGCGTAGCCGCTTCCAGTTCAGCGTCGTTGAAGAAGCGGCGGCCGTTGCGAGTAACGATCACGCCGCGCGCGCCATCATGGACACCGAAGCGTTTTTCCGCGACCTCCTGTGTCCGCGCGAGCAGCACAAGTCCGCGGGAGCCCATGTGTTTCTCCTCGGCGACCAACGTTTTCACACCCTTACTGCCATAATAGGCGAACGCTTCTTCCGGGCGTTCCAGCCACCCGTCCTGCGCGCTCGTCTCCGCCGGCGACATCGTCGGCGGCAGGTGAATGAGCCATCGAGGATCGACGGCGTAGCGGCTCATCACCTCGAGCGCGGCTGCGGCATTGTCCTCGCGCACTGTGACATGATGATAGTGGCGAGTCTCAATCACCTGCTTGCCCAACACATCTGCGAGGTTAAGCTGATTCGGCACCAAGCCGGTATCAACGGCTGGCGATGCCAGCGGACGGATCGGCTCATAGTAAGTTCGCTGAGCCGGAATCTGAACCATGTCGAGCTCGGGATAGCGCAACGCCGTTAGTTTGCCCCCGAATACGCAGCCGGTGTCGATGCACAGCGTTCCGTTAACCCAGTTCGCTTCAACAACCGGGGTGTGGCCATAGACGACCTTTGCCTTGCCCTTGTAATCGGCTGCCCAATCCCAGCGAACCGGCAAGCCGAATTCATCGATCTCGCCGGTGGTCTCGCCATACATGCAGAAGCTGCGCACCGCGCCCGAGGCCCGGCCCTGCATTTCTTCCTTAAGGCCGGCGTGCGCGACGACCAACTTGCCACCGTCGAGCACATAGTGGCTGATCAGACCGTCGAGCCATTTGCGCATTTCGACCGCGAACTCAGGCGGCTCTTGGCTGAATTGCTCGATCGTCTCGGCAAGGCCGTGGCTGACTTTGACGTTGCGGCCGTCGAGATGGCGCTTGAGCTTGTCGTCATGGTTCCCGACGACAACCATGCCGGTCCCCGCCTCGACCATATGCTTGGCGATGCGCAGCACATCAGGCGAGCGCGGCCCGCGGTCGACCAAGTCGCCGACGAAAATCGCGCGACGGCCCTGCGGCGGCGTGACCGTCACCTCCTTGCCGGTCCAATCGACCACATAGCCGAGCTTGCCAAGCAGTATCTCGAGCTCATCGGCGCAACCATGGACGTCGCCGATAATGTCGAACGGCCCCGTCTCTTCGCGCCGATCGGTCCACAGCCGCGTGCGCACTATCTCGACCGCGTCAACATCCTCGACTGAGCGCAGACGATGGACATAGCGGATACCCTCGCGGTTCATGCCGCCGAGCGAACGTTTGAGTGCTTGAGCATGCCGGCGCACCGGACCAGCACCGAATTGGCGATCGGGTCGCGCTGCGTTGCGCTCGATGGCAATTGTTTCAGGCAGGTCGAACACAATGGCAACCGCGAGCGCATGCCATTTCTTTGCGAGCGCGATCAGGCCTTTCCGGGACTCCGGCTGGACGTTGGTGGCGTCGATGACGGTGAGGCGCCGGCCCTTCAGCCGCTTCTCAACAACATAGTGCAGCACATCGAACGCATCGCCGGTGGCGCTTTGATCGGTCTCATCGTCGGCGACCCAGCCGCGCATCCGATCCGAAGAGATCACTTCGGTCGGACGGAAGTGTTTGGCCGCGAAGCTCGACTTGCCGCTGCCCGACGCGCCGACGAGCAGGATTAGCGCGAATTCGGGAATCTCGATCTTCATGCCGCCGCCCTCGCTTCCTCGGCGCGCGTGAAGACCGCCACTTGGGTCGGATGTCCGAGGCTCGCATCCTCGGTTCCAATTCCGTCGAACCGAACCGCATAGCCATACGCGAGTTCCAGGCTTTCGGCCCAGTGGCGAAATTCGGAACGTGTCCACTCGAAGCGATGATCGGGGTGCCGCATCGCTCCAGACACCATGCCCTCGAACAACGCATTATACTCGCGGTTCGGCGTCGTGACGATCACCGCACCGGGTCGAGCATGGCCGAAGATTGCCGCCTCGAATGCGGGCAAACGCTCGGCCTCCATATGCTCGATCACTTCGATCACCGCCGCAGCGTCGAAGCCCTTGAGCCGATCGTCGCGATAGACAAGCGATCCCTGAAGCAGTGCGATACGCTTGCGCTTCATGTCGGGCATGTGGTCGAGCTTCAGCCGATCGCCTGCACTGGCGAGCACCCGGGGTGCGACCTCGACGCCGGTGATCTTTGTGAGGCCGGGCACTTTCAGCAGCTCGCGCAGCAATCGTCCTTCACCGCACCCCAGATCGAGCACACTTACCGCTCCCAGCTCGCGGATCAGCGCGACCACGCGCTCCATACGCTGATCGTTGAGCCGGATCGGCTTCTCAATCGCTTCCTCGGCGGAATCACGCTGGGCGTGCTCCTCCGCGCCCTCCGCCTCCACGCGCTCGTCGAGCTGGGAATTGGCTTTACGCATCAGCCCGCCAAAGCCACGCAGATAACGTCGCACGATCAGCTCGCGCGCTGGGTGGGACTCGAGCCAACCCTCGCCCTTGCGGAGAAGCTTCTCGACCTCCGCCTCGCCTACATAATAGTGCTTGTTGTTGTCGAGCACCGGTATCAGCACGAACAGGTGGGTCAGCAAAGCCGCCAGGCGCACCTGACCACTGAGCTTCAGTGACACATAGGGGCTGTCACCCCATTCGGGATGCGCTGGATCGAGCGGGATAGGGCACGCCTGAACCACGTATCCGAGCGGCTCGAACAGCTTGGCGAGCAGATCGGCGGTTCCGCGCGCCGGCAGCGGAGTGATAGTGGCTTCCAGAGGAATCGCTTGATCGGCCAGTTCCTGACGCAGCTTCGATCGCCCACCCATCGCGGTATTTAGCAAACGTCCCAGAGCGACCGACAGCAGCGACGACGCAGCATAGGGGCGATCGTTGACATACTGGTCTTCGATGTTGCCCTTGCCCCGGACGAGCTCGACCGCATCAATCTCAAGCGTGATCGCAGCGGTGCACCGCACTTCGCTCGCTTCTGGATAGAATAGCGTCGCCTTGCCAAAGCTAAGCTCTACGGAATGCACATTGTCCGGGTGCTTCATCAGCAAGAAGCCTAGATCCGAGGCAGGACGATGCGTGGTTGTTAGGGTTAGAAGCATAGATCAGTCCGGGTATAAAAAAACCCCATCGGAGGGCGATGGGGCTGCGGTTATAGTCGGGGAGCGAGTGATCCGGCTATGGCGCAGCTTGGGTATGAGGATAGGGATTAAAGGCGCGCAACTCCGCGACGCAAGCTGCGCTGCAAATTTGTTCGCGGATCATTTCCCGAGCCATGCTTCATCATTGCTTTTAGGGATCGGCGCGTCAAGCGACTGTGGCCGATTGGGGTCAGGCGGCTTTCAACTCCAATTCCGGAGAAGCGGACATTCCGTAGCAGTACGACAAGGCCGTGGCCCCTTGGTTTCCTAGCACGGCCTGAATCGGTACGCCGCGCCAGATCAATCTCGCGTCTTTCTTCTGTCCCATTCGCCAACATCCGGTCGCACCGGCATTTTTTACACAGGATGTCACAGCGGCGAGATCCCGCTCGTCAGGCATGGTGACGCCGAGATTGGCTCAGGAAGAAAGGAATATCAGATGAACCGGTTGAATTGGTCCGAAGTCGCTCCCGCCGGAGCGAAGGCGCTGTACGGTGTGCACCATTATGTCACCAATAACACGACCCTCCCGGCAGAGCTGATTCACCTTGTCTTCCTGCGGGTCTCGCAGATCAACGGATGCGCTCACTGCATCGATCTGCATACCCGGGACCTCCTCAAGAGCATGCCGATCGACAAAGTCGCACTGCTTCCAGTGTGGCATGAAGTCCCGCATCTCTTCCCCGACCAGTATCGCGCGGCTCTGGCTTGGGCAGAGGAAGTCACGCGCGTCAGCGAGACACATGCGTCCGATGACGCCTATGCAGCAGCAGCCGAAGCATTCGAGCCGAAAGACCTCGTGGACCTGACGATCGCGATCGCGGCGATGAACGCATTCAACAGGCTCGGCGCACCATTCCGGCTTCCGGTTGCGGCCAAGCCCTGACGTGTGAGCGCCGCGCTTTTGGCGTCGTGGTACAATATCAAATCCCCCAAACGACGCTAACGGCGCCGTGCGACCCAGGAGGGCTCTTCCTTTGAGGAAACACGGCTCTTCATCTTACGCCCGTCCGATCTCGATCGGGCGGGCGTTCTTTCTTGAGCAAATCGTCGCTGATGGCCGGAAGCGGACCGACCGCTTTCCATTCCTGTCCCAACATAGCGGCCCCTGGTTCGTCGCACCCATTTTGGCATCCTTAACTGCTACCCTTCTGCCGGGGACAAAGGGGCTCTCAGTGATCTGAATCGGTACACTGTTATTGACGGATGATTGGGATGTGCTGCGACCACGCCCTCCAGCCATGCGCGCTCACGAATGAGATTCCTAGCGACTGGACATTTCGCGGGCGCGACTATATGTATGGCCTATTGTATGGCTATATGTAGGTATTTTACATGGCTCATGAACTCGACGCCCGCGAGAAATGGGCCTGGATATATAAATCGGGCCTCCACGGCCTCTGCCCGCGCTGCGGAAAGGGCAAAATGTTCAAGCGCTGGCTGAAGGTCGAGCATCAATGTCCCAACTGCGGTTTGGACTATGATTTTGCGACGCCCGACGATGGACCGGCGTTTTTTTCGTTATGCTTCATCGCTTTCCCGCTGATCTTTCTGGTGGTGTGGTTCGAGGTGGCGTTTAGCCCGCCGTGGTGGATGCACGCTCTTGTCTCGGTGCCGCTGATGATCATCCCTTGCGTACTCGCGCTGCATCCGATCAAGGGATGGCTGGTCGCATCGCAATATGTGAACAAGGCGCAGGAAGCGGGCACGGGCGCGCTATGGGACAAGCTCAATGCGCGTGCGAAAGAGGAGTGACCAAGCGTGATCAAGAAGGATTGGATACCCAATCTCGATCGCGCTGGCGGCCCCAAATATCTGGCGATCGCCGACGCGGTGTCCGCGGCGATCAAATCGGGCGAACTGCGCGCCGGTGACCGCTTGCCGCCGCAGCGCGATCTCGCCGCCCGTCTCGGCGTCGATCTCACGACCGTCACCAAGGCTTATGACCGGGCGCGAAGCCGCGGGCTGATCGTGGCACGCGGACGCGCCGGAAGCTTCGTCCTGCCGCAGGACATGATTGCTGCGGGGCCACCTCCGCGCGATACGGGCATGAACATGCCGCCCGAAGTCGAGGGCGGGTCGCTGCTCGCATCGTGGGAACGAACGACCAGTGCCCTGCTGAGCGCGCCCGGAGCGGGCGGCCGTCTCCATTACGCTCCCGCGGGCGGGTGCGAAGCCGACCGGATCGCAGGCACAAGGATTTTTGAACGAATCGGCTTGGCCAGCCATCCCGACGAGGTGGTCGTGACCGCGGGTTCGCAAAATGCCCTGCACGCCATTATCGGCGCGACACTGAAGCCCGGCGACACGGTTGCCTGCGGACCTTATGTCTACCCGGGCTTCCTCGCGCTCGCCCGCAAGGCCGGGCTGAAGCTCGCGCCCATGGCCCGCATCGAAGCGGCGGAACTCGAAGCCCTTTGCCGAAAAGGGAAGATTGCCGCACTTTACCTCGTGCCGACGAACGACAATCCGACCACGACGACGCTGAAGGCAGACGAACGCGCGGCGATCGCCGAGGTCGCGCGCCGGCACGGCGTCCAGATCATCGAGGACGATGCCTATGCCTTGCTCGACGAGGGGCCGTTGGCGCCTCTGTCCAGCCTTGTGCCGGAACTTGGCTGGTACGTCGCCACCAGTTCGAAAATCATCTCGCCCGCGCTACGCGTCGCCCATGTCCGTGCCCCCTCGCTGCGTCAGTCGATGGCCTTGGCCGCACAGGTGCACGACAACAATGTGATGGCCCCACCGCTAAACGCGGCGCTTTTGACCTGCTGGGTCGAGGATGGACGCTATGACCGGCTGGTCGCCGAAACGCGCGCCGAGTCCATGCGGCGCCAGGCGATCGCGGCAGAGATTCTGCTGCGCGCGAGCTACGCCGCCCACCCTTGCGGCTACCATCTTTGGGTCCCGCTTGGCGCCGACGGCAACGCGGCGCAGATCAGCAGCGCGCTCGCCGGCGCCGGCATGACCGCAATACCGGCCGACAGCTTTTCACCCGGCGAAACAAGGGCGCCCGCCTTACGCGTATCGCTTGGCGGAGCGATCGACGTATCGGGCGTGCGGCGCGGGCTGACGATGCTCTCCATATTTCTGTCGTCCGCCGGATCAATGCCGGGGGTAATCTGATCCGGATGCCGCATCAAATGGCCGTTTGGAGACAGGCAGCTATTAGCCACGGATCGATGATAGCCGACATTATCTGCGTCGTCGGCTCGATGAAGAGGGCCTCTATCCTAATCAGGTCGGCGACACGACAATTCTCCGTCTGATCTCCAGCCGCCAGAATGCTTAGTATAAGTCGATGCAATGGACCGCGGGGCCGGACGACTGGAAGTTTCACAGTCCGGACGGCGTAAAGGCTTGGCTCGATGGGGACATTTGGCATTTCAAGCGCCCCTGCACGGGCGACGCAGATCCCCAACTCTCGATCACCCACGGCTATGGCGCGATGAAGCTGAGCACCAGGCTGACGGCGAGCCAGGAGGCTCCAGCGTGAAGGCATGGATCGACTATATAATTGCCGGCAATGAACCGGCCGACAGGGCGCTAATCAGGGAATACAATGTAGGCACCTGGTCGCACGCTCAACTCCTGCGGTGGATTAGTGTTGACCCGGCTCGGATCACGACGGAATTATTCACCCGGATGGAGGGAGAGCAGAAGCTGGCGGATGCATTGCAGAAGCGTATTCACCAACGTGGCGCCGAGCTCCAAGCCGCGGGAGCGCAGCCGGCCAATGAAGGACAGATTGCCGCTTGGGAAGCCATGTGGCGACCGCTCGCGCAAAACATTCCCGTCGAAGACGATCGCGCCGAATTCACGGAAGGTTTACTGCCTAAAGGCCAGTTGAGGGCGCCCTCGGCGTCGCAGCCCTGCCGCGGCGACGACTATCTGGGAATGCCCCAAGTAATAAAGTTGCTGTATGTGCCGCCCGATTTTGACGGATGAAATCTTGCTCTCCGCTGGAGGAGCAAACAGGTTTCATCGTCCAGATCGGCATGGCCGCTCGACGATGTGATCGTGCACTTCTCAATCCTACCCGCCGGATCAATCTGAAGCACAAACGCCACTTTTCCTTCTCGCCCTTCCCGCATCGCCAACGCCGGATAGTCATCGTGTGTCACCCAGCGGCCAGGCGCTCCCTTTGGCTGTGACTCGCCTGGCTGCTGAACCGCCGCAGTTGCCTTGTCGCCCGCGAAAGGATCATCGACTATGTGAGCAAGCCGTTGACGTTCTTTTTCCGTCGCGGCTTTGATGGACTGCAGGTGGCCTATACATCGCTTAGCCATAGCGACTGCTGCCGCGCTGCCATCCAGCGAAAGGTGATCGACCAATATCTCGCCGCGAAAAATGCGCAGGCTGCTGCCGCGAGCAAAATCTTCCAGAAATGAGGCCGCGAATTTTCCTATGTGTCGTTGCCCCTTAATTTCCGGACAGTTCCTCACTGGTTGATTGGACGATGTATTCGCACGGGGCGAGGTAGCCAAGTGCGCGATGCGGATGGACGGTGTTGTAGTGGTGGAACCAGCTGGGCAGCTGGTTGATCACGGCTCTGGCGTTGGGCTTTTCGGCGACGCGGACATAGTCTCGCTTCATG
>Ga0180220_1000297_pt1 | contig 63908 bp, 63 predicted proteins | sample eDN5th37CBELigBY_FD_151335 | JGI IMG/M metagenome (GOLD analysis project Ga0180220, IMG submission 151335) | Enriched backyard soil microbial communities from Emeryville, California, USA - eDNA 5th pass 37_C BE-Lig BY (version 2) (version 2) | ecosystem: Environmental > Terrestrial > Soil >...
CAGGACGTGCGGTCGGGACCGCGTCCGTATCGGGAATAGATTTCCTCCTTTGGCGTGCGCGCCGAAATGACTCCGGAGGCAAGGTCGTTGTAGATGCGGTCGATCAGGTTTGTGGGACGTATATTAGGCATTCTCATTTCTTTCTCTGCAAGTTTCGTCAAAGCTTCTATTCAAAGAAGCAAACCCATCATAGCACATACAACATCCTGCCTATCTAAGAGGAATGTAATCTAATCTACGAACAATACATACTTATTGTATTCAAAAGAATGGCGTTTGAGCGCCTCCAGCAGCGACAGGTACTTTGCGGTGCGACATTCCGCCACACCAAAAACACTTTGCTTGATTAATACTGAATCTGGTGGGCGACGCGGGCGGGCTCTCAAGTTTATTGCCGCATGGGCCGCACGAACGGAGCGGCTCCAGTCCAGTTTTTCCGCCATTGCAGGCTCGTCGCGTCCGTTACACAAGTAAATCTACAAGTATTCCGTCGACGCAAAGAACAGGCCGATGCTGCCGCAAGGATCGACGGTCGGATTAAGATTGGCTGAAGAGGGCTGGACGTTGCCGCGGCCGACTTCGAGGCCGCTTCCCGAGCGACGCGTTTCTTGTGGCACGCTGACGATGAGATCACGCCCGCCGCGCCCTCCCGACTGGGCGGACGATTATAACCATTCCCGGCTGCACTCATCGCTCGGGTAATCAGACCCGGGCAAGCTATGTTGGAACCATCGCCACAACCGGCTCCAGCGCTGCGCAAGATGAAGGCTAGGCGTTCCGCCGGTCGCCCCACGGCGCCAAGTGGCGTATCGAAAACCGCCGAGGCTCTTCTCCTCTAGTCTAGTCATCAATGGGATGAAAGTTCAGTGGCAGGTCAGGAGCTTGTGTTTTTGGCTGATTCTGGCCTCAACACAAAAACGCCGTGGCGGGACTGTACTGGCGGAAGCGCTCCTCCCCTACCACGCGTCCCCCACTATAGCGCGTCTGGGGGAACACTTTTGCCTCCAACCAAGGCAGCAAGCTTTCCTTTGACTTCGATTTCAAAGCCTTCCCGTGCGCCTTTCGGGTGCACACTCACACTGTGAACCAGTGCACGAAAGCTCTGGACGAGAGACCCAGGCTCGCCTGAGGCCGGGGCGTCATGGGCCAGCGAAACCGCGAGCGCGTCGACAGTCTCGATATATCGTTCGAAGGTTGCGGGATGGAGCGTAATCACTGGAGGCTCCTCATCCAGTTGAGCAAGCTCGACATCGATCTCTTCCCTCCGCTGTTTGAGTTCGGAGATCCGAATCTTGGCATCGTCATCGCCAATGACACCTCGGATGACGAGATCGACCGTGCGCTGCCGCTCGCCTTCGATGCGTGCTCGCTTCGTCTCCAGTCCTGAGCGCCTACTGGCCGCTTCTCGAGCAAGCCGCCGGCGTTCCTCGTTGTACCTACGAGCATGTCTCGATCAGACGCGGAGCCGTTTGTGAATGCCGGCCAAATCCTCCATATCGCGCGAAAGCCGATCCAGGGCTTCCACCAACACGACTTCGAACAGCGTTGGCGAGCTGCCTCCTACAGGCTCATCAGCCCATCGCGACCGCGCACCTAGGCACCGGACCGCGCCTTGTCCTCATGATGGCAACACATCCAAGCCGCCACGTCGCGCGTGGGCACGGCACAGCGCGATCTGGTCTTCGGTGGACTTCTCATTCTGAAGCTCGGTCGAAAACCGGCGGCGTCACCATCTTCATGCTTCCGCCCGTCCCGGGGTTAGCACTCCTGCTATTTTATGCGAATCCGGAAAGCCGTATGACAGATCGGGCGATTGATGATCCGCCGCCAAACTCGCCAGCGGTCGACCATTTTTCCACAAATGGGAAAAGCGACGTCGCTGAAAAGCAACCAGCCATGCTTCAAGGTCTCGGTGGTAGGCGCACTCGCGGGATCGTTACCGATAGCGGGTAGCAGCTTGGCTTGTGCTGAAGACGTGCGCGAGCCGCTGCCCGATCGCCACATTTTGCGCAAAGCGCTAATCTTCATTCTTCGAGTAACACTCAACTCATCAAGACAGCGTTGGGAGCGGGCTTTCAGAAGCTTCTGCGCCGCCAGACTGGCAATCATCCCGCCGACATGTTCCGCAATACACTCTTCAATTTTCAGCGGTTCCGTGACTCGCATGCGTTGGCGCTCAAAGGCAATTTTCCCTTCCTGGACATATCGCTCCAGCAGATCGAAAAGAACCGCCCGGTCCTTGGTGCCGTCGAGTTCGGGCAACAGCGAGCTTTCGACGATCCCAAGCGGTACGGGCTCATGCCAGGCGTTGAACGTCATGTCCCTGCCCTCGCCGCGTGAGATCTCGGCGGCGCGTCGGATCGTTTTATCAATTCTGATTGGTTCGTCCGCTGGCGAGATGAAAACCGGCGAGAGACGAATTCTCGCCCAGCCTTTGATGGTCAAGGTTTCGAGCAACTGGTCGAGAGCGGAGACGGCCACCTTAACGTCGGAGGAGCAGCATTCCGAAACCCGCTGTAGCAAATCCTCATAAGAGACCGTTTCAGGCCACGCTGCCGAGAGGACGTCAAGCGCGACCTTCATTTCAGGCCGCTGCGTCGTAATCCTGGCGGTCCCACTTGCATAAACTTAGGCGCTTTCGACGATGCGCGTATCCCCCTCAACGCTGCTGAAGGAAGCTGCAAAGTGAAGATCTCGAAGCCTCTCGCCATCAAGCCGGTAGCGAATATCCTCTGCCCTCTCGTGATGAACCAGCAAAGTCTGCCTGAAGGTGCGGTTGACGATGAAGTCCAGATACTGCTCGATCAGCACCTGGCTGTGCCCGCACTCCTGTAACAGAGGCTCGGCAACCCCCTCGCCATAATTGCTGGCGAACATGGTTGAGGGCTGGGCTTCCGCGAGATAGCAGAGGCCGTAGCCGCCTGCCCGCTCCACGAAGTCCTGAAAATAACAGGGTGAGTTGAACGGCTCCAGATATTCATGGGAGAGATAGTAATCCTCCTGGCGCCGGACAAACTGGTGCAGCCCTCGAGCGCCAGGGCCACACCGCCCAAAGGGACGCTGCGCAGGCTGAGCTCCGAGAATTCGATCTTGCACTCGTCCAGCACGGCAGGAAGTGCCAGCTCCTCGACGGTGTGGATCATCGAATGGCGGATATAGGGATCGAGACGGGAGAGGCTTCCACCAAGGATGATGCGAGGTGGATTGAACGTTGTTGATAAGGTTGGAGGCGCCGATTCCCAGAAAGCTCCCCACCTCCGACAGGACCTGCAGGACCAGTTCATTCCCGGCTTCGGCCAGGCTGAGCAGTTCGTCGGTCGAAGAGACCTGACCGCCGTCCTGCTGCAGCCGCTTGGCAATGGCGAAATCCGATACATAGGCTGAAAGGCAGCCGCAATTTCCACACCTGCATAGACGCCCGTTCGGGACGATCTTGGTATGGCCGAACTCGCCTGCATATCCGCCTCGACCACGATAAAGCGCGCCATCGAGAAACAGGCCTGCACCCACGCCCGAGCTGCTGTCGAGATAGACGAAGGTCTCGTCGTCGACGCCGCTGCCGAACAGATATTCGGCCATGGCGTCGGCGTTACAGTTGTTGTCGATGTAAAGCGGCTGGCGGATGCTCGAGTCGAGGAGATTACGCAGTTGGAGATCACGCCAACCGAGGTTGGGCGAATGGGCAAGATGCCCGTCCCGCCCGACAAGGCCCGGCACCGACATGCCCACGGCCCTGACTTCATCCATCCGGCGGCCGACCTTAGCGACAAGCTCGGCGATACCGGCCTGCATTTCGGCTGCCAGCTCGGACCGGTGTGGGAGCGGATGTGTGACCTTGTCCAGGGGCTCGTCATCAAGCCCGGCCACCACATAGCTGATTTCGCCGGGAACGGGATGACCCCCGATCAACAGGCCCTTTTGGCCGAAATCGAGATCCGCTCTCCGGGTCGTCCGCGGCGCGTACCTCCCACCTTGGTGGCGCGTTCGATCAGGCCCAGAGCCTCGAAATCCTTCAGGATCGCCGAGACCGTGGATTTATCCGTCTCAGCCAACTCGGCAATCTCCCGTTGCGAAGCATTGGGATTGGGCCGGATGGCGTGGAAAATACGCGAGGCGTGGATTTGACGAACGACGGAAGGATGCATGTGTCGAAGGCTTTCAGGCGATGACCGCCTTCCTCTGTTATTTGGATGTTCCGCCCAGCAGACCGCGCGTAAACGCTTTCTGGAACAGCAGAAAGGCGATCATCATGGGAATGATGGATACGATCGTTGCCGCCATCATCGGCCCGTCATCCACATCAAGCCCGCCGATCATGGAATAGAGGGTGACGGGTGCCGGGCTGTTCTGGCCGCTGGTGAGGGTAAGCCCGAAGAACAGGTCATTCCACGCCGAGCGGCTTTGCACGATGGCAATGGCGGCGAGTCCGGAAACCGACGCGGGAAGCAGGATCTTGAAGAAGTATCCGGCCGGACCGCAACCATCGAGCTGCGCGGCTTCGAACATCGACCGCGGCACCGTCATGAAGTAGTTGCGCATGAAAAACGTGACGAATGGCAGGCCATAGGCCGTGTGAACGAGCCACATTCCGGGGATGGGCTGTAAAGGCCAATGCTCCGCATGATCATGAAGAGCGGAATCTGCACCGCCTGGTATGGCACCAGCATTCCGGCAAGGATCAGGAGATTGATGATGGGCCCGCCGGGGATGTTGACCTGGGACAGGGGATAGGCCGCAAGGGAGCCGACAAACACGGAGAACACCACCGAAGGAATGGTGATCATGAAACTGTTGAGCACGGCGCGGCCGATACGATCCCAGCCTTCAGCGTAGTTGTCCCAATAGATCTCCGTCGGCAGGCGCAGAGAGTATGGAATTTCCGCCGGCGTCTTGAGACTGGCGTTCAGCGCCATCAGCAAGGGCATCAGGTAGCAGATAGCAAGCACAATGAGGATGAAGTAGCGCCAGCCGGTGGAGAATGCCGGACGATGGGCCGCGAGCGCGCTCATTCGCGGATCTCCTCGACCTGGTTTGACATGTAGTAGACGTAAGGCATAATGACGATCGCCGCGAGAACCAGGAGCACCACGGCGATGGCAGCGCCCTGCCCCATTTGGAAACGCGAGAACGAGGTTTCATACATGTCCACGGCCAGGAGATAGGAGGACTCGAACGGCCCGCCCTGCGTCATGGACCAAACGATATCGAAGAGCGCATCGAGTCGATGCCAGCGATGCCAAGCACCACGACGGTGGCTGGCATCAGCAACGGAAGCTTGATCTTGGTGAGGATCGTCCAAGGCGAAGCGCCGTCGACACGAGCGGCCTCGATATATTCCGTGGGCAGATTCCGAAGCCCGCGAAGTAGATGAGGAAGGTGAAGCCGCTCCACGCCCATAGCGAGGCTGCCATGATCGAATAGGTGACGATCTGTGGGTCGCCCAGCCAGTTCTGGTTCCAGGACGAAAGCCCCAGGCTCTCGAGGACGGTCGAGAACAGACCTGTGGTCGGCCGATAAAGCCAGCGCCAAGCTGAAGCCACCGCGACCGTGGTGATCGTGAAGGGCAGGAAGAAAATGGTGCGGAAAATGTATGCGCCCTTCACGTCGCTGTCGAGCAACAGGGCAAGCCCAAGCCCGACAAGCGTGGGAACGATCAGGAAATAGGCCAGCCATTGCAGGTTGTTGTAAAGGGCGCGCTGGGTGCGGGGCTGGTTCAGTATCTGCTCGAAATTTGCCAAGCCCACCCACTGCATGTCCGGCGTCATGCCGTCCCAAGCGTGGAGTGACAGCCAGATCGTATCGATCACCGGATAGATGAAGGCACCGATGAAGAGGCCAACGGGCAGCACCAGAAAGAGGGTGTAAACGATGTTGCGCCGTGTTTTGAAATCGAGCCTTTGCATACGTGTCCTTACCCGCGGGCCGCCGCTGCGTTTAATTGCCCCGCACCAGAGGGATGCAGGGCCACGTCCTTACCAGGAATAGAACTTCTTTTGTTAGATCAGCGACTTCCGCATGCCTTCAAGAGGATTGAGGGACGCTTCGAGCCCTTCTGCGGTCGGATTGGCCGCGTACTTTTCGATCTCGGTGCCGATTGCCATGCGGTATTCGGGCGGCAGAAGGATCATCAGGCTGGGCTGAGCCATTTCGGAGAACCGTTCCGCCTCTCGCCGGCCGATCACGTCATAGATCTCTTCCGACACCTCCATGTTCGGCGCGATGGAGCCCTTGGGCTGATTGAAGGCAGCCTGCGCTTCAACCGATACAACGCTGCGAACGAAGTCTTTCCCTTGTTCTTCGAGCTCGCCTCTCAGCACCACGACAGTGTCGGTCTGGAAAATGGCGTGGTCTTCGGTGCCTGGCGCCGGGAAAAAGTCGTAATCTTCGCCAGGCGTCCAGCCGCGGCCCTTCATATAGCCGGAAATCCAGTTGCCCCCCTGGTACATGCCAATTTCGCCACGCATCAGCTGGTCAGTCGCATCCGCCCAAGCCGCCGCAGTCCCAGTTGGGTGCGTAACGCTCGGCATAATTCTCCCGGAAGATTTCGAATGCCTTGCGCATTTCGGGCCCGGTGAACGACAGTTCGCCGCGGGCGAACTGCCAATAGCCTTCTTCTCCTACGACGCTCAGAAGCGGGGCGTAGAAGTTGTAAAAACTCCAGGGCCAGCCTGAGGAATTGCCCAGACAAGCGACATTATTCGCCTCGAGCTTTTCACAGACCTGGTTCCACTCCTCCCAGCGCGTCGGCGGAACGAGGCCGAGGCGATCGAACACCTCCTTGTTGTAGAAGACGTCATTGACGATGCTCAGGGAAATGGGAATGGCCGCGCGAACGCCATCGAAGGTAATGATGCGACGCAGACCCTCCGGGAAAATCTCGTCACCGCGCATCTCCTGCCAGACATCCTTGATATCCAGGATACGGCCTGAATCGGCGATCTGCGTCAGGTCGTAACCGGAGTTGAACTGATAGGCCATCGGCGGAGAACCGCCCGTGATCGACACCTGCACCTGCTGGCGCAGGCCCTGCGTGTGCCCGGGAATAACCCGCTCCTTCACAGGGAATTTCGGGTTCCCTGCCGCCGGCGGTCCATTCCGACGCGGTCCGGCCGTTCTTCGATCGGCACGGCCGCAGGTGCCCAGCACTTTTCCATGGATGCCACCGCTTGCTTGAAGGTCATTAAACTTGGCAGCGTGGAATTAGCGGATCATCCGTGCAGCGGATTACTGCAAGATTGACTTCCGGCTGCAACTCCTTGATCTTCCGTTGGCCACTTTGGTCCCTCCACCGAGATTGGCGGACCAAATACTACCGTCTGGGGAGCGCCTAATCGACGGGGCGGCCGCACATTGCGTGGTTTTGGAGGGCAGATGAGAGATAACGCACTCGGTGCGGTTGATGAGCTTGAGCCTTCAGAAACCGGCGGAAGACGGATTCTTCAAAGCCTTCAGGCCGGGAAAACCTGCATCGCGCTTGGCCTGCGCAATGCGCGTACCACCGAGATCGCAAAGCTCGCTGCCAGTGTTGGATACGACCTCGTCTGGGTCGATATGGAACATGCGCCGATTGGCGTCGAAAGTGCTGCGGCGCTCGCGGCAACGGCAGCTTCGCTGGGTGTTGGCGGGTGGGTGCGTATCCGCGAGGGAATGACAGGTCTCGTCGGGCCGCTGCTCGACGGCGGCGCAGGCGGAATAATCTGTCCACACATCCAGTCTGCCGTTGCCGCACGCGAAGCTGTCGCTGCTTGCAGGTTCCCGCCCAAGGGGGGCCGGTCGCAGAATGCACTGCTTCCGCAACTTGGATATGTCCGGCATAACTCTCTGGAGACCATGCGGCGCGCCGACAACGGGGCAATCGTGCAGCTTCTGATCGAGACTCCCGAGGGCGTCGATCGCATTGACGAGATCGCTGCCGAGCCGGGCGTCGATATGATCGCCATCGGCCTTAACGATCTTTCGGTGACAATGGGCAGGCCGGGCGAACCCGGCCATCCCGATTTTCTTGAAGTATGCAAAAGGGTTGCGAATGCATGCGGTCGCAGAGGAGTGGTTGCGGTAGCGGGTGGCACCGCAACACCGGAACTCTTCAGCGCGCTGGTTTCAATCGGATTTGCACCTCTGGCTTTCGCCGGCATGGACACGGAGATGCTGGCGGACAACCTCAGCCAACGTCGTCATCGCTGGCTTTTCGGGGAAACAACTTGAGCGAAACCGCGTCGGACCATTCAGAGCCCGATTGGCGATTGGTTCTGCTGACAGTTTGCATTGCGCATTGCGCCGCAACCATCCTGATGAGGCTGGTACCCGTTCTTGGTCCCGAACTGATCGTCAGTTACAACTGGACGCCGGAGCTTGTAGGGCAGGTTTCGACAATCGCGAATATCGGCTCCGTCGGATTCGTACTTATTGGTGCCGGTGTTTTCCGTGCACTGGGCCCTGCGCGGGGGCTTCTTCTCGGTCTCTGTAGTGGCTTTATAGGGCTCCTCGTGATGACCAGTCCGGTAGCAGGCCTCCCGCTTGTCGCGGGCATGCTGCTCGGATTCTCACATGCGCCCTCGCATCCGGTGGGCAATGATCTTCTTCACAACCATGCCCCCTCCGGCCATCGTTCGCTCATCTTTTCAGTGAAGCTCTCCGCACCTGCGATGGGAGGCGTTCTTGCCGGCCTGACATTGCCTGCCATCGCGAATGCATTCGGGCTTCACGTTGCCCTTGCTGCGGCGGGAGTGCCGCTCATCCTGGGTGCCATTGCACTGATGCCCCTTTATCCGCAACTGCGGAAAGCTGACGGCAGGTCGCTCCTATCGAAAGACATGTTCAACGCCCGGAACCTCTCTGGACCGCTATACACCGTTCTTTCCGATCACCGTTTGCGCTACCTGACTTCCACCGGGTTCTTCCTGTCTCTGGTCCACAGTGCGTGGCTCGTATACCTCCCAACCTATCTGTCCATCGAGGTCGGGGTAGCTCCGGTCGTCTCAGGGTACATCTTTGCGCTGTTGCAGGCCGGGTCCTTCTTCGGCCGAATACTGCTGGGCTGGGGCGCTGATAGGAGACTGTCTCCGCGGCTTATTCTCTTTTGTGCCCTTACGGGAACTGCCGCTACGACATACCTCCTTCCTGTTCTAGCGTCTTCCGGCGACGCAACCTCGGTGGCAATCCTGGCGTTGATTGCCGGTGTCGTAGCGGCAGGATGGAGCGGGGTCCAGGTAGCCGAGGTGATGCGCCGCGCACCACCGGATAGGCTGATAGACGCTGCTTCCGGCGTCATGGTGACAACAGGCCTTGGCGTCATCATCGGGCCACTGATTTTCCCATTGCTCATCACTTGGACGGGCTCTTGGGAAAAGGCCTTCATGTCGATGGTCCCCTTTCCGCTCATCGCGTTACTGATGCTCGCGAGAGGGCGCGACGCCGCATAGGAAGCGGCCGGTTCGCACCGGCCGCGTAGTAAGCGGATATGCTTCAGACCAAAATCTGGCCCGCCCGAACGACATCCACCCCATCGAGAGTGAGCGTCGGCGATTGAAGCATGACGTCGAAATGCAGGTCCGCCCTTACTGAGCCGCCAATTGTCTCGCTAGTCCCAATGCCAATATGGCAGCTTCCGTAAACGCCGTGTTCATTGGAGAATTGGCCGTTGAACGCGATGCATTCCGGATTGAGGCCGACTGCGAGTTGAGCGATGTTGTAGATGCCCTCTCCTTCGTTCTGGGACAGTATCCGACGAAGCGTTTCGGCCTGAGCACCGCCGGAGATGGAAACGATGTTTCCCTTCTCGACAACCAGTTCTATCGGATCGTAAATCACCCCGATGTCGAAGTTGGGAATGCTGCCGTCGACAATGACGCGTCCTTCCGTGAGGCCCTCATTTGGAGAGATGTTCGCCTCGATGTGAACGAGCGCCGTAACATCGCCCGGTTCCCTGACAATGCCTGAATGGGAGTTTCCCACACGGCCAGCCAAATCGAATGTGATGTCGGTACCCGCGATACTTGTTAGCCGCGCGATTTTAGCTTCCGACATGCGTTGCGCCATCGCATCGCATTGCGGCTTCTGTGCCGCGAAATCTGCCAACAGGCCGCCGCGATAGAATTGTTCCTCTTCGAACTTTGTCATCGACAAGGAACGCGCCCCCTTTCGCACCGCTTCGATCGCCGCCCTAGAATGGCCGATTGAACGCGTGACGATCATGAAGAGCACGTCGACCTTGCCGGAGGTCATCAACTCGGCGACCAAAGGCTGTGGTTCCTGCCCGTCAAGTTTGTTGGGCGACATGGAAATAATTACGGGCTCAACACCTATCGCGCGGGCAGCCGCTGCGATCATCGACGCGGAACGATAGCGCTCCGGATCCGTGACAATCAGCAAGTTTTCGCCAGGGCGAATATTGGCGCAGTGGGTAACCACCTTCATCGCACCCTGAAACATAAGTTCTTCGGTACTCAACACATCCTCCCAATTCATTACAGCGAAAATTTTTTCGCTGCAATGATTAAATAGCGCGGTTTATACTGTCAACGAGCGCCGGTCGGAACCGCGCAGTTGCGTCTTGGGAGGACCATTTGAAGATAGCGAGTATCAAGGCCAGCCTTCACCGCCATGCCATCAGGATAGATGGCATCGCAGAAGCGTTGGAGCAGCGTCAATTCGTGTTTGTCGAAGTAGAGACCGACACGGGACACACGGGATTTGGCGTAACGGGGCAGTTCCTGCCTTGGGCCGTGATACCATGCATCGAAAATCACATCTTTCCTGTTTTGAAGGGGATGGATCCACGGGATACGGAGCGTATCCATCACGCTGTCTGGAAGAAGCTGAATCCGCGCACCTATACCGGCGTAATCTCCAATGCGCTTTCGGCAATCGACATCGCACTATGGGACCTGCGCGGAAAGGCCGAAGGGCGATCGGTAGCCGGTCTGCTGGGCGGATACTCAGACCGATGTCCGGCGTACGCCACATTCGGCTATGCCTACTTTAACCACGAAGAGCTTGCCGCATATGCAAACAAGTTTATCGATATGGGGTTCGATGCAGTCAAGATGGTCGTCGGTGACGACGGGCACGACTGGAAGGAGGACGCGCGCCGGGTGAAAGCCGTCCGTCGCGCGATTCCGGACCACGTTGAACTTTTAATCGACGGAAACTATTTTTTCAGTCCTGCGGAAGCTCGCCTGCTTTGCCGCGAAATCGAAGATTGCGGTATTACATGGTTCGAGGAGCCAGTTCACCAGAACGACACGCGCGCGATGGCCGACCTGCGGATGCATACACGAATTCCATTGGCAGCTGGCCAGATGGAAGGACATCGCTGGCGTTTCCGTGATCTCGTCCTGCACCAGGCAGTCGACTTCGTTCAGCCAAACTGTTGCTACAACGGTGGGTACACCGAATCTGCGAAAGTCGCGCATATGGCACAGGCGTTCAATCTGCCAATTGCGAATGGTGGTGGCTGGCCGATCTTCAACATGCATCTGATGGCGGGACTGATGAATGGCGGCCGTGTCGAGTTCCACTACGGGATGTGGGAAGCTGGGAAGCGCTTTTTCAAGGGCGCGCCTGATCCGGATGGCAACATGCTGATCATTCCGGATGGGCCGGGCCTTGGTTTCACGGCAGATCGTGACCAGCTGAATGATTGCCGCGTAAACTCGCCAGATAGGGCCGCATCAGACCAGGATGCGCATGGATATACCCGACGCAAGAAGGCCGGCTGACTAGCCGGCCCGTTCGAGGGCGTCAGGCCGTCGCCCTCATCCTCCTTTTGGCGATCAGGAGCCGCCAAAGCGGACGCAACAGCACAATCATCGTCATGAGGAATAGTGCAGCACAGATTGGCCGGGTGAGAATTTCCCAAATATTACCCTGCGTGAGCTGCCAAGTACGCATGAAGTTCTCTTCAGCCAACGGGCCGACGATAAACCCGAGCAGGAACGCTACGATCGGATATTTCAATCGGGTGAATGCGTAACCCAGCACGCCTGCGGCGAGGGCCATAAAGATGTGGCTGTAGTTGAAACCAGCGGCATAGATGCCGACGACCGATGTCACACAAACCAACGGGACCAGTATCGGGATCGGGATGATCGTTAGCAGCGCTAGCGGGCGCGACATGGAAAGTCCCACGATCATGGTCAGCACCGCACCAAACAAGATTGATCCAATAATCGTGTACAGCACGACGACATCGTTCGTGAACAACGTCGGACCGGGGCGGATACCATGCAGCATCAACGCGGTGAGCAGCAGTGCGGTCGAAACGCTTCCAGGGATGCCGAACGACAGCGTTGGGACCAAAGAGCCACCAATCACCGAGTTATTGGCAGCTTCCGGTCCCGCTATGCCGGCAGGATGACCCTTGCCGAACCGCTCCGGCTGCTTGCTCAACTGCTTTTCCGTGATGTACGACATGAAAGTTGCGACCGTACCCCCCTCGCCCGGCACGAATCCGACGAGGACGCCCATTCCGCAGCCGCGCAGGATCGCCTTCCATTCCTTGAGCGCCCAGACGACCCCTCGCCACATATTGCCCCGCCCGACCAGAGCGCTGGAGATCGAGTTCGGGTTACGCGATAGCCGGACCATCTCCGAGAAGGCAAACAGTCCTATCATCGCCGCAACGAGATCGATGCCATCGACGAGGTCACTGATCCCAAAAGTGAAGCGAGGATTGGCATCAAGGAGGCTGGCACCGATGGTTGCGAGAAGTGCGCCAAGAATACCCGCAGTAAATCCCTTGAGATAGCCAGTATCTGACGCCGCTACGATGGAAGCCAGGCCGAAGAGGCCGAACATCAGGAACTCAGGAGACCCGAACGCCATGGCCAGATACTGAAGAAACGGCAACGCAATGACAAGGGAAAGTCCGCCCACCAACGCGCCAATCGCCGACGCTGTCGCCGAGATCGCTATTGCGGTTGTTCCCTCGCCACGCCGCGCCAGCGCGTACCCGTCGAGAGTTACGGCTGCGGAACTCGGGCCGCCCGGCGTGTTGATCAGAATTGAAGGTATGCTACCGGCATAGGAAACACCGCTATACACGCCTATCAGCACGATCATCGCATCGGCGGGCGTCATGGACAAAGTGAACGGGATCACCAGAGCGGTCGTTAACGCCCCGCCAATCCCCACCATCGCTCCGCCAATGCAGCCGATGAGGAAACCGACGGTCGCGAGAAAAAGGCCGTTAAAGGAGAAAAGTACGGAAAAGGATTCCCAAATCGGGCTCATCGGAATTCAATCCTGAGCGCCTTACAGGCGCTGGCTCCAGATGGGAACGTTCGCGACGGTGTCGAACATCAAGCTGAGACCAGCCGCAAACCCTCCGGTGACGATCAGAATCCACAATGGTTTCCGGTAGCCCATCACCCACATGTAGATGGGCACAAAGACCAACATTGCGGGGCCGAAGCCAATCATTTGTGCCGCGATGCAATAGGCCGAAAGCCAAACCGCCGTGAACACCCGGCGGTATGTGGAACCATTCGGCTGTTGCCCGCGTGTGGCCTGAAGAGGAAACTTGCGTCGGGCGAGGATCGCGGTGATGGTTTGCGTCCCCGCAAACACAACGAGTGCAATCGAAAGCATCCGAGGCCAAAGGCCAGCCTGCGAATGAATTTGCAGGCTCTGCAGGAAGAAAACCAGTCCGACGATCGTGACGATTGCCGCAAAGCCTATCCCGCCGGCACTGCTGTCGGCAGCGGGGCTCTCGTCCTCGTCTTGCAGGTCGTCGACTACTTGGTCACCGTGTCCAGTCACTCACACCTCCCGTGCAGCAACGGGCCTCGCACCCGCGAGATCGCCGCCTGGTTTTCCGCAAAATCAATGTTCCCTTGCCGATCGAGCCAGATCGCCAGGATTGCACATCAGACCCCCTCAAAAATCCCGCGGACGTCAGCGATCTCTTCGATCCTAATAAAGCGGCGAATGAGTTCCTCACCTTTGTTTGCATCGATAGGTTTGGCAGCCATCTTCAGATGATCGCGGAAGACTTGAACCATGGCTTCTGTCGTCACCGGATTGTCGGGATGGCCCGAGCAATAGGCAACGGGCTTCGATTGAAGCACTGACCCGTCCTTCAATCTTACCTCTACCGTCACACTTTCGCGGCCTTCCTGGTGGTCAATTGTCACTTTGTGGGCTAGACCGACAAGCTCAGGGGAATGTACGAGTTGGTTGTCGAAGTGGTTGAGCTTAAGTGTTCCGTCACGCAGAGTGCAGGCGATTACCCACGGCAGGCTGAACTGAGCATCGATGCCGTTGTGAGGATTGAGGCGGCGCTCCAGCGGCTCTGACATAATGTAGAGCGTCGGGCTTCCCTCGACATGCAGCGCCTCGAGCTGCTCTAACTTGAAGTTCGGACGAAGCTGCCGCACCGCGTCCAAAACAGGATGCGCAACGACGCCGCAAGGGTAGCCTTTGAAACCCAACCGGCGGCCGAGGAAGTTCTCTCCCAGCCCATCAATGATGGAGTCATAGTCGACCGTGTGGCTGGGGAAGTGAAGCTTGTAGAAACCGAAGCGGCCAGAGAGAAATTGCCGCGCGCCAGAAATACCATTGCGAGCGAGTTGCACCGCCGTGAAAGCGTTGCGGACAGCAAAACCTCCCTGCATGCGAATACCTAGGACGCCTTCCATCTGGCCTTGAAAGTTGCCGCACGCCTGGGCGTGGATTAGGCCAAGCGCATCCAGCATCTGCTCTTCGTTGAGACCGAGGACCTTGCCCACAGCAATGGTTACGCCATAGTTGCAGAAGAGATAGGTGGAATTCCAAGGCGTCCAGACCGGCGAAAGCTCCCCCCTAATTGCTGAAAGCAAACGGGCCTGAAGGTCGACGCCTACGGCAATGGCCGTAAGCACGTCCTTGCCGCTAATCCCGCCGGAGGCTTCTGCCGCCGCCATTACGGCCGGGGCCACGGCGAAGCCGATGGCGAAGCCGCCCGCGTTGTCGAGCCAATACTTATCTTCGTACTCGTGGGCCTTCGCGAAAACCGCGTTTGCGAAGGCTGCTGCCGATTTCGGTGCTTTCAACCCAGTACCGATCACGGTGGCCTGTTGGTGACCGCCCTGTTCGGTGATGAAACGCACCACTGCATCAGAACCTTCGGCCGCCGATCCAGCGACAGCCGTCGCGGTTGCCCAAAGAAGTGTCCGGCATGCGGCATCAACCGTTTCGGCGTCCAGATCCTCGAAACGCGCCGAAACGATGTGGCGTACCAGAGCGGCTTCCAAGGGCGGGATCTCCGGGCGACCTTCAAGTGCAAACTGCATGTGCTTGGTCCTTAGGTTCTCAGAAGATGCGTAAGCTCTGCCAGGTCATCGACACGTTCCAAGCTCTGGCAGAGATTGTAAAATGCTTCGAAGTTGGATCTGCCGATCAAACTTGGAAGGAGTTCGTCCCACTTGCCACGCAGGGATTGCCAATCGGCCGCTCCGCGAAGGGCATGCCCACGCGGATGGTCGATGCCGACGAGGAAGCGCATGCCAGAAACCGTCTCGATCTCCACTTTGGCTCCTCGACCATGGGGCTGAGTGCGGTCCATCTCAGCGTCTGCTACAGCTCGAATCTTGGACCGCAGAGCCTTCACCTCAGGCCTGGCCAAAGCGGCGGCTGAATGAGCTTCCTCGAAGCCCAAACGGCCGTGGACAATGGCCACTGACAGCATGTCTTCAACACAGATGCTGGGCATCCCGCGATTGGAGACCGTATCGGCTGTGTGAGTGGTCAGCCGCACCGTCACCGAGGCGATATCATCCGGGGTGAGCCGTTCTCGTTCGACAATGGTCAGTGCCGCTTCTACCGGCGCGTGGATCGGATAGCCGGCTGAATAGAACTTGAAGTTGGCTCCCATGACCGCATGGTCGCTTCCAAGCTCTTTGGTCAAAAGCTCTGCTTTGCCCTCGGGCGCCAAGCCAAGCGGACCATGCCTGGAATCAAAGACGTTGTCGTGGCCCTCGAATCCTGAAGCGGCCAGGAGCGCAGCAGAGGCGCCGCCAAAAGCGGCCTGCCCCGTGGACAAAGCTTTACTCATATGACGGCGTTCTTCGAACACTACTGCCAGGCCACCCGCGTGGCCTGCTGCCAGCGCCGCGGCGTGTCGAAGCCCGTCCGCGTCCAATCTGAGCAGGCGACCGCACGCCATCGCCGCTCCAAAGCTGTGGAGGTGATCCGAGTGGATGTGATGTGCCTGCCGCAACGTGAATGCACCGCCCACGGAAGCGACCAGTCGAGTCCCGACATCATACCCGACCGACACGGCGTGGAGATACTCACGTCCGGTCACGCGCCTGGTTTCGCCAACGGCCAGGGTCGCGTGGACAATTACGGCGCCCGGATGTCCGTCGGTCACGTGGGCCCCGTCAAACTCGTCGGCGTGACCTGCCGTTCCGTTGGCCAGAGCAGCCATCGCAGCGGGCACGCGCTGTCGGCGACCCAGCATGGTTGCCTCCCCGACTCCGCCCATTGCGCCGACAAATTTTGCGATCAGTTCACCAGCAATAAGTTTGCGCCCGAGTATGGCACAAGCGATCTCATCAAAGATGATGAGCTTGGTCCTGTCGACCACATCGACCGGAAGCTGCTCATAGCTGCTCCCGGCAACATAATCGGCAACGACCCTTGTTAAGGTCTTTTCTTTCATGTGGCCGATTATTTGCGAGCCAGCATTTGCTGGAGCACCGGCAGTGACTCCAGCTTCTCGAACGCACCGTTGATCGACTGTCCAACCGCCTCCGGCGACATGTACTCGAGCTTGATTCCCGCCTCGGCCATCTTCTTAACCACATCGGCATTGGTAACGACGTCGCGGAAAAGGCCGACAAGATAATCACGGAGAGACTGCTCCATGTTCGGCGGCCCCACAATGACGCGGATGGGCGCCGCCACTTCAGCCATGGACGGATAGCCGAGTTCGGCGACGGTCGGAGCATCAGGCATGTCAGCCACACGCTCGACATTGCCCAGCACCAGCAGCGGACGCAGCGTGCCTGACGCCATACCGTCGATCACCGCCTCGTATGATGCGAGACCTGCCGGCACCTCGTTCCTGGCGATCGCTGCGTTGCCGGCACCGCTACCGTCGTAGGCTACGTATTCTTCAAACTTCAGATCCGCCTGACTTCGAAGAAGCTCTGCAGTGAGTTCCGATGATCCTGCCCGGTCTGTCCCACCGAGAAGACGCTGAGCGCCGCTCTCATAGGCCTGCTGCAGCTGCTGGTAGGTTTCTATTCCGGATTGTGTCGAGGTCGCGAGAACGGTGAAGGTGCGGCCAAAGCCGGCAATGGGCGTAAGGGTACGAATGTCGACGGGAGCCGACGCACCGCGCGCAAGCTGGGAGAGCACGGTATTCGGCGGATTGTGCACGCCGATGACTGCCTCATCAGGACTTGCGCGCGCCAAGCGGCTGAGGCCAAGCAGCGATCCATCACCAGGAACATTCGAAATAGCTATCTGCGAGGAAAGAAGCGGCCGGACATGCTCCATCAACTGCCGAACCATAATATCGCTGCCCCCGCCGGCAGATAGCGGGATGATCACTTCGAGCCGCCGGATTTCCGGTGCTGTTTGTGCGAAGGCCGGCATTGCAACCGCGCCAACGAGGGCCGATGCGATGCCGGTCAGCACAGAACGGCGATCAACGCCGCCCGAAAAGCGTTCGATATCCATATCTCTCCTCCAATTCAGCTGGCGATAAGCGCCCGCTGCCTCTCCCACGGAACATTTTCGACATAGCGAAACAAAATTCCCGTGAGCGAATATAGCTCATTATGACAAGGTCGTGTCAACAATCGAATTTGGAGAGACTTACCTGCTGCAAACGCTCCGGTCCTATAAAGCGCACGGCGCCTTGAGCGACGAGAGTTGCTCCGGATCGTTCCATGCCGACCTGATTGCTCAACCAGCGGCGCTGAAGCCGCTACACGCTCCGCGCTGTCTGATGCGCTCAGGCGGCTGCCGAAAGCGTTCCATCCCCCAAGTGCCATTCTCTCATGGCAATGTCGCTTGCGCTAAAAGTACCGTAGTATGGCTGTGCTGCTGCTCACCGCCGGTGGTGTAGGTACTGCTCCAAAAACGGCAACGACGCGTCTCGGTCTTCTAACCGGGGGCCTGTCTATCTGGCGTTTACTCGAAAGGAAAAGCTCGACCTGCCATGGGAAACCTTGCGGCATTCGGCCGTTCTGGAAGACAATTTAGCGCATGGTACGCCAAAGCTGAAACAATCCGTCAACCAGCCCCGGGGCCCAGGCTATTCATCGCGGGCCAGGCATAGGCCCCAGTACTCGAATACTATCACAGTGCCGATAAACATCGGCGCGGTGGCAAGTCTCGCATCAACATATTTACGGCGGCATTCCCCGAGGCAGAAGCTTGTGAGCATTACCTACGATCCTCTGGCTTCCCGCCGAGGACGCCAGTCCCGGAAAGCGTCGATGGCCGATTGCTGAAGCTTGGCCCTAAAGATTGAAACAGCACGGCGACAGCAACTTGGGCCGCCTGGTGACGGGATCTACCCGTCACCAGGTGCCAATGCCGATCCGTCTCAGTTGTCCCGAACAGAAACAGGAATATTCTTTGTTAGCGCCGCTAGCATGCTGCCGTCACAATCACCTCGATCAGGCGCTGCGGATCGCCTAAATCGGCGACGCCGATCGTCGCTCGAGCAGGAAGGTCACTTTCGTCGAGCCAAGCAAGCCACGCGCGGTCCATATCCGGTTTCCGAGCCATATCTGTGATGAATATCTCTGCGCGCAGAAGTTTTGACTTGTCCGACCCCGCACTGGCCAGGAGCGCATCGATTTTGGCGCAGATCTGGCGCGTTTGCCCTTCCATATCCTGCCCGATATCGTCCGCCCCGATGCCCGCCGTGTAGGCGACGCCCCCATGCACCACTATGCCGTGGAGCGTCTTTCCTTTCTTGATTCGTTCGACCATTTTGTTTTCCTATCCTTGGTTGAAAAACGAGAGCGCCGCCCCATCCATGCGATGGCGGTCCGCCACATAAGTGTTCAACTTATGGGTGTTCGCACCAGACCGGATGCGTTAGCTCGGCTTGCCTGGCGCGATCTGTGCCGGCACCGTTCATTCCACGGTCGCCCCTGAAAGAGATGAAACGCCACGCCTGCGGGGCTCATGGCTCCTGGCCACCGAGCCAGGTGCAACGTCTAGGAACATTTGTGTCATTTTGTTTACCAGCCTGCCACCGCGGTCGGGCGACGCGGATCGGAGCCTCCCTCCAGCACTCCCGATTTTTCATTCTTGACGATCGTGCAAACCCCGCCTGCGGCGTAATCCCACTCGGGCCAGTCCCGAGCATCGTGGCCAAGGGTGCGCAGAGCTTCGCGCGTCTCTTCTGGAATGCGGCGCTCGAGCTTGAGAAGGCCCGGATCGAAGGGATGCGGCGCAGAGGAACGCGGATAGCTGAAAGTCGCGAAACGCGGAGCGTCTATGGCGTCCTGCAGGGACATGCCGAAGACATGGATGTTGAGGAAAACCTGCAGCATCGCCTGCGGCTGGACGTCGTTGCCTGGCGAGCCCAAGGGCATGATCCATTTGCCCTTCTTGCGCGCGAAGGCGGGGCTCGGTGTGAGGCGCGGCCGGCGGCCGGGGCCGAGGACGGCAGGGGCATTGGGATCGGTAAAGGACTGGACGCCGCGGGCCGAGGGCACGAAGCCGAGACCCGGGATAATCGGCGCACCGACCGACCCATCGCTCGGCGTGGCGGAGAACGCGTTCCCCTCCTTGTCGACGGCGCAGACATAGGAAGTGTCGAGCTGGCCGGGATCCTTCGCCGTATCGGGGAGAGGCGTTGGGTTCCGGCCCCAGTTGGTGGGAAGGCCGGGGTCTGGCATTCCCGGATGGGCGCGAGCCGGATCGACCAGCTTGCGACGGGCCTGTGCATATTCGGCGCTGAATAGCTCTTTCATCGGCACATGGACAAAATTCGGGTCGCCATAGAGCGCGTGGCGGTCCGCATAGGCGAGCTTGAGGACTTCGACCAGGTGGTGGATATAGGCGGGGCTGTTGTGCCCAAGGCTTTTAAGATCGACGCCGTCGAGCATGGCCATGGTTTGGCCGAGCACCGGGCCCTGGCACCAGGGGCCACAGGTGAAGATCTCCGCCCCGCCATAGGTGACAGACATCGCGCGTTCGACCTCGACGCGGAATTCGGCAAGATCGTCCTCGCGCATCCAGCCGCCATGCTCGAGGTGATAGGCGGCGATGGCCTTGGCGATGTCGCCCTTGTAGAAGGCGTCGCGCGCGGCCTTGAGGCCCGCCTCGCGCCCGCCCCTGGCGGCGGCGGCGCGCTCCTCGTCGATCATGTAGGCGATGGTGTTCGCCAGATCCGTCTGGATGAAGATGTCGCCGGCTTGTGGCAGCTTCCCGCCAGGCAGGTAGATTTCCGCGTTCTGCGACCACTTCCGGTAATCGTCCTCATAATCGGCGATGATCGCTGCCATGAGGGCGGGCATGGGGAAACCTTCGCGGGCGAAGCGCATCGCCTCGGCCGCGCATTCGCCATAGGACATGGTTCCGTAGAGCTCGAGCGCGGTGATCCAGGCGTCCGGTGCGGCGGGGGTGATGGTGCGCAGGAGCCCCTGCGGGATGCGTCCAGCGTGGTTCCGATGGAAGACACTGAGATCCGTGCGCTTAGGCCAGACCCCCAAACCGCTGATCGAGACGACCTCGTCCGTCCTGGCTGAATAGATCATGATGGGCGCTACGCCGCCGAATCCAACATATTCGCTCTGCACCACCCCGAGCGTGATGCCGCCGGCGACGCCCGCGTCGATCGCATTGCCGCCGGCTTCGAGCACCTGGAGAGCGGTCTGGGCCGCAAGATAATGGCCCGCGGCGGCCATGTGGCGAGTACCGACGATGCGGGAGCGATAGGGGGCGAACATGACGGACCTGCTTTCAGACGAGGACGGGATAGTCCGCGAGATCGAGATCGGTCGGCTCGCCGAGTGCGGTCTGCGCGAGCAGGCGGCCGGCGAGCGGCCCCATGGTGAGACCGCCGGCGCCAAGGCCGTTGCCGATCAGCATTCCCTCCATGCCAGGAATCCGGCCAAGCAGCGGCTTCACACCCTCGGTGGCCGGACGGAAGCCTACGCGCGTCTCGATCAGCGTGGCGTTGGCAAGGCCAGGTGCGAGATCGAGGCCAAAATTCAGCACTTCGGCCTGCCCGCCAGCCGTCACCCGGTAGTCGAAGCCGGAGCCAGTCTCGCGCGTTGCGCCGACGACTACGCGATTGTCGTCGAAGGCGAGCATGTAGTGGCTCGCCTGCGGCAGCAGGACTGGCCAGTCCTGCGTTTCCTGCGGCACGCGAAGATGGATGATCTGTCCCTTCTGCGGCGCGACGGCGATGGATACGCCGAGGGAAGAGAGGATGTCGTTCGCCCAGGCGCCTGCGGCGACGACGACAAGGTCGGCCTCAAGCTTTTCGCCATTCAGCGTGGCGGCCGGCTTTCCGTTAGCAAGCGCCAGCTCCACATGCCCCTTGCGGGCCTTGGCGCCGTTCTTGACGGCTACGCGCATCATCGCCGCGGCGATGGCGCGGGCCTCGACGCGGGCGCCCCCTTCGATGTGGAGCGCGAGGAAATCATCGCGCAGAGGTGGGAAGAGCGCCTGCGCATCCTTGCCGGAAAGCCGGGAGACCTTGCCTGCCTCAGGGACGGAGGCGACGCGCGTGAGCACGCGCTTCTCGACCTGGGCGAGCTCGGTCTCGTTCTCCGCCAGGACGAGGGCTCCCACCTGGCGATAACCGAAATCCGTCTCGCCATTCTCGGCGAGGTTCGCGACCAGCTTGCGGTAATAGGCGCCACCGGCGGCGTAGAAGCGGTAGAAGGCCGGCTCCTCGACCTTAGTGGCCCAGGGGCAGACGATGCCGGCGCCGGCGAGCGTCGCCTTGCCCTGATGCTCCTCGTCAACCACCTCGACATCAACGCCCTTCTCAAGCGAGAGATGGTAGGCGACACTGGCACCGAGAATGCCGGCTCCGACGACAAGAATTCGCATGGCTCAGACTTTCCGTTGTTAGATTAGCGGCTGCGCGGGTCGAGAGCGTCGCGCATCCCGTCGCCCAAAAGGTTGAAACTAAGAACCGTGAGGAAGATCATCATGCCCGGCCAGACCGCGACCCATGGTGCGTTGGAGAGCGAGCGCTGCGCAGTGTTAAGCATGGAGCCCCATGAGGGCGCGGGCGGCTGCTGGCCGAGACCCAGGAAGGAAAGGCTGGCCTCGGAAGTGATCGCGGCGGCAAGCGCCAGCGTCGCTTGGACAATGAGCGCCGGCAGCACATTGGGCAATATATGGCGGAAGGCGACACGCCAGTGCGGGTTTCCAAGGGAACGGGCGGCAGCGACATAGTCCTCCGCCTTCACGCTTAGGACCTGGCCGCGCGTGAGGCGTACGAAGAGCGGCGCGGCCGTGACGCCGATGGCGATCATCGAGTTTGTGAGGCTCGGGCCGAGGAATGCAGCGAGCGCGATGGCGAGGATGAGAAAGGGAATGGCCAGCATGGCGTCGACCACGCGGCTGATCGAGAGATCGATCCAGCCGCCGAAATAGCCGGCGGCGAGCCCGAACGGCACGCCGATCGCGAGCGCGATGCTGAGCGAGATGACGCCGGCAAGCATGGACGCCCGCGCGCCAAAGACGATGCGGGCGAAGATATCGCGGCCGAGCTCATCCGTGCCGAACCAGTGCAGCGCGGTGGGAGGCTGACGGATCGCGGTGTAGTCCTGCGCGAGCGGATCAAACTGGGCGATCATCGGGGCTAAGATCGCGGCCAGGATCACGATCACGATGAAGACAAGGCCCGCAAGCGCGGCCTTGCGCCTGCGCAACCGCTTCCAGAAGCGGGCGAACTGGCCTTCATGGGGCACTGCCGGGGCAGTCGAGGCGATTGCCATGGGCTACTCCCTCAGCCTTGGGTTGGCGAGCACATAGCCGATATCCGCAAGCAGGCTCATCCCCACATAGACGATGGCCGTCACCAGCACGACGCCCTGCACCACCGCATAGTCGCGGTTGTAGACGGCATCTACGATCAGCTTGCCGAAGCCTGGGATGTTGAAGATCTGTTCCGTCAGCACCGCTCCGCCGAGGAGGCCGCCGAACTCCAACGCGCCGAGCGTAATGACGGGAGTAAGGGCGTTGCGCATGGCGTGACGGATGACAACGCGCGATTCGAACAACCCCTTCGCGCGGGCAGTGCGCACATAATCGCTTTCCAGCGCCTGCAGCATGGCGCTGCGGGTGTGGCGCATGATGACCCCGGCGATGCCGCTGCCAAGCACGATGGCGGGCATCAGGAGGCTAAGGAGACTTCGTTGCAGGTCCTCGGCCGGACTCACATAGCCGGATGCGGGGAGCCAGCCCAGCATGACGGAGAAGAAGAGGATCATCATGATGCCCATCCAGAAATTGGGCAGCGAGATGCCTGCAAGCGCGACGATGTTGGCCAGGTAATCCCAGATCGTCCCCTGCTTGATGGCGGAGATGATGCCCGCGGTGAGCCCCACCACCAGGGCAAAAAACATAGCCATCACGGCGAGCTGGAGGGTAACCGGCAGGCGGTCGAGGATCAGATCCAGTACGGGGCGGCCGAGCCGCATCGAATTGCCGAGATCGCCGTGCAGCACGCCGCCGATCCAGCTTAGATATTGAATGGGCAGGGGCTGGTCGAGGTTGTATTGGCGCCTGATCTGTTCGAGCAGTTCCGGGTCGCTGTCGTCGCCGGCAAGCGCGATCGCGGGATCGCCCGGCAGAAGGCGCTGCAGCAAGAAGATGATCACCGACAGGATCAACAGCGTCGGGATGAGCTCAATGAGGCGGCGCGCGATGAGACGGGTCATGGGTGGGCCTCCTCGACACCGGAGGTTCCGAAGGCCGCGAAGAGTTTCTCCAGGCGCGGATCCACGGCGACGGGCTTGGGCAGAATGTCCGCGGCGGAGGGAAGCTCGTCGCGGAAATGGCATGCGGATGGATGCCCGGCATCGCTGGGCAGCAGTTCCGGCCGTTTGGTGCGGCAGATATCCTGCATGTAGGGGCAGCGCGTGTGGAAATGGCAGCCGGACGGGGGATCGAGCGGGTTCGGCATGTCTCCTTCGATCGGCTCGTGCGCTCTTGCGGCATCGGGGCTGGGCACGGGAATGGCCGAGATCAACGCGCGCGTATAAGGGTGGCGTGGGGCGGAGAAGACGTCCTCCGTCCTGCCGATCTCGACGATCCGGCCGAGATACATAACCGCCACCCGGTCGGCTATGTGCTTCACCACGCCAAGATCATGGGAAATGAAGATGTAGGACAGCCCGAGACGCTCCTGCAGCTCCGCCAGAAGATTGAGGATCTGGGAGCGGATCGAGACGTCGAGCGCCGATACCGGCTCGTCGCAAACGAGCACCATCGGATCGGCGGCAAGCGCGCGGGCGATCACGACGCGCTGGCGCTGGCCGCCGGAAAACTCGTGGGGGTAGCGGTCCGCGTGCTGCGCCCCGAGGCCCACCGCTTCCAGAAGCGATACCACGCGCGCCTTCCGCTCGGAGGCCGGCACGATGTCATGCAGCATCAGCGGCTCGGCCACCATCTGCCCCACGGTCATGCGCGGGTTCAGCGCTGCGAACGGATCCTGGAAGACCATCTGAATCTTGCGGCGGATTTTCTGCAGCGCCCGGTCGTTGGCGGTCGTAATGTCCTCGCCGTCGAGCAAGATGGTACCAGAGGTGGGCTCGATGAGGCGTGTCATGAGGCGGCCCAGGGTGGACTTGCCGCAGCCGGACTCGCCCACAAGCGCAAGCGTCTCCCCTCTCATAAGTGAAAGGCTCACGGTATCTACCGCATTGACAGTGCGCGTGGGACGACCCAGCACATCCCGCTTGGCAACGAACACCTTGGACGCGTTTTCGACCGTGAGGACCGGTTCCGTCATGAAGCCAGTTCCTCAAGCGGCGCGCGCCAGCATCTGGAACTCCGGGTTGGCGAGAGATCAAGGAGAGGCGGCGGCTCGGCGCAACGCTCGATCCTGAAAGGGCAGCGGTCCTGGAAACGGCAACCCGTGGGCAGTGCGCGCGGGTTCGGGACGGTTCCGGCAATCACCGGAAGGCGATCCGTGCTCTCCTCGAACCGGGGGAGAGAGCCCAGGAGGCCAACCGTATAGGGGTGCTGCGGAAAGGCGAACAGGTCTGCAGCCGGCGCACGCTCGACGACCTGACCGGCATACATGACCGCCACGTCATCGCACACCTCGGCAACGACGCCGAGATCGTGGGTGATGAGCACGATGGCCGCGCCGGTCTCCTCGCGAAGCTGGCGCATCAGGTAAAGGATCTGCGCCTGGATCGTGACATCGAGCGCCGTCGTGGGCTCGTCCGCTATCAGGAGTTTCGGATCGCAGGCAAGCGCCATGGCGATCATGACGCGCTGGCGCATGCCGCCGGAGAGTCGATGGGGGAACTCGGTGAAGCGCTGCTCGGGAGAAGGAATGCGGACGCGCCGCAGCATCTCGATGGCCCTCGCCTTCGCCTCCGCCCTCGTTATCCTGCGATGACGCATCAGCGCCTCGGTGATCTGGTCACCGATGCGGTAGGCCGGGTTGAGCGACGTCATCGGCTCCTGGAAGATCATCGCCAGCCGGTTTCCCCGCAGATCGCGGAGCGTCGCTTCGCCTTGGCGCAGAAGGTCCTTGCCCTCGAAGGCCACGGTGCCACTCACACGCGTGGTCTGCTTGGCCAACAGGCCCATGATCGCGAGGGAGGTGACGCTTTTGCCACTTCCGGATTCTCCCACAATCCCTAGGGTCCGGCCTGCGCGCACCGCAAAACTCACGCCGTCGACGACGGTGACGGCCTCATCGCCTGCACCGAAGGTTACGCGCAGCTCATTCACCTCGAGCAGATTTTGCGTGGTGTCTGTCATAGCGTCGTCGTGAGGCACTGCGAGGGCGGCGGCGCGGTAGCAAGCCGCGCCGGCGGGGTTGCGACCGGATTACTCCGCCAGCTTGACGCCTTCCAGCCGGATGATGCCGTCAGGGAAGGGCTGGAAGCCTTCCAGCTTGGACGTCATCGCATAAGCGGCACGCTGGTTGTAGAGATAGATCCCCGGCATGTCCTTCATGATGACTTTGATCGCGTCCGCGTAGATCGGTTTGCGCGCTTCGGGGTCGGCGGTCGCACGCCCCTTCGCCAGGAGAGAATCCAACTCCTCGCTGCAGTAGCCGCCTACGTTGTTGGCAGTCCCGCATTCGAAGGTGAGTGAGATGTTGAGGTCCGGGTCGACGCGACCGGAACTGCCGATGACATAGGCCTGGAAATCGCCCGAAGAAGCCCTCTGGCGCATGGAGACGAATTCGGTCGGCTGGATGTTCAGGTTAATGCCAACTTCCGAGAGCATGGCCTGCATCATCTCGGCGACCGCCTGCCGCTCCGGCGAGGTGGAGATCATCAGATCGATGTCCACCTTGTCGAGGCCTGCTTCGGCAAGCTTGGCCTTGGCAGCCTCGACATCGCGGGCCGGCACGGGAAACTCCGGATTGTACCACATGCTTGAGGGCGGAAAGGGCTGGTTGCCGGTGGTGTAGCGGCCGCCGAACACCACCTGGTTGATGGCCTCGCGATCGATGCCCAACGAGAAAGCCTCGCGCACGGCGACATTGTTGGCGACATCCGGATTTGCGCCCGGCCCTTTCAGATTGAACTGGATCATCTCAAAGGCCGGCTGATCGCCCACGGCGACCTTGAAATTGCTGTCGCCTTCAAGCGAGGGGATGTCGTTGGGGGCCACATTCTCTGCAAGGTCCAACTCGCCAGAGCGCAAATTGAGAAGGCGCACATTGCTGTCTGGAATGGCCGAATAGATCACCTTGTCGAAGCTGTACTGGTCGGCGCGCCAATGCTGCGGGAATTTTTCAAGCACGACCTGTTGCTGCGGGCGATATTCCGCAAGAGTATACGGGCCGGCGCAGACTGGCCTGTTGGCGAATTCTTCCGGCGTGGTCGCGCCATAGGCCGTGGGACTGATCATCATTCCGGCCCGGTCGGTGAACTGCGTCAGCAGTGAAACGGAGGGCGCTTCCAACGTGAGTTTGACCGTGTGGTCATCCAGGACATCGACCTTGTCGATAGTGGAAATCTCCGCGCGGCGACGCGATCCTTCAAGCGTCAGATAGCGTTCGAGGTTAAACTTCACTGCTTCCGCGTCGAAAGGCGTGCCGTCGTGGAATACAACGCCCTGGCGCAGAGACAAGGTCACCTCCTTGCCGTCCTCTGACCATTGCCAGCTTTCCGCCAGCATGGGCTGCAGATTGCCATCGGCGTCGATATCGACCAGCTTGTCGCAGATGGACTGGAGCGAAACACGACCCACGAAGGTGGCATTTGTAGCAGGATCGAGCGAGCCAGGATCGTCTCGCATGCCGATCCGGAGTTCGGTTTGCGCGAATGCACTTCCCGTCATCACCGCGGTCGTCATTGCAAAGGCAACTACGGACATCTTCCGCATCTTACGTCCCCCTCCTATGCGCAGCGTTCGCGCAGGCCGCACCAAACCAATCAAAATTGGTTCAATAATCCAGTTTGCCCGGCTATCTAGCGGCAGTTGATAATCCGTGGTCAAGTTAAAAATGAACCACTACTCAAAAAAGCTCTGAATTGGTTCATGCCTCACGACTTACATTGCAAGGGATATAGACATCTGGTGACAAAATGGTTCTAATTGGTTCAACAGCTGGGCGAACGCACTGATGGGTGGTGAGATGACAGAGACGCAGTTGCCGCTTGCGGAGCGCCTGCGCTCGGCGCTGGAGGATGGCGGGATCGCCAAAGACGGTCGGCTTCTGCCCGAGCGCGAGCTTGCGGACCGTATGGGGGTCGGCCGGCGCGCGCTGCGCGAGGCCCTCGCGCTGCTGGAGGCGGAGGGGATCATCTGGCGGCGGCAGGGCCAGGGCACTTTCGTCTCAGCCCAGCGCCCGCGCCAGCCCGTCCAGCTTCTGCGCACGGGCATCCATACGACGCCGGCGGAACTGCTCGAGGTGCGCATGGAGCTGGAGCCGATCCTGGGCCGCCTTTGCGCGCTGCGCGCCACGCGCGAACAGGTCGACCGCATCAGCCAGGCTGCCGTCCACGCCTCCCAAGCGGAAACGCCGGAGGCCTTCGAGATTTCGGATATCGCCTTTCATCGCGCCGTGGCCGAAGGAGCCAATAACAGCCTGTTCCTGGCGATGTTCGAATCCGTGGCGGCCGTGTTGAAGAATTCAGGATGGCGGGCGGTCAGGCAAAGCACCTTTTCCCATTCGCGCCGCTCGCAGGTCTCCCACCAGCATCAGAAAGTGTTCGAAGCGATTGCCGACCGCGATCCCTTTGCCGCAGAACAGGCGATGCGCCAACATCTCGCATCGGTCTACGAGCATCTGCAAAACCGCGTTTGATCCGAACTTCGAGCGCGGCAGTAAAGAAGAGAACTGCAGAGCTATTGTCCCGGATGGCGCCTCGAGCTGCATTCTAGAACAGGTCGGGTTACCGCACTCACGATTCCTCATAGACAGCGACGATTTGCTTGTGAGATCTCCTTGTCGAGATGCATGCGATCGAGGAGTGTGCGGTCGTCTTCAAGTGTTGGGCGAGTCCGGATTTTTCTGCCTGCCGACAACACACCGGGATTCAGAGCCGAGCCAATCGCGAGGGCGATATCAATGGCTCAACCCTTGGGCACGTAGTCGCCGGTGGATCTGACCAGGAGCGCCTAGCGCTGGCACCCACTGCGGGAATCGTATCGTTCTCGATCAGTGAAAGCCCAGCCCCGTCGCAAGTGAGGCTGTAGGAATCCTGGCGGCCGACATTCGCTACTGCACAGCTTGCCTGCTTCTTCTCGCCTACTGCTTACATCCCTTGTTGCGCTACTCCAGCCAAGGCAGGATGCGGCCGGTCACCACCACGTGCTGACTTTGCCATATCCTTGCGCCCCAGGCCTGCGCGATCACGACGCCATCCACCCCCGCCCGTACCGGCCAGGCCTCCGCATCGATGTGTTCGAGCCCGACGACCGTGCCTTCCTTCACCCGCTCGCCGCAGGGCATGAGCGGCTCGTAATGGCCGGAGACGGGAGAGGAGAAGGCGTGAAGCAGGCGCGGTCAACCATGGCCGCCTTCACCTGCGTGTTGTCGCGGTGATGGTCGATGGGCGTGATCTCGCCGCGCAGCTGCCCCGTATGGATCGTCGCTGCGAGCATACCATGCCGGTCATAGCGCACCCCGTCCGGCTGCACGGATGCTCCAGCCGAGCTCAGCACCGATCGTGATCCTGCCGAGCCGCTCCGCTCGCTCGGCAGCAGGCCGGGCCCCTCGTTCTGGTAGACGATCACCGTCGGCGTGCCGAACCAACGGGCGGTTTGCTCGATCAGCCGCCCCTGCTCGGGATCGTCGAACAGGTGGAAGCTGGTGCCGAGCGCAAAGCGCGCCACCACGCCGCCCGCATTTCTCGTGCCGCGGCGACAAGCTCGCGGTCGCGCCCGGGGTCTTGCCCGAACACGCGCCAGCCGAATTTCACGGCACGAAAGCCCTTTTCGATATAGCCTTGCGCTGCCTCGGCCATGCCTTCGGGCGTCGAGCGGAAGAGCGTCGAGGTATAGGCCATGACCTTGTCGCGGCGGCGTGCGCCCAAAAGCTGCGCCAGCGGCAGGACGGATGCCTGCGTCCTTGTCGACCACAGGCAATTGTCGATCGCGGAAATGCAGTGCATGGCGATGCGCGGCGGCCGTAATAAGCGCTGCCGACATAGAGCTTATCCTACAGGCGCTCGACGTCGAGCGGATCTTTGCCGACGAGGATCTGTGAGAGGGTGTGGAAGCCGAGCGTCCATGCCCTGCCCGGCGATGATGGCGACGGCGCCCGGCGCCAGGGTCTCCACGTCCGCCCAGCCCCCCTCGTCGGTTGCCATGCGCACCAGCAACTGCCGGTCGTCATTGTCCGTGGCTTCCGCGCCGCTGGCTGGCGAGGCGTAACCTTCCTCGCCGCGCAGGAGGATAGGTTCGACAGCAGTGATGCGCATCAGGTCCTCGGCAGATCTTGAGTGGGTGAGAAGGACGCACTGCGGCCCGGTCGGCAAAAAGGCAGGCCACGTGGTGGCCAGCGGTCGCCCGCACGCGTTTATCAGCCCAACCCGTGCCTCATGCGAGAACCTTGACATACAACCATCCTGAATCCAAGGTTGCATCGGCGGGGAGATGGACGTTGTTTTACGCGCATTCGGCGGGCGAGAACCCGCCATCGCAATGGCAACCATTGAGCGAACACCTTGAAGGTGTTGCGCGCCTTGCTCAGCGCTTCGGCGGCGTGTTCGGTGCCGGAAACGCGGCAGGGCTTGCCGGACTTCTGCACGATCTCGGAAAGTACACCCTTCCCTTTCAGGCGCGGCTATCGGGCGGCGAGCCGGTTGACCATTCCACCGCCGGAGCGGTCGTCGTCCGCGAGCTTGCAACCGATCCGCGCGACCGCATCATGGCCGAAATCATCGCCTATGCGATCGCCGGCCATCACGCGGGGTTACCTGATCGCATCGGCGCAGGCGGCTCGCTTTCCGAGCGGCTGAAGAAGACGCTCGATCCGCTCGACGCGCAATGGCGTGACGAGCTTGCGCCGGACGCCTCGGGCCTCATGCCGCCCCTGGCTCTCGATAGGGAGCGTGCGGCCTTTCAACTCGCCTTCCTTGGACGAATGATCTTCTCCTGCCTGGTAGATGCCGATTTCCGCGACACCGAAGCATTTTACGACCGGATCGAGGGGCGGCAGCGGGATCGCGAATGGCCGGCACTCAGCACGATTATCGACGGGTTGGTCGCCCGCTTCGATGCCCATATGGCGGAAAAGCAGGCCACGAGCAGCCCATCGCGCGTCAACACGCTGCGCGCCGAGATTCTTACCCATGTCAGGGCAAGGGCGGGCGAGCCGACCGGCCTCTTCACGCTGACGGTTCCGACGGGTGGCGGCAAGACGCTCGCCTCGCTCGGCTTCGCCCTCGATCACGCGCGCCGGCACGGCCTCGAGCGGATCATCTTCGCAATTCCCTTCGCGAGGGCGTGGATTGAAACTCACGCGATACAGCCGCCCCTCAATGCTGAAATGGTCGCTCCTCACGCGAGGGCGTGGATTGAAACACCGGCCCGCTCGGCTGCGGGGCGGGGTGGGTCGCTCCTCGCGCGATGAAGGCCCTCCTGAGCAACAGTTCTCGGGTTCTGGAAACCGCCGAACCGCTCCTCGGCAGCTTGGAGAAGGTGAGCTCTCCGACCTTTTTCTGGAAGGAGCTCAGAACAAGCAGGCAGGCCGACTATAGGGAGAACACGATGTCCTGCGCGCCCTGCCAGAGAACCTTCCTGCCCAGTTCGGCAAGATTCTCCTGACCTTCAATGATGGTCAGGAAATGGTTGCCGGCAAGCTGCCCCATCTTGCTTGCGAAGTTCACCCCGCCATAGGCGAGCAGGATCTCAGTCTCGCTGTATCCTCCCGGATAGAGGATGAACTGGCGGGGGGCCGGATAGCTGGTCGCGTTCTCGAAGCTCACGCCGAAGTCGGTGTCGCCCAGCGGAATCCAGCAACCTTCGCCACTCCAGCGAACATGGATGATGCGCTCCTTGTACGGCAGCAGGGAAAGGAAAAGCGCGCAGGTCTTCGGCGCAAGCCCTTCTTCGAGCTTTGCCTGGAAGCTGTATCCACCCGCTTCGATCTTTATTGTTTTCATTTTTCTGCTTCTCCGCACTTTTAGGTTCGGACACGTTCAAATGACACCCGCGCCAACTCGCGAGGCGTCGATCATTGATTGCGGGATGCCCGGCCAGAGGCCTGAGGAAACAAAACGGGCTGACCAGACGGTTCAGCACGTTCGCCTTCCGAAAGCGGAGCGGCAGAAGAGCAGCCGCTCCGGATCGAAATACAGGACAGCTTGGCGATCACACACCAATCGGCATGTGTTCCGGTGAACGATTGACGGCGCGTGGCGCGGTAAGCTCCTTCCATGCCGTAAGCGCCTTGGCGACGGCTGGGAAAGCCGGGCGCTTGATATGTTTGCCGCGGCCCGGCCTCGGCTCGTTCGCGCCCTCGCCCCAAACGACGTCGCCACGCGATATCGTGTAGCGCGGCAGGCCGAAGACTTCCATCCCCTCGAAGACGTTGTAGTCGATGATCGACTTCTGGGTCGACGCCTTGATCGCTTTGGATGCCTTCGGGTCCCAAACCACGAGATCCGCGTCGGAGCCCGGCAGAATCGCGCCTTTGCGCGGATAGATGTTGAGAATCTGGGCGATGTTGGTCGACGTCACTGCGACGAATTCGTTAGGCGTCAACCTGCCGGTCTCAACCCCGTGTGTCCAAAGCATCGACAAGCGATCTTCGACCCCTCCGGTCCCGTTCGGGATCTTGGTGAAATCCTTCAGACCCAGGCGCTTCTGTTCCGAGGTGAAAGCGCAATGGTCGGTCGCCACGACCTGGAGCGAGCCGGACTGAAGGCCGGCCCAGAGCGACGCCTGATGCGATTTGTCCCGGAATGGCGGCGACATGACGCGCCGGGCTGCATGATCCCACTCTTGGTTGAAATATTCGCTTTCATCCAACACCAGATGCTGGATGAGCGGCTCGCCGAAGACCCGCATCCCCTTCTGCCGGGCGCGGCGGATCGCCTCGTGCGCCTGCTCGCAGGAGACGTGGACGATGTAGACCGGAACGCCGGCGGCGTCGGCGATGGTGATGGCGCGGTTGGTCGCCTCGCCTTCCACCTCGGGCGGGCGCGAATAGGCATGCGCCTCGGGGCCGGAAATGCCCGACGACATGAACTTCTGCTGAAGTGCTGCGATCAGGTCGCCATTCTCGGCGTGCACGAGCGGCAGGGCGCCGAGTGCGGCGCAGCGCTGGAAGGAGGCGAACATCTCGTCGTCGTTCACCATCAACGCGCCCTTATAGGCCATGAAATGCTTGAACGTATTGACGCCACGGCTCACGGCGGTGGCCATGTCGTCGAAGATCTGCTTCGACCAGCCGGTGACGGACATGTGGAAGGAATAGTCGCCACAGGCCTGCCGTGCCGCGCGCTCTTCCCAGATATCGAGTGCCCTTAGCATGCCGTCTTCGCCGGGAATGACGAAATCCACCACAAGCGTCGTCCCGCCCGAGAGCGCGGCATAGGTGCCGCTCTCCCAGGTCTCGGCGGTCGTTGTGCCCATGAAGGGCATTTCCAGATGGGTATGCGGATCAATGCCGCCCGGAATGACCAGCGCACCCTCGGCATCGATAACCGTTTCAGCCGTCAAGCCTTCTCCGATGGCGGCAATCTTTTCGCCCTCGATCAGGATATCGGCTTCGTAGCTGCGATCCGCCGCGACGATGGTGCCGCCTTTGATTACCTTCGACATGCTATCAACCTCTGCTGTGAACTTGCTTGGGGAGCCCCGCCCGTCATGAGCCGATCATTTCTCGGGAGGCTCTATGGCGCCCTTGCGCTCGACGATCAGCCTGTATGCCTCGGGCTCGCGATGGCGGGCGAAATCGAAGATCGTCTGCCGATAGCGCTTGCCCATGTCGAGGTCGCAATTGGCAGTTATGACTTCGTCTTCCAGTGTGGCGGCCATGGCCACGATCTCGCCTGAGGGCGCCACGATGACGCTCTGCCCGACCATGCTCGACCCCTCCTCCTTGCCGCATTTGGCGGTGCCGATGACCCAGGTGGCGTTCTGGTAAGCGCCGGCCTGCATCGACAAGTGGTTATGGAAGCTGGTCAGCCCGTCGATATCGGGATGGCCCGTATGGTCGAAGGGCGTGTTATAGCCGAGCATCACCATCTCGACGCCTTGGAGCCCCATGACACGATAGGTTTCGGGCCAGCGCCTGTCGTTGCAGATGCACATGCCCATGATCCCGCCGAACGCCCGCCAAACGCCGAAGCCTAGGTTACCGGGCTCAAAATAGCGCTTCTCCAGATGCTGGTGGACGCGTCCAGGCTGCGGTTCAGAATGGCCGGGCAGGTGGACCTTCCTGTATTTCCCCACGATTTCGCCGTTCTGGTCGACGATGATGGAGGTGTTGAAGCGGCGGCGTCTGCCGCCCTCGTTCACCAACTCGGCATAACTGACATAGAAGCCAACACCTAGCTTCTTGGCCTCCTCAAAGAGCGGGGCAGTTTCCGGCCCCGGCATCTCCGTTTCGAAATAGCTGTCGAGCTCGGCCTCATCCTCGATCATCCAGCGCGGGAAAAAGGTCGTGAAGGCGAGCTCGGGGAAGACGACCAATTCTGCTCCCCTGCCCTTGGCTTCGCGCATCATTTCGACCAGCCGGCGGACCGCGTCCCTGCGGGTCTGCGACTTGGGAATTGGCCCCATCTGCGCCGATGCCGCTTTGACGATACGCGTCATGTCCAATCCTCCCTTTCTTTGGCTAAATTCGGCTGCGAACCCCGGTCCGGTCAGGATGGACATGATCCATCCTGACCGGAGATCGTTACCGAGCGGCAGCGGCCTCGGCTGAGCGGCTATAGCTCTTGCTGAGCTGCCAATGGACCAGTGCGCCCACGGCCACGCCGACCGGCCAGGCGAAGGGTGCAAACACACCCAGCGAAGGCACGATGCTCAGACAGATGGTGATGGCGCCGGAAACGAGCAGCGCGGAAACAGCCTTCATGTTGTAGCCGTTGCTGTAATAGTACTTGCCGGACGGTCCATCCTCGAAGAGGGCATCGGTATCGATAACGCCGCGCCGGACCAGGTAATAATCCGTCATGATGATGCCGTAGAGCGGCCCCATCAGCGCGCCCACGCCGCCAATAAAGTGATTGACGATCACCGGGTTCGAAAACAGGTTCCAAGGGGTTATCACCACGGAGAGCAGCGCGACCAGGATACCCGCCCTTCGGAAGGTGAAATGGCGCGGCCACACATTGATGATGTCGTATACCGGCGCGACGAAATTCAAAATGATGTTAATGCCGGCCGTGGCGGTTCCCACTGCGATGATCGCCACCAGCAGGATCGCGATGCTGTCGATGTCCTTCAGCAGCACGATCGGATCGTGGATAGCCTCCCCGTACACCTTCACCGATGCCAGGGCGATGACGATCGAGATCGCGCCGAAGGCGGTCGCGTTCAGGAGCAGACCCCAAGCATTGCCACGGCGCACCATCTGCTCGTCGGGAGCGTTGCGGGTGAAATCCGCGAAGTTCAGAGTCGGACCGGCGAAATAGGAGACGGTGATGAACATCGCCGACAACATGGCAATAATGCCGCTGTTTCCCTCCACCGTGCGGTAGCTGAAATCGATGGACCAGCCGGCACGCGCCAGTATCCAGATCGCAAGAGCGATCATGGCCACCCAGATCGCCGGACCGGCGAAGTCAGAGAGCCTACGGACAGCTTCCATGCCGCGGGAGAGCACGACGAGCTGGGCGAGCGAAAGCACCAGGAAGCAAATCCACCCCAGCGAAGACAGGCCGAGGATCGAGTCCTGTGTCAGCACGTTTGACGACGGGATGACCTTGATGACCAGCAGCATGACCGCGGCCGAGGCCAGATAGGTCTGGATGCCGTACCACGCCACAGCGACAATCGCTCGCAGAATGGCCGGGATGTTCGCGCCGTACACGCCAAAGCTGGCGCGCGCGAAGACGGGAAAGGGCACCTTCACGCGCTGCCCAGCAACGCCGCTGAGATTGTTGGTGAAATAGAGCACCACGATGCCAAGCGTGAAGGCGACGATCATTTGCCAGCCGGCCAGCCCCAGCGCGAAAAGGCCGATGGCCATCGTATATCCGCCCAAACTGTGCCAGCCGGACATCCACCAGGCCAGTAGGTTCCAGGTTTTCCAAGTTCCGGTCGCACTTTCCGGGGAAAGTTCGACATTAAACAGTCGAGAAGCCTCATTCTTGTGGCTGGGCATTCTTGTTCCTCCAAAAACTCCCCAAGCGAAGAATTTCTTCGCGATTTCTGTCATCTAAGAATAATTTACAAATGAACTGAATTCTGGAGTACAGATGAAAATATTAATCTTGTTGCAAAAATTCATAAAGGAGGGCTAAGCAGCCTTTCTGGATTAAGGACTGTCCTCAAGCAGACCATGCCGGATCGATGGATCGCCCTTCCAATCCCCTCGCCACCGAACTTCATCGCTCCCCGCCGACAGATGCATCCATCTCCCCCTCGCATCCGAAGCTCGAACCATGAAATTTCATGAGCGCGGTGTCAAGTTTCTTTCCTAAAAAACATATGAAGAAATTTTGCGCGCGGAAATAGCAGGCCAACACCATAGCCAAATAATTGAAAACCCTCAAAATTTTCTTGAAAAGTGCAGTTCCAGAGCTTAGGAATATACCTTGACTAATAGGAATTGTCCCTCTACCCAGCATGTGGAGGATTACCCTTGCATTCCCGTAAGACCAGTTCGCCGTTGTCTGCAAAGCGAAGCCGCACTGGAATTTGGAAATGATGCTCGACCGCATTTTCATCCGGTGCCGTTTGCGGACAGCGTGATAACATCCGCTGAACGGCAGAAGTCCCAATCTGATCGAAATACTTGGGAATTCTTGCCAAGATCAGGATTTTGCAAGACCCCTCTTCCATTCCCCTCACCAAGCTGCGGGAGCACAGAGCACATGGAAAGGACCCTGACGAAAGGTGACAGACTTTGGTCCACCTTGATGGAAATGGCCTGCATCGGGGCGATCGCCGAAGATGGATGCTGCCGGCTATCGCTGACAGACGAGGACCGGCGGGCGCGAGATCTCTTTGCCCGCTGGTGTCGTGACGCGGGCTGTGTTCTCCGTGTCGATCCTTTCGGCAATATGTTCGCTATCCGGCCGGGTTTGAGAAATGACGCCCCGGCGATCCTGGTCGGCAGCCACCTCGATACACAACCTCATGGCGGCCGATTCGACGGCGTGCTGGGCGTTTTGGCCGGGCTGGAAATCCTGCGCGCGCTGAACGATGCGGGTATCAAGACCGAGCACCCTATCGCCGTCGTCAACTGGACGAATGAGGAAGGCGTGCGCTTCAAGCCAGGCCTGACCGGATCGAAGGGTTTCATCGGCGCGCTGGACAAAGCCGCCATCGAAGGAGCCGGAGGCGCGGACTATTTTTCCGAGTTGAGCCGGATAGGCTATGCCGGCCAGCGTCTCCTGGATTTCGAGGCCCTCGCCTATTACGAGCTTCACATAGAACAGGGGCCTGTACTCGAATTGGCAAAAGCTCCCGTGGGAATCGTCGAAGGCGTCCAGGGGGTCAGGTGGTTCGAGATCGAATTCCATGGCCAGGACGCCCATGCCGGCACAACGCCGATGGACGGCAGAAGCGACAGCTTCATGGCCGCTGCAAGTCTCGCTTTGCGGCTCCGCGAGGGTGCCATTTCCCTGGAAAAGAATATCCGCTTCACGGTCGGCCGTGTCGAGGTCAGCCCGAATTCGCAGAACACGGTTCCGGGCAGTACCAGGCTGCATATTGACGTGCGCCATGGCTCCTCGCCTGTTCTCGACGCATTCGAGCGGCTGATGGTCGAAGTCATCTCCGAAGTGGAGGCGCAGGAAAATGTTCGTGTGGGCATCCGGCAAACCATGGGGGTCGCGCCAGTCGATTTTGACCATACATGTCGGGAGCGTCTGTGGAAGTGTGCCCGCGCCCTTGGGCTTGAGCCCGTTTCGCTGCAGAGCGGCGCCATGCACGATGCGAGCAGCCTGGCGACGTCTTTGCCGACCGCCATGCTTTTCGTGCAGTCCCGCGACGGCATCAGTCATAATCCTCTGGAATGGTCGGACCCCGATCATATCGCAACCGCTTGCGAGATCCTCGCGCAAGCTGTTCTTTTACATGCTGGCGCTCCTCTTTGAGGGGCACGGCGGGCGGAGATGTGATCGTGACGCGTGAACGACAAGGCGACGAACCACTTAAGATCGGAGCAAAACTGAAACATGCCCGGCTTATGCTCGGCCTAAGCCTCTCCGAAGTGGGCGAGAGGATCGGCGTCACGGAAGGCTATCTGTCCAAGCTCGAAAACAACCGTTCGCAGGCTTCCATGGCCACGCTGCATCGGCTGGTCGGGGCGCTCGGCATGAATATGAGCGAGCTCTTCGCCACCTCCCCGGAGGACAGCCTGCCGATTACGGTGATCCGCAGCGGCAACAGGCCCAAACTCGTCACCGGCCACCGCCGTGCCGGGAATCAAGTCACGCTGGAGCGACTGGTGCCCGGATCGTCCGGCCAGCTTCTCCAAATCAACATCCATGTCATCGCGCCCGGTGGCGGCAGCCTAGAACCTATCAGCCATGACGGGCAGGAATTCGGCTTCGTCCTCAAGGGGTCGGTGGAGATCACGGTCGAAAATCACTCCATCCAAATCGGGGAAGGCGACAGCTTCTATTTCGATTCCGCGCTCGCCCACAGCTACCGCAACATAGGCGACAGCGAGGCTCGCATCCTTTGGGTCAATACGCCACCGACCTTTTGAGCGCCGCCCGAAGCGGTCTATTCATGCGAGCCGTCTGTTGGCGAGCGCGACCAAGATCGGACTCTCGCGCATTCGCTGGATCCGGCAATCGTCCTCAAGAAGCTTGACGACCTTCTGCACCTTCCGAGGCAATTGTTTCGGCAAGCGCCCCTGCATTGCGCATCGCATGTTCAGCAGCCACAATTCTCATCGCCCCGATCGTCTGCCTGATTGATTGGGGACTTTCAGGAAGGGATAGTTGGTACAACCCATCAGGGCGACGGGCGCCCACCACGTATTCACCAAGACCGTAGCCTTGGGCGTGCAAGCGAAGCAAATGCATTGCATGGAAAGCACAGTCGCCATCCGGAGGAAAATCATAACCCGCATCACCAAGGCGAACGGTGTAGTGACCCTGATTCAAATGAAGAACCCCAGCAAAGGGCGCTCCCTGATCACCGACATCAATTGAATAGCGAGGGGTCTCTACGCGGAATCTTATTCCGTAGTCGTGCGCAAACATCCCAAACGCGTAAGTAAAGAGCTGATCCGCATGGGGAAAATTCCATTCGCCTGGTATCAGCAAGCGTTTTGCGGCTTCATTCACGCCATTGATGCGCTCGCGTACACCGTGGTCTGCCGTGTGGCGCGGCCCGGTGACTGATTTTTGCTTCAGTGCAACGATGGTGCCGTCGGCTCTTACACGACGTCGGAGCGCTACGAGTGATAAACCATGTTGTTGAGCGAATGTCGTTTGAGTTACTTTTCCAGGCCCACGTCCGATGGACTGCGAAGCGAGCTTCAACAGTCCTTCATCCATTTTTCTAAACTTTGCCTCTCCACGGCATCTTTCTAACCTCTGCTTTCCTGAAAACGTCAAGCCGCCGTCTGCCTTCACATAAGCGCGGAGTAAAGAAAGTGGGAGACGCTTCTCCTTGGCAAATTGCGGCAAGCTGATTTGGTTGGGGCCCTTCCCTATCACTTGGCAGGCATTCTGAAGCAACTCAGGCGTTAATCTACTCAAGCCTGGCTCAGATGCACCGGTCATCATTAGTTCGCCTCTTGGCTTCAGCTTGCATCCGCGATCTATATACCTTCGCAAGGCGAGGTAAGACACGCTATGCTTTGTAGCAAAGTCGGATAAGCTCGTTCGTCCCGGACCCTCCCCTATCTCTTGCAAGGCAAGTTCGAGCAATTGAGGGGTCACTTCTTGCAACGTGAGAGTGCCCTGCAATTGTGCCAGTCTCTGCTGACCAGTCACCGTTAGGTTACCATCAGCTTTCACGAAAAGACGCAGCGCCCACATTGGGATCTTGTGTTGATGCGCGAAATCCGCCCGGCTTACCTTCCCGGGCCCGCTTCCGATCTGCTGTGACGCAAGCTCAAGTAGATCAGCGGTAAAATTTAAGATAAATGCGGGCCGGCGATTGGTAGAACCTGCCCCTGTTGGAGGATTGCCTTGGGGCCCAGCCGTAAACGGCGAATCTTCGGGTCCCCCTTCCGAAAAATCTTCCGCAATGATGTCCAAAAAGAAGCGTTCATTTGCTTCTGCATCTGCCTCGAGCAAAGGCGAAAGCGCCGAGAAATCAAGGTCGGAAAAAGGAGAAGGCGTGCGACCTGCAATGGACTGCGAATCTCCTTCAGCGCCCGGTGACACTCCGGTTTGTCGTCTGGAACACGGTGCTGAACAGTCCGATGGCTGGTTTGGAGACGGCTGAGAGGTAGACGGAATTTGGGAGCTTCGCATGTTCCAAAGGTGCTCCAAGAAATGGGTTGCTAAGCGCAAGGAGGATTTCGTCGAAATAATTCGTGCGTGTATACGCTGCTTTGGTGTTATGAATGAATGTTAAAACCTTATAGCGCAATAAACGAGCGATACGCCGGCGTTTAGGCGCACCGCGGTATCTCTCTGTTCGAGCCTGTTCCGCATCCCGCTCTATGTCCATCTGACCAGATGAGAACCGATGATACGCTGATTATGAGCGAGGCTATCTCACACTTATTCACTCAAAGCTGATTTTCCCGATCCATTAGAAACACATTATCATCTCCTCCAGAACGTCACGATAGGTGTTGCGTGAACAATGTTATAAATGCATTTTTCATGACGTATGCGGCGCTGTTTCCCATCATAAATCCGCCTGGCGCAGCTCTGATCTTTCTAAACGTAACCAGAAGCTGTGAGCCCGAGGTGCGCCGCAAGCTTGCCCTACGAGTCGCCGCAAGTGGGTTCCTGCTCCTCATTTGCGCGATTTTTACGGGGTCATATATCCTGGCCTTTTTTGGCATTTCGCTTTCTGCCCTGCGGCTTGCCGGCGGCCTTGTCATCACCATGATGGGGTGGCGCCTGCTTAACGGTGATGACAACTTTAATGACAAAGAACCGGCGCGCCGGGACTCTCAAAATGGGGAGATGGATCTGGCATTCTATCCGCTAACGCTACCGCTTACATTCGGCCCCGGTTCGATTGCCGTCGCGATGGCTTTGGGTGGTCGGGAACCCAATCATCTCAACGGGCTTGGTAGCGCTGTCTCACAGGATATGGGGGTCATCGCAGGAATAGGTGCGATTTGCCTGACCGTTTATCTGGCTTATCGATATGCAGGGGGATTGAAGAGGGTTTTGGGGAGAAATGGTGGCAACGTGCTCTTGCGTTTGGCTGCCTTCATCCTCCTGTGCATCGGCGTTCAGATCGTGTGGCAAGGAATGGCTGGCCTTATTCAAACCCTTCCACGCTGAAGTCCTCTACCGCATTTCATTGGCGGACATTGATAGAGGAAACATGCACAAGCATTATTTAATTTCTTATGGTTTATTTTCATCATGCTCACACATATTCTGAATATTTATTTCGTACCACGCCACATCAATCGGACATATATTGAGATTTATACTAATCCAGCACAAGAAATCGGTTGCGTCTGAGCGCTGCTGTAAACCCGTTTCCGCTGATGCTGACCATCGGCGAATTAAGTGCTCCCAAACGAGATAAGAGGAAATTCATGACGAGCAGCCCCCAGAAAGGGCGAGATCGCGCAATCGCGCGCGCCCTAGCCTACGTCGAAAACGGCACGTTCGAGAAGGATCTCGCGCGCCGCGTTGCCCTTAGAACCGAAAGCCAGAAGATTCCGGACAGTTTGCCCCTCCTTTACCGTTATCTCAAAGAGGAGATCGCTCCCGCGTTCGAGCGCATGGGCTTCACAACACGCATCTATGACAATCCTGTTAAGGGCAAGCCACCCGTTCTGCTTGCGACGCGGATAGAAGATCCAAGCCTCCCCACGGTGCTCGGCTACGGCCATGGTGATGTTCAGCCGGGGCTCGACGAACAATGGACCGAAGGCAACGGGCCATGGGTCCTCGCGCATGTCGGCGATAAGCTCTACGGCCGGGGCGCTGCTGACAATAAAGGTCAACACACCTTGAATATGGCGGCTCTTGAAGCCGTATTAGCCGAACGAGGCGGCCGGTTCGGCTTCAATGTCAAATTCATGCTCGAGACGGGCGAGGAAGTGGGCACGCCAGGTCTTGCCCAACTGGTAGCCGCGCATAAGGATGATTTCGCGCCGACGGAGCGCGTATATGCCTCAAATGTTTTCCAGGTGCTCGCGCTTTTAGCCGGTACACCGGAGCATCCGGTCGGTGCAGTCCCGGCGAAGGCGGTTGCCAATTGCCAGATGCGCTTTGTAGCCGGGACGGACGCGAAGAATATACTACCCGCGCTGCAGAAGCACATCTGGACGAGCACGGCCTCTCCATGGTGAAGGTCGTGAATCCTCCTTCACAATACGCCGCCTTTGACAAGGCTACGAGGACAGAACCGGACAATCCCTGGGTGCAGTTTGTCATCGCTTCACTGAAGCGGTCGTGTGCCGCCGAGCCGGCAATCGTTCCACAGATGGGCGGCTCTATTTGTAATGATATCTTCACGGATATCCTCGGCATCCAGCCATCTGGATCCCACATGGCTATCCGGACGACCAGCAGCATGCGCCGAACGAAAACACTCTCATCTCCCTCAACCGCTCTGCAGCCGAACTGATGGCGGGTCTCTATTGGGATATCGGAGAGAAACGCGGGCCGGCAGCCACCGCCGGTACCTCTGCAGTCTAGGAACCTGGCCTACAGAGGCAAACATGATAGTCACCATGGTTTCCATGATGCTGCCGGTCGTGCTCACGGTAGCGTTCGGCGTATTGGCCGGCTGGCAGCCACAAACACGCACTCTCCATTCAAAGCATCGTGTTCTGCTGTACCGCGGGAGGTCGTGAAACGCCCGGCTCCCATATAGCTCGTTCGTAGAAGGCTTCTCGTTGAGCAAAGTCGCACCAGCAGCCATGGGCCAACGCCGCGAGTTCTTGCTTATCCACTCCAAGCCCCTAGCGTGCCCTAAACTCCGGTACTGCCGTAGCGGGCGTGAACCGCGCGGACGCAGCAATAAAACGCGACGTAACTTGAGCTATGCCGCTTGCTGCCAAAGCTCCGGATAAAGGAAAGCGGCCCAGGTCATCACGACGAAAATATGAGGGCGGCCGATGCATTCGGCCGCATGCTGCTCGTCTATGCTCTTCCGCTGAGCTTGTTCACCAGCACGGCCGTACTCCCTCTCGATATTCTCCTGGATTACTGGCCACTGGTCGTCGTACTTCTAGGCGCAACTCTAGGACCATATTTGGTTGCCTTGCTCTGCGCGCGATGGCTGTTCCGGCGCCCATTGGCCGAGTCGGTTTTGCAGGCCTTGGGATTTGCCACCCCTTCCGTCATTAGCGGCTTGCCGATTCTGACCTCGCTGGTTGGCGATAAGGCGAGCATCGTGGTGCTTGTCGGGGCGCTAATCAGCAACATCGTCACAGTCCCGCTAACCCTGGTTCTGCTTGTCCTTGCCCGCGAACGAGAACCCGGGGCCACGGTGGGCCAGGCGGCAATAGGAGCTTTAAAGCATGCATTTTCGCAGCCGATCGTTTGGGCGCCATTGCTGGCAATTGTGGTGGTGCTGAGTGGAATCCACCTGCCAGAGCAAATTGTCGCCTCAAGCCGCTTGCTCGGCAACACAATTAGCGGCGTGGCACTGTTCGCATGTGGCGTTATCCTGCAAGCGCAACGCCCCGGCTTCAACAAGGCCGCCGTGGTGACGACCATCGCCAGGCTGCTCGTCATTCCTGGCGCTACCCTGGCAATGCTCGTAGCCATTGGTGCGCCGCATACTCTGGTAATTGAGACAGTCCCCGCCCTCGGCCTGCCAGCCGGTACCATATTGGTGCTCTTTGCGATGCGATACAATGCAGGCGAGCGCGAGAATGCTGCGGTACTTCTTTATTCGAGCCTGTTCTGCATCCCCACATTGTCACTCTTTGTCTGGATCATAGGTGCCTTATCCGGATCATAATGAAAGTCAGATGCTCGGCGCAGTGCTCGGGCTGAGACTGCATGCACGTCTCAAACAGACGTCCGATCTGCAAACGAGCAAAACACCAGCCCAATCGTACCGGCCTCAGCTTGCCGGTAGTTGCGCGGAGCCAACAGCGGCTTCGTAGCGATCAGCGGCGGACAATGCGGCCGCTTGCGGATTTGCCAGACACCGTGCTCGAAGCCGATTTGGGCACCATCGGCGGGCATTATGATGTCAACCTAACCGCACCTACAATTGATGAAGGATTTTGCCGGTCGCGTAACCTCGCGCGCAGCCCCTCCGGCAGGAAGCTAGGTTGAAATCATGATGATCCACCGACAGTGACGCGCGCATCACAGAAGGTTCTCGTGCCACGCATGGGCACGTTCGGATCGGCAACCGGGATCGCCTCGATCAGCGTACGCGTGAATTCATGCTGCGGATTGCGCCAGATCTCCCCCGCTTTGCCGACCTCCACGATCTGTCCGAGATACATGATCGCCACGCGGTCGGCGAAATTCTCGACCAGTGTCAGGTCATGGGTGATGAAGAGATAGCTCACCTCGAAATCGCGCTGCAACTCATAGAGCAGGTTGATGATCTGCGCCTGCACAGAGACATCGAGCGCAGAAACGGGCTCGTCGCAGATGATGAGCTTGGGCCGGAGCGCGAGCGCCCGGGCGATGCCGATGCGCTGGCGCTGGCCGCCGGAAAACTCGTGCGGGAAACGCCTCGACCAATCCGGCCGCAGGCCCACCCGCTCCATGAGTTCGAGCACTGTCTTGCGGCGTTCTGCCACCGTTCCCACACCGTGCAGGTCAAGCGGCTCGCGGATGAGCGTCTCCACCCGCTTGCGTGGATTGAGCGATGAGAACGGATCCTGGAACACGCATTGCATAGCCGCGCGATGCGGCCGCAACTGGCGGCGCGATAGCCCGCTCACTGTCTGCCCGTCGAGCATCACGTCGCCGGACTCGATCTTCTGCAGGCCGAGGATGCAGCGCGCCAGCGTGGTCTTGCCGCAGCCCGACTCGCCCACAAGCGCCAGCGTCTCGCCGCGTTGCATTTCGAAGGAGACGCCCCGCACGGCATGAACCTTCCCTCGCGTCGTGTCGAAGCTGCAATGAAGGTCGCTGACCTTGAGAAGCGGGCTCATTGGACTGCCTCAAGACGTCCGGGATGGTGACAGGCCACGATCGTGTCACCCACTTGCCTGACGGCCGGGTGCACCGTTTCGCATTCGCGCGTGGCGCGGGGGCAGCGTGGCCGAAACCGGCAGCCGCTGGGCGGGTCCGTTATGGCGGGAACCATGCCGGGAATCTCCTCCAACGGCTTTCCTCCTGCCCGCCTGCGGCCGGGCCTCGGCGTCGCGCGCAATAGCCCTTGCGTATAGGGATGCTGCGGCGAGGCGAACAGCGTCTGGACCGAAGCCTCCTCCACCTTGTGCCCGGCATACATCACCACCACCCGGTCTGCCATCTGGGCGACGAGGCCGAGATTGTGGGTGATGAGGATAATGGCAATGCCCAGTTCATTCTGCGCCCTCTTGAGCAGCCGCATGATCTGCGCCTGCACGGTGACGTCGAGCGCCGTCGTCGGCTCGTCGGCGATCAGAAGATCGGGCTTACAGGCCAGCGCCATCGCAATGACGACGCGCTGGCGCTGGCCGCCGGACAGCCGGTGCGGATATTCGTCAATGATCCTGTCGGGGGAAGGCAGGCCCACCTCGCGCAGGAGTTCCACCACGCGCAGGCGTGCCTCCGCCGCGGATATGTCTTCATGTTCGAGGATGACCTCGGCCACCTGGTGTCCGATCGTATAGACCGGGTTCAGCGCCGCCATCGGCTCCTGAAACACCATGCCGATGCGCCGGCCGCGAACCTTGCGCATGGCGGTGTTATCGTCGACAGGTAGCGGCTCGCCGCGAAACAAGATGTCGCCTGACCGCCTTTCGAGACCGGGCGGTAAAAGCCCCATGACGGCCAGCGACGCCATGGACTTGCCGCAGCCCGATTCACCGACGACGGCGAGCGTCTCGCCCGGCGCGACCGAAAAGGTGACGCCACGCAGGATGGCCGTCTCGGTCATCCCCCTGGGGCTGACGCGCAGATCGCGGATATCGAGGAGGTTCGTGCCGTTCATGCTCAGACTTCCCGTTTTCTGAGGCGCGGATTAAGCGCGTCGTTCAGCCCCTCGCCCACGAGGTTGAGCGCGAGTGCCGTGATCAGAAGGGCCGCGCCCGGGATGGCGATGATGTACCATGCATCGCGGATCTGGCCTCGCCCCATGCCGATCATAGTGCCCCAGGTGATCACATTGGGATCACCGAAGCCCAGGAAGGACAGTGCGGATTCCATCAGGATCGCGGTCGCCATCAGCACGCTCGACATCACCGTTATGGAGGAGAGTGCGTTGGGCAGGATTTGGGTGAAGATGATCCTCAGATCGCTCATGCCGATCACCAGGCAGCTGTGGACGAAGGCACGCTCGCGCAGGATGAGGAATTCGCTGCGCACAAGGCGGGCCACCGTCGGCCATGAAACGATGCCGAGCGACATCACCACCGCCTCGATGGACGTGCCGAGCACCGCGATGATTACGATTGCCAGCATGAATTGCGGGATGGTCTGAAAAAGCTCCGTCACGCGCATCAGCACGTCGTCTACCCATCCCCCGTAGTAACCGGCAAGAGAGCCGACGAGGATCCCGATGACAAGCGCGAAGCAGACGGCGATGAAGCCCACCATCAACGACACCCGCGCGCCATGGAAGATGCCGGCGGCAATGTCGCGTCCGAGACTATCGGTGCCGAGCGGTACTTCCGGCATGGTGCCCGGCCATGTCAGCGCCGGTGCGACCATGTCGTAAGGATCGCCTGGAAACACATAAGGCGCACTCAACGCCATCAGTATGATCGCGAGCAGCAGGAGAACTCCGAGGGCGAGCGTCCAGTTGGAGAAAATCGTCCGGGAAATTGCAACGAGACGCGGCATTACCGAAGTTCCACAGTGGGGTTGATCAGGGCATAGAGCAGGTCGACGGCCAGATTCACCAGCACCACAAAAATCGAGGAAAGCACAAGGATGCTGAGAAGCAGGTTGAGGTCACGCTGGAACATCGCATCAAACATCAGCCTGCCGACACCGGGCCAGGAAAACACAGTCTCCGTAAGCACCGCACCGCCGAGAAACGCGCCGAGATTGGTGCCCGCCACGGTGATGAGCGGAAAGATCGCGTTGCGCAATGCATGATGATAGGCGATCCGGTTTTCCGAAATGCCCTTCGCGCGCGCCACACGGATATATTCCAAGCTCAACACTTCCAGCATGCCGGCCCGGACCAGCCTGGTATAAATGGCGAGATAGAAAACGGCCTGGGTAATGGCTGGCAGCGCCAGATGCCGCATCACGTCGAGCACATAGGCAAGGCCCGTCTTGTTGCTGATGATATCCGACATGCCGCCGGTCGGCGTCCAGCCGAGCTTGACCGAGAAGACCACGATCATCATCAACCCGATCCAGAAAGGCGGCGTCGCATAGAAGAGGAGCGAGGCGAGTGAGATCAGCTTGTCGGGAAGGCGGCCTGCCGTCCGGGCGGCGACGACACCCAAGAGGATGCCGAACACGAGCGCCATGGCGATGCTGCTCCCGACCAGAATGAGCGTCGCCGGAATGCGTTCGAAGATAAGCGTCGAAACCGGCATATTGTGTCTGTAGGAATAGCCGAAATCGAACATGAAGAGCCGCTGGAGGAAGGCCCACAATTGATGAAGCATCGGCTGGTCGAGACCGAATTCCCGCCGCAGATTGGCCAGATACTCGGGGTCTGCCGTGCCCGCCTCACCTGCGAGCACATCGGCCGCATCGCCTGGCGCAAGCTGCAACAGGAAGAAATTGATGATGGCAATTCCCAGCACGGTCAGGACGACATGCACAAGCCGCTTGCCGAGATAGCTCAACGGGATCCTTCGCTTGGCGGTTATCACGTGTGATTGGCCTTTCCGGTGCCGGTCGCCTGGCAAGGCATGTGGGGCGCGGCTGCATGTTTCATCGTAAATAGATCACCACATCAGAGCTGTGTGCGCACTTGCCAGAGCTCCGGGAAAAGCTCCACCTGCAGCATCTTGCGCAGGTAGGAAACGCCACCCGTACCGCCCGTGCCACGCTTCAGCCCGATGATCCTCTCCACCGTGGTCACATGGTTGAAGCGCCACCGCCGGAAATAATCCTCGAAGTCGACCAGTTTTTCGGCCAGCTCATAGAGCGGCCAGTGCTTTTCGGGGTCCTGGTAGACAGCCTTCCAGGCCTCGGTGACCTGCGGATTCTCTGTGCGCATTTCGCGCCAGTCGGTGCGCTCGGCGTCTGCGCCGATATCGAAGCCGTTGCGCGCCAGAAGCAAAAGCGCCTCGTCGTAGAGGCTGGGCCTCGACAAGACCTCCTCGAGCGCGGCGAGAATTTCTGGCCGGTGCGCGTGCGGCAGCAGCATCGCGGGGTTGCGGTTGCCCGCCAGAAACTCGATCATCCGGTATTGGTAGGACTGGAAACCTGAGGATTGGCCGAGCGAACCGCGAAACTGTGTATATTCGCTCGGCGTCATGGTGCGCAGCACGTCCCATGCATTGTTGAGCTGCTCGAAGATGCTGGCAACGCGGGCGAGCATCTTGAATGCCGGCTGCACCCGATCCTGCCGAATCTCCCCCATGGCCGAGGTGATCTCGTGGATCGCAAGCTTCATCCAGAGTTCCGACGTCTGGTGCTGGATGATGAACAGGAGTTCGTCATGCGCGGACGACAAGGGCTTCTGCGCACTCAGCACAGGCTCGAGGCACAGATAGTCTCCATAGGACATCCGCCCTTCGAACGACATCTGGGCGCCTTCCCTGGAAGGATCGTAAGGCGTTGTCATGTTACGAGGGACCTCTGCTTGAATTCGGGAGCGTCCCAGAGGCGGTTGGCGAGCACATCCTTCAGGATGGCGACTGCCTTGAGCACGTCTTCCTCATCGATATAAAGCGGGGTGAAACCGAAGCGCAGCACGTCCGGCGCTCGGAAATCGCCGATCACGCCGCGTGCGATCAGTGCCTGCATGATCGCATAGCCGTCGGGGTGACAGAACGACACCTGACTGCCGCGCCGGTCATCCTCGCGCGGCGAGGCAAGCGTGAGCTCTGCGCCGAGCGCCTCGACCTCGCGGATGAACAGGTTGGAAAGCGCGAGCGATTTCTCACGCACGTCCTGCAGCGACACCCCGTCCCAGACGTCGAGCGCCGCGTCCAGCACCGCCAGCGCGACGATCGGCGGCGTGCCGACCCGCATCCGTTCAATGCCCGGGGCTGGACGGTAATCGAGATCAAAGGCGAAGGGCGCCTCGTGTCCCATCCAGCCCGAGAGAGCCGGGCGAGCGCTCTCGGCATGTTCCGGCGCAATATAGATGAAGGCCGGTGCGCCCGGTCCACCATTCAGATATTTATAAGTACAACCCACCGCGAAATCGGCCTTTGCTGCGGTAAGATCGACGGCGAGCGCACCAGCCGAATGGGCGAGGTCCCAGATTGTGAGGGCTCCTGCCGCATGCGCCTTTTCCGTCAACCTGCGCATATCGTGCAGGCGTCCCGTCCGGTAATCGACCTCCGTGATCAGCGTCACCGCGACGCTCTCGTCGATCGTGTCTTCCACCGCTTCCGGGTCCACGACACGCAGCTCGTAATCGGGCCCCAGCGATCTGAGAAGCCCCTGCGCGATATAGAGATCGGACGGGAAGTTGCCGTTGTCGGAAAGCACAACCCGCCGGCCGGGCCGCATTTCAAGTGCGGAGGCAAGCGCCTGGTAGACCTTGATGGAGAGGGTATCGCCCATTACGACCGTGCCTTCTGCAGCGCCGATCAAGCGCGCGATGCGATCGCCCACTTTGCGGGGTTGCAGCATCCAGCCGGCGGTGTTCCAGGCGCGGATGAGCTGACTGCCCCACTCCTCGGAAAGCAGCTTCGCCACCCGCTCGCGCGCGGCGAGCGGCAGGGGCCCGAGCGAATTGCCGTCGAGATAGATGACGCCGGGCGGCATGTGGAAAAGGCCGCGGGTCTTTGAAAAATCACTCATGCCTGTCCTCTTTGGTGCTCATGCCCAGTCACGCGCGATTGCCTGCGCGACCGCCATGCCGCTCGACACCGCGCCGGTTACCAACGCCTGCGCGAGATAATCGCCGCAATAATAGACCCGCCGTGGCTGGGAAGCCTGCCGGTCCAGAAAGGCGCGCAGCTTGCGCGCATAACCGGGATAGAAGATCGGCAGCTTGCGGGCGATACGCTGGTTATAGCTGTCGGCGCGATTGGTTTCGAAAGCCGGCAAGAGATCCTTGACCTGCTCGGCGACCGGGCCGTCAAACCCGAGCGGATTGGCCGAAGCCAAGGCTTCGCGTTCTGCCTCGGGCGTCAATTGCGCATAGATCTGCGCGGGGCGGCCGGGCCGCGCAGGCACCTGCTGATAAGTGGAGAGCGGCCCCTTTGTGTCGCGCGTGAAGAACCGCATCGCCGGCGCGATATCCGAGCCGAGCGCGTAATGCACGATGCCCAGCGAATTGTAACGCACGCCCTCGAAAAACGCCCTGTCTTCCGCCTCAAGTCCGTGCACCAGGCCGCGGACGAGGCTGCCTTCCACCGCGGCGACGACGAGATCCGGCTCCTCCGTCACCTGCCGGCCTTGCGCGAGATAGGTGACGCGCGGCTTGCCTTCGCCCGTTTCGATCGCCGTCACCGGGCAATTCAGGCGCACGTCGAGCAAGGCTGCAAGCGCCTGCGGCATCTCGCCCATGCCCTTCCTAAAACCATAGACCGTATCCTGGCCGATGAGATGGGGCGTGGTCGACATGAAGAAGGCGGCCGAGATTTCCTCCGGATTCCAGCTTCTGGTTCCCCGGAAGGTGGGCTCTACCATCCGCTCGAGCACGCGCGGTCCCAGCACGCGGGCAATGAAGCTGGCAAGCGTCTCGTCATCGTACTCGACCGCTGAAGTCAGGTCATCGGGGTTGGTACGCGTGCGCAGCGCAAGAAGCCGCGCGCCAAAAGCAATGAACCGCGCCCGTTCCGCAAGGGACAGGCCCGGTGTGAGAAGGCTTTGCACGCCCGGCATCAGTTCGATGCGCCAGTTCTCGCCGCCCTGCCCGCAATCGGCTCCGAGCTTACGGATCGGGACCAGCGAAGGTTGAAGTCCGAGCTCGCGCACCAGCCCTATAGTCGGCTTGCTGAACGGATAGAGCAGCCGAGCGCCGTAAGCGAACTGGATATCGCGAATCCTCCCCTCGCCCATGCGCCCGCCGAACCGGCCCTGCTCCTCCAGAACAGTGACGCGATGTCCCTGCTGCTGCAGGCGATAGGCGGCGGTGAGCCCGGAAATGCCTGAACCGACGACGATGATGGCCTTGGATTGCATTCTCGGACTTCTCGTCATGCCGGGCGAAGCGCTTCTGGCGGTACGCGCAGATCGATTACGGCGGGCCGTCCCGCGTCAAGGCTTGCGCGGAGCGCCGGCAGAAACGCTCCCGTTTCCTCCACCACATGCCCATCCGCGCCGAGCGCACGCGCGTAATCGGCAAAATTCACCGGCGAAAGCTCCGTACCCACCGCACGGCCGAACATACGCTTCTGACTGGCATTGATCGCCCCGAACATCGCATTGTTCACCACGATGGTGACGATCGGCAGATTATGGAGCACCGCAGTAGCGAGTTCCTCGCCATGCATCATGAAACAGCCATCGCCGGCAAGAGCCACCACGACACGTTCCGGCTGGGTCACCTTCACGCCTATGGCTGCAGGAAGGCCGTAGCCCATCGCTCCGCTTTTCGGTCCCATCTGCGTGCCGAACCGACGATGCCCGAAATAACGCTGCGGCCAGAGCGCATAGGAGCCCGCTCCAACTGTCACGATTGCATCATCGGGCAATTCCGCGCGCAGAATGGCACAGATCTCCTTGAGATCCACCGGCCCCGGACAGGTACCGCTTTTCGCGAAAGCTTCGCGGATCGCGCGCAATTCGGCACGGAATACCTCCCATTCCGCCCGCGGTCGGAGCCCGCTCGAAGCCAGCGCCCGCACCACCGCCGAAGGCGTGGCACAGACCGAAAGACTCGCCTGATAGGCGCGGTTCAACTCTTCCGCCGCAGGATGCACATGAATGAGCACCTGTTTCGGCACCGGCACGTCGAGCAGCGAAAATCCTTCGAAGGCAGAGCCACCGAATGTGTTGATCTCGCCGAGCTTCATACCCAACACGAACACAAGATCCGCCCGGCGAACGGCCTCCTGCAAGCCACGGTCGGCCGCAATGCCCAGTTCGCCGACATAAGAAGGATGGTCGTTGTCCATCATGTCACGGCGGCGATAGGCGGTCGCGACGGGAAGATGCAAGCTTGCTGCAAGAGCCGCGAGATCGGCGGCGGCCTTTTCGTCCCAGTCACTGCCACCGACGATTGTCAGGGGTCGTTCCGCCTTCGAAAGCAAGTGGGTGATGCGCTTCAGATCGGCCCGGCCGATCTCCTGCATAGGCTTTTCCGGACACGGCAGAACAGCGATATCGCCCACCTCCTGCGCCCAGACATTCTCGCGCACGACGAGCACGACCGGTCCCGGCCGGCCCGAGATCGCCATATGCCATGCACGCGCGAAATATTCCGGTAGCCGCCGCGCTTCCGTTACCTCTGCCACCCATTTGGAGACTGGCGCAAAGAGCGCGGGAAGGTCACTGCCAAGAAGAGGGTCGCGGTCCGAGATTCCGCCGCCCGCCTGCCCGATGATCATGATCATCGGGGCTGCATCCGTCTGCGCGGTGTGTAGCGCAAGCGTGGCGTTGAGCGCTCCGGGTGCCCGCGCGGCGAGGCAGATACCTGGCGTACCCTTCAGCCGCCCCGAGGCCTGCGCCATATAAGCCATGCCGCCTTCATGCCGGCAGGTAACGAGATCGATGCCCGGGGCCGCCTGACCGTCGAGCGCATCAAGAAGCTCCAGAATTCCTTCACCCGGTACATGAAAGACCGGCCCGGCATTCCAGGCCGAGATCAGGCCCGCAAGAACCTCCGCCCCCGATTGACCGGCGTTCGCCTCCGACGCCTGGATGCCACTGCTCAACGCTCGCCTCCCGAGCCTGACGCTCTCTACCAGCGTGGTCTTTAAAAGCCTGCGCGGCCGTTCTCAACCGGCTCCTCCCGTGCTGCCCGGACTTTCGGCTGAAATAGAAAAAACGATGTCGACGTCAGACAATGCACCCATGGTGCTCTTTTCCCGGTCTGAGCACATTGCCGATACGGCTTGCCGCAAGGGAGTTTCACGAGGATGGCCATAGCCAGTGCCAGCTTGCCCAAGATGGGCGTGATCATGCTCAACACTGCCTTTCCCCGGCCGGTGGGCGATATCGGCAATGCGGCAACGTTCCGTGGCAACGTCGTCTACGAGGTGGTGGAGGCCGCAACAGTTTCCCGCGTGATGGGCGGCAGGGGCCAGGACGAGACGCTCGCCGGCGGCTTCCTCGCCGCGCGCGACAGGCTTATCGAACAGGGGGCGCAGATCGTCACCACGTCATGTGGCGTCCTGGTCTTCTATCAGGACGATCTGGCGAAAGGCTGCGGGACGCCGATCGTCGCTTCCAGCCTGTTTCAGGTGGCCGCCGCCTGAAGGAATTCGCGGGTCCTGTCGGCATCCTGGCTATGGATTCGCGCAGCCTCACGCCGGCCCATCTTGAGGCCGCCGGCTGCCCGCCGGATTCGCCTGTTGCAGGCATGGAGAACGGCACGGAACTCCATCGCGTGCTGAAGCGAACAGCCCGGCAGTCCCACTCGATCCCGAACACGCCAAGCAAGACGTGATCGCCGCCGCGCGGCATATCCTTGAGGAAGCTCCGCAGACTGCTGCCTTCGTGATGGAATGCACCAATCTGCCGCCCTATCGCGCGGCGCTTGAACAGGCGCTCGGCTTTCCGGTCTTCGACATCCTCACCTGGCTCGAGGAAATCTGGCGCGACGAACAGGTTCGCCGCACTTAACGCTCCTATCCCTGCGCGACATAATCGGCGAGCCGGATATCCTTCTCGCCCGGAACCGTCTTGCGCGCGAATTCAGCCTCGCGGCCCCAGGGCATCGTGGCGTCGATGGCGAGCCTTCCCCAATGGTCCTTGTGCGCGTCACGATAGAAGCCGGGAATGTCGTTGAGGATCATCGCGCGCGTGTCAGCCCTCCCGCGCGTCAGATACGCCCACATCACGTCGTCGAGATTGTAGATGTCGACATCTTCGTCCACCGCAATGACAACCTTGTTGTAATCGAGATAGGAGCCCATTGCCGCGAGCAGCGCATGCTTGCCCTGCCCCTCATAATGACGCCGGAGCTTGATGATCGTGATCATCACATTGGGCTTGCAGCTGACATCGATGACGCCCGGCACCTGCGCCGACACATGGCGGAAGATGCGCGCCGCAGTCACGGCCTCCAGCGGACGCAGATCCTCCGGCGAGCCGCACAGCAGACCGTGCAGCACCGCTCCCGGGCGCCAGCTTACATGCGTCACCTCGAAGACATGATTGTCGCCCACCTCGACGTAATTGCCCATGAATTCGCCGAAAGGTCCTTCCGGCCGCTTCACATTGGGCAGGAATCGGCCTTCAACCACGATATCGGCGGAGGCGGGTACGTCGAGGTCGATGGTCTTGCACGGCCGCATCTTCATGGGCGCGCCGTCGATCAACGCCGCCATAGCAAGCTCGTTGGCGTTATAAGGCAGCGACGCGCAGGCCGCCATGAAGATCGAGGGCGGCGCGCTAAGGATGAGAGCTGCCTCTAGCGCCTCGCCGCGTTCCTCTGCCTTCTTTTGGTATTTTGCCAGATCGTGCGAGGAGCCCAGCCGCACGCGCAATTCATTGTCGCTCACATACATCGAGCGATGGAAGGAGAGATTGGGCACGCCGGTATCCGGCTCCTTGGCGAGGAAGATCGCGGAGGTAAAATAAGGGCCGGCATCGCGCTCGTGATAGGTGATGCCAGGGAGGCCGCTCAGCCTGCCGCTGACGAATTCGCCCGTTTCGGGCGCTGCGGCGGGCGACATGATCTCGCGCTCATTGGCCACCAGGCAAGCATCGGTGAGTTCTATCCAGCGCTCGCAAAAAGTCTTGTCGCCGGCATTGATGATGCGCTCCAGCCGCTGGTGGCTCCCGAACAGGTTCGACACCACGGGCATATCGCTGCCTTTCACCTTCTTGAACAGAACCGCCTGGTCGCCCGCCGCCTGCACGGCCTTCACCACGGCCGCAAGCTCATGGCGCGGATCGACCTCGCGCTCCACCACCAGCAATTCGCCGCGCGCTTTCAGCGATTCTATGAAGTTCTGCATGATCTCGGCCCCTTTCCTTTACCCTCGATCTTATCCTCCCATGGTCCCCCACAAACCATGGGGATTTTCGGCGATGGAGAAATGTTTTTCGATTTCCGCAGATTTGCCGCGCTCCACCCTCCCCCGTGCTTGGATTTGCGGGAAATCCGTATGATCAGTCTCGGCATATTCACGAGGCAGACGAGGCGCACAAGATGACATGCACGATCCAGGTCCGAAATCCCCGCAACGGCAAGCTGGACTATGAAATCGTCACGCCCAGCCGTGAAGAGATGGAGGAGCGCTGTACGGCGCTGCGCGCGGGCCAGGAAAAGTGGCTGGAGATCGGCCTTCAGGGCCGCATCAAGGCAATGCTGGAATTCTGCGATGCCGTCGATCGCCACCGCGAGGCGATCATCGCCGCGCTCACCGAGGACACCGGCCGCTACGGCATGTCTGTCGCCGAACTCGAAGGTGTCATCGGCATCACCAAGATGCGCTGCGCCACCGCCGAAGCCGCCCTTGCGCCGGCCGCTGGAAACTCGTCCGATCCGAGCCTGCGCTTCCAGCAGCAATATGTGCCCCATCAGCTCGTCGGCATCATCTCGCCGTGGAACTATCCGCTGATCCTGTCGATGATCGATGCCATCACCGCCCTGCTCGCCGGCTGCGCCGTGGCGGTCAAGCCCAGCGAAGTGACGCCCCGCTTCATCGTGCCCTTTGAAAAGGCGATCAGGGAGGTGGAATATCTGCGCGACGTGCTCGCCTATTTCGCAGGCGACGGCGAGACGGGCGGCAACATTGTCGACCTCACCGATACGCTGGTCTTCACAGGAAGCGTGCCCACCGGCAAGCTGGTGCAGCAGCGCGCGGCTGCCCAGTTCAAGACCGCCTTTCTCGAACTCGGCGGCAACGACCCGGCTGTGGTGCTGAAGAGCGCGGATGCCGACACGGCGGCCGAGATCATCGTGCGCGGTTCGGTGGAAAATTCCGGCCAGCTCTGCTGCGCCATCGAGCGCGTCTATGTCGACCGCTCGAAATTCGAGGAGTTGCGAGACCGCATCGCCGAGCGCACCCGCGCTTTGACGCTGAACGATGGCGACATCAATGGCGATATCGGCCCCGTCATCTTCGAAAAGCAGGTGCGCATCCTGCGCGAACATCTCGAAGATGCCGTGACGAAGGGCGCCAAGATTGTGGTCGGCGGTGAGGTTGTCGAGCGCAATGGCGGGTACTGGTGCGAGCCGACCGTGCTGGTCGATGTCACCCATGATATGCGCATCATGAAGGAAGAAACCTTCGGCCCGATCATCCCGATCATGGCCTTCGACACCGAGGAAGAGGCGGTTAAGCTCGCCAATGATACCGAATTTGGCCTGAGCGCCGCAGTGATCGGCGACGAAGCCCGCGCCATCGAGATCGGCAGCCGGATCAATGCCGGCGGCCTCTGGATCAACGATTTCGACACGATGGGCGGCGTCGGCGACCGCGCGGAAAAGACCGCTTTCGGTGTGTCCGGCCTTGGCGGAACGCGCTATGGACCGGGAGGTTTCATGCGCTTCATGCGCAAGAAGGCGATCGTCGTCCGCAAGCTTCCGGCTTGAGTGCAACGATCCGGAGAGCTGCTGAAGCGGAGACTTCCCATTCGGACGAAAAAGGCCGGCGAATTCGCCGGCCTTTCTTCTGCAGGTGATGAAGCAGCTCAGGCCCTCGAGGCCGTGAGCTCGATTTCGACTTTCGCGCCCGGCGTCGGGATCTGACAGATCAGTAGCGTGTTTGTGGGGCGGATATCGCGGAATGTCTCGCCCAGCACCACCGCCACATCGCGCAGATAAGCGCCGTCGGTGATGAACACGCGCACCTGCACGGCATTGGCAAGCGTCATATCGGCCTTGGCCAGGGCTGAGGCGATGCTCGCCAGCGCATTGCGCGTCTGCGCGCCCACATCCTCCGGGATCGCGCCATCTTCATCCTGACCGAGCGTGCCTGAGACATAGACCCGGTCCCCATCGATCACCGCCTTCGCGTAACCGGCAAAGTCTTCGGATGGCGCGCCCGAGAAAATCCTGTTCTTCATCATATCCTTCCAGTTTTGGAACACGCGCCAACTATAGGTCGAAGCCGGAACCCGGCGTTTCGGATTTTTTTGCGCTTTGCGGCGGATAATTCCGGCAATCAGCCCGGGAAGCTGCGAACGCTCTGCAGGCCCCTCAAACCGGAGCTATTTTGCACTCCGCTTGCCGGTCACCTGAAGCCTGCGCACCGATTTCGGTAGGAAGCCGAAATGCCCCTTGAAGGCGGAGGTGAAGCTTGCCTGCCGCTCGTAGCCCACCGCGCGCGCCACATGGGAGATGGGCATCGACTCTTCCGCCAGCAGCTTCATTGCATGGTCCATGCGGAAGCGCAGCCGATAGCTGAAGATCGTGGTGCCGTAGAGCAGCTTGAAACCACTCTTGAGCTTGGTGGCGTTGGTTCCGAGCTCCTTTGCCAACTCCGGCAGGGTGAGCGCCCTATCCAGCTGCGTGGAGAGGAGCTCTCGCGCACGTTCGAACATCAGCAGGTCGCGCTGAGTGAACACCACCGACGGGTCGTCGACATTCTCACGGCTGCGCAACGCCGACACGATGAAATAAAGAAGCTCATGCAGCTTGGCCGCGGCGAGCACCAGATCGCGCTGTTCGGTGAAAGCGATTGCCCGGATCTCCCGCAGGCACCCGATGATCTCCGTCGTCAGCCTCTGCTCCAGAACCGTAATCGTTCCTGGCTGCGGATTGAGAAGCTTCTGGATATCGGCGATCTCGCCGCCATCGAGGCCAAAACTTTCCCGCAGCAGGTCGGGATCCACATAAATCCCGATCATGCTGGTCTGGCCGGGCGACAAATGAACGCTGTAACCCACGTCGACTGCGTTGCGGCAGGCGATCAGCGTTGCTTCGTCGAATTTCCGCTCGTCCCTGTCGGGCTTGGACAGGCTGAGCTCCACCGGACTGCTCATGACGATGTGGAACTCGACAAAGCCTTCGTCCACCACCCGCTCCACGCGGGCTTCGGCAAACTCGCATTCAGTGATGATGGCGAAGATTTCGTCGCGCACCGTGATGAAGCGCCAATACCCCTTGTCGTCGGGGCCCTGCAGGTCGACGCACGCATGAAAGATCTTCTGGCGTGCATCGGTCAACCGATCGCGGCCGGTGAGCCCCTCGGTCACCCGCCGGAACACGGAAGCGAGCGTTCTGCTCTCGTCTCCAAGTTCCTGCCTGAAGAGTCCTCTCTGTGCCTCGCCAGTCAACTGTATTTCCTTTCGCCGCACGAACCGGCACCCACTGAATTTCCCACGTTTGGCCCCAGACGCTTTCGGGGTCAACCACGCGGTACGAAGGTTTCCTATCCCTGCGAAAGGCAAGAAAAAGGCGGAAATCCAAAAAATAAAACCATCAGGGAAAATTGTGGGCGCTATGCAGCCTTGTTGCCCACCATCAATATCGGTTTCAAAGGAACCGGTTGTTCGGCATCCATAAAGAACCAGGGGAAGAATCGAATGCGTGAACCGTCCATTGCCGCCACGACCATCACCCGTCGCAACCTCCTGATACTGGGATCATCGACTGTTCTGGCGGGCATGTTTGCCCCTGGAGCCTCCTTCGCGCAGGATGCCAAGACGGTCGTCATGACCATCAATCCCGAACCCAATGCCATGTTGAGCGCCTTCAACACGGCCTCCCCCGTGACGGTGATCTCGAGCAAGATGACCGAGGGTCTTCTGGATTATGATTTCGAATTGAAGCCCCAGCCGGCGCTGGCGACCTCATGGGAAGTGGCACCCGATGGGCACACGATCACCTTCAAACTGCGCGACGGTGTGAAGTGGCACGACGGACAGCCCTTCTCTTCCGCCGATGTCGCCTATTCCATCATGGAGATCCTGAAGCAGCATCACCCGCGCGGCCGTGGCGTCTTCGCCAATGTAACCGCCGTGGAAACACCGGATGCGCTCACTGCCGTCTTGAAGCTGAGCGAGCCCTCTCCCGCCCTCATGTTTGCGCTTTCCGGCTGGGAATCGCCGATCCTGCCCAAGCATGTCTATGAAGGCACGGACGTGCTCAAGAATCCCGCCAACAACGCGCCCATCGGCACCGGCCCCTACAAGTTCGTGCAGTGGGAGCGCGGCAGCCACATCATCCTGGAAAGGAACCCCGATTATTGGGAAGCGGGCAAACCGGTGATCGACCGCCTGATCGTCCGCATCTATGCCGATTCGAGTGCCCGCGTCGCGGCTTTCGAGGCCGGTGAACTGCATCTGGGCGGCGACGGCCCGATCCCTCTCAACGAGGTGAAGCGCTTCCAGGAAGACCCCAATTTCAAGGTCGAAACGCGTGGCATCGAGATGAACAACAGCCTCGATGTGTTGGAACTGAACCTGCGCAACGAGCATCTGGCGAAGATCGAGGTGCGCAAGGCGCTGATGCACGCCATCGACCGCGAGGCGATGAAGAAAACGGTCTGGTACGATCTAGCGGAAGTCCTCACGGGGCCGCTTCCGCAGACGCTGCCGCATTTTTACAGCGCCGACGTGCCGGCCTATCCCTACGACCCCGCGAAGGCGGAAGCCCTGCTGGACGAAGCGGGTTTCGCCAAGGGCGGGGACGGAATGCGCTTCAAGCTCCGCTTGATCTGGCCTGCCATGGGCGACACCTATGACCGCGCCGGTCAGTTCCTGCGCCAGCAATTGCGCAAGGTCGGCGTCGATCTCGAATTGCAGGCAGCCGACGTGCCGACCTTCATCCGGCAGGTTTATGGCGAGTACAATTTCGATATCTCGATGTTCCCGGCCTCGGTGACGGCCGATCCCTCGATCGGATCGCAGCGCTTCTACCACTCGGCCGCGATCGCGCAAGGAACGCCCTTCGTCAACGCTTCCAACTACCAGAACCCGGAAATGGACGAGGTCTTGGACAAGGCTGCCAGCGAGCCTGCCGAGGATAAACGCGCCGAGTTGTTCAAGCGCTTTCAGCAGATCGCCATGGAGGATCTGCCGATCCTGCCGCTCGCCCGGCCGATCTATGTCACAGTCGCGAGCGCCAAGCTCGACAACTTCGTGACCGGCCCTGAAGGTGTGCGAGGCCGCTACGCCTCGCTGACACTGGCCGATTGACAGAGATTTGCCTCGATGCAGCCCGCCCTGTGGGCTGCATCGAGCCTGCTCGGCCCGCGCGCCTTCAGAATGGGCGCCGGCGTGGCTCCTGGAGATCGCGAAGGCAATCCCCCTGTTTTCGTCATGACTGGACAGGGCGTTGGGCCATCACTCGGACAATGAAGCAGCCGCTGCACGGACGATGATGCGACTGCCTCACTAATGCGCCTGCCTGCGCCAAGTCGCCGGCGGAACGCCAAATTCCCGCTTGAAGGCGCGGATAAAAGCTGCCTCGGCTTGATATCCCACCTCATAGGCGATCTGCGCAACTGGCTGGCGGCCATCGCGGAGCTTCTCTTTCGCCACCTGCAACCGCCAGAACGTGACGTAACGCATGGGCGGCATCCCGACGAGTGCCGCAAAGCGCTCGGCAAAGGCCGAGCGGGACATCGCGACCTCCTTTGCCAGGGCTTCGGCAGTCCAAGGATGGTCGAACTTCCCATGTAGGAGGCTCAGCGCGCGTCCGACGCAGGGGTCACGGACGCCGGCAAGCCACCCTCTTCGTTCGTCCGGGAGCGATTCGGCGTAACGGCGGACAGCCTCTACGAACATCAATTCGGAAAGCTTGCGCATCACGGTTGCAGTCGCGATCTTTCCGTCCCGCAGGCCGCCAATGGCGAAACGGAGCGAGGATTCGATCCAGTCGGCCGAGCCTGCCTGGGTCATGTCCACCTTCAGGATGGGCGGCAAGGTGGCGAGAAGCGGGTTTCCTTGCTGATCGCTGCCGAGAAAGCCGCAGACGATATGCGTATGTTCCCCGCCGCCGCCATGGACGATCCGTGCGAGCCCACCCGGGCCCGAAGCTTGAATGAGATCGTGGGCATAGATCGGCTTGCGGCTGATGGAGCTGCCCAAAAAATGGAGATCGTTGCGCGGCAGAAGCACGATCTCTCCCGCGCGCACCTCGACCGCACGCTTCTCATCGGTCGAGACCAGCATCCGGCCTTCCACCACATAGTGGTAGCCGATGACCTGGAGCGGGGTGGCCAGGTATGGCCGGCAGTCTTCGGGATCGATCCTCGACGCGATGCACCAGGGCGCGGTGAAGTGGGCGTCGAGAAACACGCCGCCAGTCAGTCTCACGGCCTGTAGCAGGTCTGAAAGTGCGTCCATTTCTGTCTCAGGCTCCGGTCACTCGGTCAATCGATCCGGCGGTCCGGTCATTCACGCCCTTCGGTCGGCGCTTTACCTTAGCGCCCTGGCAGAGGTGAGCGGGACGCTCCCAACCTCTGCCGGATCGACCGCCCGGCGGCCATCCCAGAACCCATTCTATCACTGGAGGAGATCGTGAGCACCATGATGATGTGCGGTCACGCTGCTGCGCGTGCCGCCAGAGGATCAAATGTCTTCCGCCCCGCCTCAGCGATGCTGCGGCGTTTGACGGCTCCACTCGCGCAGCTGCTGTCGGTCCGACGGTCGGAGCGTGCCCTCGCCCTTCTGGACGAGCGCATGTTGCGCGATATCGGGCTGCGGTGCGTAGGGCCTCGCTATCTCACATGCCCCGAGCGCGATGGAGGCCACTGACATGGCGTTTCGTTCCAAGACTGTCACGCTGGCTTCGGGTATCGATCTTCACTACGTCGAATCCGGTGATCGATCTGGTGTGCCGCTGTTGTTGCTACACGGCTACACCGACTCCTGGCGCTCCTTCCAGCTGCTGCTGGAGGCACTGCCTGCAGGTCTGCGGGTGCTCGCCGTCTCGCAGCGCGGCCATGGCGATTCCGACAAGCCTCGCTCAGGCTACGACACGGGCGTGCTCGCTGCGGATATCGCCGCCTTCATGGACGCGATCGGCATAGGTTCCGCAGTGATCGCCGGGCACTCCATGGGAAGCCAGGTTGCACTGCGCTTTGCCATCGACCATCCGCAGCGCACGCGCGGCCTCGTCCTGCTCGGTGCTTTCACGACGCTGAAGGGCAATCCCGAAGTCGAGGCGCTCTGGTACCAGGGCGTCGCTACACTCAATGATCCGGTGGATCCCGCATTCGTGCGGGAGTTTCAACAAAGCACGCTCGCAAGGCCCGTGCCGCCGGAGTTCTTTGCGTCGGTCCTGGCGGAAAGCCTGAAAGTCCCAGCCTATGTGTGGCGATCGGCGTTGCGGGGCCAAATGGAGGGCGATGTCAGCCCGGTAGTCGCGGCGATTTCTGCACCCACGCTGGTTCTGTGGGGGGACAGGGACGGCATCGCCGCACGCAGCCAGCAGGAGGCGATCGCATCCGCGATCCCCGGAGCCCGGATGATTACCTATGCGGGATCGCCGCACCGGGCAGCCGCCTGGTCGCCTAGAGATCAATAGAACGAACCGGAGATACAACAATGACGAAGTATCGCAGCCGACTGCCACAGCTCGATGGCGGGTTGTTCCTCACCGATGGCGGCATCGAGACGACGCTGATCTTTCACGACGGATTTAATCTGCCCTATTTCGCTGCCTTCGACCTGCTGCGTGAACCGCACGGCCGAGCGGCACTCCGCAACTACTATGTGCGCTATGTGCAGATCGCGAAGCGCGAGGGCGTCGGCTTCATCCTGGAGAGCCCGACCTGGCGGGCGAGCGCCGATTGGGGACAGAAGCTCGGTTATTCAGCCGAGACGCTCGCCGAGGCAAATCGCGACGCGATCGCCTTGATGCGAGAACTTCACCAGGAGTTCGCAACGCCGCAGGTGCCCATGGTCGTCAGCGGTTGCGTCGGCCCACGCGGCGACGGCTACGATCCCGGCCAAGTGATGAATCCAGCCGAAGCCGAGGACTACCACGCTGCACAGATCCGAAGCTTCGATGAAGCCGGCGCGGATATGGTGACGGCGATCACCATGACCAACGCGCATGAGGCGGTCGGCATCGCGCGCGCAGCGCAGAAATGCGGCCTGCCCGTAGCGATTTCCTTCACGCTCGAAACAGACGGCCGCTTGCCGACCGGTCAAACCCTGAAGGACGCGATCGTGGAGGTCGACGGCCGAACAGGCGACACGCCCGCATATTACATGATCAATTGCGCCCATCCGACCCATTTCGGCGGCGTGCTCACGGGCTCCTGGGCGGCGCGCGTGCGCGGCCTGCGTGCCAATGCATCGAAGCGCAGCCATCAGGAACTCAACGAGGCGCCCGATCTCGACGACGGCAATCCGGTAGAGCTCGGCGCCCAATACCGCGACCTGCTGCAGCGCCAACCCCAGATCAATGTGCTCGGCGGCTGCTGCGGTACCGACCATCGTCACGTCGAGCAGATCGGATATGCATGCAAGATGGTGGCTTAGATCGCGCTCTACAGCATCGGCCCGAAAACCGGAATCGGTTTTCGGACATGCGGCTGCCCGCTTCATTGGCGCGCGCGCGATGGGCGGGGCCGGACCGCAGCCAAACTCTGCCCCGCCGCGTGTTGTTGGGCGGCGGGGAGAGAGGCGGTCAGAATTTCCCGACGATGTTCAGGAAGACGCCTTCGTCGTCGAGGGTTAGGTCGCGCAAGTCGTCGGAGAAGCGGCCGAAATTGTAGCCGACGCCGACCTTGAAATTGTTGCCGACATGGCGGTAGAGCGCGGCGA
>Ga0180220_1000298_pt1 | contig 63802 bp, 71 predicted proteins | sample eDN5th37CBELigBY_FD_151335 | JGI IMG/M metagenome (GOLD analysis project Ga0180220, IMG submission 151335) | Enriched backyard soil microbial communities from Emeryville, California, USA - eDNA 5th pass 37_C BE-Lig BY (version 2) (version 2) | ecosystem: Environmental > Terrestrial > Soil >...
GTCCGGTCGGGGGCTTGGCTCAGTGCCAGTGGGGATGTCGCGTGTCGCATTTCTAAATGGTTGGTGAGGCACCCAAAGTGACATTTCAACTTTGCCCAACGGCGGACAGTTCAACCTTGCCGCCACAGATATGACGACTGTCGCGCTCTACCCCCGACGTAGTCTGCCCTAGAAAAATGGGTCTGGTTCCTATCGAAGAAGCGCGGCTGGCTTCGAAACAGCCGCACACCGAAGCGTATGAATTCGAGCGCTGCAATGTGTTGGTGCGTGCTATGCCGATCGGGCTGATACTCACCCCGGGAGTTGGTGAGAGCGCGCTTCTAGTTCTCCTGGCTTTGACAAAGCATTCCCTTTTCGGTGCTGAGCGCTTGAGCGAGGAAGTGATGCGCGATACCGCTCTCGGGCAAGCCACTTACCCGGAGTCTCCCAATGAAGCCCTCCAAAGACATCTCAACGCTGATCGAAATCATGGCTGCGCTTCGCGATCCCGAGACCGGTTGTCCGTGGGACGTGAAGCAGGATTTTTCCAGCATTGCGCCTTACACCATCGAAGAAGCCTATGAAGTGCTCGATGCCATCCAGCGCAACGACCTGCATGATCTGCGTGAAGAATTGGGCGACCTGCTGCTCCAGGTGGTCTTTCACGCGCGAATGGCCGAGGAAGCCGGTCATTTCGATTTCGGCGATGTGGTCGAGGCAATCACGACGAAGATGATCCGCCGCCACCCGCACGTGTTCGGAGATGAAGACGCGCGCAGCGCAGGAATGGCGAAGGGTATGTGGGATCGCATCAAGGCTGAGGAGAAAGCGGAACGCCTGGCGCGCCGCAGCGAAACTGAAGCGCAGATGCCAGAACGGGGCTATCTGGACGATGTGACACTCGCCCTGCCCGCCTTAACCCGAGCCTTGAAACTTCAGGAGAAAGCGGCCCGCATCGGTTTCGATTGGGGCGCCGCACGACCGATCCTCGATAAGATCGAGGAAGAGATCGGCGAGCTGCGCCATGAGATGGACGAAGGCAGGCAGGATGCGATCAAGGAAGAATTCGGTGATCTTCTCTTCGCAATGGTCAATCTGGGGCGGCATCTCGGCGTCGATCCCGAAAGCGCGTTGCGGGCCACCAACGAGAAGTTCCGCACCCGCTTCCATATCGTGGAGCGTCGTGTGAAGGAGGCCGGGTCTACGCTCGGCGCTGCCTCGCTCGCCCAGATGGAGGAGCACTGGCAGGACGCAAAGAAGATTAAATAGCCCGCCCTACCCTTTGTTATTGTTGTATAATCTCTTTTTAATCTCTTCACGCGCCACGTGAGTTGCGCGGATTTTGAGCGTGACGCTGCCATCCTTGTGATCTTTTCGCCCGGTAACCTCACCGTGGCGATAGATCCAGTCCATATCCCCCAGCTGACCCGGCGAAAGCTTAATCGAGATCTCCTTGACTTGACCTGAAAGGCGCTGTTCGATCAGAGCCATGAGCTCATCAAGCCCCTCGCCCGTGATCGCGGAAATCGCAACGGGTGCCGTCGTCTTCTTGCCGTCGTCCCGCGACAGCCGCTTCCGATCATCCTCGCTCAACCTGTCGATCTTGTTCCACACTTCCACAACGCGGCTCGCATCTGAGGCGTTGATGCCAAGGCTCGCGAGCACCTGCTCCACATCAGTCGCATGTGCTGTGGTGTCGGGGTCGGAAATATCTCGCAGGTGGATGACGAGGTTGGCCTCGACCACTTCTTCCAGCGTGGCGCGGAAAGCGGCTACCAGGTGCGGCGGGAGGTCAGAGATGAAGCCGACCGTATCGGAAAGGATCACGATCGTTCCATGCGGAAAACGGACGCGACGAAGGGTCGGATCCAAAGTAGCGAACAGCATATCCTCGGCCAGCACCGAGGCGCCTGTAAGGCGGTTGAAGAGCGTCGACTTGCCCGCATTCGTGTAGCCGACGATGGCTACCACGGGGAACGGCACCTTGCGTCGTTTGCTGCGGTGGAGATCGCGCGTGCGCCGCACAACCTCAAGCTCCCGCTTGATTCGGGTGATACGATCCTGCAACAGACGGCGATCCGCCTCGATCTGCGTCTCGCCGGGACCTCCCATGAAGCCGCCGCCGCCGCGCTGGCGTTCGAGGTGGGTCCAGCTTCGAACGAGCCGGCCGCGCTGATATTCGAGATGGGCTAGGTCGACCTGCAGGCGCCCCTCTTTTGTACGCGCCCGCCGGCCAAAGATCTCCAGGATAAGGCCGGTGCGATCCAGGACCTTGGCCTTGAGCTCGCGTTCCAGGTTGCGCTGCTGAACCGGTGTGAGCTGATGATCGACGATAACGAGCTCGGCCCCCTCCTCAGCGACGATGCCGGCAAGCTGCTCCACCTTCCCAGCGCCAAGCAATGTCGCCGGGCGAGGCTGAGCTACAGTAAAGAACTCGCTGTGTATGATGTCGAGGTCGATGGCCTCCGCCAGACCAACCGCCTCCTCCAGTTTCGCCTGCGGCGAAAGCGGCACATGCGGCCGCTGCGCACGGTCTTCGCTGGAAGTTCCACCGCGCGCCGAAACGATCGGCGCGACGACAACAGCCTTGGTGCGAGCTGGAGTGCCCGTTGATCCCTGAGGGGGTGTTCCGCGGTTCGCTTTTTCAGCCAATCAGCCTTCCCGACTGCCTTCCTCCGCCTCGAACAGCTGCACCGGCTGGCTCGGCATGATCGTTGAGATCGCGTGCTTGTAGACGAGCTGCGAATGCCCGTCCCGGCGCAGAAGAACACAGAAATTGTCGAACGATGTCACCACACCCGTCAATTTCACGCCGTTGATCAGGAATATCGTCAGCGGGTTCTTGCTCTTGCGAACGGTGTTAAGGAACAAGTCTTGCAGATTTTGGGAACGTTCCGCCATTGTTTTTCTTCATCCCCTGCGCTTCATCGGCAGTAGCGCAAAATTGATCCCGCTCTGTCAAGCGCGGCGACTGCCCTTCCAGCCGCGCCTGCCGAACCGCCTCTCACGCTCGGTTCGTTGATTGGGTTAACAGGCAGGAGTCTTTTCCGCAATGTCAAAAAAAGATTGGCGGAGGGAGAGAGCAAGACACCCCGGATGTCCATTGGCGACAGGTCGGCCGTCTATTTCAACCACCGGCATGACGACGGTAGATGCTGCGGTGACGAATGCCTCCCGTGCAGACTGTGCCTCTTCCACCGAAAACGGCCGCTCTTCCACCACAAGTCCCATGCTGGCCGCAAGATCCAACACGCCGGCGCGGGTCACGCCGCGCAAAATCCCGTATTCGGCCGGGCGTGTCACCAATTTGCCATCGGCGGTGACGATCCAGGCATTGGTGGAAGCGCCCTCCTTCACCATTCCGTCGGCATCAACAAACCAGGCTTCCCCCGCGCCGGCCTTTCGGGCCTTCTGTTTCGCGAGCACATTGGGAAGGAGACCCACAGTCTTGATGTCCACTCTGTCCCACCGGTTTTCCGGAACGGTGACCACCTTCAAACCCACCTCGGCCCGCTTGGCGGAAATGGTAGGATCGAGCCGCTTGGCGGTCACGACAATAGCCGGCTTTGTTTCCGGCGCGGGAAAAAAGTGATCGCGTGGCGCCACGCCTCGAGTGACCTGCAAATAGACCAGTCCGTTGGTCACCTTGTTGCGACGCACCACCTCTCGAACGACGGATTCCAACGCGGCGCGGTGCAGTGGCCATTGAATTTCGAGTTCCCGAAGCGATCGATCGAGCCGATCGAGATGGCGGGTCATATCGATGATGTAGCCTCGCGCGATCTCGCAGACCTCATAGACGCCGTCGGCAAACTGATATCCCCGGTCTTCGATGTGCACGGCGGCCTCGGCATGACGAACATAGCGGCCATTCACATAGGCGATGCGCGGCATTCTAATCTCCCCGAGAGAAAGCCCAAGGTGGGCTACGTCAAAAGAATTCCAAACTCACCCGGAACAGCTGTTCCACCTGTCTCACCGCGTCGGCAAGGGCAAAGATCACCACGCGATCCTTGGGCTTTATCCGCAGGGACCCGCTGGGTCGGATGAATTGGCCGTCACGATAAACACCGCCTACGCGCATCCCATCCGGCAACTCTTGCTCGTTGAGCGGCGGACCGACCAGCGGGGAAGTCTCCAATGCTTCCGCTTCCAGGACCTCGGCCGCCCCGCGATCAATGTTGTGAACTGCCCGGATGCGTCCTCGCCTGACATGCTGCAGCACGCGCGAAATCGTCACCGCACGGGGATTTACATGGGCATCGATACCGAGCGTCTTGGCAAAGTCGTGATAGGTCGGACTGTTGATCAGAACGAGGTTCGACTTGCAGCCGAGCCGCTTGGCGATCACGCTTGAAAGGATGTTGACCTGATCGTCGTTTGTCAGAGCCACCATCAGGTCCGCATGATCGATGTCCGCCTCGATCAGCAGTTTTTGTTCCAAGGCACTGCCGTTGAGGACCACCGTTCGGCGCAGCTGATCGGCTACGGCAACTGCACGGGCACGATTTTGCTCGATCAGCTTCACCTTTGTACGGCTCTGCTTTTTCTCGAGAGCCCGGGCAACATAGAGCCCGATATTGCCGCCACCGGCAATCACGATGCGATTCGCTTCCTTTTCGTCATGACCGAACAGGCCCAGGGTGCGCCGCACCTGGTCCTTGGTGGTGACCACATAAGCCAGGTCGCCGGCGACGAGCTGGTCGCTGGAACGCGGCACGAAAAGATGTCCACCGCGCGAAACGCCCACGACCGTAGAGGGCAGGTCGGGGAAGAGTTCGGTGAGCTGCGACAATGGGGTGTTGATGACCGGGCATTCCTCCAGGCATTCGATGGCAACCATCGAGACATGCCCGTCTGCGAACGCAACCACATCCGTAGCGCCCGGGAGCGCGATACGCCTCAACACCATCTCACCCACTTCGAGTTCCGGCGAGATGATGACATCGATCGGAAGATTATCCCTCGAGAAGAGGTCCATATAGTGTGATTGAAGATATGCCTGCGACCGCACGCGAGCGATCTTGGTCGGCACGTTGAAAAGCGCGTGCGCAACCTCGCAGGCCACCATGTTCACCTCGTCATAGAGGGTGACCGCAATGATCATGTCAGCCTGCTTTGCCCCAGCGGACGCAAGGACCTCCGGATGTGCCCCGTGGCCAACGAAGCCGCGCACATCAAGGGAATCGCGCACGCTACGAATCAGGTCAGGCGAGGTATCTATGATGGAGACATCGTTCTGCTCCGCCGCAAGCCGCTCGGCGATGCCGTAGCCCACCTGCCCGGCGCCACAAATAATGACCTTCATACCATCACACGCCCAGCGATTTCAGCTTCCTGTGCAGCGCGGAACGCTCCATGCCGATAAATTCGGCGGTACGGGAGATATTGCCGCCGAATCGATTGATCTGCGCAAGAAGGTACTCCTTCTCGAACAGCTCTCGTGCTTCGCGCAAGGGCAATGCCATGATGTGCTGGTCCGACTGCGTGGGCACGCGGGGCATCACGTCTCCGATTTCCGAGGGCAGAAGGTCGGCGGTGATAGGCGCGTCCCCGTCGTCGCTGCGCGTGAGGATCATCAGGCGTTCGATATTGTTGCGCAGCTGGCGGATATTTCCCGGCCAGTCATGGGCCTGCAGAACCGCCATCGCATCCTCTCCCAATCGACGTGGCTTGATTCCCACTTGATTGGTGATCTGGTGCATGAAGTGATCGACAAGGAGGGGGATGTCTTCGCGCCGTTCCGAGAGGGGCGGTACGAGTATCGGCACGACGGCGAGCCGATGATAGAGATCCTCCCTGAAACGGCCCTCTGCAATCATCCGCTCCAGATCGCGCGCCGTCGAGGAAATAATCCTGACATCGACCTTGACACGCTTGGTGCCCCCTACCCGCTCGAACTGCTGGTCGACCAAAACGCGCAGTATCTTGCCCTGCGTCTCACGGGGCATATCGGCCACTTCGTCGAGATAAAGCGTGCCGCGATGAGCCTCTTCCAGGGCGCCCACCTTGCGCTCGCCACCGTTGGATTCGGTGCCGAAGAGTTCGATCTCCATGCGTTCCGGCGTGATCGACGCGGCATTCAAGGTTACGAAAGGCGCTCCTGAGCGGCTCGAAAGCTCGTGAATGGCGCGCGCCACCAGCTCCTTGCCGGAGCCGGATGGCCCGATCAGCATGATGCGGCTATTGCTGGGCGCGACGCGCTCGATGGTCTGCCGCAGGTGATTGATCGCCGGCGAATTGCCGACGAGATCGAAGCTTTCTCCACTGCGCTTTTTGAGGTCCATCACCTCGCGCCGCAGCTTCACGGTTTCCAGCGCGCGCTCGCAGATCAGGATAAGCCGGTCGGCCTTGAACGGCTTTTCGATGAAGTCATAGGCGCCGCGCTTGATTGCCGAAACCGCAGTCTCGATCGTGCCGTGCCCGGAAATCATCACCACCGGCAGATCGGGGTGCATTTCCTTGATTTTATCGAGGAGCGCCAGCCCGTCCAAAGTCGAGCCCTGCAGCCAAATATCAAGCAGCACCAGACGCGGCACGCGTTCGGCGATCGCCGCAAGCGCAGCATCGCTGTTCCCCGCGGTGCGCGCCTCATGCCCTTCGTCGCTCAGAATCCCCGCGACGAGCTCGCGGATATCTTCCTCGTCGTCGACGACCAGAATATCAGACGCCATTATCGACCTTTTCCGTCCTTTCTACCGAATTGTCCGCCCCTGCCCCATTTTCCTCGTCCGCCGGCGCCACCGGCAGAACCATGCGAATCATGGCTCCGACGCCGCCATGGAAGCTTTGCGGTGCATCGAGCAGTTCCAGCCTGCCGCCGTGGTCCTCGATGATCTTCTTGACGATGGCCAGGCCCAGGCCCGTGCCTTTCTCGCGGGTGGTCATGTAGGGTTCCAGCAGTCTTTGCCGGTTCTCTCGCGGCAGGCCCTTTCCATTGTCCAGCACTATCACCTCGATCGCTTTGCCCAGATCGCGCGCCGAGATCCGAATGGTACCTTGACGACCTTCCTCGTGCGGCACGGCGTCGATCGCCTCCGCCGCATTCTTGATGATGTTGCCGAAAGCTTGGCTCATCAGCCGGGTATCGAACCGCCCGATCAACGGCTTGTCACCAAGATCATTCTCGATCTTGATGTTGGGCCGACTCACCTCGATAAGGAACGAGGCTTCACGGAGGGGCTCGCGAAGATCCAGCCGCCGCATCTCCGGCTTCGGCATGCGGGCGAAGGAGGAAAATTCGTCCACCATGCGGCCGATATCGCCCACCTGCCGAATGATCGTGTCGGTGCACTGATCGAAGATCGCCCGATCCTCCGTGATTACCTTGCCAAAGCGACGCCGGATACGTTCGGCGGAAAGCTGGATCGGCGTGAGTGGATTCTTGATCTCATGGGCGATGCGTCGCGCCACGTCCGCCCATGCGGTGGATCGCTGTGCCTGGACCAGATCGGTGATGTCATCGACGGTAACCACGTACGAACGCTGCTCGGTCTCGCCCACGGCTTCTTCCGTGGTGATCTGGATATTGAAGGTGCGCTCGGCTCCAGCCCGATAAAAGGTCACCTGATCGCGATAGACCTTCCTCCCGGAAGCACGCCCGGTCTCGAAAACAGCGCCGAGTTGCGGCAGCACGGCCGAGAGATTCTGCCCTATCGTTTCCTCTCCCGCGATTGCGAGCATCGTTTCCGCCGATCGATTGACGATCGAGACGGTCCCGTTGGCATTCACTCCAATGACGCCTGCAGTGACACCCGAAAGTACCGCCTCGGTGAAGCGCCGGCGCTCGTCGATCATGTCGCGGGCCGAGATGAGCTGATCACGCTGCGTCTTGAGCTGGAAAGTCATCTTGTTAAAGGTGTCTCCAAGGGAGGCCACGTCACCATCTGACCCCCTTACTGGGACAGCCACATCCAAATTTCCCGTCGAAACGGCGTCTGCTGCGCCGATCAGTTGCCGAATGGGCCGCACCAGCCGGTCAGCTACGGCGATACCGGTCCAGATTGCAGCGAGCACGATTGCCAGCGTAACCACCAAATAAAGCAGAGCGAAGGCGACCTGCGTGCTGAAGCGGTTCTGCTCGAGTGAACGGTATTCATCTGTATTGGCGGCGACCAGGCGCTGCGCCTTGATCACCTGCGGGTCGAGTTCGCGCGACGTGTAGAGAAAAGCATCCGGGATCTCTTGGAGCTTGACGATGGCGCCTATGAGATTGCCCGGTGGAAGCGTAAAGAGTGCCGGGCGCCCCTGGGCCGCCGCATCCATATCGGTTCGGCGCGGAGCCGGGATCGGCATCGCTTCGGGAAGATCCGCGCCCATGATCACGGATTCGTCCCTGCGGATGAGAACTGCGTAGGCAAGTCCTCGCGCCAGCGCCTGCTGTGTCATGCGTTGGCGGAACCCGAGACGATCCAGATTATACAACGCACGGAAACGGTCGAGATCGATCGCCATTGAAAGCGTCGTCCCCTGCAGGTTCCGAGCATTTTCGTTCACATAAGCTTCCGCGATGGAAAGCGAGGATTGCACGATGACCCTGGTCCTCAGTTCGAACCAGCGATCGAGCCCCAGATCCAACGTGATCGATGCAATGACCGCGACCAGTATCGCGGGGATCGCAGCGACCAGCGAAAACATCGCCACAATCCGCACATGAAGGCGTGAGGCGGCCTTCCCTGCCCGGCGTGCGGCATAAATCCGATGCGCTTCGCGGCCGATCAAGCCGAGAAGCACAAGAACAAAGGCCGCATTGATGCTGATGAGGATTAAGGTCGTACGAGCATCTGGCGTGATGTAGGGCTGGAGCAGGCCAAGCAGAACCGCAAAAGAGACAGCCGCAGTCAACAAGGCTCCCGCCGTGGCGATTATGCCAGGCAAGGCCATCAAGCGGCGTCCGTCATTGGACGCAGGCGCCCGATAGGACGCTTGGTCTGCCTTCAAGGGCGCCCCAGTGCTCATCCCTCTCCCACTCGCAGAGTCGTTGCGTTGCAGATATGCAACGCAATGTGGCGATTTTGCAACGAGCTTTGTTGGCCTGCGGCTACGAGCCTGATGGTCCTCAGATTTTAGGGGTGCTTGCCGTCCGGTATATATCGACGCCGAGGTCGCGGATTTTCTTGCGGAGGGTATTCCGGTTGACACCGAGCAGCTCGGCTGCCCGAATCTGATTGCCCTGTGTGGCGGCGAGGGCAGCAAGCACGAGCGGATACTCGACCTCGGCCAAGACGCGCTGGTAGAGCCCCGGCGGCGGAAGTGCCGAGCCGAACCCACGAAAATAACGTTGAAGATATTGCTCGACGGATTGGCCGAGAGGCACCTCCTGCCCGTCGCCATCGCTCTGGCGCAAACTGGCGGCGGGCATGCCGCCACGAAGCTCGCCGAGAATAATCTCCTCAGAGATCTCATCCTGCGGATAAAGGGCGGCCAGGCGGCGAACAAGATTCTCAAGCTCGCGCACATTGCCTGGCCAGGGATATTGCATCATCGCGTCGAGCCCGCCTCTCGCGATGCGTTTAGGCTGGAGCCCTTCCTGCTCGGCCTGGTTGAAAAAGTGACGCACCAGATCTGGAATATCCTCCGCCCGCTCGCGCAAAGGCGGCAGCCGCAATGGCACGACGTTCAGCCGATAGAACAAATCCTCCCGGAACAGCCCTTGATTGATAAGCATCCGCAGGTCTTTGTTGGTCGCTGCTACGATCCGGACGTCGGTCTTGATCGGGGTACGACCGCCGACTGTCGTGTACTCTCCCTGCTGGAGCACGCGCAGAAGCCGCGTCTGGGCTTCCATCGGCATGTCGCCGATCTCATCAAGAAAGAGCGTTCCCCCTTCCGCCTGCTCGAACCTGCCGGAAGAGCGGTGCTGAGCGCCGGTGAAAGCACCCTTTTCATGCCCAAACAGTTCCGATTCGATGAGGTCTCGCGGTATTGCAGCCATATTGATGGCCACGAATGGTCCGTGCCGACGACGGCCAAACTCATGCAGCGCTCGCGCCACCAATTCCTTACCTGTCCCGGATTCGCCGGTGATCATGACGGTGAGATCCGTCTGCATCATCCGTGCGAGCATTCGATAGATGTCCTGCATCGCCGGTGAGCGGCCGATAAGCGGCATCGTCTCCGGCGTTTCATTCGTGCGTGCCTCGGTCGGCTTGCTGCGTGGCTCGGCCAAGGCCCTGCCGACAATGGCCAGCAGTTCGCTCAAATCGAACGGCTTTGGGAGATACTCGTAAGCGCCGGCTTCAGAGGCGCGTATCGCCGTCATGAACGTGTTCTGTGCACTCATGACCACGACCGGCAAGTCCGGTCTTGTCCGGCGAATCCGCGGCAACATGTCGAACGCATTCTCGTCGGGCATGACCACGTCGGTGATGACGAGATCTCCCTCACCGGCCGAGATCCACCGCCAAAGCGTGGCTGCATTGGAGGTCACGCGAACCTGATGCCCCACGCGAGAGAGCGCCTGGTTCAGCACCGTGCGAATAGCGGCATCGTCGTCCGCGATCAGAATATTGCCCTGAGCGCTCATGATCTCACACCCTCAATTTCCCTCTCCATGTGCCGCGATAGCGCCTCACCGCGCCAGGCGGGCATGAGCACGCGGAAAGTCGTCCCACGCGAGGAGGAATCGCATTCGATCACACCGCCATGGGCGCCGACGATTTTGGCCACAAGCGCCAGCCCCAACCCTGAGCCGTTCTGCTTGGTGGTGATGAACGGGTCGAAGATGATCGACTGGATATCTTCCGGAACGCCCGGTCCGTTGTCGTGAACGCAGAATTCCATCGGCAGGGACACCCGCTCCCGCGTTCCGGGCACGGAAAAACGTATCCCTGGCCGGAAAGCTGTGGAAAGCTTGATTTCGCCACCCGAAGCACTTCCAATAGCTTCGGCTGCATTCTTCACGAGGTTGATGAAGACTTGGACGAGTTGGCCGCGGTTTGCCAGGATTGGGGGAAGCGAGGGGTCGTACTCTTCTATGATATTGATGTGCCTGGCAAAGCCGTTCTTAGCGACTGCCTTCACATGATCCAGCACGACATGGATGTTCACCGGCTCCCGATCCACCGGTCGCTCGTCGGAGAACTCCTCCATGCGATCGACAAGAGCGACTATGCGGTCCGTCTCCTCGGTGATCAGCCGCGCAAGCGCGCGATCGTCATCCGAGACCACCTGCTCGAGCAGTTGCGCGGCTCCGCGTATGCCAGAAAGCGGGTTCTTGATCTCGTGCGCCAGCATCGCCGCCAACCCGGTCACCGAACGAGCGGCGCCACGATGGGTCATCTGCCGATCGATCTTTTCAGCCATGGACCGTTCCTGAAACATGATCACGGCAGAGCCCGGGATCTCCGACACCGGAGCCACGTAGATGTCGACGATCTTGTCCGGGCCGAGCCGCGGCGACGAAATATCAACGCGATATTCGTTGAACGGGGAACGACGCTCACGCACCTGCTCTACCAGCGTCAGCAGGGGACTGCCAAAGGGTACGAAATCGGCAAGCCTGTTGCGCGCGAGCATGGCAGCACTCGACCTGAAGAAATTCTCCGCCTCCGCATTGGCGAATGTGAAGAAACCTCCTTCGTCTACCATGACCACGGGATGCCCGATGGAATCGAGTGCCAGCTGCGCCACCTCAGAAGTTTTCACCGTCATGCCGCCAACCCTTGCGCGATGTTGCGTTGCGTAAAGACCTCCCTGATGAGTCGGAACACATTTGAAGGCTCCGTTTCCGTCATGATGGATTGCCGCAAGTCTGGAGCGGGGCTGGCATGTCGATCCAGATACCATCCCAGATGCTTCCGCGCGTGCCGAACGCCCTGCCCGATGCTGTAATGGGAAAGCATGTCCTCGTAATGCGCCGTCACGTAATCGGCCATCTCCGCTCGATCCACGGGGGGCTCAGGAGTACTTTCTTCCCCTGCGGCCGCCCGCGCGAGCGCGCCCGCCTTCCAGGGCGCTCCATAATGCGCGCGCCCGATCATCACCGCATCAGCACCGGATTGGGCAAGCATGGCTATGGCTTGCAACGGCCCGTCTCCATCGCCATTGGCGACAACCGGAATCGAGACCGCCTGCTTCACCGCCGCAATCGCCCTCCAATCTGCTTGGCCCGTATAGAATTGGCACCGCGTGCGCCCGTGTATCGTTACCATTGCGACGCCGGCAATCTCGGCGCGCCGCGCAAGCTCAGGCGCATTGAGGCAGCCCTCATCCCAGCCGAGCCGCATCTTGACCGTTACCGGCACGTCAACGGCCTTGACGACAGCCTCGATCAGCGTCAGCGCATGCTCCGGCTCGCGCATCAGCGCCGAACCGGAATATCCGCCGGTCACCTTCTTTGCGGGACAACCCATATTGATATCGACGATATCCGCGCCCTCACCGACGGCGATACGCGCAGCCTCTGCCATCCAGTGCGCCTCACGCCCGGCGATCTGCACCATATGCACATCGATGTCCGGGCGGCGGATACGCCTTGCGCTCTCCGCCCTGCCCTTTGCCAGCTCACCGCTAGCCACCATCTCGGAAACGACCAATCCGGCACCATGCGCGTAAGCGCGCATACGAAAAGGCAGATCCGTCACACCGGACATGGGCGCAAGAAAAACGCGGTTGCGCAGACGAACCGAGCCGACCTGGAGGGGTTGGGAGAGAATTTGCAGGTGATTGCTGCTCAAATATAAGGCATCCTTCTTTGATGCCCAATTTATAGCCACTTCACACAATCAGCGCAATGGTCCTTCGTATGCCAGAGAATCCGTTGGCTTTTCAATCTCGCCGCGATTATGCCTCTGCGGCATGAACGCGCCTCTTGAACAGCAAAGTCGCTCGCGCCGCGTCGCCGTCGTGGTTGTTGCCGCGGGTCGGGGCGAGCGGGCAGGCCAAGCCGAAGATGGACCAAAGCAATACCGATCCATCGGTGGTAAACCTGTCATCCGCCACACGCTTGAAGCGCTGGCGAGAAATGAACGGGTCGGAACGATCGTCGTCGCGATTCATCCCGACGATGAAGCCCTGTTTGCGCGATCCTGCACAGATTTCGATGGCAACGTCATTACGGTGCATGGCGGTGCTTCGCGCCAGGATTCCACCCGACTTGCTCTTGCGGCCCTCGAAGACATCGAACCCGCAATCGTACTCATCCATGATGGCGTTCGGCCCTTTATCGATACGGTATTGATCGACCGCGTCATCGATGCGGTGGGCGAGAAGATGGGTGCGCTCCCCGCTGTCGCGATCTCCGACACCCTGAAGAAGTGCGGGGAAAACGGCATCGTGGCGAGGACTGTCTCTCGGGACGGACTGTTCGCTGCCCAAACCCCGCAAGGCTTTCCCTTCCGCCCAATTTATGAGGCGCATCAACAAGCCTGGAGAGCAGGCCGCTCGGATTTCACCGATGATGCAGCGATCGCCGAATGGGCAGGCATACCCGTGCGCTTGGTCAACGGCTCACCTGATAATGTGAAGCTGACCTGGGCGCGCGATATCGCACTGGCCGACCAACGCTTGGGAGCAATTGCAATGACTGGCTTGCCTGATGTCCGCACAGGCAATGGATATGACGTGCACGCCTTTGGCGACGGCAACCACGTCACGCTTTGCGGCGTCGAAATTCCCCACGAGAAAACTCTGACCGGGCATTCGGATGCCGATGTCGGTCTGCATGCCCTCACCGACGCGCTACTCGCCACATGCGGTGCAGGCGATATCGGTACGCATTTCCCACCTTCGGACCCCCAATGGAAGGGCGCGCGCTCCCGAATCTTCGTCGAGCTTGCGGTGGATACCGTACGCAAGCGCGGCGGCCGCATCGCCAATGCGGATATCACCCTTATCTGTGAAGCACCGCGAATCGGTCCACATCGCGAGGCGATGGTGGCGGAACTATCCGGCATGCTGGGGATTGCTCGGGAGCGAATCTCCGTAAAGGCAACGACCAATGAAAAACTCGGCTTCATAGGCAGGTCGGAGGGAATCGCTGCGATCGCCACAGCCACCGTCGTCTACCCTGGTTCATTAGAGGGCTGATCCGCGGAGTGCCCCATGAGCGATACCGAAGAGTTCCTGGCAAGAGAAGTCATCGAGGCCTTTGAGCAGCGCAGCTTGAAAATTGCCACCGCCGAATCCTGCACCGGCGGAATGGTGGGCGCTGCCCTGACCGACATTGCGGGCTCATCCACCGTCTTCGAGCGCGGCTTCATCACCTATTCGAACGAAGCAAAGATGGAGTTGCTGGGTGTGTCGGAGCAGACCCTTGCCGCTCACGGTGCCGTTTCCGCTGAAACCGCCCAAGAAATGGCAGCCGGCGCGCTGGACCATTCACTCGCGGACGTAGCCGTTTCGATCACGGGGATCGCCGGCCCCGCGGGAGGAACGGCGGAAAAGCCGGTGGGACTGGTCTGGTTCGGTCTGGCGGTAAAAGGGACCCCGCCAATGGCCGAAAAGAGACAATTCCCGGATCTGGGCCGCGCTTCGATCCGTCAGGAGAGCGCTACGACAGCGCTACAGCTTCTTCTCGGCGCAGCTCAGCTTGTGCGTCCGTAAACTTCATCGGCCCGTCGTTCGAACGCCTCGGAGAACATGCGGAACGCGCGATCGAACATCGCGCCCATCAGCATTCCGAGCATCCGGCTCTTGAATTCGTATTCGATGAAGAAATGCACATCCGACTGGCTCTCGCCCACCGGGTCGAACCGCCAGCGGTTCTGCAAGAATCGGAAAGGCCCGTCTATATACTGGACATCGATCGTTCGCTCGGCCGGTTTCAGTACAACCTGACTTGTGAAGGTTTCACGGATCGCCTTGTAGCCCACGGTCATGTCGGCGACCAGAATGGTGATTCCGTCGCGCTCCTTGCGCGAGCGCACGGTAAGCGCCTCGCACATGGGCAGGAACTCCGGATAGGATCCCACATCCGCTACCAGGGCGAACATCTGATCGGGTGGATGGCTCACCCTCCGGACCGTTTCGTGCTTGGGCATGAAGTGTTTTAGGCCGTCTTTTTCAGTCGTGCCTCGCGAGCCGAACGCAGCCTCGCAAAATCCTCACCCGCATGGTGGGACGAGCGCGTGAGCGGGCTTGAGGAGACCATCAGGAATCCCTTTGTATAGGCGACGGTCTCGTAGGACTTGAACTCCTCGGGCGTGACGAACTTCTTCACCGGATGATGCTTTCGGGTCGGCTGCAGATACTGGCCGATGGTGATGAAGTCGACATCCGCAGAACGCAGGTCGTCCATCAGCTGGAGCACCTCGTTCCGCTCCTCGCCGAGACCGACCATGATGCCGGACTTCGTGAAGATCGAGGGATCGATCTCCTTCACCCGCTGCAAGAGCCGGATGGAGTGGAAATAACGCGCACCGGGACGAACCGTCAGGTAGTTCGAAGGAACTGTTTCCAAATTGTGGTTGAAGACGTCGGGCCTGGCAGCGACGACGATCTCCAATGCACCCTCCTTGCGCAAAAAATCGGGGGTCAGGATCTCGATCGTGGTCGCCGGCGCTGCCGCGCGGATTGCATAAATGACATCGGCGAAGTGCTGCGCACCGCCATCCTTGAGATCGTCACGGTCGACGGAGGTGATGACCACATGCGAAAGCCCCATTTCGCGTACGGCCTTTGCCACATTGGCTGGCTCTTCGGGATCGAGCGGTCCGGGTATGCCCGTAGCCACATTGCAGAACGCACATGCACGGGTGCAGATCTCACCCATGATCATGAAGGTCGCGTGCTTCTTATCCCAGCACTCGCCTATGTTCGGGCAGCCGGCCTCTTCACATACCGTGACGAGCTTGTTCGTCTTCACGATTGCGCGCGTTTCCAGATATCCGCGGGAGGTCGGCGCCTTCACCCGGATCCAGTCGGGCTTTTTCAGCACCTCCTGGTCGGGCTTATGCGCCTTTTCAGGATGGCGCGGGCGCGGCTTGGAAACAGTATCGAGGACGGTGACCATGCTATCAGCTTTCTGTTCGCCGGTTCATATAAGGTTTTCCGGCGGTAACAAAAGCCCGCCTGCCTTTGCGCAGGCGGGCTGTTCTGCGTGGCGGCCTCAGGCTCGGCCGCGAATCAGGCGATAAAGCCAGATCAGGATGCAGGCGCCGAGGATACCGACGATGAGCTGACCGATGATCCCACCGAAAGTATAACCAAGAATTGCAACAAGAATCGCGTTAAGGACAACCGCACCTAGAATACCGATAATGATATTTGCAAGAAGACCGGTATCCGTCTTCATGATCTTCTCGGCAATCCAGCCGGCGAGGCCGCCGACAATAATGGTCAAAATCCAACCAAGACCCTCCATTCGAAGTCTCCCTGCTTTGGTTGCGGATCAATCATCCAACTTGGCTGGCCCGGCACTCCGGTCCACCCTCAAGCGTTCAACGACCGATCATACGCGTCGAGCACGCTCTCCTTCATCATCTCCGAAAGTGTCGGATGAGGGAAGACGGTGTGCATAAGTTCTTCCTCGGTGGTTTCCAGATTCATAGCGACAACAAAGCCCTGGATCAGCTCTGTTACTTCGGCACCGACCATATGAGCGCCGATGAGTTCACCCGTCTTCTTGTCGAAGATGGTTTTGATAAAGCCCTGATCTTCGCCCAGCGCAATCGCCTTGCCGTTCGCCGCGAACTGGAAACGGCCGACGCGGATATCCCTTCCCGCCTGCTTTGCCTTTTCCTCCGTCAAGCCGACCGAAGCCACCTGCGGATTGCAGTAGGTGCAGCCTGGGATTTTGCTCTTGTCGAGGGGATGGACACCTGGGACACCGGCGATCTTTTCGACACAGATCACCCCCTCATGCTCTGCCTTGTGGGCGAGCATAGGTGGCCCTGCGACGTCGCCGATCGCATAGATGCCGGGAACATTTGTCCGGCCGTAGCCATCGACCAGGACGATGCCGCGCTCCACCTTGACCCCGAGGGCATCAAGGCCGAGATTCTCGACATTGCCCTGTACGCCAACGGCGGAAATAAGCCGGTCGGCCGTGATCTTCTCGACCTTGCCGTCTCTTGTTTCCACATGCGCGGTCACCTGGCCTTCGCCTTTTTCCACTTTCGTGACCTTCGCCTCGACGTGGAACCGGATTCCCTGCTTCTCCAATTGACGGCGGGCGAATTTCGACACTTCGGCGTCTTCGACCGGCAGGATCTGCGGCAGGAGTTCGACGACGGTCACCTCGGCCCCCATAGCGCGATAGAAACTCGCGAATTCTATGCCGATGGCGCCGGACCCCATGACGATGAGCGATTTCGGCATCTCCTTTGGAACCATCGCCTCGAAATAGGTCCAGATGAGCTTGCCGTCCGGCTCGATGCCCGGCAATACGCGCGGCCGCGCGCCCGTGGCGAGGATGATATGCTTGGCTTTATAGGTGCCTTCTCCCAAGGTGCCCTTAGGAACAGGGTGCTGGGGCTCCATCGGCTTCTTCGCGGTTTTGCTGACGACGACCTCGCCTGCCTCATTGCCCTTGGCTGCCTTCGTGACCTTCGCCTCGCCCCAGATCACGTCCACCTTGTTCTTCTTCATCAGGAAGCCGACGCCGCTGTTGAGGCGGCCAGAGACTTTCCTCGAGCGATCCACGACCGCAGCGGTATCGGGCGTGATCGTTCCCTCGAGCTTCAGGCCGTAATCCTTGGCGTGCTGAGCATAGTGCAGTATCTCCGCAGAACGCAGCAGCGCCTTGGTTGGAATGCAACCCCAATTGAGGCAAATGCCGCCTAGATGCTCGCGTTCAACGATCGCGGTCTTGAATCCCAGCTGCGCCGATCTCACGGCGGTCACATATCCGCCAGGCCCCGAGCCGATGATGATGACGTCATAGGTTTCAGCCACGAAAAACTCCTTCAGTCACAAACCGAGCACCTGGCGAACCGCCGGCACGAGGCCGGCGCCGATGGCGCGTGTGTTTTCTGCGTCGAGATGAACACCGTCGAGTGGGGTCGGACGCGCTACGGCGCCTGCATCGAAGAAGGCGCAGCCGGTCTGCTGCGCCAATTCAGAATATAAGGAGGCAAGTTTGCGGGATTCATCGACAGCGCCGTCGAACATGGCAGTGAAATCGCCATTGGCAGTTCCGCAGGCCGGCGGCGGTGAAACGAGAAGGACCGCGGGAACTCTTTTTTCCAGCGGATAATCGTGCCCGCGAATGATGTCGACGAGCCGCTGCATCCCCTGTCGTGCTCCGATTGCCCGGCCGCAAATGAACGGCTTCATGTCATTCGTGCCGAGCATAATGATCACCAGATCGAGCGGCGCGTGCGTCGTGAGGATGGTTGGCAGGACCCGTGCACCGTTTCGGTCGGCTCCCGCCAGCCAATCGTCATAAGCCGTTGTGCGGCCGTTGAGCCCCTCGGGGATCACGCGCGCTTGCTGACCCAGGCCTGCCTGGAGCACCGTCGGCCATCGGTCCTCATAAGCATGCCTTGAGGGCCCGACGGCATTGTAGCCCCAGGTGAGCGAGTCTCCGTAACAAAGGATGGTTTTCATGGACGCATCCTCATGAGTCCCTCCATCCATCAGGGAGGTGGAACGCTAGACGAGCATTCCGAATGGGTTTTCGATCAAGCGCTTGAATGCGGTGAGCAGCTCCGCCCCAAGGGCCCCATCCACGGCCCGGTGATCGGTCGAAAGCGTCACGGACATGATGGTGGCGACCTTGATCTCGCCCTCTTTCACCACCGCCCTCTCCTCACCAGCGCCAATCGCAAGGATCGTAGCGTGCGGCGGATTGATCACCGCCGCAAAATCCTTGATGCCGAACATGCCGAGATTTGAAACGGCGGATGTGCCGCCCTGATATTCTTCGGGCTTCAGCTTCCGGTTTCGAGCGCGCGTGGCAAGATCCCTCATTTCGTTGGAGATCACCGACAGCGTTTTCTCGTCGGCCCGGCGCACGATCGGCGTGATCAACCCTCCAGGAATGGAGACGGCCACTCCGACATCGGCATGCCTGTGCTTTATCATCGCACTCTCCGTCCAGGAGGCATTCGCCTCCGGAACGGCTTTCAGCGCCATGGCCCAAGCCTTGATGATCATGTCATTGACGGAGAGCTTATAGGCGGGCGCCTCGCCAGACTCGGTCTTCGTCATAGGCGCGGCATCGTTAAGCTGCTTGCGCAGCGCCAAAAGCGCGTCGATCTCGCAATCGAGCGTAAGGTAGAAATGCGGAATCGTGCTCTTCGCCTCGACCAGCCTGCGCGCGATGGTCTTGCGCATGGAATCGTGCGGCACCAGTTCGTAAGAACCTTCGTCGAAAAGCTTCAGCACCGCCTCGTCCGACATGGGCTTTGGCGCAGGCATGGGACCCTCGGCCTCCTTGGCCGGAGCGGTCTTGCCGGTGCCACTGGAAATCGAAGCCTCCACATCGGCCTTGACCACGCGCCCGTGCGGACCCGAACCCGCGATAGCAGAAAGCTCGATACCGGCATCCTTAGCTATGCGGCGCGCCAGCGGCGAGGCGAAAACGCGTCCTTCCTTCTGCTCGGCTGGTTGCGGAGCAGCCTGGGGTGCGGACTTTGCAACGGGCTCGTCCACGGATTTCGTATCGGGCTGTTTTGCGGGTGACCCAGTCTTCGCTTCTTCAGCGTCGGCCTCGGTCTCCTGCGCCGCGCCAGCGCTGCCATTGCCGGCGGCTTTCGCCGCTTCCGAAAGATCCTCCCCTTCCGCTGCGAGCACGGCAATCAGAGAGTTCACCTTCACGCCTTGCGTCCCTTCGGGCACCACGATCTTGGCCAACCGCCCCTCGTCCACCGCTTCGACTTCCATGGTGGCCTTGTCGGTCTCGATCTCGGCGATCACATCGCCCGGAGAGATGCTATCCCCTTCCTTGACCAGCCACTTGGCGAGGTTGCCCTCTTCCATCGTGGGTGAGAGAGCAGGCATGGTGATCTGGATAGGCATCTGCTCCTCCTCAGGCCCTGTAAGTGACGGTCTTTACCGCCTCGACGACCTCGGCGACGCTCGGCAATGCAAGCTTCTCGAGATTGGCGGCATAGGGCATGGGGACATCCTTGCCCGCGACAGTGATGATCGGTGCGTCGAGATAATCAAAGGCCCGCTGCATTACCTTCGAGGCGATGTGGTCGCCCACGGAGGATTGCGGGAAGCCTTCCTCGATCGTCACGAGCCTGTTCGTCTTCTTTACGGATTCGACTACGGTATCGAGGTCCATCGGCCGGATTGTCCTGAGATCGATGATCTCCACATCGATTCCCATTCCGCGCAATTCCTCTTCCGCCTTCACGGCATAGGTCATTCCGATACCGAAGGAGACGAGGGTTACGTCCTTACCCTGCTTGTGAATTCGCGCCTTGCCGATCGGCAGCACAAAATCATCGAGCTTCGGCACCTCGAAAGACTGGCCGTAGAGTATTTCGTTCTCAAGGAAGATAACCGGGTTCGGATCGCGGATCGCGGCTTTCAGCAGCCCCTTCGCATCCGCCGCGGTGTAAGGCATGACAACCTTGAGCCCCGGAATATGGCTGTACCAGGCAGCATAGTCCTGGCTGTGCTGCGCGGCAACACGCGCAGCCGCGCCGTTGGGGCCGCGGAAGACAATCGGCGCCCCCATCTGGCCGCCGGCCATGTAAAGCGTCTTGGCGGCCGAATTGACGATCTGGTCCATGGCCTGCATGGCGAAGTTGAACGTCATGAACTCGACAATGGGCTTCAGGCCTGCGAAGGCCGCCCCGATCCCGACGCCGGCAAAACCGTGCTCGGTGATCGGCGTGTCGATCACGCGCTTGGAGCCAAACTCCTGCAGCAAGCCCTGGGTGACCTTGTAGGCGCCCTGGTATTCGGCAACCTCCTCGCCCATGATGAAGACATCCGGATCGCGCCGCATTTCCTCGGCCATCGCATCCCGAAGGGCCTCGCGAACGGTCATCTCGACCATCTCAGTGCCTTCGGGAATGTCCGGGTCGGAAGGCATGGGCTGTGTCGGCGCCTTGGGCAATGCCGCAGGCTTGGCAAAGGCTTCCGTCTGCTGATCAGCATGAACTTCAGCAGGCGCCTGGGCCCGCGCAGGCGGCGGGGTTGCAGCCTCCTTGCCTAGGTCATCGGCGCTTTCACCTTCGGCCAGGAGCACGGCGATCGGCGTGTTTACCCGCACCCCCTGTGCCCCTTCTTCGACCAGGATCTTGCCGATCGTGCCTTCATCGACGGCTTCCACTTCCATGGTGGCCTTGTCGGTCTCGATTTCGGCGATCACGTCGCCCGGCGCGACCTTGTCGCCTTCTTTCTTGATCCACTTGGCCAGATTGCCCTCTTCCATCGTGGGCGACAGCGCGGGCATGAGAATTTCGGTGGGCATTGATGCACTCCCCCCCTTACAGAAGTACGTCGGTATAGAGTTCGGACGGATCGGGCTCCGGATCGGACTGCGCGAAATCGGCTGCATCGGCGACGATGTCGCGCACCTCCTTGTCCAGCGCCTTCAAATCCTCCTCACTCGCCCATTTCTTCGAAAGGAGCCGCTGCCGCACCTGCTCGATCGGATCATGCTCGGAGCGCATCTTCTGCACTTCGTCCTTGGAGCGGTACTTCGCGGGATCCGACATCGAATGCCCGCGGTAGCGATAAGTCTGCATCTCCAGGATAATCGGCCCTTTGCCGGAACGGCACCATTCGACCGCCATGTCGCCAGCGGCTTTCACCGCGCGTACATCCATGCCGTCGACCTGGATACCCGGTATTTTGAAGGACAGACCACGATGCGCGAAATTGGTCTCCGCCGACGAGCGTGTTACGGCCGTCCCCATCGCATAGCGGTTGTTTTCGATGATATAGACGATCGGCAGCTTCCACAGCGATGCCATGTTGAAGCTTTCATAAACCTGGCCCTGGTTGGCCGCACCGTCGCCGAAATAGGTAAGTGACACGCTGTCGTTGCCACGATAGCTGTTGGCAAGCGCCAGACCCGTCCCAAGCGGCACCTGCGCGCCGACGATACCATGTCCTCCATAAAAATGCTTCTCCTTGGAGAACATGTGCATGGAGCCGCCCTTGCCCTTCGAATAGCCGCTGCGGCGCCCGGTCAACTCCGCCATCACGCCGCGCGGATCCATCCCCGTGGCAAGCATGTGGCCGTGATCGCGATAACCGGTGATCACCTGATCGCCTTCCTTCATGGCCATCTGCATGCCCACGACGACGGCTTCCTGGCCGATATAGAGGTGGCAGAAGCCGCCTATGAAGCCCATGCCGTAGAGTTGCCCGGCCTTCTCCTCGAAGCGCCGAATGAGAAGCATTTCGCGAAAAGCGGATAACTCCTGTTCCTTCGCGAAATCAGCGGGCTTCGGCGCAGTGATGGCCGGGATACCGCTCAATGTCAGGCTCGGCGCCTTGGCGGTGGTGGATTTACCTCTGGCTGGTGTCGATTTGGCAGAAGTCTTGGTGGCGGCTCTCGCCATCTGTTTTCGCTCCCTAGATCGCCTCGGCAAAGGCCGGCAGGGAGCCGGCATTGCCGTAGGACATCCATGTAGTACACGGCGGGAGGCCGTCCACTGGCCAACCCTCCCCTAGGGACAGGAAGCTATCACGTCACAATCGCACGCGCCACGCGATTTATGCATGGCTGCTATGCCAACTAAATATTTGGAAGCCTTATCGATTTTCGATTTAACCTGATTTCGGTTAATCGCCGCCAGGCTTGTAAAAGATGACAATTTCATCTTCTCTCGCCAGGTTCAAGGCTCGCCTTGCCTGTTCGTCGAGCATATCCTTTTCGATGGTCTGGCCGCTCAGCAGGCTAGCCCGCTCCTCGAGCTTGCTGCGTGCCTTTTGCAGCGTCTCGAGCTCGTTCTCCAGGACAGCAACGCGCTCCTCGAGTTGCTCCTTCGCATTCAGACCATATTCGCCCTGATAGGCGTGAAAGCCAAAATAAGAAAGAACGACCATGGTGATCGCTGGCACGATCAGCCGGCCCGTATTGCGGCGCTTGTGATGGCGAGTCCACATGTGGCGAAATTCCTTTCGCCACATGTGCACATAGTTTGCTTAATGGAGAGTTATCCCCGCATCAGGAATTCAGCTGCGAAGAATGGTGCGGCCCGCATAGCGGGCGGCGCGGCCAAGCTGTTCCTCGATACGGATGAGCTGGTTATATTTCGCCAGCCGGTCCGAGCGGGCAAGCGACCCGGTCTTGATCTGCCCGCAATTGGTTGCCACGGCGAGATCGGCAATCGTCGAATCCTCGGTCTCACCCGAACGGTGGGACATGACTGCCGTATAGGCTGCCTTGTGTGCCGTCTCGACCGCATCGAGCGTCTCTGTGAGCGTGCCGATCTGGTTGACCTTGACAAGGATCGAGTTGGCGACACCCATGCTGATGCCGTCCTTGAGACGCGCGGTGTTCGTGACGAAGAGATCGTCGCCGACCAGCTGCACTTTGTCGCCGATAAGATCGGTCAGGATCTTCCACCCTTCGAAATCATCCTCCGACATACCGTCTTCGATGGAGATGATGGGGTAGTCAGCAGCAAGCTTGGCGAGATATTCAGCCTGAGCTCTTGCATCGCGTGTCTGCCCCTCGCCTTCATAGACATATTTGCCGTCCTTGAAGAATTCGGTGGCGGCACAGTCCAGTGCGATGGCGACCTCCGCGCCCGGCTTGAAGCCGGCCTTCTCGATCGAGGCGATTATGAAATCGAGGGCTGCCTTGGCATCCTGCAGATTGGGCGCAAAGCCCCCTTCGTCGCCCACATTCGTGTTGTGGCCCGCAGACTTAAGGCCCGCCTTGAGCGTGTGGAAGATCTCAGCGCCCCAGCGCACCGCATCCTTGAGCGTCTCCGCGCCCACGGGCATGATCATGAATTCCTGGAAGTCGATGGGATTGTCCGCATGTGCGCCGCCATTGATGATATTCATCATCGGAACCGGCAGGACATGCGCCGAGGTTCCCCCAACATACCGATAAAGCGGCAGATCGGCGGAAACCGCCGCAGCCTTGGCAACGGCCAGCGAGACACCGAGGATCGCGTTGGCGCCGAGCCGGCTCTTGTTCTGCGTGCCGTCGAGCTCGATCATGGTGCGGTCGATATGGATCTGGTCCTCGGCTTCCATGCCGCCGATCGCCTCGAAGATCTCGCCATTCACCGCTTCCACTGCTTGCGCGACGCCCTTGCCGAGATAGCGTGCGCCGCCATCGCGCAGCTCCACCGCCTCATGCGCACCCGTGGAGGCGCCGGAGGGAACAGCTGCGCGGCCGAAAGCGCCGTCTTCCAGCACCACGTCGACTTCGACAGTGGGGTTGCCGCGGCTATCGAGGATTTCACGTCCGACGATGTCGACGATGGCAGTCATGGTGCTGTCCCTCTGCTTGGGTGGGTTTTGATGATCGCGCCTCTCTTACTCTAAGCGATGAAAAAGACAATGCAGCCGGGCTGAAAGGCTCAGACCGCCTTCGCAATCCTGTCGAAGGCTATTAGCCGTTCCAAAAGCGCCGGCATCTTGTCGAGAGGCACCATGTTCGGCCCATCCGAAGGCGCATTGTCGGGATCCTGATGAGTCTCGATGAACACGCCCGCCACGCCGACGGCCACCGCGGCCCGCGCCAATGTCTCCACGAAGCGCCGCTCGCCGCCCGAGGAGTTCCCCTGCCCCCCCGGCTGCTGCACCGAATGGGTGGCGTCGAAGATCACCGGCGCGCCGATCTCGGCCATGATCGGCAAGGCGCGCATGTCGGAGACGAGCGTATTATAGCCAAAGGAAGCGCCACGCTCGGTCACAAGAACGTTTGCATTGCCCGAATCGGTAACCTTGGCGACCACATTCTTCATGTCCCAGGGCGCAAGGAATTGCCCCTTCTTCACATTGACGACCTTACCGGTCCTGGCAGCAGCGATGAGCAAGTCCGTCTGCCGCGAGAGAAAGGCCGGAATCTGCAACACGTCGACGACCTCGGCCACGACGGCACATTGCTCTTCGGTATGGACATCCGTCAGCACGGAGAGCTCGAGCTCCCTGCGAAGGTCGGCAAAAATTTGCAGCGCAGCGTCGAGGCCGATCCCGCGCTTGCCGGAGAGGGACGTACGGTTCGCCTTGTCAAAGCTCGTCTTGTAGACGAAACCGATCCCCAGCTTTTCTGTCAGTTCCTTGAGCCGTCCGGCGATCTCGAAGGCATGCTCACGGCTTTCCAGCTGGCACGGGCCCGCGATCAAGGAGAGCGGCGCGTCATTAGCAAAGACGGCATTGCCGATTTCAACCCGCGGATTGGGATTCATAGCTTAGCACCTTAGAACGGCCTCCAAAATGGCCTCTGCGACGGAACTTTTGGGCGGTTCCTCAAAGAAAAAGTATGCCCCCTGTCCCGGTGCAGGAGGCACGACAAGTCTGCCTCTATGCATGGTATGGGCAATCTGCGCAACGACCAAGCGCTCAGCGAGCGCCTTGACGGAGGCCGTACGGAAACAATTCCGCGCAGCCGGAGATTCCCATCGCTATCAGGATCCATATTATAGACCTGCTTGGCATCCGTAAGTAGGGAGAGGACCACGTTGTCAAGTGGCCAGACACCCCCGCCGGATCCTGTCTGAAGGAACTGCGAGAGAAACGTTCCTGCTGCACGCGGTTCCGAAGCCGTAACCAGTATCCGCAGTATACCGCTCACATGGTTTGCATGCTGACAAAGGGTCGAGCAATCAACAGCAGGTGTTTTTACCCGCTCACAGGTGAAGAAAAAGGACGGCGCATCCTCCGGAGCAGCAAAGGCCAGCTTGAACGAGGCTTCTGTTTTATTGCCGCTGCTGTCTGGAAATGGCCTTGAGAAGGACAGCGGATCGCCCGCCGACATCTCCCCATCAACGAAGCGAATATGATCCAAGGCAGCATCGTCGGTGCCAAATGCAAGGGCCGAAAATCCCTCATCGCCACCGGCGTCCCGAAACCTCCGATCACGTTGTACAAAGACATTTCCTGCAGCCGATGCCCTGCGGGTGGCATTCTTGTCGGCCAAGACAACTGATTCCAGATAGCTGCCATCTTCAAAAAAGACGCGACAGCTCGTTATTCCAAAGGGATGCGCCGCGTCCGGCGCAACGGTAAAGCCGAGTCTGGTGAGTAGCTCCCGTGCTATCGCGAGATTTGCCGACGGAAGCACGCAATGATCAAGCTTCATGCAATCGTCCCAGTATTACCTAACAATATCAAAGAGGTAAGCACTGGGAGTTGAATTACAACCTTGCGGACGTCCAGCGGTAGCCGGCTCACACCAACCGCGACTGCTCTACAGCGGCAGCAATGAAGGAGGCAAAGAGCGGATGCGGCTCGAACGGCCGGCTCTTCAGCTCGGGATGGTACTGCACACCGATGAACCAAGGGTGATCCGGATACTCGATCGTCTCGGGCAACACGCCATCAGGTGAAAGGCCGGCGAAGACCAGCCCGCACGCTTCGAGCTTCTCGCGATAGCCGATATTGACCTCGTAGCGATGCCGGTGCCGTTCGGAGATTTCCTCCGAGCCATAGATCTCCGCAATTTTCGATCCGGGCTGCAAGCGCGCTTCGTAGGCACCGAGGCGCATCGTGCCGCCAAGGTCGCCAGCAGCGGTGCGCTTTTCAAGCATGTTCCCACGCAGCCATTCGGTCATGAGACCCACCACGGGCTCCTCGGTCGGGCCGAACTCGGTGGAGGATGCGTTTTCGATGCCGGCCAGGGAACGTGCCGCTTCGATACAGGCCATCTGCATGCCGAAGCAGATGCCGAAATAGGGCACCTTCCGCTCGCGCGCAAATTTCGCCGCCAGAATCTTGCCTTCCGAGCCGCGCTCGCCGAAGCCGCCGGGGACAAGAATTCCGTGTACCTTCTCAAGCCATGGCGCGGGATCTTCCTTCTCGAAGATCTCCGATTCGATCCATTCGAGCTTTACGCGAACGCGGTTCGCGATGCCGCCATGGGTAAGCGCCTCGTTGAGCGACTTATAGGCATCCTTAAGGCCGGTATATTTGCCGACCACTGCAATCGTCACCTCACCTTCCGGATTGTGGATTCGCTGAGAGACTTCCTCCCAGCGCTCCATCCGAGGCTTGGGGGCCGGATCGATACCGAAGGCAGCGAGCACTTCCGAATCGAGCCCCTCCTTGTGATAGGCTATCGGCACGTCGTAGATATGCGCGACGTCCAATGCCTGGATGACGGCCGATTCGCGCACATTGCAGAAGAGGGAAAGCTTTCTGCGCTCGTCCTGAGGGATGGGCCTGTCCGCGCGGACGAGGAGGATGTCCGGTGCAATGCCGATCGAGCGTAGTTCTTTGACCGAGTGCTGCGTGGGCTTGGTTTTGAGCTCGCCGGCCGCCGGAATCCAAGGCATCAGCGTCAGGTGGACGTAAACGGCATTTCCGCGCGGCAACTCGTTACCGAGCTGGCGAATTGCTTCGAGGAACGGCATTGCCTCGATGTCGCCCACCGTGCCGCCGATCTCGCAGAGCACAAAGTCAAAATCTTCATTGCCCTCGAGGATGAACTGCTTGATCTCGTCGGTCACGTGCGGGATCACCTGCACGGTCGCGCCAAGATAGTCGCCACGCCGCTCTTTCTCGATGATGTTCTGGTAGATGCGGCCTGTTGTGACGTTGTCCCGCTTATTGGCGGAGCGCCCGGTGAAACGCTCGTAATGGCCCAGATCGAGATCCGTTTCCGCCCCATCGTCGGTCACGAAGACTTCGCCGTGCTGATACGGCGACATCGTGCCAGGATCCACATTGAGGTAGGGATCGAGCTTCCTCAGACGGACCCGGTACCCACGTGCCTGCAGCAGCGCACCAAGTGCCGCTGATGCAATGCCTTTGCCAAGGGAGGAGACCACGCCGCCGGTTATGAAAACATATCGCGCCATGGGACTCACCGCTTAGCTTGACGCGGACGATTCCGCCAGACGAAAATGGCCATATCTGCTTCTTTTCTGCGTATAACCGCTCAACGAACTCAAACGGGCGGCTTGCGCCGCCCGCAAAATCTTCAAGCCAAGCCCAATTTTATTGGCCGGTGGGCACCTGCGCTTCCGGATTGGTCGACTGAGCCGGCGCGGTCTGCTGCTCCGCCGGCGCTGGCGCGGCCTGAGGCTCAGCCGGAGAAGGCGGCGTCTGTTCCTGCGCAGGAGCGTTCTGCTGCGCGGAAGGAGCGCCGCTCTCGGCTGGCGGCGTGGCACTGCCGCCGAGCTGGTCGAGGATACCGCCGCCGGAACCGCCAGAACCGCTCGGGGCCGTCTGGTCCTGCGGCAAGCGATTGAAAATGTCGGTGGGCCGCTCCTGATAACGCGCGTGGAGCGAAAGCGCCAGGGAGGTGGCAAAGAAGGCCGCCGCCAGAATCGCCGTCGTACGGGTAAGCGCGTTTGCCGCACCGCGTGCAGTCATGAAACCGGAACCCCCGCCGATTCCAAGCCCACCGCCTTCCGAGCGCTGCATCAGAACCACGCCGACAAGCGCGACGACAATGAGCAAGTGAATGACGATGATGATTGTTTGCATGATTCCTTCCGGCGCCTGACGCGGACCGCATTCCTGTCGCGGACGCGGCTCATTACACGGCTTTAGGCGCTTTTCCAAGCCCTACCGGGCACAGATAGGCGCACTATGCACCATTGCAAGCGGCAAAAGCCGCTTGCGGCTTATTTGCTCTTAACTGCCGATGCGATCGCGAGAAAATCGGCCGCCACGAGGCTGGCTCCACCGATGAGCGCGCCATCCACATTCAACAGCGAGAGCAATTCGGCAGCGTTAGACGGTTTCACCGAACCGCCGTAAAGAATTCGCATCGCATTGGCTTCGTCGCCCAGCTTCTTCTTAAGTTCGGCGCGGAGATGAGCATGCGCTTTTGCTACGTCCTCCGGCGTCGGAGTAAGGCCGGTGCCGATGGCCCATACAGGTTCATAGGCGATTACCGTATTTCCCGCCGTGGCTCCTGCAGGAACGGACCCCGCAATCTGCCCGGAAAGTACGGAAAGCGTATCCCCCGCTTCGCGCTGTGCCTTGGTCTCCCCGACACAGATTATAGCGATCAGGCCCGCCCGCCAGGCGGCCTCCGCCTTGCTTGCCACATCAGCGTCACTCTCGTGATGGTCGGTCCGCCGCTCCGAGTGCCCAACGATGACGTAACGTGCGCCGCAGTCTGCCAACATCTCGGCCGCAATGTCCCCCGTATGGGCCCCGTTCGGTGCAGGATGGCAATCCTGCCCCCCGGCTGCTACCGGGCTGGCAGCCAATATCTCACCGGCACGTCCCAACAATGTGGCAGGGACGCACACGACCCCTTCCGCACCCTCCCCTGCGGCATTGGTGAAGCCACTGGCGACAGCCTTCAACTCAGGCAGCGAGCTTGAGGTGCCATGCATCTTCCAGTTGCCGGCGATGAGAGGACGAATTGCGGGGGTCATGAAGCCTCCATGGGTTGTGCACGGAAGGGTTCAGTATCAAAAAGACGCCACAAAGCAATCGACAGCTGTGTTCCAGGGCGCTATTCCCGAAGAAGAAACAAACGCAATTCGACCTCCATCGACGGACAGTAGATTAAGACATGCTCGACAGCCTCCGAAGTGCGGCATCCACCTGGGTCGCAAAACTCTTGCTCATAGTTCTTGTCGCGAGTTTTGCCATCTGGGGCATATCTGGCTCAGTGCCGACAGGTGCGAACAGCGACGTGATAACGGCCGGGGGAACCTCCGTCTCCGCGCTCGATTACCGTTTGGCTTACGACCGGCGCATTTCCGAGCTTTCCCAGCAATTCGGAACGCGCCTTACGAGGGATCAGGCGGTGGCGTTCGGGATCGATGAGCAGGTGCTCTCTCAATTATCCGCCGGGGCGGTGCTCGACGAGACCGCTCGAGAAATCGGGCTGGGCGTGTCGAGAGACAAGCTTGCACAACTCACGGCTGCCGATCCCGCCTTCCAGGGGCTGAATGGCCGGTTCGACAGGAACCAGTTCGAGTTCGTGCTCAATCGAATCGGCATGCGGCCCGAGGACTATCTTAGAAATCGCGAGCAGGCGGCCGTGAGACAGCAGATTGTCGACGCTGTCGCCAGTGGCGTTTCTGCCCCTGACGAGCTGCTGCGCGGTATCGCGCGATACCGGGGAGAAGATCGCACGGTCGAATATGTGGCGTTGTCCCGCTCGGCGGTCGAACCGATCGAAGCACCTGGCGACGAAGAGCTCCAAGGCTGGTTCGATGAGCACAAGGCCGATTACGCCGCGCCAGAATACCGCAAGATCGAGTATGCGAAGCTTGAAGCTGAAGACATTGCTGACCCTTCGGTGATCTCCGACGAGCAGGTAAAGAGCTACTATGACGGAAATCAGGGCCAGTACACGACGCCGGAGCGGCGCACGATCGAGCAGCTGACCTTCTCCTCTCCTGAGGAAGCCACGGCTGCTCGAGAAAGCATGCGCACGGGGACCACCTTCGAGGATCTTGTCGAGCGGCAGGGAAAGAAGCTCGAAGACGTGAACCTTGGCTCGTTGACCCGCGCGGACATACCGGACCAGGCCATCGCAGACGCCGCTTTTTCGCTTACCAAGGATCAGGTGAGCGACGTGGTACAGGGCACGTTCGGACCCGTGCTTCTACGCGTTACAGAAATCTCGCCCGAGGCAGTCACACCGTTCGATCAGGTGAAAGAGGAAATTCGCCATCAGCTCGCGCTGGACGAGGCGAATCGTCTCCTGCTTGACACCCTTGACCAGTATGACGACGCCCGCGCGGCTGGTAATACGTTGCGGGAAGCGGCTGAGCATCTCAATCTCACCGTGAACAGTATTGATGCCGTGGATAGAGAGGGGAACAAGCCGGACGGAACGCGTGTCGAAGGCATTCCGAACCTGCCGGCTCTCCTCTCCGGAGCATTCGATACGGAAGTCGGTGTGGACAATGCGCCAGTCAATCTCCCTGGCAGTGGTTACCTTTTCTACGAAGTGGCCGATATCATGCCGGCGCGCGACCGGGAGTTCGCCGAGGTTCGCGATCGTGTGCTGAAAGACTGGACCGAAGCGGAGGTCGCCTCCCGGCTCGACGAACGCGCCAAGGCCCTCGAAGAAGAGGTAAAGAACGGCAAGCCCCTCGATCAGGTCGCATCCGAACTCGGCCAGGAAAAGGTCGTGAAGCGGGGCCTGAAGCGAGAGGCAAACGACGCCGATCTCGGGCAGGCCGGCGTGAGTGCCGCTTTCAGCGTGGCAAAGGGCGGCACCGGAACAGTCACCAATCCGGCGGGTGATGCGCGCTTCATTTTCCAGGTGACGGAGGTTTTCGAGCCGGCCGCGGCGACAGCCGAGTCGCTCCCCGACGACGTCAAGAACGCCATCACTCAAGGACTGGAGAACGATCTGCTGAATCAGCTCGTCAGCCGCCTCCAGACCGAGCATCAAGTCACCATAAACCGCACGGCGATACAGCAAGCGCTCGCCTTCTGACCCATGGCAGACCTTAAGGCCTACATCGCCAAAGTGGCTTCCGGCGCGGCCCTGAACTTCGCGGAAGCTCGCGATGCCTTCGAGATCATCATGTCCGGCGAGGCCACCCCTAGCCAGATCGGTGGTTTCCTTATGGCATTGCGCGTGCGCGGCGAGACCGTGGACGAGATCAGCGGCGCCGTCGACACGATGCGGTCCAAGATGCTTCCGGTTTCCGCCCCCACGGAAGCGGTCGATATCGTGGGAACGGGCGGGGATGCTTCGGGGACGTACAATGTCTCGACCTGTGCCGCGTTCATCGTGGCCGGGTGTGGGGTCCCAGTGGCGAAACATGGCAATCGTGCGCTGTCCTCTAAGTCCGGTGCCGCGGATAGTCTCACGGCTCTCGGCGTTAACATCGAACTCAGGCCGGATCAGATTGCAGATTGCATAGCCGAGGCGGGTGTCGGCTTCATGTTCGCCCCCAACCACCACGCAGCGATGCGCCATGTGGGGCCGACCAGGGTCGAGCTCGGAACGCGTACCATTTTCAACTTGCTTGGCCCGCTATCGAATCCGGCAAGGGTGAAGCGGCAGCTCGTCGGCGTTTTCTCTGCGCATTGGGTGGAGCCCATTGCGCAGGTGTTGAGGCAGCTTGGTGCAGAACGGGCCTGGGTGGTATATGGCGACGGGCTTGACGAGATCACCACCGCGGGCGTCACGCAGGTTGCAGCCGTCGAGAACGGCGAAGTGACCACCTTCGAGATCGCGCCGGAGGATGTCGGTCTGACGCGGGTGACCGTGGAGGCTCTTAAAGGTGGCGACGGCCAACACAACGGCGAAGCATTGCGCCGCGTGCTCGAAGGTGAGCGAAATGCTTACCGCGATATAGCCCTTCTGAATGCTGCCGGCGCCCTCGTCGTAGCGGGAAAAGCCGCAGCTCTCAGCGATGCCATCGAGCTTGCCTCCCGATCAATCGATGAGGGCTATGCGCTAGCCGCCCTAGAGAAGCTCATCGCGGTTTCCAATCGCGACCGCTGAGGATAAGTTGGACGTCATGGCGGATATTCTTCGCAAGATCGAAGTCTATAAGCGTGAGGAGATCGCAGCGGCGAAAGCGGCGGTCTCCCCCGGTGAACTTGCCGCCCGCGCGCGTGATGTAGGGCCCGTACGGAGCTTCGTTGCTGCGCTTCGGGCCAAGCACGCGGAAGGTCAATTGGCACTGATTGCCGAGGTGAAGAAAGCGAGCCCTTCAAAGGGGCTGATACGAGCCGATTTCGATCCTCCCGCGCTCGCGCGAGCCTATGAACGCGGCGGAGCTGCGTGCCTCTCGGTCCTCACCGATGGTCCTTCTTTCCAGGGTGCGCCCGAATTCCTGACCAATGCCCGCGCAGCGACCGTTCTGCCTGCCCTGCGCAAGGATTTCATGTTCGAGCCCTATCAGGTGCTTGAAGCGCGTGCATGGGGTGCCGACGCCATTTTGATCATCATGGCGAGCCTTTCTGACGATGAGGCGAAGATGCTTGCTGAGGCAGCGGGTGAGCTCGGTATGGAAGCCCTGATCGAGGTTCATGACGAAGCCGAGTTGGAAAGGGCTTTGAAGCTCTCGTCTCCGCTGATTGGCATAAACAATCGCAATCTCCGTACCTTTGAAACGACGCTGGAGACCACCGAACGGCTTGCCCCACTGGTGCCGGAGGATCGCATCATCGTGGGCGAAAGCGGCATCTTCAGCCACGCCGATTGTATGCGCCTGGCGAAGGTCGGCATTTCGACCTTCCTGGTGGGCGAAAGCCTGATGCGCCAGGAGAATGTCGAGGCGGCAACGCGCCAGCTGCTTGGCCTGCAGCCGGATTTCGAGCCGGCAAACTGATATGACCAAGGAACGGGAGACGAGGCTTACCCATCTGCGTGAAGATGGCCGCGCCGAAATGGTCGACGTGGGCGCCAAGGGGGAGACGGAACGCACGGCCGTCGCGGCAGGCGCGGTGATCATGTCTCCCGAGACGTTGCAGGCGATCCTGAAAGGCGATGCGAAGAAGGGCGATGTTATCGCGGTTGCACGTATTGCCGGCATCATGGCTGCCAAGAGAACGCATGAATTGATCCCATTGTGCCATCCGCTGGCGCTCACGAAGATCGCGATTGATATCATGCCGGACGAAGCGCTACCCGGCCTCAGGGTCGAAGCGTTGGCCCGGGTGACGGGCAAGACCGGCGTGGAGATGGAAGCATTGACCGCCGCTTCGGTTGCCTGTCTTACGATCTACGATATGGCGAAGGCCCTGGACAGGGCCATGGTCATTTCGGATATCCGCCTGCTCGAGAAAACGGGGGGAAAATCGGGCACCTGGCGCGCGGAGGACGCGGCTCATGGCACTGCTTCCCGTTGAAGAGGCCCTTCTGCGCACGCTGGAGGGACTGGAGCCTCTAACCAGCGAGGAAGTGGCGCTACCGGAGGCGGCGGAGCGTGTGCTCGCAGCGGATCTCAGAGCACGGCGCACGCAGCCGCCCTTCGATGCCTCTGCCATGGACGGATACGCGGTTCGCGCATCGGATATAGAGGCATCCTCTTCGACACTGTCCGTCATCGGCGAATCCGCAGCAGGCCGTCGCTTTCCGGGCCGCATAAGTCCCGGAGAAGCGGTGCGCATCTTCACCGGCGCCCCCGTTCCCGAAGGCGCCGACACGATCCTTCTTCAGGAGAACGCCTCCGTCCTCGATCCCGGACGCATCCTTGCTTTGGAGCGCCCTTCCCCCGGCCGCCACATCCGGCGCGCCGGCTTCGACTTCAAAGAAGGCGATGAAATCCTTGCCAAAGGTAGGTTTCTAGATCCTGCCGCTCTTTCGCTCGCCGCTGCCGCCGGGCACTCTCGATTGCCAGTGGTGCGTCGACCTCATGTCGCTCTCATCGCCACCGGCGACGAACTTGTACCTCCCGATGTCACGCCTGGGCCCGATCAGATCGTCGCCTCCAACAATTTTGCGATCGCAGCTCTGGCAAAACGTGAAGGGGCGGAGATATCCGATCTCGGGATCGTGCCGGATCAGGAGGATGCGATCTCGAGAGCCGTGCGGCGCGCGCTTGAACTAGGCGCCCATATCATTGTCACGCTCGGCGGCGCTTCCGTAGGCGAGCATGATCTCGTGCGCCATGTCCTTGCCGCCGAGGGAATGGAACTGGATTTCTGGAAGATCGCCATGCGTCCCGGAAAACCGTTGATGGTAGGTCGTTTCGGAGAGACCCGCGTGCTGGGGCTGCCGGGAAACCCCGTCTCCAGCTTCGTCTGCGCGCATCTTTTCCTGCGCCCCATGGTGTCGAGGCTTTCCGGGCGAAGTTTCCGCCCGGACCTGCGAACGGGCAGGCTCGGGGCACCCCTCAAGGAAAATGACGAGCGGCAGGACTATATCCGCGCCGTAATCGAGGAGGATTCCGATTGCCCGATTGCCACCCCCTTCGAGCGGCAGGACTCCTCGATGCTCACCACGCTTGCGACGGCGAATGGATTGATCATACGCCCTCCGCATGCGCCAGCGGCCCAAGCCGGTTCTCCCTGCACAATCCTCATGCTGCGCTAGCGCATGGTGGTAGTTTAATAACCATCCAATTTTAGTATTGCGGAACACAACTCGAACATATAGTGTATGTTCTGGTTTTGTTTATGACTGATTCCGGGTGGTGACGATGCTCACGCGCAAACAGCACGAGCTGCTGCTTTTCATTCATGCCCGCCTTAAAGAGACGGGCATCCCACCCTCATTCGATGAGATGAAGGAGGCTCTCGATCTGGCCTCCAAGTCCGGTATTCACCGGTTGATCACAGCTCTGGAGGAGCGAGGTTTCATCCGTCGCCTTCCCAACCGGGCGCGAGCTCTCGAAGTTTTACGGCTGCCCGATTCGATCGCCCCCGGCCTGGGCGCGCCGCGCAAATTCTCGCCAAGCGTCATCGAGGGAGGCCAAGGCCGTAGCACGCCATCCCAAAGAACGCCGGCGAACAATGATGATGAAGCTGGCATCGTTTCGATTCCCGTCATGGGCCGGATCGCAGCCGGCGTGCCGATCGATGCCATCCAGCATCGGACCCATTCGATCGGCGTGCCGCCCGATATGATCGGCGGCGGCGAGCATTATGCTCTTGAAGTGAAGGGCGATTCGATGATCGAGGCCGGTATTTTCGATGGCGATACGGTCATTATTCGCGAAACTCAGACGGCCAATCCCGGTGATATCGTCGTCGCACTGGTGGATGAAGAGGAAGCGACCTTGAAGCGCTTTCGCCGCAAGGGCGCGTCGATTGCACTTGAAGCCGCAAATCCCGCCTATGAAACGCGCATATTCGGCCCTGATCGCGTGAAGGTGCAGGGCCGGCTGGTGGGTCTCATCCGCCGATATTGAGAACGGTAGGCTGGCAAGGTCGACCCCAGAGCCGTTGGCGCAAGATGCGCGCTGTTATCGAAGCGGCAACCTATGTCAGAGAATTAGCGCTGCGGCCTGATCTTAAATCCGGCACCGCGAGCTGGTGATCGGCATCACAGGCTCAATTGATAACAGAGCGGTACTCGGATTGTGACCTTCACTCCGGCTCTGATCGTCTCGTTCCACCATTGTTCGGCGGCAGCCCGCGCGAGGCACGAGACCAGGCCCGGTGTTCATGCCAAAGCCGCCACTGCTCTCCTATTGCGAAGGTGATCTCCGGTTCCAGCCCTTCTCCTCGTCGGCGAAAATGAACCGAGGCGCTCCCCTGCCGGGCCAGATCTCGCTTGGTTATGACCTCTGCTTGCCCTGCCCTGCACGGTTTCCCGGCAGTTGCGTCATCGATCACGATCACGGCTGCGGATGAACAGGCTCCTGCAGCGGCAAGCTCCGATTCTGCATAGCCGATGACAGCACCGCTTACGTGCCGCGCCAGGCAGAGTTCGTCGGTGCAGGTGAATGCCGTTTCGGGCGCCTGCGCGGATGGCTTGCCTTGGTTCAACGGCTTCACCACCATTTCCGCGTTGAGCGCTCTGGTCCAATCCTGCATTGTAAAAGCATTGGGACGAGCCCGATTAATCGCAAGCGTCCCATCTTCCCCGCGGACCCCGACGAGCCTGCCGTCCTCGCTGATCAGCACGTCCGGCAAATCCCGGGTGGCAAGCAGTGCAAGTCCCACCAGGCAGACTGGCACGGCGAGCAGTTTCAGCCGGCTGGTTGATATCACCGCAATGATGAGCGCCACCGTAAGCACGATAAGCGCCGACAACGGGATAAGTCCCACGGCATCGATCGGCGAGCGATCGGAAAACCATTTGGCGATGAGGATAACGGCTCTCATCGCCTCCGCCATCGCCTTCAGGAAGATGCCATCCAGGCCGAACGGCATTGCGAAGATGGAAAGCACCGCGGCCGGCATGGCTATGCCGGAGACGAAGGGCATCGCCGCGAGATTTGCCGGAAGGGCCAGGGGCGTCGCGCGTTGAAAATGCCAAACGCCATAGAGTGCCGTTGCGGTGCCTGCGATGAGCGAAGTCGCCGCCATTCCCACGACAAGTCCCAGCGCCATACGCACGGTCCGGCGGACAAACGACTCATCGCGCAGCGCCCTGCCACGCGGTCGGCTCCCCCGTCGCTCACTCCAGACGGCATAGCCTGCGACAAGCGCCGCGGTAGCGGCAAAAGACATCTGGAAACTCGGCCCTACCACCTCATGCGGGGACAGAACGATAATGATCAGCGCCGCAATCGCCACGTTGCGCATGGTGAGCGCCGCTCGGTCGAGGATGAGGGCTGCCAGCATAACCGCGAGCATGATATAACTGCGTTGTGCTGCGACATCGGTCCCCGAGAGGAACAGATAGAGCGTGCAAAAGACGAGCGCGGCGCTCGCGGCATATTTCTTGACCGGTACACGTGATGAAAATCCCGGGAACAGCGCCGCTGTCGCCCGCAGCATGAACATCACGGTGGCGGCAACAAGCGCCATGTGAAGACCGGAAATGGAGAGGATATGGGCAAGCCCCGATCGCCTGAGCCATTCATTCACATCCTCCGGAATGCCGGGCCGGTACCCGGCGATCATGGCTACGACCACCTCTCCCGCCGCCCCATCGACATGTGTGCGTATGCGTTCGGCAAGAGCGAGCCTGAGCGTCTCCAGGGAGCGGGCAGCGGTGACGGCAAGGGAAGCATCCGCGTCGATTGCAGCGCGTTCGGGCCCTGTCATGAAGAAGCCGAGTGCACCGATCCCCGCAAAATAGCTGACGAAGGAGAAATCATAGCTGCCGGGGCGAACCGGACCCGATGGCGGCATCAACCGCACAAGCCCATCCAAAAGGTCCCCCGGTCGCAGGTCAGGCGGTACTTTTCGCGCCGTCAGCCGGACACGCTCCGGAGGATGGCGGAGCTGCGGCCGCTGCGTTGAGACGATGTCGACGATCAGACGAATCCGTGCATTCGCTTGGGGTTCTATGCTGACCACCCGACCCGTTATCCTGGTCGTGACGTCGGAGCCGAGAACGGCGGTTCCCGCGCGCCATGTTTCGATCTTGGCAACGCCGACACCTGCCATGAAAGCCAGCAGGGCACCCGCGCAAAGAAGCCCCGCCGGCTTTGCGCGAAGCAGAAAGCAGGCGATCATCAACGCGAGGATGGACGCGAAGATATGCGGGAATCCGGGCTCTTGCGGCAGCGCGTAGTAGGCGACGACGCCAGCGCTCATAAGAACCGGCAAACAAAGGAAGCCTGCACCCCTGCCACCGTCCCGCGCCACTTCCGATGCAAGCGTCTGGGGAATCCTTCGCAACAACGCGCGCGATATCGCAACGGCCGACGGCCGCGAATCAGCAGCTGTTTCGCGATCGGCCGCGCCATCAGCCTTGGTCGGTAAACTCCGCCCGGTGACCAGCAGATGCAGCCGCTCGCCCTCGGCCTCCGCCGTCCGTTCGCCCCCCATGCCTACTTCCCCCCGCAGGCGCCTTGCACCTCACCTCGCCTATGCTACATGACGGGCAGCCGATTTCCACCCTGCGTCAGGCTACTGCTTAGGCGCGGCTCCAAAACGAATCCGGACTCAGAAAAATGACAACACCCGTCGTCACTCGTTTCGCGCCCTCCCCGACCGGCTTTCTTCACATCGGAGGCGCACGCACCGCGCTTTTCAACTGGCTCTACGCTCGTCACGTGGGCGGCAAGATGCTGCTCAGGATCGAGGACACGGACAGGCAGCGTTCGACGCCCGAGGCAACGGCGGCAATTCTCGATGGACTTGCCTGGCTGGGGCTCACATGGGACGGGGAGCCGATCTCCCAATTCGCCAGGGCAGCCCGCCACAAGGAGGTGGCGGAGGATCTCGTGGCCCGTGGGCAGGCTTATTACTGTTACTGCACGCCTGAAGAGATCGAGGCCATGCGGGAGAAGGCCCGCGCCGAGGGCCGCCCTCCCCGTTATGATGGCACGTGGCGCGACCGGGACCCGAGCGAAGCTCCGCAAGGCGTAAAGCCCGTCATCCGCATCAAGGCACCGCTCGAGGGCGAAACGGTTATCCATGACCGCGTACAGGGGGATGTCCGCTTCCCCAACAAGGATCTAGACGACTTCATCATCTTACGATCCGATGGCACGCCGACTTATATGCACGCAGTCGTGGTGGATGATCACGATATGGGCGTCACGCATATCATTCGCGGTGATGATCATCTTACGAACGCCGCGCGCCAAGCCATCATTTACCGCGCGATGAGCTGGGACATCCCCGTGATGGCTCATATCCCGCTGATCCATGGACCTGATGGCGGCAAGCTCTCCAAGCGCCATGGGGCTCTCGGAGTGGATGCCTACCGGGCGATGGGCTACCTGCCCTCCGCCCTACGCAATTATCTGGCACGCCTCGGCTGGAGCCATGGCGATGATGAGGTCATGACCACCGAGCAAATGATCGAATGGTTCGACATCGACGACGTCAACAAGGGTGCAGCACGTTTTGACTTTCAGAAGATGGAAGCGCTTAACGGCATTCATATGCGCCAGATGGACGATGCTGCGCTGTTCGAGATATTCATGGCAACGCTTCCACATCTGGAGGGCGGACCGGCATTCCGGGACAAACTCGATGAAAAGAGGCGAGCACAGCTTCGTGCGGCTCTTCCCGGCCTGAAGGAGCGGGCGAAAACGCTTGTGGAACTCCTTGATAGCGCAGGCTATCTCGTCTCCGAGCGGCCGCTTGCGATGGATGAAAAAGCCGCCGCCCTGCTCGATGACGACGCCCGAAGCATGCTTGCGGCGCTTGCCGAGGAACTGGCAGGCGTCACGGAATGGACTGCCGAGAGCACCGAGGCGGTCGTGCGTGATCTGGCGGAAAGGACCGGCCGGAAATTGGGGAAGGTTGCGCAGCCTTTGCGGGCAGCCCTCACTGGCCGCACCACTTCACCCGGTATCTTTGACGTCCTGGCCGTCCTTGGGCGTGAAGAATCCCTCGGACGTATTCGCGACCAAGCCATTGACGAATGAGCACGTCGAAACAATTATGCTGCAGCGCAACAAGCAGGGCTGTCAAATCTTGGCACGGCTAGGCAAATACGCTAGCTAGAGGCACCAAAAACCGTGCTGGCGGTTGCCTGCCGCTCCCCGTGGCGACGACATTCCTGCCCCAAGTTCAAAGACAGAGAGGTAATGTGCGATGGCGAATTCGACGGTAAAACTTGAACTTGGTGGAAATAGCAGCGAATACCCGGTGCGCCAAGGATCGATCGGCCCCGACGTGGTAGACATAACGTCGCTGTACAAGCAGACGGGGATGTTCACCTACGACCCCGGCTTTACCTCCACCGCAAGCTGCGAGTCGAAGATCACCTATATCGACGGCGATGAAGGTATTTTGCTCCATCGCGGCTACCCGATCGAGCAGCTTGCCGAGCACGGCGACTTCCTGGAGGTCTGCTACCTTCTCCTCTATGGAGAGCTGCCGACGAAGGCGCAGAAAGAAGATTTCGATCTGCGCGTCACTCGGCACACCATGATCCACGAGCAGATGTCGCGCTTTTTCACCGGCTTCCGCCGCGATGCCCACCCAATGGCAGTCATGTGCGGCGTGGTTGGGGCCCTGTCGGCATTCTATCACGACTCCACCGACATATCGGATCCTCACCAGCGCATGGTGGCTTCGATCCGGATGATCGCCAAGATGCCGACCATAGCTGCGATGGCCTATAAGTACCATATCGGCCAGCCCTTCATGTATCCGCGAAACGAGCTGTCTTACGCGGCCAACTTCCTCCACATGTGCTTCGCCGTGCCCTGCGAGGAGTATAAGGTTAATCCGGTGCTGGCGCGGGCGATGGACCGCATCTTTATCCTGCACGCAGACCACGAGCAGAACGCTTCGACATCGACCGTACGTCTGGCCGGATCTTCCGGTGCCAATCCGTTTGCCTGCATTGCTGCAGGCATCGCGTGCCTGTGGGGGCCCGCGCATGGTGGCGCAAACGAAGCCGCACTTAACATGCTTGCGGAAATCGGCTCAGTGGAGCGCATCCCGGAATATATCGAGCGCGCCAAGGACAAGAACGACCCCTTCCGCCTCATGGGCTTCGGACATCGGGTGTATAAAAATTACGATCCGCGCGCCAAAATAATGCAGAAGACCTGCCACGAAGTCCTGGCAGAACTCGGGATCAAGGATGACCCGCAGCTCGATATCGCCATGGAGCTGGAGCGCATCGCGCTCACGGATGAATACTTCATCGAGAAGAAGCTCTATCCGAATATCGACTTCTATTCCGGTATCACGCTGAAGGCTCTCGGGTTCCCGACTACAATGTTCACAGTGCTCTTCGCGGTGGCCCGCACGGTCGGGTGGATTGCGCAGTGGAAAGAGATGATCGAGGATCCGCAGCAAAAGATCGGGCGTCCTCGCCAGCTTTACACCGGGGCACCGGAGCGCGACTACGTCCCGATTGCCAAGCGCTGAAACGATCGACGGTGAACAAAAAACCTCTGCTCACACGAGCGGAGGTTTTCTTTACAGCGCCGTGCATCCATTCGGACGCACAAAGGACGCTACAAGTTATTGAATTGATGCACCTTGCTTTCCTAAAACCGATTCCGGTTTTCGGGCAGATGCTCTAGCGTTCGGATTCCGAGACCTTTACGACAGGGCCTTGAGCAGTGCCACCGCGGCCATCATGTCTCGCTTGCGTGCGGTACGACGAGCGGTCGCCTCCGCGTCTTCGCCCCACTGGGAAATATTCCAATCCTCATCCACATGCGCCGCATTCCAGGCGGCTTCCGCCTCTATGGCGCCTGCCTCCACCGCCAGCGCCAGGATGGCGGAGCCGGTTAGCGATGTCATCACATGCAATATGGCGAGCCGCAGCGGATCGTTGCGAAGCTTCAGATGCGCTCCAACGGCAGCTATTGTCTGCCGCGGCTGTTCCACATGCATGACCCCTTCAGCAAGGATAAAGCGCGCGCTAAGTTCGGCTTCGGCCCAATCGAGCACAGGATCCCAAGCATCCGCCTGGAGCTCGATCAATCGCTCCGGTGCGTCCGCACGGTAATATAGAAGATCGCTCGAGGCGTAGCGCAGAATGTCTTCTGTCACGGCCTGAATATCGCTCGCCACGCCGTCGATCGCCGTATTGACCAGGCGCGTTACCGGCATGCTCATCGGATCGATATGCTCGCCTTGAGCGCTAAACTCGTCAGCGACAAGCTGCGCGGCTGCTTCATTGGGCAGCACGAGCTCCGACCCAAGCGGCGTACGAACAGGCCGGCCGTCCAAAAGAACCTTCCAGGAATCACCGTCGCCACTTACTTCGACGCGTTCATAGAAGCGCTTTGGAAGCTCCCGGCGCATTTGGTTCTGCGCACGGCGTATCGGATCGGGATCCGAAAACTGCCGTCCATCATCAAGGTCTTTAAGAATATCGCGCATGGATCTCTATATAGGCCAGTGTCCGGGAAGCGTCACCCCGACATGGAAACAGGGTTTAGATTTCCTCTTCCGCCGCTGCTTCATTGAAGCCAAGCAAGTTCCAGCTCTGCTGCATATGCGGAGGCAGTTCGGCAACGACATCGACCACTCCCCCATCCGGATGCGGGATCACGATTCGCCGCGCATGGAGATGCAGCCGATTTTGGATACCTCCCGGCAGTTCCCAGTTCTGATCTGCCTCGAAATATTTCGGATCGCCGATGATCGGGCAACCGATATGGGCGGCATGCACGCGCAACTGGTGCATGCGCCCCGTATAGGGCTCCATGATCAACCACGACAATGCCGTACCGGCCTGTTCCGCAAGGCGATATGTGGAGACGGCATGATCAGCCCCCGGTTCGCCGTGCCTGGCGATACGCATGCGATCGCCATCCGGCGTCGCCTCACGAATGAGCCACGTGGAGATGCGGCCTTCCTGCTTGCTTGGAACACCTTTAACGAGGGCCCAGTAGATCTTCTTCGTCTCGCGGGCGCGAAAGGCTTCCGTGAGCTTCACCGCCGCCAAACGCGTGCGCGCCACAACCAAAACGCCCGACGTATCCCGGTCGAGCCTGTGCACCAGCCGCGGCTTCTCGCCCTTCTTGTTGCGCCACGCCTCGAGCATGCCATCTACATGCCGGTTCACGCCGGAACCACCCTGCACCGCAAGTCCGGCAGGCTTGTTGAAAACAAAGACCTTCTCATCCTCGTGGATGAGCATTTGCGAAAGCACCTCGGCATCGCCGCGGTCGCGGATGGTGCGCATGGTGGTGGGTCCGCCGCCCTTGTGGTCGACGGCGAGCGGCGGCACTCGGATCAATTGTCCGGGCTGCACCCTCGTATCCGCCTTCGCGCGGCCACCATCCACCCGCACCTGGCCGGTACGCAGCAGCTTCTGCAGTTGTCCGAAACCGAGGCCCGGATAATGGACCTTGAACCAGCGGTCGAGCCGCATACCGGCCTCGCCACTATCGACAGGAATTTGCTCTACGCCAGCCATCTCTTCACCGTTTCGAGGCCGGCAATAGCATCACAGCATGCTTCTTGCGAGCCACAATCCACCGAAGAGTGCCAGGATCGAACCAGCGACGCTCGCCAACACATAGCTCAGCGCCGCTATTTGTGCGCCTCGCTCCCAGAGGACCGCGACATCAAGAGAGAAGGCGGAAAAAGTGGTGAAACCGCCCAGCACGCCGGTGGCGAGAAAGAGCCGGATTTCGTGGGGAACGCCTAATTTCCGGGCGAGGATACCGACAAGCAGACCCATAGCGAGACAGCCCACCAAATTGACCGCCAGCGTACCCCATGGGAACGCAATGCCCACGAAGCGAGCCACCGCCGACGTGCTCAGATGGCGCATACCTGCACCCAACGCACCGCCAACACAAACGAGCAGCAGGTGGTACAAGCCCTTTTTTTCCTTTGCCTTCAAACGATCAGGAGCGAATCGTCAAAAAAATGCATACCCGGTCAGTTGCCGTCCTGCCGCTCCCGCCGAAGTTTCGCCCAATAATCAAGCCTCTTGCGGATTTCCCTTTCGAACCCGCGGTCGGGCGGGTCGTAAAAGGTCTTCCGCCCCATGGCCTCGGGAAAGTAATCCTGCCCGGAGAAGGCATCCGGCATGTCATGATCGTATTGATAGCCGGAGCCGTAGCCCGTCTCCTTCATGAGCTTCGTTGGCGCGTTCAGGATATGTCTGGGTGGAAGCAGCGAACCGTGCTCCTTCGCCGAGCCCATCGCTGCCTTGAACGCAGTGTAGACGGCGTTCGATTTCGGCGCAGTAGCGAGATAGACGCAGGCCTGGGCTAGGGCGAGCTCACCTTCGGGAGAACCCAGATAATCATAGGCGTCCTTGGCGGCGTTCGCGATCACCAGTGCCTGCGGATCCGCAAGGCCAATGTCCTCGACAGCCATGCGCACGAGCCTTCGCCCAAGATAGAGTGGATCCTCACCCGCATCGAGCATGCGGGCAAGATAGTAAAGCGCAGCATCCGGGTCAGAACCGCGAACCGATTTGTGCAAAGCGGATATCAGGTTGTAATGGCCGTCCTGGCTTTTGTCGTAGATCGGTGCCCGCCGCTGGACGATGCGCTGCAGGGTTTCTGCGTCGAAGACCTCTCCTTCCTGCACGGCACGCCAGACTTCCTCCGCCAGCGTGAGCACCGCCCTTCCATCTCCGTCGGCCATGCGCAGCAAAACCGCCCACGCCTCGCTATCCAAGGGCAAAGGCCGCCCTTCGACCGTTTCGGCGCGCTGAAGGAGACGCTCCAGGCTATCAGCCTCAAGAGAGTGGAAGACAAGGACGCGGGCTCGCGAAAGAAGCGCGGCATTCAGCTCGAAAGAAGGGTTTTCGGTCGTCGCGCCCACAAGCACCACCGTTCCATCTTCCATCACTGGCAGAAAGGAATCCTGCTGGGCGCGGTTGAAACGGTGGATCTCGTCCACAAACAACAGGGTTTGACGCCCCTGGCTGCGGCGCAAACGGGCCGCCTCGAAAACCTTCTTCAGATCCGCGACACCGGAAAAGATCGCGGAGATCTGTTCGAACGCCATCGAAGTCGCGCCCGCAAGCAGGCGCGCAACGGTCGTCTTCCCCGTGCCCGGCGGCCCCCAGAAAATCAGCGAACCAAGGGAGCCCGAGCGGATCATGCGCGTGAGCGCTCCTTCTGGTCCCGTCAGATGCTCCTGACCCACCACCTCATCCAGTCGTTTCGGCCGCAACCTGTCGGCGAGCGGCTTACCAACGTCAGGGACCGGTCCGGATTCGCTCCTGTTGAAGAGATCACCCATAATTCGATCAGAACCGCATTGTCTGCCGGATGATGCGTCCGCCCCGGTCAATCGTGAACTGCCACCACCGAGCATCAGCTTCGGCCAGCGCCTTCATTTGCTCGGCGCTCGTGACGTCCTCCCCATTGAGCTGACGCACGATATCCCCCGGCAAAAGCCCAATGCTCGCAGCGGGAGAGTTGCGCGCCAAACTGGTGATGACGACGCCCTTCCCCGTGACGGGAAGACGAAGGCGCTGAGCAAGTGCCGGCGAAAGCTCTGCTACCGTGGCTCCTGCAAAAGGACCATTGCCGCCGAGTTCCAGTTCCTGCCCCGTGCCCTCGGGAGCCCGCTCCACTGGCATGGAAAGTTGCAATTCTTCGCCGTTGCGCAGCACCTTGATTTCTGCCGTTTCGCCGATCGGCACCGTCGTGAGGCGATAATCCAATGCCTCGGGAGTATCGATCGACTTTCCGTCGATCGATACAATCACATCCCCGCTTTCGAGCCCCGCTTGTGCGGCGGGCGTATCCGGGGCGACATTCGTCACGAGAGCGCCCGCCGGCCTTGTCATACCCAGCGCCTCCGCAATGTTGGGCGTCACCCGGTCAAAGCTTGCCCCGATATAGGGCCGCTCGAAAAATTCCTTGCCGCTCTTGGCGGAATCCACTACCGCGCGCACGATATTCGCCGGAATGGCAAATCCAATGCCGATGGACCCGCCGGAGCGACTATAGATAGCCGTGTTGATCCCCACGACCTCGCCCGCCATATTAATGAGAGCTCCGCCGGAATTTCCGGGATTGATAGCGGCATCCGTCTGGATGAAATAGCCGAAATCGGAAATGCCGCCCAGCGTGCGCGCCACGGCGGAAACGATGCCGCTCGTCGTCGTCTGACCGACACCGAAAGGATTTCCGATCGCCAGGACAAGGTCACCCACCTGCAACGCTTCAGAATCGCCGAGCTTTGCCGCCGGGAACGCCTCCGAGGCTTCGATCTTGAGGACGGCCAGGTCCAATCCTTCATCCTTAAGAAGAATATCGCTCGCGAACTCCCGGCCGTCAGCAAGCGCAACCTTTACCTCATCAGCCTCACGGATCACATGGTAGTTCGTCACCACGATGCCGGAAGGGTCTACGAGCACGCCGGATCCCAAAGCGGACTGCACACGCGGCGGCATCTGCGGAAAATTGAAGAAGCGTTCGAAAAAGGGATCTCCCATAAAGGGCGAACGCGCCTGGACCCTCGTGGAAGCGTAGACGTTCACGACAGCCGGCGCCACCTGACTCACCAAAGGCGCGAAGGAAAGCTGGATCTGCTGCTGGCTAAAGGGAATGCGCCGCTGCTCTCCATTGGATTCGGAGGTAGTTTGCTGCTGGCCGCCGCGAAGCAGCTGCTTCAGCGGATCCATTATCGATTCGGCTGGCCTGTCCTGCGCATGAGCAGGCATGGCAAGCACACCGAGAACCAAAAGCAGGCGGACGACAGAAACACGCACTTCATCAAACTCCTGGGCTTGTCAGCCGGCATCATCGGACAGGATTGTGCACAAGAAAAGGCTCAAGCCGTCACCAGCTGCGTATAGAATCCAGATGATCAAACTACGTTAATGATCTAGATTGTTATCTGGCCCCATCCGCACGCATCACCAACTTTTTACTCTGACCGTCTCCTTACCGAGGAAGCTCATGGCCCTTCCCTATCTGGCGCCAATCCTGCTGCTCGCCATCTCCAACATATTCATGACCTTCGCCTGGTACGGACATCTGAAATATACAGGCAAACCGCTCACTCTCGTGATTCTCGCGAGCTGGAGCATAGCTTTTGTCGAATATTGTTTCGCGGTGCCCGCCAACCGCTACGGGCATACCGTCTACAGCGCCGCTGAATTGAAAACGATACAGGAAGTCATCACGCTATCAGTGTTCGCCGTGTTCTCGGTCTATTACCTTGGCGAACAGCTCACGATCAACCACGCCATCGGCTTTGCGCTGATCTGCCTCGGCGCCTTCTTCATCTTCAAAGGACCGATCGGCTAACTCGTAAGCTCCCATCCCCGGTTTTGGCGTGCGAAAGAACGGCCTAAAGGCTGTTTCTCATGATTTAACAACTTCGATCTAGATAACACCGCTCCCAGCGCACTGCGGGTCGCAAGGAGGCGCGCTATTACTGTGGGCAGGAGTCGCTCAGTCCGGTGATTCCTTCTTTTTGCTTCCGGAAGGAAGCGTCGCCCATCGAATCGATCTCGACCACGAAGACAGTATCGTAGTCGTCTTCTGGCCAGGAGGGCACCACGACAGGGTCACCTCCGCCGTCCTTGATGATGTTACGCACCAACTGGTCGAGCTTCTTGTGCTCCCAGGCGACAAACAGCAGTGAATTTTTGTACTTAGGATCCAATAATGCGGTCTTGAGCTTGTCTATTTCGGTGAAACCGTAGGTGATGTCGACCGTTTGGCCCAGTTGAATCGCCAGAGGGAGCACGGTCGCCAGAGGGCGAAAATAGTAATAATGGCCGCCCTGCCGATCTGAGATTTTCACGCTCGGGTTGGGGGCAAAGATCGCATCAGGCGTACCGAAGTGTGCCAGCGCCTTGCTCAATGCCAGAGCTCGATTCAGGCCTTTGCAGTCGATCTGCCCAATTTCCCGGGCCGGCTTCTCGGCATGGCGGAAAAAAACCAGCGTCTCCTTACCCTGCGCGGCGGAGCCAGCGAAAGCAAGAAGAAGGCATGAACAGGAATACGGGGCCAGAAATTTCAGAAGCGCCCTCATATTCAGTGAATTTAGATTGCGCAAAAACATGTGAGGCTCTCACCAATAGCGACGTGATCATGCCCTGTTCCCCGCTACAACTGAAACTCACGTCCGGGTGAGAAGATTCGCGATTGGCTTGTCGCAAGATCACCCGGGAACAACCAATGTTGAGATCAGAAGAGCAGCGGGCCGCATGTCTTCGGCTACCTTAGGAGCACTATCCTTACGCTCCGAACTTTGATGCGCGCCCGTCGTGATGGCGAAGGCGGCGTTTCCAAGCTGATCAGGCCTGAGCTTCCGCAGCCGGCCCATGGCGCGGAATCCCGCTCCATTCACACCGCAAAAAAAGGGGCCGAACGGCCCCTTTTTTATCTGGAACAGCGGTCCGAGATTATGCCGCCTCAGCTTCCTCATTGGCTGCCTCAGCCTCGACGCGGGCACGATCGGCCGCACCCTTGGCAGAGGTATCGCGATCGACGAACTCGATCACGGCCATAGGGGCATTGTCGCCGTGGCGGAAACCCGCCTTCATGATCCGCGTGTAGCCGCCGTTGCGGGAAGCGTAGCGCGGAGCAACCGTGTCGAATAGGCGCCGCACGAGATTCTCGTCACGAATGGCCGAGATCGCCTGACGCCGGGCGTGCAAATCCCCACGCTTGCCGAGCGTGATCAGCTTCTCGACGATCGGCCGAAGTTCCTTGGCCTTGGGCAAGGTGGTGACGATCTGCTCATGCTCGATGAGCGAGGCCGCCATATTTGCGAACATGGCCTTACGATGGCTAGAGGTCCGGTTGAGCTTGCGGCCGGCTTTCCCGTGACGCATGGCTTATCTCCTTCAATTCCTTCGGGCGCGCCCGGAGGGGTCAATACTGGTCTTCGTAGCGCTTGGCGAGCTCTTCGATGTTGTCCGGCGGCCAATCCGGCACTTCCATGCCGAGGTGAAGCCCCATCGACGCCAGCACTTCCTTGATCTCGTTGAGCGACTTGCGGCCGAAATTCGGCGTACGCAGCATCTCGGCTTCCGTCTTCTGGATCAGATCGCCGATATAAACGATGTTGTCGTTCTTGAGGCAGTTGGCGGAACGAACGGAAAGCTCCAGCTCGTCCACTTTCTTGAGGAGAGCCGGGTTGAAGGCGAGTTCCGTGACCTGCTCGGCCGGCGCTTCCTTCTGCGGCTCCTCGAAATTCACGAAGAGGCCCAGCTGGTCCTGGAGAATGCGCGCGGCGAAAGCCACTGCGTCCTCGCCCGTGACGGAACCATCCGTCTCGATGGTCATGGTCAGCTTGTCATAGTCGAGAACCTGACCCTCACGGGTGTTCTCAACCTTGTAGGAGACCTTCTTGACCGGCGAGTAGAGGCTGTCGACCGGGATCAGGCCGATCGGCGCATCCTCGGCGCGATTGCGGTCGGCCGGCACGTAGCCCTTGCCGGTGTTGACCGTGAACTCCATGCGGATCTCGGCGCCCTGGTCGAGCGTGCAGATCACGTGGTCAGGGTTCAAAATCTCGACATCGCCGACCGTCTGGATGTCACCGGCGGTGACCACGCCCGGACCCTGCTTGCGCACAACCATGCGCTTGGGGCCATCGCCTTCCATCTTGATGGCGATTTCCTTGATGTTGAGCACGATGTCGGTAACATCTTCGCGCACACCGGCGATCGAGGAGAACTCGTGCAGCACGCCATCGATCTGCACGGCGGTAACAGCCGCGCCGCGAAGCGATGAGAGCAGAACGCGGCGCAGCGCGTTTCCGAGAGTAAGACCGAAGCCACGCTCAAGCGGTTCGGCCACGAGGGTCGTCTGAGTACGACCCTTCGACGTGAACTCGATCTTGTTAGGCTTGATGAGTTCCTGCCAGTTTTTCTGGATCATGGATTTTTCCTTCCGTTACCCCGCCACCATCCAATCGTGGCGGGCGTTCTGGAAACCGCAGAGGAGCGTCGAAGCGCTCGTACGGCAAATAGTTTTAGACCCGGCGCTTCTTGCGCGGGCGGCATCCGTTATGCGGGATGGGGGTCACATCACGGATGGAGGTAATGGTGAAGCCCGCCGCCTGCAAGGCGCGAAGGGCGGATTCACGACCCGAACCCGGACCGGAAACTTCGACCTCAAGCGTCCGCATGCCATGCTCCTGCGCCTTGCGAGCGCAATCCTCAGCAGCAACCTGGGCCGCGAAGGGCGTCGACTTGCGCGACCCCTTGAAGCCCTGAGCACCGGCCGAAGACCAGGCAATCGCATTGCCCTGGGCGTCCGTGATGGTGATCATGGTGTTGTTGAAGGTCGAGTTGACGTGCGCGACACCCGACGAAATGTTCTTGCGCTCACGACGACGAACGCGTGCGGCTTCCTTGGCCATATTCTTCCTTTCAGTCGATCTCTACACCGCCGTAATTCCAGCGGCTCCACCTGGTCCGCAAGGCAGGAGAACCTGCCTTGCTTTCCGCGAATCTTACTTCTTCTTGCCGGCAATCGGCTTGGCCGGTCCCTTGCGGGTACGGGCATTCGTATGCGTACGCTGCCCGCGAACGGGGAGCGAACGACGGTGGCGCAGGCCACGATAGCTGCCGAGATCCATCAACCGCTTGATGTTCATCGAAACTTCGCGACGCAGGTCACCTTCCACCTGATAATCCCGGTCGATCGTCTCGCGGATCGCCAGCACCTCAGCATCGGTCAGCTGGTGCACACGACGATCCTCGGGGATGCCCACCTTCGTCACGATCTCGCGGGCGAGCTTCGGCCCGATGCCATGAATATACTGCAGCGCAATGATCACGCGCTTGTTGGTCGGTATGTTGACGCCTGCAATACGGGCCATCATCTTCTCCATGTGGGCCGACCATGGTCGGCGCTTGGTTATCGCCCGCGTCCGGTGGAGGCCGGCCCTTGCGAGCATTTCATCTCAACAATGAAGCCGAGCCCAAAAGGCCCGGCTAGCAACGTCTCTCCAGGAGATGCGCCGCTATAGTCGATAACGGGCCCAGCGTCAACCGCCGGGATCGTCCGATAAGGCGCCTGCCACAGCTCAGCGCTTGTCCAATATGTTTTCGATCTGCCGGGTGACCTCATCAATGGAGGCCATCCCGTCGACATATTGCAACAGACCCTTGGCATAGTAATAGCCGGTCAGCGGGGCTGTCTTCTTGTAGTATTCGCGCAGACGCTCCTCGAAAACTTCGGGATTATCGTCCTTGCGCACCGGCTGTCCGGAAGCCCTCGCCTCGTCCGCACGCTTCGCGATCCGGCCGACCAGCGCCCTGTCGTCAACCACCAGTTCGATCACCGCATCGAGAGCCAGTCCCCGCTCGGCGAGCATGGCTTCAACCGCGTCTGCTTGAACCAGCGTGCGGGGATAACCATCCAGGATGAAACCGGCCGCACAATCAGGCTGGTCGATCCGCTCCGCAACGATCGCATTTACGATCGCGTCTGAAACCAGTTCGCCGGCATCCATGACGGCCTTCGCCTTCTTGCCGATCTCCGTCTCCGCCTTCACTGCGGCACGCAGCATATCGCCTGTCGATAGTTGCGGGATGTTCAGCTTCTTGACCAGGATCTGTGCCTGCGTTCCCTTGCCCGCCCCCGGCGGGCCAAGAAGTATGAGCCTCATCGTCCTCTCTTGCCCCCCCGGAGCTTCGACTTCTTGATCAAACCTTCATATTGGTGCGCGATCAGGTGACCCTGTATCTGCGCGACGGTATCAAGCGTCACACTCACGACGATAAGCAGAGACGTGCCGCCAAGATAGAAGGGCACACCAGTAGCCGAAATCAGGAACTCCGGAAGCAGGCACACCAGAACGAGATAGATGGCGCCAACCACGGTGATGCGGGTCAGCACATAATCGATATACTCCGCCGTACGTTCACCGGGACGATAGCCGGGAATGAACCCCGAATGCTTCTTAAGCTGGTCGGCAGTGTCCTTCGGATTGAACACGATTGCGGTGTAGAAGAAGGCAAAGAACACGATCAGCCCAGCATAGAGGATCATGTAGAGCGGCTGCCCATGGCCAAGCGTCGCGAGCATGGTGTTGGCCCAACCGGGAAGCTGCGTCGCGTCCGTAAAACCCGCCACGGTAGCGGGCAGCAAAAGCAGCGACGAGGCAAAGATCGGCGGGATCACGCCAGCCGTGTTGAGCTTCAGTGGCAGATGGGACGTATCACCCTGAAACATGCGATTGCCGACCTGGCGCTTCGGATACTGGATCAGAAGCCGGCGCTGCGCGCGCTCAAAGAACACGATCACCGCGATCACCACGATTGCCAGAATGATTATGGCGAGGATCAGCCCGGTAGACATGGCACCGGTACGCCCAAGCTCAAGCGTGCCGCCAATGGCTGACGGGAGTCCGGCAACGATACCTGAGAAAATAATAAGCGAAATGCCGTTGCCGATGCCCCGGGCTGTAATCTGCTCGCCCAGCCACATGAGGAACATGGTTCCGCCGAGAAGCGTGATAACGGCAGATATGCGGAAGAACCAACCGGGATCAGCCACTATGTTCTGACCGCCTTCGAGGCCAACCGCAATGCCGTAAGCCTGAACCGTGGCAAGCAATACGGTGCCGTAGCGCGTGTACTGATTGATCACCTTGCGGCCCTGCTCGCCCTCTTTCTTCAGCTGCTCCAACGAGGGAACAACCGAGGTCAGGAGCTGCATGATGATCGAAGCGGAGATGTAGGGCATGATGCCCAATGCGAAGATCGCCATCCGCTCAACGGCACCACCGGCGAACATGTTGAACATGCCGAGCACGCCGCCGGACTGCTGCTGGAAAGCCTGCGCGAAGGCATCCGGATTGATCCCCGGCATGGGGATATAGGTGCCGAGGCGATAAACGAGCAATGCGCCAAGCGTGAACCAGATGCGCTTCTTCAGGTCCTCCGCTTTCGCGAAGGCCGCAAAATTCAAATTCGAGGCGAGTTGCTCGGCTGCCGATGCCATGAAGTATTCTCCGCTTCGTCACGCCTTGCGTGACCAGGAAAGTGAACGCCCTTACTCGATAGCGCAGACAGACAATGCGCTGGGAGCACCGAGCCGCTCACTCTGGGGCGGATCACGCGGCGAACCGGCCTGAGCCTGTCCGCGCATGGTGCCGAAACCCGAGATAGGCCCGGGACGGCCAGGATGCAAGCGGCGGATTGTCTCTCCGCCGCTCGCCTATGGCCCTCAGGCTGACTTTTCAGGCAGCTTTACGGAACCGCCTGCTTTTTCGATCTTTTCCACAGCCGACCTGGAAGCGCCGGCCACGTCTAGCGTGACCTTGGCCTTGATCTCGCCGCCACCCAAAACGCGCACGCCGTCCTTGAGGCGCCGAATCACACCGGCCTTGATCAGGGCCTGTCCGTCGATCGTCTCCGCAGCATTGAGCTTATCGGCATCGATGGCCGCCTGAATGCGTCCAAGCGAGACTTCATTGAAGTCCTTGCCAAAGATATTGGTGAAACCGCGCTTCGGCAGTCGCCGGTAAAGCGGCATCTGGCCGCCTTCAAAGCCCTTGATCGCCACGCCCGAGCGCGACTTTTGACCTTTGACGCCACGGCCGCCGGTCTTGCCGGAGCCCGAACCGATACCGCGCCCGACACGCTTGCGCGCCTTGGTTGCGCCGTCGGCATCCCTGAGTTCATTGAGTTTCATAATAGCTGGTCCTCGTCTCTCAGGCCTCGTCGACCACGCGAACGAGGTGGTCCACCTTGGCGATCATGCCGCGTACCGCAGGCGTGTCCTCCAGCGTCGAACGGCGATGCAATTTGTTGAGCCCCAGGCCGACCAGCGTCGCGCGCTGATCCTTGGGGCGGCGAATGGGGCTGCCGATCTGCTCGACCGTGATCGTCTTGCCCTTCTTCTTTTCAGCCATCTTCGTCAATCCTTTAAGCCCAGAACCTTCTGTCTTCCAGCAGTCGGGCTGTGTCGCTCAACCGTTACTCTTCCCCTCCGACGGCCGTGCCCCGGCGCGCCTGCAAGGTCGAGTACTTGATACCGCGTTGGGCGGCGATGTCCTTCGGGTGCTTCTGATGCTTCAGCGCGTCGAATGTGGCCCGAACCATGTTGTAAGGGTTGGACGATCCGAGCGACTTGGCCACCACGTCCTGCACCCCAAGCGTCTCGAAGATCGCGCGCATCGGACCGCCTGCGATGATTCCGGTACCCGGCTTGGCGGCACGCATCAGCACGCGGCCCGCTCCATGGTGGCCCTGCACGTCGTGGTGAAGGGTCCGGCCCTCGCGGAGCGGCACGAACATCATGTCGCGCTTGGCATTCTCGGTGGCTTTGCGGATCGCTTCCGGCACCTCACGGGCCTTGCCGTGACCGAAGCCTACACGGCCCTTCTGGTCGCCAACGACCACGAGCGCTGCGAAACCGAAGCGGCGGCCACCCTTGACCACCTTGGCCACGCGATTAATGTGAACGAGCTTGTCGACGAACTCGCTATCGCGCTCTTCGCGCTCTCTGCGATCGTCTCGGCGGGGTTGTGCCATTGTCCTTGTCCTTGTTCTTTTCCGGAAGCACGGGTTGACGAAAACTTCGGGTCCTTAGACCCGAAGTGGTTTAAAAGTCCAGGCCGCCCTCGCGAGCAGCATCTGCGAGCGCCTTCACGCGACCGTGATAGATGTAAGCGCCGCGGTCGAACACGACCTTCTCGACGCCTGCCTTCTTGGCACGCTCGGCAACAAGCTTGCCGACCAGACTTGCCGCATCGACATCGGCCCCGGTCTTGAGCTTTTCCCTCAGATCCTTGTCGAGTGTGGAGGCCGCCGCAAGCGTGTGACCTTTCACGTCGTCAATGACCTGGGCATAGATATGCTTGGATGAGCGATAAACCGAAAGCCTCGGTCTGTCGCCGGCAACCGCTTTCAATTTCCGGCGGACGCGCCCCGCGCGTCGCGTAACGGATACTTTCGACACCATGGCTCGCGTCCTTACTTCTTCTTGCCTTCCTTACGGACGATCGTCTCGTCCGCATACTTCACGCCCTTACCCTTGTAAGGCTCGGGACCACGATACTTGCGGATCTCGGCGGCGACCTGCCCCACGACCTGCTTATCGATACCGCTAACGACGATCTCCGTCGGCTTCGGCACCGTGATCGTGATTCCTGCGGGCGGCTCATAGCTCACTTCGTGGCTGAAGCCCAGCGAAAGCTGCAGGTTCTTTCCTTGCATCGCTGCGCGATAGCCGACGCCGTTGATCTCCAGACGCCGTTCGAACCCATCCTTCACGCCATTGAGAATATTGGCGATCTGGGTGCGCGACATGCCCCACTTGGAGCGCGCAAGCTTCGACTGGTCGCGTGGATCCACGGAGATCGCACCGTCTTCCAGCTTTACCAGGACGTCGTCATTCACGACGAACTGCAGTTCGCCCTTGGGGCCCTTGGCCGTCACCACCTGGCCTTCGACATTCGCCGTCACGCCCTGTGGTACCGGAACCGGTTTCTTGCCAATACGAGACATGTCCTCGTTCCTTGTCTTTTATCCAGCCGGATCAGAAGATCTGGCAGAGAATTTCTCCGCCGACATTCTTCTCGCGAGCCTCATGATCGGCCATCACACCCTTGGGGGTTGAAAGGATGGCGATGCCGAGGCCGTTGGCGACATGCGGAATCGATTTTACCGACACATAGACACGCCGGCCCGGCTTCGAAACGCGGGCGATCTCGCGGATCACCGGCGCGCCCTCGTAGTATTTCAGCTGGATTTCCAGCTCCGACTTGCCGTTCCCGTAATCGACCTGGGTGTAGTCGCGGATATAGCCTTCCGCCTTCATCACGTCGAGCACACGGGCGCGCAGCCGCGATGCAGGCGTGGAGACCGTATTCTTCCTGCGCCCGATTGCGTTGCGGATGCGTGTCAGCATATCGCCGAGAGGATCATTCATGGACATGCGTCGCCTCCCTTACCAGCTCGACTTGACGAGGCCGGGGATAAGTCCCTGGCTGCCCAACTCGCGAAGCGCGATACGCGACATCTTGAGCTTGCGATAATAAGCGCGCGGGCGGCCGGTCACCTCGCAACGGTTGCGGATGCGCGTCTTCGACGAGTTGCGTGGAAGCGCGGCAAGCTGAAGCTGCGCCCTGAAGCGCTCTTCAATCGGCTTGCTCTGGTCCATGATGATGGCCTTGAGCTCCGCACGCTTATTGGCGTAGCGGGCCGTCATCTTCCGGCGCCTCTTGTTCTTCTCGACTGCGCTAGTCTTTGCCATTTGAAAATTCCTTGTTCTCGCCCGCCGTTACTGCCGGAACGGGAAGTTGAAGGCCTTCAACAAGGCGCGAGCCTCGTCGTCGGTCTTGGCAGTCGTACAGACGATGATGTCCATCCCCCAGATCTGATCGACCTTGTCGTAGTTGATCTCAGGGAAAACGATGTGCTCCTTTATGCCGAGCGCATAATTGCCGCGGCCATCGAAGCTCTTCGGGTTCAGGCCACGGAAGTCACGCACGCGGGGGAGAGCGACGGTGACGAGCCTGTCCAGGAATTCGTACATACGGTCCTGGCGCAGCGTCACCTTCGCGCCGAGCGGCATTCCCTCGCGCACCTTGAAGCCCGCGATCGATTTACGAGCCCGCGTGATCACCGGCTTCTGTCCGGCGATCAGCGCCAGATCCTCGGCGGCCACGGTCGGCTTCTTGGAATCGCCGGTCGCTTCGCCGACGCCCATATTGATGACGACCTTGTCGATGCGCGGAACCTGCATCTCGTTCTCATACTTGAAGGCCTCGAGGAGCTGTTTGCGAACAGCTTCCTGATAGTGCTTCTTCAAGCGCGGCTGGTATCCTGCCTTAGCCATCGATCAATTCTCCCGAGCGCTTCGCCACGCGCACTTTCTTGCCGTCTTCCTGGACCTTGAAGCCAACGCGGGTCGGCTTGCCATCCTTCGGGTCGGCCAGCGCCAGGTTCGACACATGGATCGGCGCTTCCTTGGTGATGATGCCGCCTTCCTGCTGCGGCGTCTGCTTCTGGTGCCTGCGCACCAGATTAACACCGCGCACCACGGCCTTCTCATCCTTCGGCATCATCTTCAAAACTTCGCCCGTGCGGCCCTTGTCACGGCCGGAGAGCACGACAACCTTGTCGCCTTTTCTGATCTTCTGCATTTCTCCGGCTCCTTTAGAGAACTTCCGGCGCCAGCGAAATGATCTTCATATGGTTCTTGGCGCGAAGTTCGCGCGGAACCGGTCCGAAGATACGGGTGCCGATCGGCTCTCTCTTGTTGTCCACCAGAACGGCGGCGTTGCTGTCAAAGCGGATAACGCTTCCGTCGGGACGGCGAATATCCTTAGCGGTGCGTACCACCACCGCCTTCATCACGTCGCCCTTCTTCACGCGGCCGCGCGGAATAGCTTCCTTCACCGAGACGACGATGATGTCGCCAACGGAAGCATATTTCCGCTTCGAGCCGCCGAGCACTTTGATGCACATGACACGACGGGCGCCGGAATTGTCCGCCACGTCGAGGTTTGTTTGCATCTGAATCATGACTGGCCGCCTTCTAAACTATCCACTGGAACGCGGGACAAACCCGGTTCCTCTGTTCCAATCTTCTCAAGCCTGCTGGGCTCGTGACGCCTGGTTCTCAATGACAATCCAGGTCTTGTCCTTAGAGATCGGGCGTGTTTCTTCGATCAACACGATGTCACCGACCTTGCACGCATTGGCCTCGTCATGGGCCTTGTACCGCTTGGTGCGGCGCACGGTCTTCTTGAGCATCGGGTGCGCAAACCGCCGCTCGACGAGAACAACAACCGTCTTGTCATTCTTGTCGCTCACCACGGTGCCCTGCAAAACGCGCTTTGGCATCTTCGTCCTCAGGCTTTCTTGCCGGCCGCCTTTTCAGCGGCGATTGTCTTGATACGCGCGATGTCGCGGCGAACCTGCCTGACACGTGCGGTTTTCTCGAGCTGCCCCGTCGCCTTCTGGAACCGGAGGTTGAACTGCTCTTTCTTCAGCTTCGACAGCTCGTCCTCGAGCTGGTCGGGCGTCATCGTCCTGGCGTCTACGGCCTTCATGGCGTGCCCTCTCCTACTCTGCGATGCGCTGTACGAAGCGCGTCTTGATCGGGAGCTTGGCTGCCCCGAGCCGCAGCGCCTCGCGCGCAACATCCTCGGCGACACCGTCGATCTCGAACATGATGCGGCCGGGCTTCACGCGGCAGGCCCAGAACTCGACCGAGCCCTTGCCCTTACCCATACGAACTTCGGTGGGCTTTGCGGTGACCGGAACGTCCGGAAACACCCTGATCCACACGCGACCCTGACGCTTCATCTGGCGCGTGATGGCGCGGCGGGCAGCCTCGATCTGCCGAGCGGTGACCCGCTCGGGTTCCAAGGCCTTGAGGCCGAAAGCTCCAAAGTTCAAGTCGGTCCCGCCCTTGGCGGCGCCGTGGATGCGGCCCTTGAACTGCTTGCGGAATTTCGTGCGCTTTGGTTGCAGCATCTTTATCTACTCCAAAATTCCGGCTCAGGCGTTCTCGCGACGACGCTGGCCGCCACTGTCGCCACCCTCAACCGCCCGGCGCTCAGAAGCCATCGGGTCGTGTTCCAGGATCTCGCCCTTAAACACCCAGACCTTCACGCCGCACACGCCATAAGCGGTCTTTGCTTCGGCTGTACCGTAGTCGATATCGGCGCGCAGCGTGTGCAGCGGCACCCGGCCTTCGCGGTACCATTCGATACGCGCAATCTCTGCGCCGCCGAGACGGCCCGTGCAGTTGATGCGGATGCCCTCGGCGCCAAGACGCATGGCCGACTGCACAGCCCGCTTCATGGCACGGCGGAAAGCCACGCGGCGCTCAAGCTGCTGGGCGATCGACTGGGCGATAAGCCGCGCATCGATCTCCGGCTTGCGGACCTCGACGATGTTGAGATGCGTTTCCGCATTCGTCATCTGCGAGATCTTGCGACGCAGCTTCTCGATATCCGCGCCCTTCTTGCCGATGATGAGGCCCGGACGCGCCGAGTGGATCGTCACGCGGCACTTCTTGTGAGGACGCTCGATCACCACCTTCGAGATCGCAGCCTGCTTGAGCTCGTTCTCGATATAGCGGCGGATCTGGATATCCTCGTGCAGAAGCTGGCCATACTCATTGGTGTTCGCGAACCAGCGCGAGTCCCAGGTACGGTTGATGCCCAGACGGAGACCGATCGGATTGACTTTCTGGCCCATCAGGCGGCCTCCACTTGCTCTTCGACTTCGCGAACGACGATCGTCAGATGCGAAAAGGGTTTCTCGATGCGGTTTGCGCGGCCACGGCCGCGGGCATGGAAGCGCTTCATGACGATCGACTTGCCGACATAGGCCTCCGCCACCACGAGCGCATCCACATCCAGATTGTGGTTGTTCTCAGCATTAGCGATCGCGGACTCGAGCGTCTTCTTCACCGTGCCTGCAATTCGCTTGCGCGAGAACTCGAGGTCGGCGAGCGCGGTCGCCACCTTCTTGCCGCGGATAAGCGCGGCAACGAGGTTCAGCTTCTGCGGGCTGACACGGATCGTGCGCAGAACCGCGCGCGCCTCGTTGTCTGCAAGCTTGCGCGGCGCTTTGGCCTTGCCCATGGTTACTTCCTCTTTGCCTTCTTGTCCGCGCCGTGGCCGTAATAGGTGCGGGTCGGAGCGAACTCACCGAATTTGTGGCCCACCATCTCTTCGCTGACGAGCACCGGAATGTGCTTCTGGCCGTTGTAGACCCCGAAGGTCAAGCCAACGAACTGAGGCAGGATCGTGGAGCGACGGCTCCACATCTTGATCACCTCTTTGCGGCCGCTCTCGCGAGCCTTGTCAGCCTTCTTCAACAGGTAACCGTCGACGAAAGGGCCTTTCCAAACTGAACGGGACACGTTCCCTTACCTTTCCTTAGCTCTTGCGCTGATGCCGCGAGCGCATGATGAACTTGTCGGTCGCCTTGTTGGACCGCGTCTTGCGGCCCTTCGTGGGCTTGCCCCACGGGGTGACCGGATGACGGCCACCGGAGGTGCGGCCCTCGCCACCACCATGCGGGTGATCGACCGGGTTCATGGTCACGCCACGGTTATGCGGGCGCTTGCCCAGCCACCGCTTGCGGCCAGCCTTGCCAAGGCTGACATTCGCGTGATCCGGGTTTGAGACTGCGCCGACCGTCGCCAGGCAGGCGCCGGCCACAAGGCGCTGCTCGCCGGAGTTGAGCCTGAGGATCGCCATGCCCTGGTCACGACCGACCAGCTGGGCATACGAACCTGCCGAACGGGCAAGCTGCCCACCCTTCCCCGGCTTGAGCTCCACATTGTGAACGATCGTGCCGACCGGCATATTGGCCAGCGGCATCGCGTTCCCCGGCTTTACGTCCACGGCGGACGCCGAAGACACAACCCGGTCGCCCGCTGCAAGACGCTGGGGAGCCAGGATATAGGACAGCTCGCCGTCGTCATAGCGAACCAAAGCGATAAAGCCCGTCCGGTTCGGATCATACTCCAAACGCTCAATCACGCCCGAAACATCGAACTTGCGGCGCTTGAAATCGATCAGACGATAGGTGCGCTTATGGCCGCCACCCTGGAAGCGAGCGGTGATGCGACCATAGTTGTTACGCCCACCCTTAGACGTCAAACCGACGGTCAAGCCCTTTACGGGCTTCCCCTTATGAAGGCCCGAGCGGTCGACGATCACCAGCTGGCGCTGGCCCGGTGTACCCGGTTTATAATGCTTGAGTGCCATGTTCTACCCTCGCGGCCTCTCAAAGACCTGTCGCGACGTCGATGGATTGACCTTCGGCCAACGTCACGATCGCCTTCTTCACGTCGCTTTGCCGCCCGATCGTGCCGCGAAAGCGCTTCACTTTGCCCTTGCGGACGAGTGTGTTCACACCCTTGACCTTGACGTTGAAGAGTGCCTCTACCGCCGCCTTGATCTCGGGCTTCGTCGCCTTGCGGGCCACATTGAAGACGACCTGGTTGTTCTCCGAGGCCATCGTCGATTTCTCGGTGATCGCGGGGCTCACGATCACGTCATAATGGCGAAGATCCGTCATTTGAACCGCTCCTCGAGGGCCTCTACCGCAGACTTGGACAGAACCAGCGTTCCGCGGCGAAGAATGTCGTAAACGTTGATGCCCTGGACCGGCAGAACGTCGATGTTCGGGATATTTGCCGCCGCGCGCTTGAAGCCCGCGTCGATCTCCGTCCCGCCGATCAGCAGTGCGTTTGCAAGGCCGAGCTTGGCGAAGCTCTCGACAAGCGCCTTCGTCTTGGCCTCGCCGATCGCCAGATCATCAACGACGATGAGATTCGCGGACTTGGCCTTGGCGGAAAGAGCATGCTTGAGTCCGAGAGCCCGCACCTTCTTCGGCAGCTCATGCTCATGGCTGTGGGGCACAGGACCATGGGCCTTGCCGCCACCACGGAACTGCGGCGCACGTGCCGAGGAGTGACGGGCGCGGCCCGTACCCTTCTGGCGGTACATCTTGGCGCCGGTACGCGCGATCTCCGCGCGGCCCTTCGCCTTGTGCGTCCCCTGCTGGCGCTTGGCGAGCTGCCAGCGCACCACGCGGTGCAGGATGTCCTCGCGCGGGTCCAGCCCGAAAATCTCATCGGAGACCTCAAGCTTGCCGGCATCCGCGCCCGCGAGGGTGGTTACCTTCAGATCCATTATTCTGCCCCCTCGCTGGCGGCGGCTTGCTCAGCCTTCGCGGCATTGTTGTTGCTGGCACGGACAGCGGCTGGAAGCGGCGCTTCCTTCGGCAAAGGTGCCTTAACGGCATCCCGCACCATGATCCAGGAACCCTTGGAGCCCGGGACCGCACCGCGGACCATAATCAGGCCGCGCTCGATATCGGTGGACACCACTTCGAGGTTCTGAGTGGTCACGCGACGGTCGCCCATATGGCCGGCCATCTTCTTGCCCTTGAACACCTTGCCGGGGTCCTGACGCTGACCGGTAGAACCGTGCGTACGATGCGATATGGAGTTACCATGAGTCGCGCGGCCGCCGCCAAAATTATGGCGCTTCATGACGCCCTGGAAGCCCTTGCCAATAGAGGTTCCCGTCACGTCGACCTTCTGACCCGGCACGAAATGGTCGGCTGTGATCTCCGCGCCCACATCGAGCAGGTTCTCCGGCGAAACGCGGAACTCCGCGAGCTTTGCCTTGGGCTCCACGCTGGCCGCCGCAAAATGGCCACGCAGCGCTTTCGACGTGTTCTTAACCTTGGCCAGCCCAACGCCGAGCTGAACAGCCGTGTAGCCGTTCTTCTCCTCGGTCCTCTGAGCGACGACCTGGCAATTCTCCATGCGCAGAACCGTGACAGGGATATGCTCGCCCGCCTCGTTATAGACGCGCGTCATCCCGATCTTCTGTGCGATAACACCTGAACGCATCGGTTCGATTTCCTTTCAGGCTTCCCGGCTCGGCACGCGCCTCGCGCGGGGTCCTATCCTCTTGTCTTCCGCCTCTTAGAGCTTGATCTCGACGTCTACGCCGGCGGCAAGATCGAGCTTCATAAGCGCGTCCACCGTCTGCGGAGTCGGATCCACGATATCGAGAAGGCGCTTATGAGTGCGCATCTCGAACTGTTCGCGGCTCTTCTTGTCGATATGCGGCGAGCGGTTCACCGTGAACTTCTCGATCCGCGTCGGCAGCGGGATGGGTCCGCGGACATTCGCGCCGGTGCGCTTTGCCGTGGACACGATCTCACGCGTGGAGGCGTCGAGCACCCGGTGGTCGAACGCTTTGAGGCGGATACGGATATTCTGTCCGTTCATCTGTCGTTTCCTCGTTCGGATCGCGGCGCGGCCTAGCCGCGCCGCGCCGGATGCTTGCCTCTTTACTCGGTAATGCTTGCGACGATGCCGGCGCCGACGGTACGGCCGCCCTCGCGGATGGCGAAGCGCAGGCGCTCCTCCATGGCGATCGGCACGATCAGCTCGACATCAACCGTCACATTGTCGCCCGGCATCACCATCTCGGTGCCCTCGGGCAGCTTCACGATGCCCGTCACGTCCGTCGTGCGGAAGTAGAATTGCGGGCGGTAGTTGGTGAAGAACGGCGTGTGGCGACCGCCCTCCTCCTTCGTCAGGATATAGGCTTCCGCCTTGAACTTCGTGTGCGGCGTCACCGAGCCGGGCTTGGCCAGAACCTGGCCGCGCTCCACGCCCTCGCGGTCGATGCCGCGCAGAAGCGCACCGATATTGTCGCCCGCCTGGCCCTGGTCGAGCAGCTTGCGGAACATCTCGACGCCCGTCACCGTCGTCTTCGAGGTCGGACGGATGCCGACGATCTCGACTTCCTCACCGACCTTGACAACACCGCGCTCAACGCGACCCGTCACCACCGTGCCGCGGCCGGAGATCGAGAACACGTCCTCGATCGGCATCAGGAACGGCTGGTCGATCGGGCGCTCCGGCGTCGGGATGTAGGCGTCCACTTCCGCCATCAGCTGGCGGACCGCATTCTCGCCGATCTCCTTGTTGGAGTCCTCGAGCGCCGCAAGCGCCGAGCCCTTGATGATCGGAATGTCGTCGCCCGGGAACTCGTATTTCGACAGAAGCTCGCGAACCTCAAGCTCAACCAGATCCAGAAGCTCCGGATCGTCAACCTGGTCGACCTTGTTCAGGAACACAACGATCGCCGGAACGCCGACCTGGCGGGCCAGAAGAATGTGCTCGCGCGTCTGCGGCATCGGGCCGTCGGCCGCCGAAACCACCAGGATCGCGCCGTCCATCTGCGCCGCCCCCGTGATCATGTTCTTCACATAGTCGGCGTGGCCAGGGCAGTCCACGTGGGCGTAGTGACGGTTCTCCGTCTCGTACTCCACATGCGACGTCGAGATCGTGATGCCGCGTGCCTTCTCCTCAGGCGCCGCGTCGATCTGCTCATACGCCTTGAACTCGCCGAAAAACTTCGTGATCGCTGCCGTCAGAGACGTCTTGCCATGGTCGACGTGACCAATCGTCCCGATGTTCACATGCGGCTTCGTACGCTCAAATTTACCTTTGGCCAT
>Ga0180220_1000300_pt1 | contig 63208 bp, 55 predicted proteins | sample eDN5th37CBELigBY_FD_151335 | JGI IMG/M metagenome (GOLD analysis project Ga0180220, IMG submission 151335) | Enriched backyard soil microbial communities from Emeryville, California, USA - eDNA 5th pass 37_C BE-Lig BY (version 2) (version 2) | ecosystem: Environmental > Terrestrial > Soil >...
CCCGGTCGAAGGTCAGATCAACCGGGTTAAAGCCATAAAGCGACAGATGTACGGACGCGCTGACTACCAGCTCCTCCGGCAGCGAGTTCTGCTCGCCGCCTGACTGATCATCGATCAGGCTTCCAAAAGCCTCGTCGGCCAGCCTGCACCAAATTTGCGGATGAGCCCCAGTTTGTCGCGCTACAAGTTGAATCGCCAGTAGCGGCCCCCGTTCGGCATGACGAGGAGATAGAGGCCGCGCTCGTCCCAGAGCTTGTATTGACAACGTTTGGGCCGAGCCTGGGCGACGGCTGTAGCACTAAGCATGGCGGTAACTCCTTTCGCAATGCAGGTGTAGTTACCGCCAAACTGTGCACAAAGAGGCTGAGATGCAAAGCGACGCCCCGAGACGAAGAGCGTCAATAAATCATTGAAACAAAATGATTTGCCGAATTTTTTGGGATGATCTGGGATGGCCTGAATAAGGCCGTGGTGCCCGGGGGCGGGATCGAACCACCGACACTGCGATTTTCAGTCGCATGCTCTACCAACTGAGCTACCCGGGCACGGGCTCCGCAAGGCCGGTCGGCCTGCTGGCGAGCGGCGGCTATAGGCAGGCCATTTCGTCCTGTCCAGTGGCTTTATCGCCCTATTTTTGCGTATCAGCCTTCGTCGAAACGATCATCGTCAGCGGTCCCATCGGGCGGCTGGTCAACCGGCACGCGGTAGCCCTCATCGAACCAGCGGTTGAGGTCGCGGTCGCGGCAACCGCGACTGCAAAATGGCTTATATTCCTCGACGCGCGGTTTGCCGCAGAGCGGGCACCGGCGCGGCCTTGCGAAGGCCTCATTGGGCATGACCTGCTCCTCTCATGGCGGCGTCAACCGCGATCGCGACCGGTCGCCCCGTGCGCCGCTCAAGTTCGGCGATCCAGCCAGGATGCGTCCTGATATGATCGGCAACGGCCGGACGCGCGGTGAGTTGCAAAGGTCCGTGGCCAACGGCGCGCTCGGCCTGGCGGAGCAGCGCCGCCGCGTCGGTCGCGGCCGCGCCGAAACGCACCTGCTCGACGAGCGATGGCCGCTCGCGCCGGCGGACGATCTGCAGGAAGCCGAAGCCATTGGTCGCGGTGCGCTCGAAGGGCTGAGGCAGCAGCGCGTCGATCAGCGCATCGATCGCCTGCCGCTCGGCGCGTCCGGGAAGCGAGGGAAAGTCGATACCGATCGAGCCGCCAATATCGCAGCACCGGATAAGGTGCGCCGCCGCCGCCGCTCCCGCCTTGGCAAGCGCGAAGCCATCGCCCTCGCCGTCGATGTCAATGAGCAGCATAGCGGGCGTTGCGTCGACCCACAGCGCGCCGCTTGCAAACGGCCAATGCCCCGTGCGCACATGGTCGATAAGCTCTGACCAGCCGGCCTCCTCGAAAAGGTCGCCCCCCCTTGCCTGCGCATCGGTGACAGGAAGGCCCGCCGCCTCGATGCGCGCCCGCAGGTCGGGACCATCTGAAAGAGGGGTTCCCGCCTCGGCAAGGCGGGCCCGGGCGGGCTTGTCGCGCCCGCGCTCGCGCAGGGCCATGCGCGTAATCTCAACGGTAAGACGCGCGCCGATCGAGGCGCCCGGAGGCACGCCACCGATAGTCGCCGCCGGTTCGCCAGGCGCATCGAGAAGGAGCCGGCCCGCTTCAACGAGCCGCGCGCCGAGCACGGCACCGACGCGGGGGCCTTCGCTCTCGCGCTCGAGCCGCGCCTCGATGATCCGGCCGTCCTCGATGAGCGCGGCGCGCGCTTCGCCGATTCCGGCCTCGTAGACCCACTCAGCCAAGCGGCACGCCAGCGGCGCTCAAGAGCGCGCGCGTCTCGAAAAGCGGCAGGCCCACCACGTTCGAATGGCTCCCCGAGAGGAAACGTACGAACGTCTCGGCGCGTCCCTGGATGGCATAGCCACCCGCCTTTCCCATTCCCTCGCCGCTTGCGACATACCAGTCGATCTCCTCGGGGCTCAGCACCTTGAAGGCAACGACCGTATCGACAACGCGCACACGCGGTTTCCCGTCCGCATCGACGACGCAGACACCCGACCAGACACGGTGCCGGCGGCCCGAAAGCAAGCCGAGCATGCGCCGTAAGTCGGCCTCGTCGGCGGGCTTTTCGAGAATGCGGCGTCCGGCGGCGACGGTCGTATCGCCCGCGAGTACGACCTCGCCGGCAGCGCGCTTTGCTGCAAGCGCCTTGCACTCGGCGAGGCGGGCGACATAGGCGCGCGGAAGCTCACCCTTCTGCGGGGTTTCATCGATGTCGGGGGCGACGATGCGGGTGGGCGTCACGCCGATCCGCGCCAGCAATTCGCGCCGGCGCGGGGAAGTCGAGGCCAAAACCAGATTTCGCATGGGGGCGGAAGGTAAGGCCGCGCCGCTCACTTGAAGCGATAGGTGATCCGACCCTTGGTCAGGTCATAGGGGGTGAGTTCGACGAGCACTTCGTCGCCCACCAGCACGCGGATGCGGTTCTTGCGCATCTTGCCGGCCGTATGGCCGAGAATCTCGTGGTCGTTTTCCAGTCTGACGCGGAACATCGCGTTGGGAAGCAATTCGACCACCTGGCCGCGCATTTCCAGAAGTTCTTCTTTCGCCATCTATCCTCTATGGGCTCGAAATTTCAGGATGCGCGCCCATAACGCCAAATCGGCGCAATGGAAAGCAATCTGTCGAGTGCGCCCTCATTCTCTCTTTTATGCACCGGACCCAATCATCCGTTGCGCCAAAAGGCTCAAGCCGCGCCCGGGTACAACCCGAAGCCGCCGCACCCGAGAACTCAAGGATCAATGAACGAGGCGGAGCTTGCGCGCGATCCGCCAGCCGATCGTTTTAGCGCGGGCATGGGCCGGCCAGCGCGGCGGCATGGCGGGGTCAAATCCCATGCGCCGCAGCGCCGCGTTGGCCGCATGCGCCTCGGATTCGCGGTAGCTCCATTCGCTGCGCCAGGTGATCGAGAGCGAGATCGAGGGCGCGTCGCCATTGGCGACGAAATGCGGCGCCATCACCGGCATCAGCACCGCATCACCCGGGCCAAGCGGCACGCGCTGCTGTCCGCCTTCGAAGCTATCCTCCCAGGGCAGGTTTCGGTGACCGCCCGTGTGATAGCGCTCATGCTCGATGCGGTGCGCAAAGCGCTCGTCGCCTGCAGGCCAGACATTCATCACCTTGCGCCCCTTGAGCTGGAGCAGGATATTATGCTCAGGGTCGAAATGATAAGGGGTGATCGAGCCTGGCGACGAGATGAAGATAAAGCCCTGGGGGGTCAGCATCGCCCCGGTGCGCGGCTCGACGACAGGTTTCAGCTCTGCAAGCAGACCATGCAGCAGATCGCGATAGGCGGGCTCGCTTTCGATGTTCTTGAGCACGGCCCAGCTCCGGTTCGTGTCGATCGTGCGGATCGTCTCGCCGATCGAAAGGCCGTTCGAGGGCACCTCTTCGGGTCGGATGCCGACCGGCAGGTCTCCGGGATTATATTCGACCTGCGCCGCGGGCAGCCGCTCGCCGAGATCGGCGAGCGCCACAAGCGACAGCAAGGGGTGGTCAGGCAATCGGTGACGGAGGAGGCCCGCCTCCAGGGGATAGAGGCGCTCCATCGCGTTCAGCGCTTCGGCAGGAAAAACGGGGCGAGAGATGGCTTGATGCACAGTCATGGCTGGTCCTGGATTTCGGCGGAACGCTTCCAGCGCCGCCATAAGGTTTCCACTTGGCGCAGCGCGGCGAAGCGCATGCGATCGGCACGGCCTCCAAGCGGCACATTGACCCAGACGAGACGGCGCCGCTCGCGCCAGACGCTGTCGATCATGGGGTGACCCGGCGCGGCGCAGCTGTCGACCCAGGCAATTCGGGGATCGTTCAAGAGGTCAAGATTGGCCTGCTGAAGCAGAACGCCCGGCGAAAAGCGGGAATAATCCTCGTCGAACGCGGTCTTGAAGGAAAAGCCGCCGGGCGGCGAGAGGAAGCTCACCAGCATGGCGATCGGACGGCCATCAAGATCAAGGGCGCGCAGATCAAGCCTGCCGGCAGCCGCCGCGCCCGTCAGCATCGCGCGAAACCAGGCTTGCGTATCGGCGTGGCTGGCGAGCGCGGAGCCCGCGCGTCCTTTCCAGCCGCGCGCCTCGAGCTCAAGGAAGGCATCGAGCCACGGGTCGAGCGCCTCGCCCTCCTGCCAGCGGCGAAAGGCAGGCGCGCCCAATTCCGCGAGCCGGCTTGCCTGCCTCCGCAACTCCTTGCGCTTTTTCGCGCGGACCGCTGCATCCCAATAGGCCTCGGGCGACAGATCGCTCTCGAGAAGCGCGCGCTCTTCGCGGTGGACCGTCACGGCCTCGCCGCCGCGCGCACGCGCCGCCTCGACGAGCGCGCGGTGGAGCGGCCCCTCCTCGGTGAGCCGCGGCAGATGGAGGAGCGTGCGCGCCCAAGGGGCCGCGTCGCACCATCCGAGCAGGATCGACCAGAACAATGTCTCGCATCCCGCTCGCACTAGCGGGGCGCCGTGAAAATGATTGGGATGCGCCCACCCCGCGACATGGCGCAGCGGAAGGCGCCCGTAGCGGGTCGCGGCGGCAAGAGGCATGACGCCGATCACCGGCCCTGAATGTCCATCGCGGACGATCACCAGCCGCGCTTGCCGGTCGGGGTCGAGCAAATGAAGCGCCGATTGGAGGCACCAGCGCTCGGCAAAGGGATTGGGCTCGCTCGCCTCTGCTGCGAGCGAGTCCCACGCAGCGGCCAAGTCGCTCGAAAGCGCGAGCGGGTCGGCAACGCGCACCGTAACCGGCGAAGCGCCGGCAGGCACCAGCGTGCCATCGACAGGAAAGGCGGGATGGACCGTCATCGGTGGCGAGCCTAGCGGCCAAGGGTTAAGATGCGGTGGCTATCGGGAGCGATCCCCGCGCGCAGGCGGGGCGGCAGCGGTCAGAGCCCGAACAGCCTGGCCAGCGACTTTTCGAGCATGAAATATTGCCAGATCAGCCGCCCGTGATCGCGCCTGCCCAACTGGTGCGCCGCGACGACGCGCTCGATTTCGGCCATGTCGAACCAGCCCGAGCGCGCAAGCGTCGAGGAGGTGGCGAGCGCGCGGGCCTCGCCCGCGAGCGGCCCGCGGAACCATTGCGAAACGGGCGTCACGAACCCCATTTTGGGGCGATAGAGAATGTCGCGGGGCAGATAGGGCTCCATCGCGCGCTTGAGCACTGCCTTTCCGGTTGTCCCCTTGACGCGCATTGCGGCGGGGAGGCTCGCGGCAAATTCGACAAGGCGGTAGTCGAGCAAGGGCTCGCGCGCTTCGAGGCTCACCGCCATGCTCATCCGGTCGGTCTTGGTCAATATGTCGCCGGGAAGCCAGATCTTGAGATCGGCATATTGCGCCCGGTCGAGGGGCTCGCGCGCCGGTGCCTTGCTCATCGCCTGCCAATAGCGCGCCTCGGCAACATGATCGCCGAGCGCCCGGCGGGCCGCATCGTTGAAGAGCCGCGCGCGCTGCGCAGGGCCCGTCACGCCGACCGCCTCGGCATAGCCTTCGGCTCCGCTTTTTGAGAGGCTCGCGAGCGTCGCGCGGGCGCGCAGCGGACGCGGCGCCCAGTCCATCTGCGGCCAGACGCGCGCGAGCGGGCCGAGCACGCCCTGGCGCAGGAAGGACGGAATCATTCCGCGCAGCCGTTCTTCCTGGTGCTGGAAGACGAGCCGCCGATAGCCGGCGAAAGCCTCGTCGGCGCCGTCGCCCGAGAGTGCGACCGTCACCTCCTCGCGCGCGAGCTCGCAGACCCGATATGTGGGCAGCGCGCTGGCATCGGCGAAGGGCTCGTCAAACATGTCGGCGATGCGATCGACGAGCGCGAAGTCGGCGGCGGCAACCTCGCGCGTCCTGTGGTCGGTCGCGAAGCGCGCGGCAATCTTGCGCGCATAGTCCGTTTCGTCGAGCGCGGCCTCGTCGAAGCCGATCGTGCACGTCTTGACCGCCTTGGCGCTCGCCTCCGCCATCAGCGCGACAACCGCGCTTGAATCGACCCCGCCCGAGAGAAAGGCGCCGAGCGGCACGTCGGCGACCATGCGATCGCGCACCGCGGCCCGCATCAGATAGAGAAGATGTTCCGCCGCTTCGTCCTCGCTCGCGCGAATGCGCCGCGAAAAGTCGGGCGCCCACCAGGAGGAGGGTGCGGGCAGCGGCTTGCCCCGTTCAAGGAGGAGAAAATGACCGGCGGGAAGCTTGTGCACCCCGGTGACAATGCAATTGTCGTCGGGGACGTAGCCGAGAGCCAGGAAATCCTCGACCGCTGACAGATTGGCCTCCTGCCGCAGGAGGGGGTGGCGCAGCAATCCCTTGAGCTCGGATGCAAAGGCAATCGAGCCGTCCGAAAGCCGGGCGTAGTGAAGCGGTTTCACCCCGAGCCGGTCGCGCGCGAGAAACAAGGCGCCGCGAGCGCGATCGTGGAGCGCGAAGGCAAACATGCCGTTGAGGCGCGACAGGCAGTCCGCGCCCCACTGCCGCCACGCCGCGATGATCACCTCGGTGTCGCCGCTGGTGCGGAAGCGGTGCCCATGATCCTCAAGTTCAGCGCGCAACTCGCGGAAATTATAGATTTCGCCGTTGTAGGTGAGCGTCACTTTCTCATCGTCGCTCGCCATCGGCTGCGGGCTGCCCGCGATGTCAATGATCGAGAGGCGAAGATGCGCAAGCCCCACGCCCGGCGCCGTCCACACGCCCGATCCGTCGGGTCCGCGGTGACCCATCGGCTCGAGCATCGCGCGCAGCCGCGCAGGATCGACCGGCTTTGCCGTTTCCAGATGATAGAGGCCCGCAATCCCGCACATGCGCGCGATGCTCTAACGGCTTTTCAGCGCGCGGTCAGCCATCAGTTGCGCCCCGCCTGACGCTGCGACGAAATCGGCGATCGCGCGCGCGCCGCCCTCGCCTTCCTCGCTCGAGACGATGATCGAGAGCGCGCGCGGATCGCCGCCGAAGATGCGCGTTTTGAGCGCGGCGAGTTTCGCAAGGCGCGCGCTCCCCGTCGCGCGGCCGCCGACGACATACCAGGTCGCGGCATCGCGCAGCACCGGTCCCCGGTGCAATAGCCGCTCGGTCTTCGCCCCTTCGATCGCCGGCAGCGATGCGCTCCACGCCCACGGGCCCGCAGGATCGATCGCCCCCTGGCCGTAAGCCGCGACCTCGCGCCCTTCGGCCTGCCGCTCATAGCCCGCGATCGCGGCGGTGACGCGGCGACCATCAGCATCAGCGAAATGGCGCAAATGCTCGCGGTCCGCCCCGTCGAAGCGCGGAGCCCAGACAATGCGCTGTGATGTGGAAACGCTCCAGCCGGGTGGCGCCTCGATCGTCATCTCGGCGGGAAGCGGCGCCGCGCGTGCGGCAGAAAGGGCACCCCATGCGGCGAAAAGCAAGGGGATCGCAAGCGCAGCAGGCAGCACGGCTTTCGCAGGGCCTGCAAGGCCCGGCCGTCCCTCGAGCCCCGCGATATCGACCGCTGCGTCATTCGCGGGCCGGTCGAACCAGCGCCGCGCGGCGAACATCACCGCGAAGATGACGAGGCCGAAGAAGATCCAGCCGTAAAGGACATGATCGATCCCGCCCGCGGCTTCGATGCCCCAGATCTCGGCGGCGATCATCGTGCCAAAGGCGCGCAGCGCATTGGCGAGGATCGTCGCGGCGAGCGCTGACGCGACAAAGACGATCCGCCGCGTCCAGCTCAGAAAGCAAAGATGCGCAGCAAGCAGCGAATAGGCGAGCATCGCGATCAGGAAATTGACGCCCGAGCAGGCTTCGGCGACCTCGAAGAAGCCCGCGCGCGTCGTGATGAACACCCCTTCCATCTCTGCGGTGCGTCCCACAAGATGAAGAAGCGCAAGAGAGATATGCGCGGTCAGCGTCTGGAGCAGCGGCACGAGTTCCTCGCCGAAGGGCACGAGGAGCAGCGCATAGGCGAGCGGAAACAGGAGCGCGCGCACCAGCCGCGGCCCGAGCGTCACCGCGACCGCCCCCTGGAGCATCATGACGAGGGCGAGCTGCCGGAAAAGAGCAAGCGCGGCGGCCTCGCCGACCAGCCACATGGCGCTGGAACCCCCGATCCATGCCAGCGCAGGCCACCAATAGGCGGGGGTCAGCGCCCTCAGGAGCGCCGCGCGCTGCGCGACGAGCCAGCCAATGATCGGGAGCAGGAGCAGGCAGTGGCTGAAGGTCGAACTTGTCCACCAAATGGCCGCCATGTCGGCGGCATCCTCACGAAAGAGGATGAGGAGCGCCGACGAAAGCGCCGCAAGCGCTGCAAGATGCCGCTGCCAGAGCGACCAGCTGCCGGGACGCGAGAGAGCGCGCGCAATCATGCCGCGAGCCCCAGCAGCCGCCCGAGCGGCTCGAGCCGCGCCTCCCAGCCATAGCGGGCGATCATCCGCTCGCGCGCGGCCGCGCCCATGCCGGCGGCTCGCACCGGATCTTCGAAAAGCGAGCAGACCGCAGCGGCCATCGCTTCGGCGCCGTCCGCCACGACGAGATGCGTGCCGGCTTCGGCATCGATCCCGGTCGCGGCGGCGCTGCTCGCAACCACGGGGCGCGCCATCGCCATCGCCTCGAGCAGCTTGTTCTGGACGCCGCGTGCGAGGAGCAGCGGCGCGACCACCGCATCGGCGGCGGCGAGCCACGGCCGAACGTCAGGGATCTGGCCGGTGACGCGAACGCCGGGGCATTCCTCGAGCGCGCGCACCTCGGCGGTTGGTGCACGGCCGACAATCGCAAAGCGCGCCTCGGGGTGCCGCTCGCGGACCCTCGGCAGGATATCCTTCGCAAACCAGCGCACTGCGTCGATATTCGGGCGATAATCCATCTGGCCGGTGAAAACCGCCAGCGGCCCCTCGCCCTCCCCCACTCTTGCCAGCGGCTGCGCGGGGTCAAAGCGCCTTGTATCGATCCCGTTCCCGACCGCGCGGACGCGGTCGGCGCCAAGCCCGGTGCGCTCGCGAAACAGCGCAGCCTCTGCTTCGCTGACGAAAAGGCTTGCATCGACCGCGCGCGCGATCTCGGCCTCGAAGCGGCCGAGCCGCTTCGCCTCGCGCGCATGGACCCAGCGCATCGGCCCCGGTCGGTCGTGCTCGGCATAGGTTGCAAATTTCGCCGAATCGACGTCGACAAAATCCATGATCAGTCTGCCATCGAAACACGCGGGCAGATATTGCGCCATCTGCCCGGAAAAGGCGACGATATGGGTGATCGCGCGCGCGCGAACCAGCGCATCGACATAGGCTGCGATCGCGCCGCTTCGAAAAAGCCGGTTTGATACAGGCTCGCCCCGCAGCACCGCCCCGGCAAGCGCGAGCGGACGCGACGCCTTGCGCACCTCGATCGCAAGGCTCTTGCAGCGCGGCGCCATCCTGGCGCGCGCCAGCGCGGCTTCGGCGGCATTGTCGGCAAGTGCGGCAACATGGACCGGAGCGAGCCGGGTGAGCGCCTCGAACATGTGCCAGCTGCGGATCCTGTCGCCGCGGTCGGGCGGCCACGGCGCGCGGTGCACGAGGAACAATATTTCGGCCATCAGCCGAGCCCGCGCGCGATCAGCGGCCCGAGGCGGTTCGCCGCCCAGAGCGGCAGTTTCTTCCACGCCTCGACCTGCATCCGGTATCTGGCGCTGTTGGGATTGGTGTCGCGGGGCCGCTCGCCTGGCGCGAGCCAGCGCGCATAGACGAGCGGTTCGGGCTCGAAGCCCCAGTTCTTCTTGTAGGAAAAGGGCCCGGTCCCGAACTTCGAGCGCCCGAAATCGAAGCGCGTGCATCCCCGTTCGCGCGCGCGGCCCATCAACGCGTAATACATGAGCTCATTTGCGCGCAGGCGCCGCGCCTCGAAAGTACCGCCCCCCCAATAGGGCATCACCGCGCCGCGCCAGTAGAGGCTGAGAACGCTGGCGACCGGGCGGTCCCTGTCGCGCACGGTCAGGATTTCCGCATCATCGCCGAAGGCGTCGAGGACGGCATCGAACAAGCCGCGCGGGAAGACCGGCGTCCCCAGATTGCGCACGCTTTCGGCGTAAACGCGGTAATGATCGCGCCGCTCGGCGTCATCGCGCCCGGCCGTGACGCGAAGATTGCCAGCAAGGGCCTTGCGCACCTCGGCGCGCTGCTTGCGGGGGATCGCCAGCAGTTCAGCCTCGTCATCTCGCGCAAGCTCGCGGACAAAGCCCGCATAGATCCCCTCTTCGCGGTGCCATCCCGCGCCTTCGGGCAGCGGCCCGCCGCGCAGCTCAACCGAGGGGACGCCAAGCGATCGGGCAATGTCCGCCGCGCCTTCGGCGAGCGCCGCGCCCACCGCCGGATTGTCGGCGAGAATCCCGCCGCCGACGGCAAAGCCGCTCGCGACGAGCGCCTCTCCGAAAATTCGCGAACGGATATGGTGGAGCGGCAGGAGGCCCGTGAGCGCGCCGGCTGCATCTCGCGTCGTGACGAGATGGCAGCGATGTCCCGTCGCATGCGTGATCGCCTCGCACCACAAGCGGCTGTGAAAGGGGCTCGCACCGCTATGCTGCGCGACATAGGCGTCCCACCCGGGCGCATCGCCAAGCGGCGCGGCCGATACAGAGCCGGCCGCCATATGCGCGGGCGCGTTCACGCCGCAGCGCGCCAGGGAGAAGCGCGGCCTCGCTGCGCAGGAACAAGGGCATCGGCGCGCGTCCATTCAAAGTCGGCGCAGAGCTTTCGAAGCTTGTCCGCCATCACCGAGAGGCCACTATAATGACGTATCCTCGACTTGATCGGCGCGTTTGCAACCCGCGGCTGGCCGGGATCGATCTCCCAGGGGTGAAAATAGAGGATCGCCGGATGCCCCTCGGCATTCATCCGCGCGATCGCCCAGCGGGTGAAGCCATAAGGAAGGATCCGCATGAAGCCCCCGCCGCCTGCCGCCAGCGTCCGGCCGAGCGCGCGCGCGGTCGTCACGGGCCATTCGACAAGATCGCTGTCCGCGACCGGCCGCCATGCGTGGCGCGGGCTCTGCGGCCAGCCGTAATGATCGTGGACGACCGGGGCGACGCTCGACGAATAGGCATAGCCCTCGTCGGCCAGGATCGGATGCGCCCACGGCGTGCGCGCATCGATCGAAAAGCTGGGCGCCCGGTAGCCCGAGACCGGGGTCCCGCCGGCATCTTCGAGGATCGCACGCGTCTTTTTAAGGTCGGCGGAAAATTCGTCGGGACTCATCGCAAAGACGCGCTTGTGGTCGTAGCCGTGGCTTGCAAGTTCGTGTCCCGCTGCGACGATGCGCCGGATCAGCGCGGGATAGCGTTCAGCAACCCAGCCGAGCGTGAAAAAGGTGCCGGTGACGCCGGCCTCGGCGAAAATCTCGAGCACCGCGTCGCAATTGGCCTCGACCCGGCATTCAAGATGCGGCCAGTCGGCGCGGTCGATCGTGCGCTCAAAGGCGCCGACGTGGAACCAGTCCTCGACATCGACCGACAAGCCGTTCTGCATCATAGGTCACCCCTGCCCATCTCCTGTGCGGCCGCCCGGCGCGCTCAGGCCGCCGCCCAGGTCTGCGGCATGGGGCCAGCCATCGGATCGGGTGCGTTTTCCGGATCGCGCTCGACCCAGTCGATCAGGAGATCGAGCACGCGGCGGAGCGCAGCGTCCTGTTCGGCGATCCGGGCTTCGAGCCCCGCGATCTGGCGTTCGAGCGCAACGAGCTGCGCGTCGGAGCCGGCCGCAGGGGCGGTCTCGGGCGGAGCGCTCGCAGCAACCGGCGCCGCGCCTTCGGCAGCGCGCGAGGCGTCTGCTGCACTGCTCGGCGCAAGTCCGAGCTGTTCGGCGACAAGCGAGCGCGCCTCGGCGAACCCGGTATCGGCCGCGAGCGGCGCGGCGAGCGCTTCGGCCTTTTCCGGCACGCCAAGAGCGATCGGCGCATCCTCGGGCGGCGCGAACGGCGCCGCTGCCGGACTTGCCGCTGCCGGGGCAGCAGACGGCGCGGGCCATTCAAGGACCGTATCGGGCTGGGCGGCGGGAGCTTCCACGGGGACGCCCACCAGCTCTGCCTGGTCGATCCCGCGGTCGGCCTCGATCTCGCTCACCACGTCGCGGACATGGGCCGAGGTGATGCGGCTCAATTGCTCGACCGCGCCCAAAAGCAGGAGGCGGCTCACCAGCACGTTGAGCTTGCGCGGAACGCCCTCGCTAAAGTCGAAAATCGCCTCGAACGCGTCCGGGCTGAAGCTCGGGTTGCCGGTCCAGCCGACCTTGCCGAGACGGTGAAGGATATAGGGCTCGACCTCCTCGGGCTCCATCGGGTCGAGGTGGTGCGTCGCGATCACGCGCTGGCGCAGCTGTTCAAGCGTCGGCGAGTGAAACAGGGTCTGGCGAAATTCGGGCTGACCGAGGAGGAAGATCTGCAAGAGCGAATGGCCGCCGAGCTGGAAGTTCGAGAGCATCCTGAGCTCCTCGAGCGCGGATATGGCAAGATTCTGTCCCTCGTCGACGATGAGCAGCGTGCGCCGGCCTGCGCGGGCCTGCTCGCGAAGATATTGTTCCATCGAGCGCAGGAGCTCGGCTTTGCTCTCGCCTTCCCATTCGAGCCCGAACTGCTCGGCGACGAGGCGGAGGAGGTCATCGCCTTCGACCTGGGTCGAGACGAGCTTCACCGCCGTCAGCCGATTGGGATCGATGGTGTTCATCAGATGCCCGACAAGCGTCGTCTTGCCCGCTCCGACGTCGCCGGTGATGACGATGAAGCCTTCGCCCTGGGCAAGGCCATAGCCCAAATAGGACATCGCCTTTCTGTGCGTGCCGCTTTCAAAATAGAAATAGGGGTCAGGCGTCAGCTGGAAGGGGCGTCCGGTAAAGCCGTAATATTGATCGTACATCGCAGTTTCCCTTTGGGGTCCGGATCAGAAATTGTAGCGAAGGCCAATGAGCGCCGAGGCGATCAGCTCGCTGGCGAAACCATCCTGCTCGAAGGCCTGGAGCGAAGCGGCAGCGGTCCCGGTGAGTTCGCGCCACACGCGGCGCGAATAGGCGGCAGAAATACCCGCCGACTGCATGTCGCCAACCCCCGCCGCGCCGTAGTCGAAATAGCTCAAATAGCCCGAGAGGCTGAGATCGGACTGGGTATCGAGCTCGCGGGCAGCGGAGAGGAAGAGATAATAATTCTCGTCCTTGACGCCGTTGAGCGGGGCGAGCACCGAATTTGCAGGGACAAGCAGGCGGCGCTGGTCATAGCCGATGCCAACACCATAGCTCCAGCGGCCGAAGCGCGACGAGTAGAGCGCCTGGATGCCGCGATTGCGGAACTGAAGGCTGGTCGTGCTGCCGAACTGCGGGTTGAGACAGCCCGCGCCTTCCTCGCCGAACACGCAGGGGTTTATGCTGCCGTCGACGGGATTGCGCGTCGGATCAAACTGGGTGGGAAGCGAAGCGAGCCCGCCCGAGAGGCCGCGGCCAAAGCTCGAAAGCCCGTCATAGACACCGACGTGGGTCGTCGTTGCGTGGTCGGGACGATAGGAGAAGCTGCCGGTGTAGATCGTGTCGCCGTAGCGGCGTCCCACTCGCGCGGTGAGCGAGGTGCGGCGGCTCGGCCGCCACATCACGCCCGCGTCCCAGATGAGCCCATCGGTGTCGAACGACAGCTGGCGCGGCTGCGACTTGTCGGTCACGAAGCGGCCGCTTGCATCGCGCACCGGCACGCCATTTTCGTCAAGCACCGGATCGCGCTGGCCGATCTCGATATCCTCATATCCGGCGCCGCCGAGCAGCGCGAGGGTCGGCCCGATCGGCACCGTCACGTCGGCGCGCGCATATTTGCCCTCGAAACGCTGGTCGAGCTGGCTTGCATCCTCGCGCTCATAGCCGCCCGACACCTGCCAGCCGAAGGGCAGCTCGCCGGGCCGCTGCCCGACGCTCGCCCAGGCTGCATGGTTGGTCGAACTGTCGAAATTGCCCCCGGGAAGACTGCCCGCGCCGTCGAGGTCGACCTTGGTATAGCCAAAGCGGTAGCCAGCGCCCACATCGAGGCTGCCGGCGCGCTTCGCGAGCGTCGGACCGGCATAGAGCGAATAGACATCGGCGATATTGTCGCCGCCGGTGACAAGGCCGCCGATGCCGCCGCCGTCGGCGCGCGTGCGCGTCGCGAGCGCCCCGCCTTCAAGGTTGAGCCCGCGCGCCACCTCGAGACGCCCCCGCGCAAGACCGCTCAGAATATCCGCGTCACCAAGCCCGCCCGATTCGCCGAAGCGATGCTCGTAGCGCAGCGTCGCCGCGACTTCCGCGCGGCGCGTCGCGACAGCAGCATCCACGCCCGCCGCAATCGTGGTATAGGTGAGAACATCGCCGCCCTTGAGCTCGGCCGAGAGCACCTGCCCCACTTCCAGATAGGGGCTGACATCGACCGTGCGCCGCTTGCGCCGCTCGCTGCGCCCCGCCTCGCGCCCCTCGGCCGAGGGAGCTGCCGACGCGCCTGGCACGCTATCGCTGCCTCCCGCTTCGGATGAGAATTGGGCATGCGCTGTGCCCGCACATCCTGCGAGCAGCAAGGCTGCAAGCGCCGCGACGCGGCGCACGAGGTGAGGGTCGGTGCGCATCAGGACGCGCCTCCTTGTCCGTAATAGGTGCCGAAGCGTCGGCCGCCCGGTGAAAATTTGACCCCGTTGAGGAGAAGCTGGATGTGCGGGCAGGCCCCCATCAGCCCGATTGCATCGCGCAGCGAGGATTCCAGGGTTTCGTCGGCGCGCACGACCATGATCAGCTGACCAACATGACCCGCGAGCACGGCGGCCGGGGAGGCCGCGAGCACGGGCGGCGAATCGAGAATGAGGATGCGGCCGGGTGCCCCGGCCTCAAGTCTGGCAAGAAGCGCCTCGGTGCGCGCCGAGGCGAGCAACTCGGTGTCATGCATGTGCTGGGTGCCAGCAGGCATCACCTTCAGCCCGGCAATGTCGGTCTGGATCAGGCAGTCACCAAGCGGCAGGAGCGGATCGGCGAGCGCGTCCATCAGCCCTGGCCCTTCGTCCAGCCCCAGCGTCTCGAGCACGCTCGGCTTCGCGATATCGGCGTCGATCAGCAGCACGTCATGATCGGCCTCGACCGCGAGGCTGAGCGCAAGATTGACCGCCGAGAAGGTCTTGCCTTCCCCCGGATTGGCCGAAGCGATGAGAACGCGGTGGCCGCGCGGCAGCACCGGGCGGCCCGGCGCGCCGGTGAAGTTGCGAATGATCTCGCGCTTCACGATGCGATATTCTTCCGAAATGCCCGTCACCGGTGCGTCGGGCACAATCATTCCGCGCGCCGCGAGGCGGTCGCGGTCGATTTTTCCTTGCCGCGCCGGCACAACGGCAGGCGCAGCGCGCGCAACCTCCTTGCGGGGCGAGGCCTTGATCGCGGGCGCCACCTCGATGACGGGCTCGGCCTCGGCTGCCACTGCGGGTTCAACCCTGGGGGGCGCCTCGGCGGGAGACGCTCCGGTCCCTTTTGGCGCCTTCGCCATTTTGGGAGGTTCTGCCGGCAGGCCGCTCACGTCGATCGTCGGCGCGCCCGCGGCGGGGTCGATGCCGAAGATGTCGGCGGCGCGTTCGAGCAGCGAGGGCTGGCGCTTGACGGGGCGATGTTCGTTCATGTCCGGTCCCCTCAGGCCACCATGCCGCGCTGGACGAATTCGGCGATGAGCAGCAGCGCATAAAGCCCGACAAGTGCGCCGCCGCCGCTCGCGAGCCAGACGAGCTTCTTCTTGCGCTCGACCTGGCGCTCGGGTGTGACCACCTCGGTGATCGACCCGATGACCGGGAGCCCGCTCGCGCGCTCGAGGCGCGCGGCGGTCGGATAGCTTGCACGCACCTGGGCCAGGCCAAAGGCTGCCCCGACGCCCCCGCCGATCCCGGCGAGGAGCACAATGGTGAGGAACAGGGGCCGATTGGGCGCGGCAGGGCTGGTTGGCTTCGAGGGCGGGTCGAGGAGCTCGACCTTGATGGCATTGGCCTCGGTCTGCACCTCGCCGCGCAGGCGCACCTGTTCGCGCTGCCCGAGAAGCTTGTCATATTGCGCCTTGAGCGCCGTATATTCGCCGTTGATCCGGTCATATTCGGCCGCGATGCCGGGGTTCTGGATCTGCTGCGAGGTGATCCTGGCGATGTCGCTCGTGAGCTGCGCCTTGCGCGCGCTGAGCGCGCTCACTGTCGCCTGGCGCTCGGCGCGCATCGCGGCGAGCGAGGCATAGGCAGGGTTCTGGGCGTTGCCGCCCGCTCCGCCGCTGCCTTCGCGATCGGCCTGCGCCTTCAAGGAGGCGATCTGGCTCTTGATCGCGATGATGTCGGGGTGGGCGTCGGTCAGCCCGCGCGCGCGCATTGCGGAAAGTTCGTTCTGCGCGCCCGCGAGCTGCTGCCTTGCGACACCCGCCCCGGTTGCCGACATGCCCGGAACATTGATCGTCGCCGGCGTCGAGGCGAGCTGACTGTTCGCTGCCGCGAGCGCCGCCTGCGCTGCGACCAGCTGCGATTCAATCTGACCGAGCTCCGCCCGCGCTGCCTCTACCCGCTGCGCGGGCGAACCCGATCCGCCTGGGATCAGGCCGATATTCTGGGCCTCGAACGCCGCGCGGCGCGCTTCGACCTCACGCAGGGCCTTCTCGCGATCGGCAATCTGCGCATCGAGGAATTTCAGTCCCTCGCGCGCGTTCACGCGGCCGCCGCGCAGCTGGTCGTCACGAAAGACGGTGATGAGGCTGTCGAGAACGCCCGAGGCGAGTTTCGCATTGTCGGCGTCCGACAGGCTGCCGATCGCAATGCTCGAGGTGATCTCGAAGATATTGTCCTGCTGCGGAATGACCTTGATATTTTTTTGCAGCATCGCGACCGCGCCGGCCTTTTCGCGTTCGCTCGCGCCTGCGGGAAGCAAACCGGTGGTCACCGCGACCTTTTCCAGATTGCGCGCGCTGGTGAGGGTCCCGCGGATCTCGTCGAGTTGCCGGCGCCCGCCCAGGGGTCCGCCCTGCGCCTCATCGGGAAGGATCTGGTTGACGTCGACGAGCAGCCGCGCGCGCGAATCATAGCGGTTGGGGATCGACGCGACCGCGAGCCAGCCGAGGATGCAGATGCCCCACGCGACCGCCAGCACCAGCCAGCGACGCGTCCATACGCTATGCAGCGCAACCCTGAATTCATCGTAGAGGCTGTTCATCGGTCGGGGTTAATCCTCGGAGAAATAAGGCGCTGGCAGTGACGGCCTCGCGTCAGAACATGCTTTCAGGGATGATGATCACGTCGCCCGGCTGCAGGCGGACGTTCGCCTTGATGTCGCCGCGCTTGATGAGGTCATTGAGGCGCAGCGCATATTCCTGCTGCTTGCCGCTGCCCTTGTCGAAGCGGACGAGGCGCGCCTTGTTGCCCGCTGCATATTCGCCAAGTCCGCCGACCGCGATCATCGCGTCGAGCACGGTCATGTTGGCGCGGAAAGGGATCGATGCCGGCTTTTCGGTCGCGCCGACGATGCGAACCTGCTGCGAGAAAGTGCTGTTGAAGCTGGTGACGATGACGCTGACGATGGGGTCGGTGATATATTGGCTGAGCTGGAGCTTGATGTCCTGCTGGAGCATCGTCGCTGTCTTGCCGACCGCGGGCATGTCGGTGATCAGCGGGGTGGTGATACGCCCGTCGGGCCTCACCTGCACCTTCCCACCGAGTTCGGGATTGCGCCACACGAAGATCTGGAGTTCGTCGAGCGGGCCGATGATATATTCCTCGCCCGGCCCTTCCTGATTGGCGACGAAATTGGCGCTGGGAAGCTGCGGCGCATCACCGACGCCGCCTGCGCAGCCTGCAAGGGCGGTGGCGACAATGCCGAAGATCAGCGCGGCGCGCGCAGCGTGAAGCCAGGGGGAGGATGTCATCTTCAAATCACCTTTCGACCGGCCGGGAGGCGGCCGCGCACCAAAGGGGCGCGGCGACAGCCATTTCGTCAGCCTCAGCCATCACCGAAAAGGGTGAAGATACCGTTAGTATTGGGATAATTTCGCGCCGCGCTCGTCGGCTTTCGTTCCGTTTCGGGACAGATAAGGGCAGCGCTTAGACGAGGATTTCGCGCGCGGGTCCCTGGCCCAGAAACGCGGCGGGGCTTGCCGAGGCGCCATAGGCGCCCGCCTGGAAAATCGCGACCAGATCGCCCGCTTCGGCGCGCGGCAGCGCAACCTGGTCGCCAAGACGGTCGAGCGGGGTACAAAGACAGCCGACAACCGAAACCGTCTCGACCGCCTCCGCGCCGAAATGGCTCGCGATCGCGATCGGGTAGTTGCGGCGAATGACCGTCCCGAAATTGCCGCTCGCAGCAAGCTGGTGATGGAGCCCGCCATCGGTGACGAGAAATATCTCGCCGTGGCTGACCTTCCGGTCGACGATGCGCGTGATGTAGACGCCCGCTTCGGCAACGAGCCAGCGCCCGAGCTCCATCGCAAAACGGCTCGCGCCAAGCACCGGATCGCGCGCCGCGAGTGTCTCGGCGAGCGCGGCTCCAACAGCCGCAGTATCGACCGCGCTGTCGCCGGGGAAATAAGGGACGCCCATCCCGCCGCCAAGGTTCACGAGCGGGGGCGCGGCGCCAATGCCGTTTGCGAGGCGCGCTGCAAGCGCAACGGTCTGCGCCTGCGTCTCGGCAATCGCGGCGGCGCTGAGCGCCTGCGATCCGGCAAAGATATGAAAGCCTTGCCAGTCGGCGCCCGCGTCGACGAGGCGCCGGACGAGCGCGGGCACGTCCTCGGCATCGACCCCGAAGGGCTTGGCGCCGCCCCCCATTTTCATCCCCGAGCCCTTGAGGTCGAAATCGGGATTGACCCGCACCGCAAGCCGCGGCCGCGCGCCGAGGCGCGCCGCGATATGGAGCGCGCGCTCGGCCTCGCCTGCCGATTCAAGGTTGATGGTCGCCCCTGCCTTGATCGCCGCTTCGAGTTCGCGGTCGCGCTTGCCGGGGCCTGCGAAGCTGATGTGCTCGGCCCCCATGCCGCTCGCGAGAGCTGCGGCAAGCTCGCCCCCCGATGCGACATCGAACCCGTCGACGATGCCGGCCATGAAAGTGAGGAGCGGCGCAAAGGGGTTCGCCTTCATTGCATAATGAAGCTGCACCTCGCTCGGCATGGCCGCGCGCCACTCGGCGACGCGGGCCTTCAGGAGCGCGCTGTCGTAGACGAAGAGCGGCGTATCCCCGGCGCGCGCCGCGAGCGCGTCGGCGCGCTCGCCGCCGACGATGAGCATGCCGTCGGCGTCCGCCGAATAGCCAGGAGGAATGGGGCCATGCGGCTTCATGCCGTCACCTTCTCGATCCACTCGGCCGCAATCGCGACGCGGTCGAGCTTGCCATTGGGATTGCGCGGCAAGGTCGCGCGCCATTCGATCGTCTGCGGCTGCATGAAGTTCGGCAGATTCTGTCGCAGATAAGCCGCGAGCGCGTGCCCGTCCTCCTTGCCGCTCTTCCCCCGCACGATCAATATGATGGCCGCGCCGAGCCGCGCGTCCGGAATTCCAAATGCCACCGCCTCGTAGACGAGACCCGAGGCGACCGCGGCGTCCTCGACCTCGGTCGGACTGACGCGGTTGCCCGCGGTCTTGATCATCGCATCGTCGCGCCCGACGAAGGTGAGAAGCCCCTCGGCATCGCGCTTTACCGTGTCGCCCGACCAGACCGCCGTGCCGCCGTAGATCGATGATGGGGGCGCGGCGCGAAAGCGCTCGGCGCTCCGTTCCTCATCGTGCCAATAGCCTTTCGCCACCAAGGGTCCGCAATGCACGAGTTCGCCGGGTTCATCATCGGCGGTGATGCTCCCGTCGGGGCGGCAGACCAGGATTTCAGCGTGGGGTATAGCGCGGCCCATCGAGGTGGGATGGCTGGCGACGAGCGAAGGGTCGAGAAAGGTTGAACGAAAGGCCTCGGTGAGGCCGTACATCGGGTAGATGTCGGCCTTGGGAAAGGTCGCGCGCATCGCGTCGATCAGCGAGGGCGTGAGCGCCCCGCCGCTGTTGGTGAGGCGCTGAAGCAGCGCTGCGGTATCGCGAGGCCAGTCGCTCTCCACCAGTTGCACCCAGAGCGGCGGGACGCCCGCAAGCGTCGTGATCCCATGCCGGGCAACGGCTTTGACGACGTCGCGCGGCGTCAGATAGTCGAGCGGCGCGACCGCCGCGCCGGCATACCAGCTCGAAAGAAGCTGATTTTGCCCATAGTCGAAGCTCAGGGGGAGAACGGCGAGGATGCGGTCGGAAGGCGTGATCTTCAGATAGGAGGCGACGCTTTCGGCGCCGAGCCAAAGATTGGCGTGGCTGAGCATCACGCCCTTGGGGCGTCCGGTCGAGCCGCTGGTATAGAGAATGGCCGCCAGATCGTGGGGCTCGGCGAGCGAGGGCGGGAGGCCTACACCGGGCGAATCGATGACCTCCTCGGCAATCGTCAGATCCCCAAGCGCGCAGGCCTCGGGTCGTCCCGCGCCGAGCGCTTCGCCGCGCGATCCGTTGGTGACGAGCAATTTGGCGCCGCTGTCAGCGAGGATATGCTGAACCTGCGGCGGCTTGAGCAGGGGGTTGACCGGCACATGGATGAGCCCTGCGCGCGCCGCCGCGAGCGGCATCAGGCACGCGCTCCGCGTCTTGGCGCTCCAGCTCGCAATGCGCTCGCCCGGCCCGCCCACCTGTTCCAGAAGCCAGGATGCAAGCCGCCCCACGCCGGCGTCGAGGTCCGCAAAACTGGTGATCCGATCGCCGATCAGCAGCGCAGCCGCGTCGGGCGCACCGCGGCGGGCGAGATGGTCGATCGGGTGCGACGGCGGGCTGAGGGCTTTGGTCATCGGCTGTTAGGAGAGTGGTGATAGAGCCCTGCGTCATGCAAGGGAACGGTGAACATCAGCCTAATGACAAGGCATTGCCTCCTGCCGCGCGCGGCGCTGGCTTTGCTTCGCCTTTCGACCAGCCAGCCTGGTTCGATCTGCTGACGGCGCATGGCTATGCCCCCGGCGGGCGCGTCAACGCCTGGGGAAGCGCCGGCGAGACGAGGGCATGGCTGCCTCTTCGGATCGAAAAGCCCGGCGCGCTCGCAGGTCTTGGCAACTGGTACAGTTTTTCGGTCCGTCCTCTCTACACCGGTGAGGACAAGCGCGCCGATGCGCTGGCCGACCTCTTCGCCCGGCTTCGCAAAGGCGCGGACCGCCTTACCCTTTATCCCGTTCCCGACGCTGAAAAGCATGGCATTGCCGCGGCCATGCGCGATGCCGGCTGGTGGGTCTATGACGCCCCCAGGGGCGACCGCCACTGGCTCGACCTTGCTGGGCTTGACCATGAGGGCTGGTGGGAGAGCCGCCCCGGCGCGCTTCGCAGCACGGTCAAGCGCAAGGCAAGGAAGGGCGTGGTCGATATCGCGCTCTTCACCGCCTTTGATGGCGCGGCTTGGGCTGCCTATGAAGCGATTTACGCCGCCAGCTGGAAGCCCGAAGAAGGCGACCCCGCGCTCCTCCGGGCCTTTGCCGAGGCCGAGAGCGCGCGCGGCACCTTTCGCATGGGGCTCGCGCGGATCGCTGGCGCACCGGTTGCAGCGCAGTTCTGGACGGTCGAGGACGGCACCGCCTTCATCCACAAGCTCGCGCATGTCGAGGACAGCCTCAAGGCCTCGCCCGGCACCCTCCTCTCGGCGGCGCTGTTTCGTCATGTCATCGAGGTCGACCGCGTCGTGCGCGTCGATTTCGGCACCGGCAATGACGCCTACAAGCGCGACTGGATGAACCGGCACGAGCCCTTGTGGCATATCGAGGCTTTCAATCCGTCGCGCATCGCGGCATGGGGGCCCGCACTCAAGGCTTTTGCGCGCTCGGCGCTCGGGCGCGCGTGAAGGATATGCTCGTGACCGATACCCCCGCCACCGCCGTCGATGCCACCCTGCGCGCGCTGCTTGCCGATGTTCTCGGGCTCGGCGAAGCCCGCGCCGCCGCGCTCACCGATGACAGCGGCCTTTTCGGCGAGCTTCCCGAATTCGATTCGATGGCTGTTGCGACCGTGCTCACCGAGATGGAGGACCGGCTCGGCATCCTGATCGACGACGATGAGGTCGACGGGGAGATTTTCGAAACCTACGGCAACCTGCTCGCCTTTTCGGTGCGCAAGGTCGCCGGCTGAGGCGAATCGCGTCGGGCGCATGAGCGAGCATCACTTGCGCATAGACCCCGCCGGCACCCCCCGCGCGAGCGTCCTTTTCGTCCCGCCGCTCTTTGAAGAAGCGAACCGCACCCGGCGCACGCTGGTCCTTGCGATGCGCGCACTTGCGGCCGAAGGCCTCGCTACGCTCCTGCCCGATCTTCCGGGGCAGAATGAAAGCCTTGTTCCCCTCGTCGAGGTTGACCTCGCGCGCTGGCGCGCCGCGCTCGCAGAGGCCGCAAGCGAGGTCGCCGGCCCGCTGATCATCGCCTCGCTGCGCGGCGGAGCGCTGATCGACCATGCGGCCCCGGCCGCGGCGTGGTGGCGCCTCGCGCCTGCAAGCGGCGCCTCGCTTCTTCGCACCCTGCTTCGCGCCCGGGTGTCGGCCGATCGCGAGGCGGGGATCGCCTCGAGCCTTGCGAGCCTCGAAGCCGAAGCGGCGGCAGCCCCGCTCCTCCTCGCCGGCAACTTGCTTTCGCCCGCGATGATTGCCGACCTTGGCGCGGCCGAGGCGCAAGCCGTCGAGCCGCTGCGCAGTGTCGCGCTCGGCGCAGACGGCATCGCCGGCACCCCGCTGTGGCTGCGCGCCGAGCCCGGCGAAGATCGGGACATGGCGCAGGCGATCGCAGCCGACATCATCGCATGGAGCCGGTCATGCGGCGTCATCTGAGCTTTGATTGCGAGGGCGCAGCACTTGCCGCAACGCTCGATGAAGCGCCTGGAACCACCGGGCTTCTGATCGTCTCGGGCGGCAATGAAATTCGAAGCGGCGCGCACCGCGGCATGGCGATGCTGGCCAGGCGAGTTGCCGCGGCGGGTCATCCGGTTTTCCGCTTCGACCGCCGCGGGGTTGGCGACAGCGAAGGCGAAAATCGCGGGTTCGAGGCGAGCGGGCCCGACATCGCGGCTGCGATCGCCGCCTTCCGCGGCGCCGCTCCGCACGTCACCCGCATCGCCGCCTTCGGCAATTGCGACGCGGCGAGCGCGCTGCTCCTCCATCGGCCCGCGGGGATCGACGCGCTGCTCCTCGCCAATCCCTGGACCTATGAGACCGGCGGCGACGAGCAGGCGGGGGACGCGCCCGCGCTTCCGCCTGCCGCGGCGATCCGCGCGCGCTATGTTTCGCGGCTTAAGGATCCGAGGAGCCTCCTGCGCCTGCTCAAGGGCGAGATCGATCTTGCAAAGCTGTGGCGCGGCCTCTCGTCGCTCGGGCGGCGCAAACCGCCCGCAGCGCCGGACAGCCTCGCAGCCCGCCTCGACGCTGCGCTCGCGGCGCTGCCCTGCCCTGCCACTATCCTCCTCGCGACAGGCGACCGGACAGCGCAGGCCTTCCTCGAGAATTGCCGCCCCGGCGCGGCAGCCGTCGAGCGGCTCGAGAGCGCGTCGCACAGCTTCGCAGGCGCTGACGCCGACTGGCTGGCGGCGCAAATATTGGCGCAGCTCAGCTGAGGGCGGCGCGCGCGCTCAGTCCCCGGGGCGCACGCCCTCAAGCGTCGACCATTGCGTGATATTCGGCCTCGGCGAGGAATCGCTCGGCATCGAGCGCCGCCATGCAGCCCATGCCCGCCGCGGTGACCGCCTGGCGGTAGACTTTGTCGGTGACGTCGCCGGCGGCGAAAACCCCGGGGATCGCCGTCAGCGAGGTACCCGGCGTGACCTCGAGATAACCGTCGGCATCGAGCGGCAGCTTGCCCTTGAAGAGTTCGGTCGAAGGGCTGTGGCCGATCGCGACGAAGCCGCCGTCGGTGGGCTCGTGGCTCGCCTCGCCGGTGACCGTGTCGACAAGGTCGACCCCAACCAGCCCTGCGGTGCCCTCGCCTGCGACGAAACGCTCGACCTTCTTGTTCCATAGGATCTTGATCTTCGGATTGGCGAAGAGACGGTCCTGGAGGATCTTTTCGGCGCGCAGCGAATCGCGGCGGTGAATCAGCGTCACATCATCGCTGTGATTGGTGAGGTAGAGCGCTTCTTCGACCGCGGTATTCCCGCCGCCGATCACCACCACCTTCTTGCCGCGATAAAAGAAGCCGTCGCACGTCGCGCAGGCCGACACGCCCTTGCCGCCGAGTTCCTGCTCGCCGGGGACGCCGAGCCATTTTGCCTGCGCGCCGGTCGCGATCACCAGCGTTTCAGCGAGATAGACATCACCGCCGTCACCGGTGAGCCGGAAAGGGCGCTGGCCAAGGTCGACGTCGACGATCGTGTCCCAGATCATGCTCGTGCCGACATGCACCGCCTGCGCGGTCATCTGTTCCATCAGCCACGGGCCCTGGATGACCTCGGCGAAGCCTGGGTAATTTTCGACATCGGTCGTGATGGTAAGCTGCCCGCCCGGCTGAAGCCCCTGGACAACGATCGGCTGCATCCCCGCGCGCGCGGCGTAGATGGCGGCCGAGAGACCGGCGGGGCCGGACCCGAGAATGAGCATCTTGGTGTGGTGCGTGTTGGGCATGACGATCCTTTGCGGCCCTGTGCCGGAGCGAAGAGATGGGTGTTGCCAATCGCGCTAGCAAGGGACACCTTGCGCGCCAAGGGGGAGAGCCGGTGACAGCGAGGGATGCACCCGAAAAAAGAGCACGCCTTCGCAACTGGAAGTTCGTCGCTGCGATCATCACCGCGCTCGCCGCAGCGCTTGCGGTCTACATCCTGGCTGAGGCGGGCGCGGGCGGAGCGATCGTCGCGGGGCGGCTCGCGAAGAGCACGGCAGGAGAAAAGCGATGAGCAGCTGGTGGGAGCGTCACGGGGTCCCGCGCCTCATCAAATGCGCCTGCTCGCAGGGGCAGATCATGAAACTGCGCAGCGAGGTCGTGCCGCAAGCGGCGGGCGACGTGCTCGAGCTTGGCTGCGGCGGCGGCATCAACATGGAATTTTATGAGCCCGCGCGGATTACGGGTTTCAGCGGCCTTGATCCCTCGCCCGAACTGCTCGCGATGAGCCGGGCGGCCGCCAAGGCGCGCGGCATCGAGGCCGATATCAGGGGCGGCATCGGCGAGGCGATGTCGTTTGAGAGCGATCGATTCGACACTGTCGTCACGACCTTCACCCTCTGCTCGGTCGCCGACCAGGCTGCGGTGCTCGCCGAAATCCGCCGCGTGCTGAAGCCAGGCGGGACCGCGCTTTTTCTCGAACATGGCGCCGCGCCCGATTGCGGCGTCGCAAAATGGCAGCGGCGGATCGAGCCCCTATGGAAGCGGATTGGGGGCAATTGCCATCTCACCCGTCCCATATCTAAGGCCTATGCCGGTGCGGGTTTCGCGGTCGAACGGCGCGGCGCACGCTATATGCCGAGGACCCCCCGACCCTTTGGCTGGGTCGAATATGGGGCTGCCCATATTCGCTGATCGTTCATCGAGGAGGATCCTGCTCGTCCTTTTCTCCCATCTCGACGAGCCCGTGGCCAACGCTGACGCGCTCGTCGAAGACGAAGCAGCTCCCGTGCCAGCGGCTCTCGTTCGCGGGAACCTGCTCAAGATAGGCGAGGATGCCGCCCTTGAGGTGAACGACATCCTCGACGCCCTCGCTCCTCAAGAAGGCCGTCGATTTCTCGCAGCGGATGCCGCCGGTGCAGAACATGGCAATGCGCTTTCCCGCGAAGCTCCCGGCGTGGGCCCGCCACCAGTCCGGAAATTCGCCAAAGCTCCTGGTATGGGGGTTGAGCGCGCCTTCGAAGCTACCATAGCCCACCTCGAAATCGTTTCGCGTGTCGATGAGCACCGTGTCCGGATCATCGACAATGGCGTTCCAGTCGGCAGGCGCGACATAGGGCGCGGCATCGCGCGCCGGATTGATCCCCGCGACCTTCATGGTCACGATTTCCTTCTTGAGGCGCACCTTCATCCGCTTGAACGGCATGGCGGCAGCTGCGGAATATTTGACGTCGAGTTCAGCGCAGCCCGGAAGCGCGCGGATATGGGCAATCACGGCTTTGATCCCCTCCGCGCTCCCGGCGATGGTCCCGTTGATCCCCTCGCGGGCCACGAGCAGCGTCCCCCTGATCGCCTGTTCGGCGCAAAGATCGATGAGGGGCTGGCGCAGCCCGGCGGGGTCGTCAAACGGGGCGAAACGGTAAAGGGCGGCAACGGTAAAGGTCATGGCGCCGCCCATAGCGGCGCGCACGGCTGAACAAAAGCCGCCGTCAGCGGAAAGGATCGCCCCTTCCCGTGGCGTAATGCGCCATCGCCATCGTCGTCCACTGCGCGTTGACGCGAATGCAGCTGGGAAAGACGCTCGCGTCGGTCACGAGCACGTTCGTCGTTCCGTGAACGCGGCACGCAGGATCGACGATGCCATGTCGGGGATCCTCGTGGATCGCGTTGCCGCCGTGCGGGTGGCTGCTCGAGAGGGTGACATCGTCGGATTCGCGAATGGCGCTTTCGAAGAAGCCATCGATGTCCATGTCGGGCGTGACCGTCTGCCCGACCGTGAGCGCCGGGTAGCATTCGAGCGCGCCAGCTGCAAAATGCACCTTGGTGAGCGTCGCCATCGCGCGCCGCAGCACGGGAAGATCGGCATCGCGGTCGAGCTGGAATTTGAGCTTGCCGTCCTTCACCCGCCCCCGGCGGTCGGCAGGGAACAATATACCTGCCGAGTGGACGCGGCCATAATTCTTCATTCGCGCGCTATGGTCGGCAAACCATCCGGGCATGAGCGAGGCCATCGACATCGGCGGCTGGAAATGGCTCTCGAGCAGATAATCGCCGCAGTCGACATAGCTCGACATCTGGTCCTCGTCCCAGGCATCGCCGCCGACGCCTTCGCCCATCAGGGCGACGACCGGCGAGGCGACATTGAGCGATATGTTGCGGCCCGTGCCCGCGATATCGCTGCGATCGAGAAGCTTCGATGAGGCGATGGTGCCGGCGGCAACGATCACGCCGACCCGGGCGCGCACGAGCGCCTTCGACCCGTCGGGAAGTACCAGCCGGACGGCTTCCGCTTCGCGCCGCCCGTCGATGGCCGTCTGCCAGATGATCCGGTCGGCCTTGGTTCCGGGAAGGATGCGCGCGCCGAAATCGCGGCATGCCTCGGGAAGATAGGTCTGCGCCATCCCCATCCGCCGGCCATAGGCGCATCCAGAATTGCAATAGCCGCAATAGGCGCATGCGGTCGCGGTGCCGGGCGGACCGAAATTCTTCGCAAACCAGTCGGCGACCGCGCGCTGTTCCCTGGGGTCCTGCGAGGCCGCCGCATGGGCCGCCCAGCCATTCAGCAGATGGGGGCCATTGTGACGCCCGCTGCGCGGCTCGATCCTTGCAATGCCGAGCTTTTCCTGGACCGCGTCATAGCTTGCGTGAAAGGCCGCAGCATCGATCGGCGCCCCCATGCTCGACCAGCGCGCGAGGACATCGGGCGCGTCGGGATGCGTGCGCCCTGCCTCGTTCACACGCAGACAGATGCCGTTGTTGATCGTCGAGGATCCGCCGACGCAGCGCCCCTGGAACACGACGAAGTCGCGGTTGGTCGATGTTTGGAGCGCGCCATGTTTGAAGAGCTCTGCAACCATGTCGAGTTCATGGTGGGTGATATGGTGCGAGGGATAGAAGGGCCCGGCCTCGACGATCAGCACCTTGTAGCCCTGCGCTGCGACATTATAGGCCGCGACGGCGCCCCCCGCCCCCGATCCCACGACGATCACGTCATATTCGGGCGCGATATCGGCGGCGCCGAGGACATGCGCGGGATCGATCTCGCGCCCGTCGATGCGCGTGATCGGCATCTCGCCTGCGCCCCGCTGGCGGAACTTCGGGAGGGTAAAGCCGATCTGGGCGTGGACCGGGTTCGCGGCATTGGCATCCTGGTCCCCGGGCTCCACGCCCGGCTGCCAATGACCATAATAGCAGGCGTAGATGATACCCCTCAGCCGCGCCATGTCCTGAAAAAGATCAATCTGGCTGTTCTGGAGCCGGTCCCGAATGCGCTTTGCGCGCGTTTCGACGCGCGAGGCGGCAAAAAGCGGCCCTAGCACGATCTCGGTCGCGGTGAGCGACAGCCGGATTTCGTCGAGCTTCGTCCCGCCGACCTTCGCGAAAAGGTCGCAGACATTGGCAACCACCTGATCGGGTGAAATCACCATTTCCGCTTCATGGAACAGCGCCTCGGTCAGCGCCTTCAAGAATTTGAGCTGCCCGAAATTGAACGGTGCCGTCATCGCCTCACCCCTGTTGCCCGTTATGAAAGATGCAGGCTTATAGCGGGTTAAGGCAAGGCGTATTGTACCGGATCGCCAGCAACGCGGACCGGAAAAATCTTGCGCACTCAGCGAACTGCGATCGTGAGATGCGCAAGATGAAGGTCCGCAAGGCAGCTTCGCAGCTGCGAAGGGGCGCTGTCTCCCTCGACCTCGACGATCGCAGCGCGCGCCTGCGGACCCACACGCCAGACGTGAAGGTCGATGAGGCGCAGGTCGCTGATCGCGCCGATCCTCTCGCGCAGCGCCTCGGCCAGTTCCGCGTCGGTTTCATCGAGAAGGATGGCGGCGGTGTCGCGCATCAGGCTCCACGACCAGCGCGCGATGACGAGTGCACCGATAATGCCCATCGCAGGGTCCATCCACCAAAGCCCGAGGTAGCGCCCCGCGAGCAAGGCTGCGATCGCGAGGAGCGACGTCAGTGCGTCGGCGAGGACGTGGAAATAGGCCGAGCGCAGATTGTTGTCATGTCCATGGTGATGCCCGCTGGCCCCATGATCGTGATCGTGGTCATGCACGTGATGATGCCCGCCCATCAGCATGAGCGCGCTCACGATATTGACCGCAAGTCCGAGCACCGCGACCAGCGCTGCGCTCATGAAATCGACGCGCACCGGATCGAAGAGGCGCAGGACCGATTCGACCGCGATCCCGATCGAGAAGATGCCGAGGATAAGCGCGGAGGCGAAGCCCGTGAGGTCGCCGACCTTGCCGGTTCCGAAGCTGAACCGCGGGTCGTGGCGGTGGTTCTTCGCATAACGATAGGCAAGCGCCGCAAGCCCGAGCGCCCCGGCGTGGGTCGCCATGTGGAAGCCGTCGGCGAGAAGCGCCATCGACCCCGTCCAATAACCCGCGGCAATTTCTGCCACCATCATCACCGCGGTGAGCGCGACGACCCAAAGCGTGCGCCTGGCATTGTCGTCGTGCGACGCGCCCAGAAAATCGTGAAGCGGCTGGGCCGCGGCGGATTCGCTCTCGGACATCACCCGCTCCCTATTTCGCGTAGCGGCGGATGACCGCCAGCAGTTCGTCGGCGCCCGCGGCGCGCTCGGCATCGCTAAGGCCCGGAAGCGCGACATGCTCGGTCAGATGCTCGGCGATCACTTCGTCAAGCAGTCCATTAACGGCGCCCCGCACCGCGGCGACGCGGTGAAGGACGGTCGCGCAGCTTTCATTCGCCGCGAGCGCCTTTTCGACGGCAGCGACCTGGCCTGCAATGCGGCGCACGCGGGCGAGGAGTTCGGGACGGGTGGCAAGATGGCTCATACCATACCCCCCTATACTATAGGGGCGCTCTTCTCAAGCTGAGTTTCCGTTTACGTAAAGCAGTTGCATCGGCCCGCGGGACGGGTTACGCCGCTATCCATGTTTTTCGGCTTTCTCGACGAGCTGCGGGCCGCAGGCATTCCTGCCAGCCTAAAAGAGCATCTGATGCTGCTGGAGGCGCTCGACCGCGAGGTGATCGACCGCAGCCCCGAGCAATTCTACTATCTCTCGCGCGCCATCTACGTGAAGGACGAGGGGCTGCTCGACCGCTTCGACCAGGTGTTCAACAAGGTCTTCAAGGGGCTCATCACCGATTATGGCCAGAACCCGGTCGATGTGCCCGAGGAGTGGCTGAAAGCCGTCGCCGAGAAATATCTCACCCAGGAAGAAATGGACGCGATCAAGTCGCTCGGCTCGTGGGACGAGATCATGGAGACGCTGAAGAAGCGGCTCGAGGAACAGCAAAAGCGCCACCAGGGCGGCAACAAGTGGATCGGCACGGGAGGCACCTCCCCCTTCGGAAACTCGGGCTACAACCCCGAAGGCGTGCGGATCGGCGGCGAGAGCAAGCACAAAAGGGCGCTCAAGGTCTGGGAAAAACGCGAGTTCCAGAACCTCGACAACACCAAGGAGCTCGGTACCCGCAACATCAAGATCGCGCTGCGCCGTCTTCGCAAGTTCGCGCGCGAAGGCGCCGCCGACGAGCTCGACATCCCGGGCACCATCGACGGCACGGCGCGGCAGGGCTGGCTCGATATCCGCATGCGCCCCGAACGGCGCAACGCGGTGAAGCTCCTCCTCTTCCTCGACGTCGGGGGCTCGATGGACCCCTTCATCAAGCTGTGCGAGGAATTGTTCAGCGCCGCGACCAGCGAATTCAAGAATCTCGAATTCTTCTATTTCCACAATTGCCCCTATGAGGGCGTGTGGAAGGACAACAAGCGCCGCTGGTCCGAGCGGACGCCCATGTGGGACATCCTCCACAAATATGGCCATGATTACAAACTGGTATTCGTCGGCGACGCGTCGATGAGCGCCTATGAGATCAGCCATCCGGGCGGCAGCGTCGAGCATTTCAACGAAGAGGCGGGCGCGGTGTGGCTGCAGCGCATGACCAATGTCTATCCCGCCGCCGTCTGGCTGAACCCCGTGCCCGAGGCGCATTGGGGCTACACCCAGTCGGTCAAGATGATCAAGCAGCTGATGAACGAGCGCATGTATCCCCTCACTCTTGCGGGGCTCGACGATGCGATGCGCGAGCTGACGCGAAAGCATTGACGGCGCTGGCCTGCGCGCTACCCCCTTCTACCATATGTCTCGCATCCGCTCGCGCTGAGCGTTCCGGGGCGACCGCTCTCCTCTCACGCCCGGAGGAGACCGTCTCCGGGGCACGTTCGAGGTGGGCGGGCAAGGAGAATGTTACGCTCGAAGGACCCGGTCGATGATCGACCTCCCCCTCGTCATCATCCTCGCGCTCACCGGCTTCATCAACCTGATCGGCGCGCTGGCCTATGCCGCACGGATCGCGGGCGTGCGGACGCGGCGGATCGCAATGTCGTTCGCGCTGTTCAACATCCTCGTGCTCTTCTCGCGCACCTCGAACAGCTTTCTGGGTCCCTTCCTTGCAAAACGGATCGAGACGCGAATCCATGAGGGCACCGGCGCCTCGCTGTTTCTTGACATGCAGCTCGTTCTCGCGGCGGCAAGCCTCGCCACGCTGATCGGCATCTTGCTCGTCCCGACCGGACAGCGGATGTTTGCCGCTGCGATCGGCTGGTATCAAAACAATCGCTCGACAACGAAGCTCGCGCTCAAGGCGGCAAGCCCTGCGGGGCTGCGCGCCCTGCGCCAGTCGCTGCGCCTCCCGAGCCTTGCCCACCTAAAAGGCTGGCATATGCCGCGCGGCATCGGCTGGGGCGTTCTCATCGCCAATTGCCTTGCGCAATCACTCCTCGCGGTCGGCGTGGTCGCGTCGCTTTACGCAGGCTATCTTGCGCCCGAGTTCCGCGTCACCGCCTCGCAGCTATCGGCCCTCATCAACGGCTTTGCGACGATCCTGCTCTTCGCCTTTATCGACCCGCAGCTGTCGGTGATGACCGACGACGCGGTCGAAGGGAAAGTCGACGAGGCCGATTTTCGCCGCGCGATCACCTTCATTTCGCTGAGCCGGCTCGCCGGCACGATTCTCGCGCAAGCCCTGCTCCTCCCCGCCGCCTCATTGATCGCGCTGGTCGCCGTCCATGTCTGAGCCGCGCCCATTCGCGCTTCTACCGCGTCCGCGCCCGGCTCGAGGCGATGGCCGTCGAGCCCGGACCGCGCGGCTGGTTTCTCGAATTTCTCGTCTTCGGCTTCAAGCAGGGCTGGGCCTGTCTCTTCGGCGCGCTGATGCTGGCGCTTCTGCTCGCGACCCATCTTTTCTGGCCTGATGATGCGCCGCTTCACCGCTACGATGCGATTACGATCGGCGCGATCCTGATCCAGCTCTCGATGCTCGCCTTCCGCCTCGAGACGCCGAAGGAGGCCATCGTCATCCTCCTTTTCCACATCGTCGGCACGGTGATGGAGCTTTTCAAGACCGCCGCGGGGTCGTGGCAATATCCCGAGGCGAGCCTCCTTCACATCGGCGCCGTGCCGCTCTTCTCGGGCTTCATGTACGCCGCGGTCGGCAGTTATATCGCGCGTGTGTGGCGGATCTTCGATTTTCGCTACACGCACTATCCGCCCGCCTGGACAAGCTACGCCCTGGCCGCGGCGATCTATGTTAATTTCTTTGCGCACCACTGGCTGCCTGACATCCGCTGGCTCCTGTTCGCTGCGACCGCGCTGCTTTTCTGGCGCTGCCAGGTCTGGTTCCGCCCGCTCCATATCCACCGCCGGATGCCGCTTCTCCTCGGCTGGGCGCTCGTCGCACTCTTTATCTGGTTCGCCGAGAATATCGGCACGTTCGCCCGGGCCTGGACCTATCCCAACCAGGAGAGTGGCTGGCAGATGGTCGGGATCGCCAAGCTCGGCAGCTGGTATTTGTTGATGATCATCTCATTCGTATTGGTCAGCCTTGTCCAGCGGCCGAGGGTGCCCGGCGCACCAGGGAGGAAGGCGGCGCCGTTTCTTGATCCTGAAGCCGGCTGGATCGTGACGATCGACAATCATGCCCTCACCGTAACCGGTCCTGAAGGGAAAACAGGGGCCTGTCCGCCATCCGACATTTGCAGCATCGCCATCGAGACGAACGATAGCGGCCCCTGGGGGATCGACCTTTGGTGGCATTTCCTCGGCGCCGATAATCAGGTGAGATTGACCTCTCCCCAGGGTGCGGCCGGGGAAGACAGGGTCATGGACTGGGTCACGGCCCTGCCCGGCTTCGATCATGCCAAGATGACGGCCGCGATGCGTTCGACCGAAAAGGCTAGATTCGTCATTTGGCAGCAAGAAAGCGCGTCAGCCGAGCGGCCGGTCGAATGAAAGCGGCGGCTCGCTGAACCATTTCGGCCCGCTTTCGGTCATGTAAAAGCAATCCTCGAGGCGAATGCCGAACTCGCCGGGAATGTAGATGCCAGGCTCGTTCGAGAAGCACATGCCCGGGGCGAGCTTCGTCGTCTCGCCGCGCACCAGGTTGACGGGTTCGTGGCCATCGAGCCCGATGCCGTGCCCGGTGCGGTGCGAGGTGCCGGGAAGCTTATAGCCGGGGCCGTATCCGAGGCTTTCATAATAGGTGCGAACCGCGTCATCGACCGCCCCGGCTGGAACGCCGATCTTCGCAGCCTTGAAAGCGACGAGCTGGCCCTTGCGCATTTCCTCCCAGACCTGACGCTGGCGCGCCGTCGCGGCCCCGTGCACCCAGCTTCGCGAAACGTCGGACTGATAACCGTGGACGTTGCAGCCGCAGTCCATCAGCACGACTTCGCCCTTCCGCACCCGCTGCGGCTTGCCGCTTCCGTGAGGATAGGCGCTCGCCTCGCCGAGAAGAACGAGCGCGAATTCGGGTGAGCCGCCAAGCGCCCTGGTCGCGCCGTTCATGATCGCGCCGATGTCGGCGGGGGTCATCCCCGCCTCGACGCGCGGCGCGGTGTAGCGATAGGCCGCGATGGTGATATCGGTTGCAAGCTGCATCAGCGCGATCTCGGTCGCCGACTTGATCATCCGGCATCCCCGCACGACCGGAGCGCCATTGACCACTGCGACACCGGGCATCGCCTTTTCGAGACCGTCGACCGCGAAATAGCGCACCGTTTCTTCAACGCCGATCCGGCCCTTGGCGAGCCCGCGCCTGGAAAGCCATGCCGCGACGACTCCAAGCGGATTTTCATCCTCGTCCCAGGTCAGCACCTCGGCTTCGACGCTGAGGCTCTCGCGAACCGAAGGTTCCTCGAAGAAGGGCGTTATGATCGCAACTTCACCCTCGCGCGTCAGCACGGCCGCGGTGAGCCGCTCGCTGCGCCACCAGTGAACGCCGGTGAAATAGATGAGGCTTGCGCCCGGCTCGATGAGCAGCGCGTCCATATCGTGCGCGCGCAGCAGCCCTGCCGCCTTGGCGAGCCGGGCCTTAAGCTCGTCGGCGCCGATCGGCTGCGCATCCTTCGCCATGTTGGGAAGACCTGCAAAATCATCCGCTGCCCGGCTGGCAGCGGGCAGGCTTGCTGCAAGTCCTCCTATGGCTGCCACGCCCATGAATTGCCGCCGATGCATCGTCATATTCTTTGTCCTTACTCGCCGCGATAAAGCAGCAGATCTTCGATCGTCTCGCGCCAGGATGCCTCGTCACGCACGGCCAGGGCGTCGAGGTCGCCCGCCTCGGCGCCGGCGTCGTCGACCCATTCGCGCAGCAGCGGCGAGCCGTTGATCACGTCGATCGCGAGCACGCCCTCGGTATATTCATATTTGAAATCGGTGCCGCGCCAGATCGGGTAATCGGGGTAGAGCCTGCGGATCGCCTTGAAGGCGAGCGCCTGCACGCGCCACGGCCGAAACGCGGCATGGTCATACCAGGGCCCCTCGGCATGGATGTGGACGCCGCTGTTGAGCGCGCCGACATGCTTGTGGAAGGTCGGCTGGAACCAGATATCGCGCAGCTTGCAGCCGGCGAGCCAGGCGGGCGCAAGCCGCTGCATCTCCGCGATCACCGCGCGCGCGTCGATGTCGGGGGCCCCGAACAGCTCAAGCGGCCGCGTCGTCCCCCGCCCTTCGCTCAGCGTCGCGCCCTCGACCATCACCGTTCCCGCATAGGCGCGCGCCATGTTCACGTTGGGCGCATTGGGGCTCGGATTGATCCACGCGCGCTCCTGCGGCCAACCGAAACCGGGCGCGGCATCGGGGGCCCAGCCTTGCATTTCGATCACGCGGTAATCGACCTCGAGCCCGAAATGGCGGATGAACCAGTGACCCATCTCGCCCATCGTGAGCCCGTGACGCATCGCCATCGGCCCCGCGCCCACGAAGCTTTCCCAGCCTTGGCGCAGCAGCGTGCCTTCGACCGGGCGTCCGGCGGGATTGGGCCGGTCGAGCACCCACACCGCCTTGCCATGCTCGGCTGCAGCCTCGAGCACATAGAGTAGGGTGGTGATGAAGGTGTAGATACGGCAGCCGAGATCCTGGAGATCGACGAGCATCACATCGAAGCTCTGCATCGCCTCACTCGAGGGTCGCCTCGCCTTTCCATATAGGCTAAAACATGGAATCCCGTACACCGGATCGGTAAAGTCGGGCGACTCCATCATATTGTCCTGAAGGTCTCCCCGCACGCCGTGCTGCGGACCGAATACGGCCGTCAACTTGACGCCCGTGGCCACGAGGGCATCGAGGCTGTGCGTCAAGTCTGCGGTGAGCGAGGCGGGATGCGCGAGCAGCGCAACGCGCTGTCCCTCCAGCGGTTTGCGAAGCGCGGGATCGGTGAGCAGGCGGTCGATGCCGAACAGGATCGTCATGCCTGGTCCGGTGCCCCAAGCGTCAGCGTAAAGCAATCGGGATGATGGAAATCGGGTTTGCCCGGCGGGTGCGCGAGCGCCCAATAGCTCTTGGTGCCGTCGATCTCCTCGATCACGGCAGAAAGCGCAAGCTTGCTGCCGCGATCGGGAAAGATGCCGGGTTCAATGCGCAGCCGATAGCAGTCGGGCGCGCGCTCGGCCGCCATGTCCCAGGGCGCGAGATCATCCGAACCGAGAAGCGAGCGATAATCGTCGAACTGGTAGCAGGCCCAGCGGCCATCGGGCGCATAGTTGAACTCGGTATAGTCAGGCGTGTCGTCCTCCGTGAGGAAAGCCTCGAAACAGGTGCTTTGCCACAGGCCATCGGTCGGGCCATCGGCCATCACGAGCTGCCCCTCGCCTTGAGGCAGCACGATGCGATCGATCAGGCCCTCGACGATGAAGCAAAGCACGAAGCCCTCGTCGAAGGAAAGGCCGACCTCGGCGCGCACCGAGGCGACCGCGCTTGCAGGGGTTGCCGGGTGGCATTGCAGTTCCGCGCGCATGCTATCCAAATCGCAAACCCCATGCTAAGCGCCCGCGCGCTATGACGACTTACAAATCCGACCTGCTGCGCCTGCTCGATGAGCGAGGCTATATCCATCAGATGACCGATGCGGAAGGGCTCGATGCGCTTGCCCAAAAGCAGATCATCCCGGCCTATATCGGCTTTGACGCAACCGCGCCCAGCCTCCACGTCGGCAGTCTCGTTCAGATCATGATGCTGCGCCGCCTGCAGCAGACGGGACACAAGCCGGTCGTGCTGATGGGCGGCGGGACAACGCGCATTGGCGATCCGACGGGACGCGACGAAAGCCGCAAGATGCTGTCGGATCAGACGATCGAGGACAATATTGCCTCGATCCGCACGATCTTTGAGCCCTTCTTGACCTTCGGCGAGGGGCCCACCGATGCGGTGATGGTCAACAATCACGACTGGCTCGGCAGGCTCGGCTACATCGAGCTGCTGCAGGAGGTTGGAACGCATTTCACGATCAACCGCATGCTCACCTTCGACTCGGTCAGGCTGCGGCTCGATCGCGAGCAGCCGATGACCTTTCTCGAATTCAACTACATGATCCTTCAGGGTTATGATTTCCGCCACCTGGCGAAGGAAATGGGCGTGCGTCTGCAGATGGGCGGATCGGACCAGTGGGGCAATATCGTCAACGGCGTCGAGCTTGGCCGCCGAATGGATGGCGCTGAGCTCTATGGCCTCACAACCCCGCTTCTTACCACGGCTGCGGGCGCCAAAATGGGCAAGACGGCGGCCGGCGCCGTCTGGTTAAATGCCGATCAATTGTCCCATTTTGACTATTGGCAATATTGGCGAAACTGCGACGACCGCGACGTCGGGCGCTTCCTGAAGCTCTTCACCGACCTCCCCCTCGACGAGATTGCGAGGCTCGAGGCACTTGAGGGCGCAGAGATCAACGAGGCGAAAAAGATTCTCGCCAATGCCGCGACCGCAATGTGCCGCGGCGCCGAGGCAGCGCAGGCGGCCGCCGAGACGGCGGCGCAAACCTTTGAAAAGGGGCACATCGGCGGCGACTTGCCGCAGGTTACCGCGCCTGCCGAGGGACTGCGCATCCTCGATGCGCTGCGCGAACTCGGCTTTGCCGCCTCGAACAAGGAGGCGCGGCGCAAGCTTGAGGAGGGCGCGGTGAAGGCCGGCGGCGTCGTGATCCGCGATCCGCACCACCTCGTCCGGCCCGAGGGCGAGCCCATCCCGGTCAGCCTTGGCGCCAAGAAGCACGGCCTTGTGACGCGATAAACCCAAGAGCGGATATTTACCGATTCTTAGCGGATTGGAGTCGATCTTGGCGCTCAGACCAGCAAGGGTATGCTATGCGCAAGATCGACACCAACAAGGCCCATTATGTCGGGCTCGACCAGCGGCTCTCGCCGCGCAGCGACGTCTATTGCCGCCTGCCCTTCGTCATGCCTGACGGCCGGCAGGAAATGTGCACCTGCGTGAACATCAGCGCCGACGGCCTCCTGATGCGCTTCGAGCGCAGCCTCGAGCCCGGCGATATGGTGGTCTTCCGTATGCCGATCATCGGGCGCACCGCAGCCAAGGTGATCTGGTCGCTCGGCGGCAAGACCGGGGTCCAGTTCGACAAGATGATCGCTGTCGAGGATTATCTGCCGATGCTGCGCGCGATGGGCGCGCGCGGGGATCTCAACTAGCCGCTTCGCAGGAGCGGCACGGCCGCATCGCGCTCAAAGAGATAGAGGCAGAGGCGGACCGCATCGCCGCGTGGCCCCTCCATGCCGCCGTCGCGCTCGACGAAGAGGCGCGCGTCATCATGGGCAAGCGGAAGCAGGCGCACGAGTTGCTCCGCCGCCGCGAGCCGGTAATCGGCCTCGCCAGACTGCTTGAGACCGAGCAGTTCGCCCCCGCCTCTCAGTTCAAGATCCTTCTCCGCGATCACGAAGCCGTCGCTCGTGTCCCGCATCAGCGCGAGGCGTTCGCGCGCGGTTTCGGAGAGATTCTGCGAGCGCAGCAGCAGGCAGACCGACTTCGCCGCGCCGCGCCCGACGCGCCCGCGAAGCTGGTGAAGCTGGGCGAGGCCGAAATTCTCGGCATGTTCGACGATCATCAGGCTCGCCGATGGCACATCGACCCCCACCTCGATCACCGTTGTCGCGACGAGTACGCCGATCTCGCCCGCTTGAAAGCGTGCCATCACCGCATCCTTGTCAGGGCCTTTCATCCGGCCGTGGACGAGCCCGACCCGGGTCTCACCAAGGCGCTCGCGCAGCAGGGCTGCGCGCGCCTCGGCGGCCGCAAGCTCGCTCGCCTCGCTTTCGGCAACCAGCGGACACACCCAATAGGCCTGCGCCCCGCCCGCAAGGTGGCGTTCGAGCCCGCTCACCACCTCCTCGAGCCGGTCGACCGAGACGACCCGCGTATCAACAGGGGTGCGACCTGGCGGCATCTCGTCGATCCGCGACACGTCCATCTCGCCATGGTTGGCAAGGAGCAAGGTGCGCGGAATCGGGGTCGCCGTCATGACAAGCAAATGGGGCGGCCGCTGCCCCTTGGAGGTCAGCATCAGCCGCTGCGCGACCCCGAAGCGGTGCTGCTCGTCGACAACGACAAGCGCCAGGTCCTTGTAGGTGACCGCCTCCTGGAAGATCGCGTGGGTGCCGACAAGAATGTCGATGCTGCCGTCGGCGAGCCCCATCAGGGTCGATTCGCGCGCCCTCCCCTTGTCGCGGCCCGTCAGGATGGCGAGGTTGACGGGCAGGCCGGAAAGCATGCGCTGCAAGGTGGCGTAATGCTGGCGCGCCAGGATTTCGGTGGGTGCAAGGAGCGCCGCCTGCGTCCTTGCCTCGACCGCCGTCAGCATCGCGCGGAGCGCGACAAGCGTCTTTCCCGAGCCGACGTCGCCCTGCAGCATCCGCAGCATCGGGCGATCCTGCGCCATGTCGCCCGCGATTTCGCGCCCGACGCGCTCCTGCGCTCCCGTCAGCCCAAAGGGCAGCTGCAGTCTGCTTGCCAGGCGCCCGTCGCCGACGATCGCGCGGCCCCTGCGATTGCGAAGCCCCTCCCGGATCAGCATCAGCGCAACCTGGCTTGCAAAGATCTCGTCATAGGCGAGCCGGTCGCGCGCGGCCTCGTCGCGCGGGCTTGCATGCGCCCGCGCGATAGCCTCGTGCCACCCGGGCCAGCCCCGCGCGGCGAGCAGCGGCGCGTCGATCCATTCGGCAAGGTCGGGCCGCCTCTCGATCGCGACGGCGGCGAGCTGTGACAGCCGCGCGTTGCTCAGCCCTTCGGTCAGCGGATAGACAGGCTCGTGAACCGCGATGGCGGTTTCGTCGCCGGGTTCGGCGACCTGATCCGGATGCACGATCTGCCGCATGTCGCCGTAAAGATCGAGCCGCCCCGACACCCGCCGCTTCTCGCCCAGGGGAAAGAGCTTGCGCGCAAGACCCGAGGTGCGTCCGAAATAAACGAGGCGGACATGATCGCCCGCGCTGTCGAACGCCTCGACGCCAAAGGGCGCGCGCGGCAAGCGACCGGGACGATAATCCTTTGCGGTCACCTCGACGATGATCGTCTGTCCCGCTTGCGCATCGCCGAGCCTTTCGACAGGCACACGCGAGATCAGGCCCGTGGGCAGATGGAACAGCACGTCGACGACGCGCTCGAGCCCGAGCCGGGTCAGCGGCTTGGCGAGCTGCGGCCCGACGCCCTTGAGGTCGGTCAGCGCGGCAAAGAGCGGGTTGAGGATTTCGGGACGCATGGCTAGGGCGTGTCTAACCTTTAACCCTTGGTCTTGCCCAGCCCCTCCTCTGCGTCAGCATTTCCGTGCAGTCGAGGCGCCCGCCGGTGCAGCGCAGGGCCGATAGGTGCCACCGCCTCGCTCGCGCCGAACGAGACGGGACGATGTTCACGACCACTCAAGAAGAACCGCCATGCAAGATCGCCTGAAACGCCTGAAATTTCGTGCCTGGCACCGCGGCACGCGCGAGGCTGACTATATGATCGGCGGCTTCTTCGACCGCTATGCGTCCGAATGGGGCGAGGACGAACTCGCCTGGTTCGAGGCCGTGTGCGAAGAAGATGACGTCGATATCATGGCCTGGGCGCTCGGCACCGGGCACCCCCCGGCGCACCTCGACAATCCGCCGCTGATCGCAGCGATGCGCCGACTGGACTATATCCCGCTGCCATGACGCACCCCGCCGCCGATATATTCGCCGCCATCGCGTCGGCATCGGCGCCGCTCACGCTCGCCCGCGCGGCAGAGGGCTTCCTGCCGCTCCTGCTCGCCGACCTCGCGCGCGCCAGCGACAAGCGGCTGCTTTACGTCGCGACGGACGACGCCGCGATGCAGGCGGTGGCAGACGCCGCGCCTTTCTTTGCCCCTGACCTTGTCGTTCACCGATTTCCGGCATGGGACTGCTTGCCCTACGACCGTGCCGGACCATCGATGCGCGTCAGCGCTGACCGGCTCGCGACGCTTTCGGCGCTGCAAGCGCCGCCGAAGCGCGGCGAACTTGTTCTTACCACCGTTGCCGCGATCACCCAGCGCACGCTCACACCTTTCAGGATTCGCCAGCTCACGACGCGCCTGGCGCCCGGACAGCGGATCGACCGCGACGCGCTTGCCGAACTGCTCGTTGCGAATGGCTTCAACCGCGTCGACACGGTCGCCGATCAGGGCGAGTTCGCGGTGCGCGGAAGCCTCCTCGACCTCTTTCCGGCGGGGGAGGAAAATGGCCTTCGCGTCGATTTCTTCGGCGACGAGATCGAAAGCATCCGGCGCTTCGACCCCGCCGACCAGCGCAGCCTCGGCCCCGCCGAGGCGCTGCAATTGCTTCCCGCCGCCGAAACGCTGCTCGATGAGACAACGATCAAGCGCTTCCGCTCGCGGTACCGCGAAATCTTCGGGGCGCAGGCAACCGGCGATCCGCTCTACCAAGCGGTCAGCGAAGGACGGCGCCAGGCTGGCATGGACCATTGGTTTCCGCTCTTCGAGGAGCGGCTCGCGACATTGTTCGACCATCTCGATCCTGCCACCCCCGTGCTGCGCGGGCATCGCACCGATGCGACCGCCGAGACGCGATTCGATGCGATCACCGACTATCATGCGAACCGCGTCGCTGCCGAGCGCGAGCAGGCGGGCAGCTATCGCCCGCTCGCGCCCGAGGCCCTCTATCTGACCAGCGACGAATGGGCCGCGGCCGAAAGCGCGCGCCCCGTCCACATCGTCTCGCCTTTCGACGTTCCTCCCTCGGCAACGGTGATCGACCTTGAAAGCTTTGCGGCGCGCGATTTCACGCCCGAGCGCACCGCTGACCTCAATGTCTATGACAAGGTCGCCGACCACCTGTCGGACGAGCGCCGCAAGGGGCGCAAGACCATCATTGCGAGCTACTCAGGCGGCGCGCGCGAACGGCTCTCGGGCCTGCTGCGCGACCATGGGGTCACCTCGCTTGCGGCAGCTGACAGCTGGCAGGAGGCGCTCGGCATCGCCTCGTCGGAGAGCGGCGGCGCAACCGCGATGGTCGTCCTGCCGCTTGATCATGGCTTCGCGGCGGCCGGGGTCAGCCTGCTTACCGAGCAGGATATCCTCGGCGAGCGCCTCGTCCTCCGCCAGAAACGCCGCAAGAGCGCCGACGCCTTCCTTGCTGAGCTTGCAACATTAAGCGTCGGCGACCTCGTCGTTCACCTCGATCACGGCATCGGCCGGTACGAGGGGCTGACCTCGATCCCCGTCGGCAACAGTCCGCACGACTGCGTCGCGCTGAGCTACGCTGGCGGCGACAAGCTCTACGTTCCCGTCGAGAATCTTGACGTTCTTTCGCGCTATGGGGGCGAGAGCGAGGGCGTCGCGCTCGACAAGCTCGGCGGGGAAGCCTGGCAGCGCCGCAAGGCGCGGATGAAGGAACGCATCCGCGAAATCGCGGGTGAACTGCTCGCGACTGCTGCCCAGCGCGCGCTGCGTCCCGGTGACGTTCTCGCGCAGGACAGCGCCTATCCTGCTTTCGCGGACCGCTTCCCCTACCAGGAAACCGACGACCAGGACCGCGCGATCGGCGACGTGCTCGCCGACCTCGCCTCGGGCCGCCCGATGGACCGCCTCGTTTGCGGCGATGTCGGCTTCGGCAAGACCGAGGTTGCGCTACGCGCCGCTTTCGTCGCGGCGATGGCGGGGGTGCAGGTCGCGGTCGTTGTTCCCACGACGCTGCTCGCGCGCCAGCATTACACCAATTTCGTCGAGCGCTTCAAAGGCTTCCCGGTCAATATCGGGCGCCTGTCGCGGCTCGTCCCGGCGAGCGAGGCGCAAAGGACGCGCGACGGCCTCGCCAGCGGCCAGATCGACATCGTCGTCGGCACCCATGCGGTGATCGCGAAGTCGGTCGCGTTCAGGAATCTCGGGCTCGTCATCGTTGACGAGGAGCAGCGGTTCGGCGTCGTCCACAAGGAAAGGCTGAAGCAGCTCAAGGCCGACGTCCATGTTCTCACGCTTACCGCAACCCCCATTCCGCGTACCCTGCAGATGGCGATGTCGGGCCTGCGCGAACTCAGCGTCATCCAGACGCCGCCGGTCGACCGCCTCGCCGTGCGCACCTACGTCGCGCCCTGGGACCCTGTGGTCATCCGCGAGGCATTGCTGCGCGAACATGACCGCGGCGGGCAAAGCTTCTTCGTGACCCCGCGCATCAAGGACTTGCCAGACATCGAGGAATTCCTGCGCACCCGCGTGCCCGAGATCAAATATGTGGTCGCGCACGGGCAGATGGCACCGGGCGAGGTCGAGGAGCGGATGAGCGCGTTTTATGACCGCAAATATGATGTGCTCGTCTCGACGACGATCGTCGAGAGCGGGCTCGACATTCCAAGCGCGAACACGCTGATCGTCCACCGTGCCGACCGGTTCGGCCTTGCGCAGCTATACCAGCTGCGCGGCCGCGTCGGGCGCTCGAAGACGCGCGCATATGCCTATCTGACCACACCCGAAGGCGGCGCGATCACCGATACCGCAGAAAAGCGTCTGAAACTCCTCGGCGACCTCGACACGCTGGGAGCGGGCTTCCAGCTTGCAAGCCACGATCTCGATATTCGCGGGGCCGGCAATCTCGTGGGCGACGAGCAATCGGGTCATATCCGCGAGGTCGGTTTCGAACTCTATCAGTCGATGCTCGAAGAGGCGATCCTCGTTGCCAAGGCCGAAGGCATGGGCGCCGCGCCGCCGCGCGAGGCCCTCTCGCCGGTCATCACCGTCGACGCGCCAATCCTCATTCCGGAAGATTATGTCCCTGACCTTCCGCTGCGCATGGCGCTCTATCGCCGCCTCAATGAGGCCGAGGATCGTGCGGGCCTCGATGGATTTGCCGCCGAGATGATCGACCGCTTCGGCCCGCTCCCGCCCGAGACTGCAAACCTCATTCAGCTCATGGAAATCAAGGCGAACGCGAAAGCCGCTGGCATCGCGAAGCTCGACGTGGGCACCAAGGGGGCGCTCGTGAGCTTCCATGGCGATGAATTTGCGAATGTCCCCGGACTCATCGCCTATGTCGAACGGCTGAAGGGCCGCGCGCGCCTTCGGCCCGACAATAAATTGTCGGTGAGCGGCGAATGGGCAAGCGCGGGCGCGCGCCTCAACGGTGCGCTCCAGTTGTCGAAGGGACTCGCGAAGCTTGCGCGGCAGGCGCCATAGACGCCTTGGGCGTCTTTCCGCTCGCGCAGGAGCGCGCCGATCAGAGCCCCTTCGGCGGCATGGACAATGATGGAATGTCCTTCGGAGCCCCGTATTGAAGGGCGCTCAAGCGCCCAGGAGATCGACAAGTTCTTCACCTGGCACGGGCCCCGACTTCAGGAAACCTTGCCACATCGCGACCCCGATCTCGCTGAGCCGCGCGAGCTGCCCCTCATTTTCGACGCCTTCGGCCACCACGAGCAACCCCAGCGCGCGCGCAAGGTCGACAATCGCGCGCACGACGATCCGATCGCGGTCGCTGCCATCGATCGAGCGGGTGAAGCCGCTGTCGATCTTCAGATAGTCGATCGGAAGCCGCGCGAGCAGCGACAGGCTCGAATAACCCGTCCCGAAATCGTCGATCGCGATCGCCGAGCCGAGCGCGCGGATCTGCGATAGCTGCGAAGCTGCGCTGGCGGGATCGCTCAGCATCGCCTGTTCGGTCAGCTCGAGCGTCAACCGGTCGGGATCGACCTTTGCCCGGCTCGCCATCGCGGCAAAACGGTCGGCAAAGTCCGGATCGCCAAGGTCGGCGGCGGTGATGTTCAGCGATATGCGCAGGCGTCCGAGCGCTTTGGGCCAGTTTGCGATCTCGGCGAGAGCAAGTCGGTGGGCATGTTCGGTGAGCTCGCGCTCCATTCGCGCGGCGCGCGCCGCGGTAACAAGCGGTCCCGCGCCAAGCAGCCCGAGTTCGGGATGCCGCCAGCGCAGCAAGGCCTCCACTCCCACCATCGCGCCGCTCGCGACGTCATATTGCGGCTGATAGAAGATCGCGACCTCTCCGTGCGCGAGCGCCGCCTTGACCATCGCGCCGTCGCGCGCCGAAGCCGGGCGCGCAAGCTGGTCGCTCGCCATGCGAAGCTGATCGGCGATTGGCTCGTCGCGCGTTATCAGCGCGGTAGCGATGCGGATGGCGACCCGCCCATTGGGATCCCCGACCATCGGTTCAGCAAGCGCGACATGGAGCGCCCGCTCCTGCGCGTGAAGCGCCGCGAGCGACAACGGAAGCGCGGGGACGATCACGAAGCGCGGCCCGGTCAAACGCCCAACCACCGCCCCGGGCCCAAATTCGTCACCTGCAAAATTTTCGAGGCGCCGGGCAACCTCCTCGAGCAGGGCGTTGCCCGTCTCCGTCCCTGCGCTGTGGTTGATTCGCGCGAGCTGATCGACCTGGACCAGGATCACGCCGGCATCGGCATCGTAGCGGGCGTGTAGCGCCGCAAGATGGCGAACGCTGGCGCTATTGGGGTCGATCGAGCGATTCATCGCGCTCCCATATCAGGCTTTGCTTGCCAAGCCCTTCCCTTTTGCATCACAATCGGCGCGATGACCGTTCAATCGCCTGCAGATGCTCCGCTGACCGACGGCCACGGCCGCCGGATCAGCTATTTGCGCCTGTCGGTGACCGACCGCTGCGACCTGCGCTGCCGCTATTGCATGGCCGAGCATATGAGCTTCCTGCCGCGCTCTGCCGTTCTGAGCATCGAGGAGATGGGGGCGCTGGCCGAGCGGTTCGTGGCGCGCGGCATTCGGCGCATCCGGCTCACGGGCGGCGAACCCCTGGTGCGCCGCGGCATCGACATGCTCGCAGGCCGGCTCGGCGCGCTGATCGGCCGCGGGCTCGACGAACTCACGCTCACCACGAACGGCATGCGGCTTGCCGACTATGCGCCGATGCTGGCCGATGCCGGGGTACGGCGCGTGAACGTCAGCCTCGACACGCTCGATCCCGAGGCCTTCCGGCACATCACGCGCGTCGGCGATGTCGGGGTCGCGCTGCGCGGGATCGATGCGGCGCGCGCGGCGGGTCTTTCGGTCAAGATTAACATGGTGGCGCTTGCCGGACTCAATGAAGACCAGCTCTTCCCCATGCTCGATTATTGCGCGCGGGCGGGCTGTGATCTGACGCTCATTGAAACCATGCCGCTCGGCGAGGTCGAGGGCGACCGAAGCGATCATTATATACCGCTCCACCGCTTCATCGCGCCGCTGCGCGCGGAGCGCGCTCTTTATCCGCTCGACAAGCGAACGGGCGGGCCCGCGCGCTATTTCAGCGTCGAAGGCAGCCCGGTGACGCTTGGCCTCATCACGCCGCTTAGCGACAATTTCTGCACGACCTGCAACCGCATCCGGCTCACGGTCGAGGGGCGGATCTACATGTGCCTTGGCCAGGAGGATCATATCGATCTGCGCGCAGCGCTCCGCGAGGGCGGCATCGGCGCAGTCGACGGCTTGATTGATCTGGCCTTGGCTGGCAAACCCCGCGCGCATGACTTTCATATTGAACGAAAGTCCAAACCGGCGGTCGCGCGTCATATGAGTGCAACAGGCGGTTGACACACCGTCCAAGGGGGACCGGACCAACATGCATCGCAAGATCGCGCTCGTCGCATCCAATACGCCCGCGGGTGAAGAGGCCGAGGCCGAACTGCGGCCGCTCTATGATTTTGTCGATCTCGCGGAGGCCGACCTTCTGATCGCGCTCGGCGGCGACGGCTTCCTGCTCCACATGCTGCATCAATTGCTCGACCAGCGCCGAAGCCTGCCGGTCTTCGGGATGAACCGCGGCACGATCGGCTTCTTGATGAACGAGTTTCGTGTCGAGGGGCTGCTCGAACGCATCGCGGGAGCCCGTCCGTTCCTCATTCACCCTCTTTCCGGTGACATCACCACGATCAGCGGCGAGCGCCACATCCTTCCCGCGATCAACGAGATTTCGCTGCTGCGTGAGACGCGCCAGGCAGCAAAGCTCGAAGTGATGATCAACGAGAAGACGATGCTCGAGGAGCTCGCGTGCGACGGCGTCCTTGTCGCGACTCCCGCGGGCTCGACCGCCTATAACCTTTCCGCCAACGGCCCCATTCTTCCGCTCGAATCGGAGATGCTGGCGCTGACCCCGATCAGTCCTTTCCGCCCGCGGCGCTGGCGCGGCGCCCTGGTGCCGGAATCGACGAGTATCCGTTTCAACGTCCGCGAAGCTGCGAAGCGCCCGGTCAGCGCCGTCGCCGACCAGCGCGAAATCCGCGACGTAAAGACCGTTCTCGTCACCACCGACCGCAGCCGGCCGCTAACCCTTCTGTTCGACCCCGACCAGGGCCTCGACGAGCGCATCGCGATGGAACAGTTCATCGCTTGAGCGCCTGCTATGCATTGAAGCAAATATTCCTGAATCCCCCCTTGATAATTGCCGCGGTTGAAGGCAAAGGGGCCGCCTTGCCCGCCCAAGCGGGCTGCTCCTCGGTAGCTCAGCGGTAGAGCAATCGACTGTTAATCGATTGGTCGCAGGTTCGAATCCTGCCCGGGGAGCCATTTCTTCACCCTAAATCATTGAAATGGGGATCAGAATTGCGCTCCAGCTTTCTGGCTCCCACATTTGTCCCCGCGACTTGAATCTGCCGCGGGCGGCTCGCTGTCCTCGCCGTAGATTTGTGGCCGATCGCGGTCTGACAGCTTTCAGATGTGAATTCACAACGCGGACTTTGCGGCAAGACTGTCTCCCGCGACCGGATAGGATAGCTCTCGTTGGGATTGACGAGGCCGTCGAACATCTGCTGGCGCCATGCGCGGCCGCCGAATTCCTCCCGGTCGTTACATCCCGCCATGCCTCGGCGCAGAGGCGATGCTCGGCTCGCCAGTTTCCAAGGAAGAAATTGATAACAGCCGCTCGATCATAGGAATCCGACCAATATTTGCGACCGTTGCTTATCCGGCCGCTGTGCCCAAAGCATTCAGCCCTACCGCCAGCGCGCCCAAGGGCCCCGCCATCGTCCCCAGTCCAGGCGGCCCGAGGCGGGTGTCTAGCTGCTCGGCATAGGGGGCAAGCGATCCATAGGCGGCGATGCTCGCGGCGAGGGCCGCGCGCAGCTTCGGAAACAGCCCCGGGCGCGAGGCTATCACGCCGCCGCCGATCAATATCCGCTCGGGTGCCGCCGTGACGACCAGATTATGCAGCAAAGCTGCAAGGTCGTGAACAAAAAGGTCCCATTCGCCGCCTTCGTCGGGAAGCTCGCGCGCCGGTCGGCCAAATCGCTTGGCCAGCGCCGGCCCGGATATCAGGCCCTCGACGCAATCGCCATGGAACGGACACGCGCCGGCGAAATCGTCGCCCCGCGCGCGGCGCACCCGCATATGCCCCGCCTCGCCGTGCGCTACGCCCTGCACCGGCCGGCCGGCCGAGATCAGTCCGACGCCGACGCCGGTGCCAACCGTGATATAGCAATGGGTCGAGAGCCCCCGCGCAGTGCCCCAACGTTGCTCGGCAAGCGCTGCGCCGACCACGTCGGTTTGGATAGCCAGCGGCACGCTGTAGCGCGCGGCGATTCGGCGCGCGAGAACGGTCCCGGTCCAACCGGGCTTGGGGGTTGCGCTGATGGAACCATAATCCGGGCTGTAGGGATCCAGATCGAGCGGACCGAAGGAGGCGATGCCGAGCGCCTCGAAGCGCCAGCCGTCGAGTATCCTCTCCAGCGACGCCAACGTCGTCGCTGGATCGGTGGTGGCCACTGTTTCTCGGGCCCGAAGATCGTCAGGTCCGGCCCCCAGAATGGCGACGCATTTGGTACCGCCCAGTTCGAGCCCGGCAATCAATGGAGAATGTGTCATGGGAACTTCCGAGCCAGTGGTGAGGAACAAGGCGATCCGCGCTGAACGGCGATCAGGCCCTGACCGCTTGGGGTCGGCCGGGCTCCACGACGTAGCGCGCGAGCGTGCCGATGTGGCCGCCCGGAGTAAACACCTGGTCGACGACGCGCAGATCGGTGTGCCAGATTTCGGGTCTGACATCGAACAGCAAATAGCCGCGCTGGTCGTGGATCATCGATATATGCGGATTCGTCGCCGCGCGCGGATCGGGGCCGATGGGAAGCCCGTTGGTGCTGATCGAGCTGACCGACGTTCCGTGGAACTCGGGCGCGACGGGCGGGCTTTCCAGGTCCCCGCGACGCGACGGCAGGTGACCGATGAAGAACATGTGACTGTCGCCCCCTGCGATCACGACATTCTTGCCGCGCTTCTCAATCGTCCTGACCAACCTTGCCCGCGCATCGGGATAGCCCGTCCAATTGTCGTAGCCGTTCGAGGGAGTTTTCTGCGCCGATCGGTCGAACGGCATGACGAGGCCGCCGAGCCCCAGCAAGTTCCAGGCGAAATCGGGCGTCAGCCCCTTCCCGAGCCAGCGTTCCTGCGCATCGCCCAGCATCGTGTCGGGCTTGTCCCGCGTGTCGACGCAATTGCCGTCGCCCGGCTTTTCGCAAAGACGGATGCTGCGGTAGCTGCGCTTGTCGAGGACGTGAAGACGCAGGAGCCGGCCGAAATCGAGCCGGTGATATATCCGCGGCGATCCGCCGTGGGGGAACCGGCTCCTGCGGACGGGCATATGTTCGTACCAAGCCTGCATCGCGGCGGCGCGGCGGAGGAGGAAGATTTCGCGCGGCGTGCTGCCGTCATCGAGATCTCCGGCCCAATTATTCTCCACTTCATGATCGTCAAACGTCGATACGAACGCTGCGGCCGCGTGGGCGGCGCGAAGATCGGGATCGACCTTGTAGAGCGCGTAACGCTGCCGATAATCGTCGAGGCTGTAGAGCTTGTCGCTGTTGTGGTGGCGGACGAGGGGCGCCCTGGCCGTCGGGACGGCGGGCTTCCCCTCGTAGATATAGTCGCCATAATGATAGACGAGGTCCAGTTCGGCTTCCTGGCTGATATGGCGCCAGGCCGTGAAGAGTCCGCGTTCGTAATGCTGACACCCTGCGACCGCGATCCGCAACTGGTCGAGCACCGCTCCGGTAGCGGGCGCCGTGCGGACGGTGCCGGTGTCGCTGGCGATTCCGTCCGCGACGAAGCGATACCAGTATCGGCGATGGCTTCCGAGGCCCTCGACCTCGACATGAACCGAATGCGCCAGTTCAGGCCGCGCCAGCGCGGTGCCGAACCGCACGATCCTTTTGAAGGCTTCGTCTTCGGCGACCTCCCAGCCCACCGGCACGGCTTCGGCCGGCATGCCGCCGTGGGGTTCGAGCGGTTTGGGCGCGAGGCGGGTCCAGATGACGAAGCCATCGGGTGCCGGATCGCCCGAGGCGACGCCGAGCGTAAACGGGTCGTCGAGGAATGTCGGCGCGGCGAAGGCGGGCGTCCGCGCCAGCGCGGCGAACAGAATGGCATGTCCCCCGGCGCGAAGCAGGGCGCGGCGGCGGGGCGGATATTCGATCATAAGGCGAGGCTCGCTCGGCTCATGCTGGCGGACGACCTGCTCGGCAGCATGTGGCACTCGTCGATTTCTGCGAGCGCAAATCGCATCGGTCAGCCTTCCGTATAGGTGGCAAGCGCCGCCCCTACCCCTTCGTTCCAGACGAGATGCAGCGCCTGCCCGAACGCGGCTACGAACGCGGGATCATCCGAAAGATCGCCGTAGATCGCGCGCATTCCGATCCATCTGGCGGGGTCCTGCTTCGCAGCGCGCGCGGTCGCCGTCAACATGTCCCAATTGGGATCGTTCGGAGGCGTCGCGCGGCCCCGCGCGTCGGTGCCCTCGCAATAGCGGCACCACAGTGCGCTGGCGAGGATCAGCCCCGCCGGCATCACGCCTCTGGCGATATTGTCGCGGATCGACGGAATGATGAATTTCGGCTGGCGGTTCGATCCGTCGAAGCACAGGCGGCGCGCGGTGTCGGCGATCTCGGGGTTCGCGAAACGCTGCGCAATGAGCTGCTTGTAGTCGTGCAGATCATGACCCGGAACCGGAGGGACGATCGGCACGATCTCGTCGGTTTCGATTTTGTCGAGGAAGGCCGCGATTCTGCGATCGGCCATCGCTTCGTGGACATGCTCGATCCCCAGAAGCTCCGCCGGATAGCCAATGGCCGCATGGCCGCCATTGAGGATGCGGATCTTCATCGTCTCGAAGTCATGCACGCGCGGCGTAAAGATCGCCCCGACCTTTTCGAGGGCGGGACGGCCGGCCGGAAAGCGGTCTTCGATCACCCATTGCCGGAACGGCTCGCACGTCACCGGCACAGGATCTTCAAGACCGAACGCCGCCGCCATCGCACGCTCGCGCGGGCCGGTGGCCGGCGCGATGCGATCGACCATGGCGTTGGGAAAGGCGACGTGGGTGTCGATCCACTCGGCAAGGCCGGAATCCGACAGGCGGGCCAGCCCAACCACCGCGGCGCGCGCGATATCGCCGTTGCCGGGCAGATTGTCGCACGACAGCACCGTGAAGGGCATGACTCCGGCGTCGCGGCGGGCGCCGAGCGCCGCGACGATCGCTCCGAAGGCGGTCGCCGGGCGATCGGGCGCCGCAGCGTCTGCGGCGATCTCGGGCGCCGCTGGATCAAAGCGCCCGGTCGCGGGATCGATGAAATAGCCGCCTTCGGTGACGGTCAGCGACACGATACGGATTTCCGGCCGGCGCATCGCCGCGATCAGCGGGCCGTTCGCGGGATCGACCTCGATGAAGCCAATCATCGCGCCAACGCGGCGCATGCGCTTGCCCTGGGGATCGAGCTCGATCACAGTCGACAGCCAGTCCTGCGCCGCGAGCGCCTCGCGCATGCGGGCGTCGGCCGGCCGTACCCCAGCGCCCAGGATGGCCCAGTCGTGATCCTCGCCAAGCTCGAACAGATCGTCCAGATAAGTCGCCATATGCGCGCGATGGAAATTGCCCAGGCCGATATGGACGATTCCCGGCGTCAATCGCGCGCGATCATATCGGGGCTGGACGGCCCCCTTCATCGCGCGGCACTGACCGCGGGATAGGTGGTCAGCTCGATCGGCGCCTGGGGGGCGACGACATTGTCAAAATCGACCACCGCGCCCTGCGCGATCAGTGCTTCGCGCAGATGCTCAAAATTCATCGCCGACATACTGTACCCATGCTTGATGCTCAGCGCAGCGGCCGTTCCCGCGCCCTGCCCCATCGCCATGCAGGTCGCCATCACGCGGACAGAGCCGAACCCCGGGCCATCCGCGCTCAGGCAGCGGCCAGCTGTGACGAGGTTTACGCTGCCGCGCGGCACCAAGCAGCGGAAGGGGATATTATATTCCTGCCGCGGGATAACGAGGCCATTCTGATCGTTGCTGTCGCTTGCGTGGATGTCGATGACGTGCGCGCCCTTCGCGATGGTGTCGGGAAAGGCCTTGGGAAACAGGATGTCGTCGCGCTGCAGCTCGTAGAGACCCACGATGTGATAGGATTCGCGCACCCCCGTCTGGATGCCCGATTTCGCCAGCCAGCAGTTGCGGAATTCCGGGAACTCGCGGCGCAGTATCTCGATGATGAGCTGCAGATTCTCGCGCAGACTGCATTCGGTCCTGGTGAACCACTCGGGGTCGCTGGCGTCGGTCGCCTCTCGGAGTATGTTGATGCTCACCATGCCGTCGTGGAAAAATTTGTTGATCCACGGGCCGCCGAAGATCGGAATCTCGCCCTGTCCGTTGAGTTCGAGCAGCCGGTTACGGATCACCTCTGAAACCGGCAGCATCCCGTCCACGGCGTCGCGGAACAGATAATCGAGCGCGTCGGTGTCGACGCCGCCCAACTGGAACCACAATGTCGCCGGCTGCAGGACGTCGCCCTTCGTGGTCGGAAGGCCTGCCGCGCGCACGAGATCGGCGTCACCGGTGCAGTCGACGAACACCTGCGCCCCATAGGCGACGCGGCCCGCCTTGTTCTGCACGATGACATGGGTGACGCGGTCGCCCTCGACGACGCAGTCCGAAAACCATGAATGATAGAGCAGGGTCACCCCGCTTTCGAGCAGAAGACGCTGTGCGGCGAGTTTCAGTATCTCGTCGTTGACCGGGAAATTGCCGCTTTCGAGCGTCACGTCCGCGCCGCCGAGTTCGGCGGCCTTCTGGAGGAGCTCGAACGGAATTCCGCCGATATGCTGCTTGCCGAAATGGCGAAATTCGCTGATCGGCGTCACCAGTGCGCTCGTCGACATGCCGCCGACGAACCCATAGCGTTCGATCAGCAGCGTCTTGGCGCCATTGCGGGCCGCCGCCACAGCCGCGATCAGACCGGCGGGGCCGCCGCCACAGACGACGACGTCGTAATTGCCACCGATGGGCACCTCGCTGCTTGGCACGCTGATCGACGCATTTTGTTTGAATATCGCGGACATACTTCTTCTACTGGCCGGTTTGAGTGGGGGACTGGAAATGGCGCTGCGCTGTCTGCGAGCCGCGACCTGAGCGACTCCCTGCAAAGGTATAAGATATCGATAATGTCGCCCTGCCACATGCCGACAGGCTAGTCAATGATGCATTATCATCATGATTTATGAGACTATAATTGATCTTCTACCCTTCACCCTTGCACCAAGAAAATTGCCGAAAATACAATTATGAGATAACGATAATGATTATTCTGCGTACCGGGATGGGCGCTAGACTTATCAATCAAGGAGGTGCGTGCATGGCGGAAACAAGCAGGGGGCGGCGTCAGCCCACGCTTCAGGACCTCGCGAAGGTCGTGGGGCTGACGGCGAATACGATATCACGCGCGTTGAACGACAGGCCGGGAGTCAGCGCAACGACCCGCGCACTGATCAAGGCAGAGGCCGAACGCCTCGGCTATGTTCCCAACGTCCATGCTCGCTCGCTCGTTCTCGGCTCTCGCAAGACGATCGGCGTAATCGTCAGCAACATTTCGAACCCCTTCTTCTCTGACCTGGTCAGCGAGGTCGAGCTGCAGGCGCAACATGCCGGCTATACTGTCCTGCTGCTCCTCTCGTACGAATCGGCAGAACGCGAGCGCGATGCCATTGACCGGGCATTGCGATCCGGATTGGACGGCCTCATCGCAGCGCCGGTGCAGGAGCGCTCCACCGCTTGGACGCCGGTGATCAAGGCGGGCATTCCGCTGGTCCTGGTCAGTCGCGAGCTCCCGGAACTGGGAGTCGATTTCTATTCCACCGACAATGACGCGGGCATTCAACTTGCGACCGACGCTGTTCTGGCGAGGGGCGCGAAGGACGTGGTGCTGCTCGATGAAGACATGCCCTTTTCGACCATCCGGCTTCGGACCGAGGGCTTCCGACACTCGCTCGAGCGGCACGGGCTGACATTCGACCCGCGAAACAATGTCGCGCTCGTCCCCCCTGCCCGCTCGTTCCGCGTTTCCCAATCGTGGCATGCCGACGACGCCTATCGCGTCGCCGCCGACTTGCTGGATCGAGGCCGGCGCCCCGATGCTTTCGTCGTCGGAGACGATTATTATGCCCTCGGCCTTTACCGCGCGCTGCGCGAGCGCGACATCCGCATTCCCGAGCATGTGATGGTGATGGGGTGGGGAAATCTTCCGTTCACGCGGTTCATGGAGCCCCCGCTTTCCACGCTGCTCCTGCCGTTCGAGGAGGTCGCGCGCCGGGCTACGCGCCGCCTTCTCGATCGCATTCAGGGCACGGCCGACGATCGGATCGTGACCGAACGCATCGTTCCCGAACTCGCGATCCGGGCATCGACGACGCGCTGATCAGGCGCTGGCCTCTGTCGCACGCCTTGCCCTGCTCCGCCCGATTACCAGGAACAGGATCACCGCGGAGACCGGGTGCAGGATCGCCAACCCCGCGAACAGCGCGATATAGTCGAACTGAGCGAGCAGCGTTCCGGCGAGCAGGTTTAGAACGAGGGACGTGCTGGCGCCGACCGCGCCGAGTATACCCACCGCGGATGCGTTGATCTTGATCGGAAACAGGCCCGCCAGGAGGACGTTATATCCGACGAACCAGGCTTGGCAGACCGCGACAACGACGGTGATAATGGCCACCGCGACGAACGCGTTCGACGCCATGGTAATGAGCGCGCCCAAGGGCATCAGCGCGGCACTGAGGGCAAAGACGCGAAGCTGAACGCGGATGGGGTCATGCCCGCGCTCAGTATAGCGGTCGACCAGGCGGCCGAGCATGATGCAGACAAGCACCGCAACGATGTATGGGATGCCGCCAACGAAGCCCAGTTCGGCGAGCGACAACCCGGCGCGCTCCTGCAGATAGCCGGCGCTCCAGAAGAGATAGAAATACCAAACCGGATCGCTGATCATGCGCGCTGCGACGATTGCCAGGAATCTCTTGTCCCGGAGCAAGGCCTTGACCGAGGGAGCTTCTTCGGCGGCGGCTTGGGACAATGGTGACGGAACTTTGTTCCGCACCGGAGGCGTGGAAGAGCTGTGTTTGGTGTCCGCGAACCACCACATGATCGCGACGACGATCCCGATCACCCCCGGTATCACGAACGCCGCGCGCCAGTTGATGCCGGTCGCCAGCAAGGCGATCAACGGCGGGGCGAGGATGGCGCCGATATTTCCGGCCGGCGTTGCGATACTGATCGCAAGGGCGCGGCGTTCGACGGGAACCCAGTTCAGGATGGCGCGCTGAACGACCGGGAATGCGCCCGGCTCCGCGGCTCCCATCAAGGCCCGGGAGGCGGCAAGATGCCCGAAGCTGTGTGACAGCCCCGAGGCGATGTTCGCAACCGACCAGCCGATCGCGAACACCGTCATGCACACCCGCGTGCCAACCCGGTCGATCAGCCGTCCGCTCACCACATACATGACGATGTAGGGCAGCATGAAAGCGAAGGTCAGCAGCGAATAAGCTTCGTCGTCAAACGCGAGCTGCGCCTTCATGACCGGCTTGAGAATAGACAGCGTCTGCCGATCGAAATAGTTGAGGATCAGCAGCGCCATCGCAAGACCGATGATGAGCCACGCTTTTCGGGGCATTTTCTTTACCGGTGCGGGGCCGGCGATCGCGGTCGGAGCTTGAGTCAACGGACGGATCCAATCGATCGTGGGTGATGGGCGGGAGCGCCGGCGTTCGTCCCGGCGCGTGTTGCGGTCTCATCGTTCAGATCGGACCTTCTGGCAATGAATGCGGACGCGATCCCCGCAATGCCGGACAGGATCGAGCGCCTTTCCTTACCGTGGCAAGGCGCGCCCCGCATCCGCCCGGCCTTGGGGCACGTCCCGCGCTGTTCGGACGGTCGGCGCGTGCGAAGCCGGCGCACGAAAACCATGTTCCGCGACGCGAGGGCAGCCACGGTGCCCACCCGTCGCTCGCCTTCCCGCCCTCCAAGCTGCAGGCGCGCCCGCCCTCGAGGCCACGCATTGCGCGGAACCGGGGCCGGTGTGCCGGCGAGCGATGTCAGCGGGAATGCAAACATATCACGAGTCAACCCTTCGGCCCCATTTTGATGACATTATCGTTATTGTAAATCGACATGGGTAATCTGTCCATAGGGTGATTCTTATCGAGGCGATTGGCATAAATCTGTAATAAATCCGTGCAATAGCAAGATTGTTGACTATTGGAGCCCGATCTGGCAGGTCTACATTAACGATATCGCAGAATCGGTGCGGCGATGCGGATAGAGCCTTTGGGCCGTGCACCCTCCGCCAGGCCGCAACTGCGCCACAGAAAAAGGCAGATTCTCAAATAACGACAAATACTTAGTGGAGGACGCAATGAGGTTTAAGACAAGCCTGTTTCTCGCGACGTCGACGGTTTCGATGTTGATGGCATTCGCCGCCCCCGCAGTCGCCCAGCAGGCGCCCTCGCCTGGCCCCGGGTTGTCCAGCGGTGGAGACGAAATGCAGGCGAGCGAAGGAGAGGCGATCATCGTCACTGGTTCGCGCATCGCCCGGCCCGAGCTTGAATCTCCGATGCCGGTCAGCGTCACCAACATGGAGCAGGCGCTCGACCTTGGCCGGATCAGTGCCATCGAGGCGCTTGAACTCGACCCGGCGCTGGGCACCAATCAGAATCTCAGCAGCGACGTCAGGGGCTGGGACGCGGGTATCGCGGCGGTCAACCTTCGCGATCTCGGCACCAATCGCAGCCTGACGTTGATCGACGGGCAGCGACGCGTGTCCGGCTCTGCGCGATCTTCCGCGGTCGATATCGGGATGATCCCGGTGAGCATGATCGATCGGATCGAGGTCGTGACCGGCGGCGCCGCGGCGATCTATGGTGCGGACGCGGTCACGGGCGCCGTCAACATCATTACCAAACGCAACGTCGAGGGTCTGCACATTTCGGGGCTGGCGGGTATTTCCGAGCAGGGGGATGCAGCGAAATATCTGGTTTCGATTGCCACCGGCGGCAAGTTTGCCGGCGACCGGGGCAGCTTCTCGATCGGCGGCACCTATTCGCAATCCAATCCGCTGATCTATACCGACCGTTTCGACTGGCGGGACTGGCCGACCTATCGGGCAAACCCGGAAAATACCGGCATCGATGACGGCATTCCCGATCGGGTGCTCGCGCCGAACACCCGGCAGCTCTATTTCGATTATGTGCCGACCTATTGGCTTAACGGTCAACGCTACAAGGTCGAGAACGGCAATGTGCGCGAATCCAACTGCGACATCGAATACAGCCCTGGACAATACGCGGTATGCGATGGCGGCGACGGCAGGAACTTGAGCGACCGCGATCAATTCCGAGGCGGGCTGAAGTCCTTGGCGCTGATGGGGCGGGTCGACTACAGCCTCACCGACGCCATTCAGTTCAGCACGCACTTTTCCTATGCGCGCCAGAAATATGACGGGACGTACAACTATTGGCGCGACGACAGCCGGACGACCTATTTCTCCGGCCCGGTGCCCGGCGGACGCGGCGCCAGCGCGACGTTGGACAATCCCTATCTGCCCGACTCGGTCCGGCAGGTGATGCTCGATAACAACCTGACCTCGCTGTATATCGACCGGACCTATGGCAATTTCCCCGAGCGGGAAGAGGATCATGACCGCGAAAGCTACACGATCGGTTCCTCGCTCAGCGGAAAGCTGGGATCGAACTTCAAATGGGAAGCCTTCTGGCAATACGGCCGCGTTACCGACGATGTCACCGAAGCGAATGTTCCCTGGAAATCGCACTGGATCGCAGCGCGCGACGCCATCGCCGATCCGGTGACCGGTACCCCGATCTGCCGCGATGCTGTAGCGCGGGCGCAGGGCTGTGTGCCATTCGACATCTTCAGTACCGAGCCGGCGACCGAGGCACAGATCAAGTGGGCGATGGCTGACCGGCACGAACGGCGGGTCAACACACAGCAGATCTATGGCGCGAACATCAACGGTCCCCTGTTTGCGCTTCCCTATGGCGATGTGTCGATCGCCGTGGGCGTCGAGCATCGCAAGGAAACGCTGAAGACCACGGACGATCCGCTCGCGCTCGCGGGTGAGCTGGTCTACGGCGCCGGTCCATCCGAACACCCCGAACTCGACAAATCGTTCAATGTGAACGAAGCCTATGGCGAAGTGGTGATTCCGCTTCTCCGCGACCTGCCGTTCGCGCGGCGGCTCGAGGTCGAGGGCGCCTATCGCTATTCGGACTACAGCACCGTCGGCAGCACCCATGCCTGGAAAGCGGGGGCCATGTGGTCGCCGTTGGACGGACTCAGCTTCCGCGGCGTTCTCTCGCGCAGCGTCCGCACACCGAATTTCGGCGAGCTTTACGAAGCGAAGGTCGAGACGCTCACCGGCGCCTATACCGACGCCTGCTCGCTGGCGCTATATTACGCCTCTGAAACGCGGGCGGCGAACTGCAAGGCGCTCGGGATCGACACCCCCTTCGAGACCCCCAGGATCGGCCCCGTCGTCGTCACCGGCGGCAATCCCGATCTCAAGCCCGAAACCTCGAACAGCCTGACGCTCGGCGCCATTCTGCAACCGCGATTCCTGCCGGGCCTCGACATCACCGTCGATTATTGGGACATCGACATCAAGAATGTTATCACCCAATTTTCCTACGCCACGCTCATCCGGCTGTGCGTCGATGCGCCGACGATCGACAATCCCTATTGCGCTCGAGTCACCCGCGATCCGGTCACCCATTTTGCGACGCGCGTCGAATCGAACCAGCTCAACGCCGCCCGGCTCTATGCGCGCGGCATCGATATCGGGATGGCCTATCGCCGGCCGCTGGGCGAAGGCACACTCAGCCTGTCTTTCAAGGGCACCTATCTCCTCGACAAGGTGACGGAAACGACACCCGGCATCCCGGAAGGAGATGTCGTTTACGATGGCGCGTGGGAGAATCCGAGGTTCCGCGGCACTCTGCTGATGTCGTACAAGATCGACGACCTCAACATCGCGCTCAACACGCGCTTCATCAGCGCCGCGACGTACGAGCTGAACACCGATTCGGATGAGGCCTATCCGCGCCAGCATATTCCGGCAAAGGTGTATAACGACTTGTCCGTGCAATATGATATCGGGGATAAATATCAGTTCGGCTTCGGCGTGAACAACATCCTCAACATCATGCCGACCCACATGCCGACGATTTACAGGGATGACAGAATATATGGCATCGTTGGCCGATATTTCTTCACCACGATCAAGCTGAATTTTTGATCCGATGACTGAGATGGCAAGCGAGGAGGGAAACCTCGCTTGCCGTTCGCAATGAGGAGAACCGAGGCATGATCCGATCCGCAATCGCCATTGCGGGAGCGCTGGCGCTCGCATTCCCCACCGCCGCGCAGGCGGCGCCGCGCAGCGCCAAGACCGAGGTCGTGCGCGGGGTGGAGGCGCGAGCCAAACTGTCGCAAGTCATCAACGACCAATTGTTCAGCTATGCCGAGATCGGGTTCCAGGAGCAGGAGACCGAGCGCTATCTGACGGCCCTGCTCGAAAGGCAGGGCTTTGCGATCGAGCGCAATATCGCGGGACTGCCGACCGGCTGGGTCGCACGTTGGACGAACGGCACCGGCGGCCCGGTGATCGCGTTGGGCAGCGACATCGATGGCATCCCGAAAGCAAGCCAGACGCCGGGCATCCCTTGGCGCCAACCGATGGTCGAGGGTGCGCCGGGCCACGGCGAGGGGCATAATAGCGGGCAGGCGGTGAACATCGTCGCGGCGCTGGCGGTGAAGGACTGGATGGTTCGCACGAACGCCGCGGGTACGCTGGTGATCTGGCCGGGCGTCGCCGAGGAATTGCTGGGCGGCAAGGCCCGTTTCGTCCGCGCGGGCGTGTTCAATAATGTCGACGCGGTGATCTTCAGTCATGTCAGCAGTCAGCTCACGACCGCTTGGGGCCAGCCCAACGGCACCGGCATGGTCAGCGTCGAATATACGTTCGTGGGCGAGAGCGCGCATGCCGCGGGAGCCCCATGGCGGGGACGCTCGGCGCTCGACGGGGTGATCGCGATGGCGAACGGTTGGGAGATGCGGCGCGAGCATCTGCGCCCCGAGCAACGATCGCATTATGTCATCAGCGAAGGCGGCGACCAGCCGAACGTGGTGCCATCCGAAGCCAAAATCTGGTTCTATTTGCGCGAGATGAGCTTTGACGCCATCGAAAAGATGCTCGCGACCGCGGATGCCGTAGCCGACGGCGCCGCCAAAATGACGAGCACGAGGGTCAGCCGGCGGATTCTGGGCGTGGCGGCCACCCAACACTTCAACCGGCCGATGGCGGAAGCAGCACAGGCCAATATCCTCGCGGTCGGCCTGCCTCAATGGGACGACGACGATCAGGCGTTCGCGCGCGCCGTGCAGGCGAATATCGGCGCTAGCGTGACGACCGGGCTGCCGACAAAGCTGGCGCCGTTCGGCCCGCCGCCCTCGGAGCCGAAATCAGCAGGGTCGGACGACATCGGCGACGTGAGCTGGACCGTCCCCACGATCACCATCCGCTATCCGGCCAATATCCCGGGGCTGCCAGGGCACAATTGGGCGAACGCCATCGCGATGGCGACCCCGATTGCGCACAAGGGCATACAGGCCGGGGCCAAGGTGATGGCGATGACCCTCGTCGATCTGCTGGCCAAGCCCAAACTGCTGGAGGATGCGAAGCGCTATTTCCGCGAGGTGCAAAGCCGGGAGCAGCACTATGTTTCTATGCTGGAGAAGGACGACACGCCGCCAACGTGGCTGAATGCCGAAACGATGGCGCGGTACAAGCCCGAACTTGAGAAGCATTATTATGACCCGCAGCGTTATGGGTCGTATCTGGAACAGCTCGGCGTCCAATGGCCGACGCTGTCGGGCGGGCCGACGAAATAGCAAGGAAAAGCGCCGGATGTCGACGACGCCCCCATTGACCCGTCGTCGCCTGCTCACCAAGGCGGCGCAAATCACGTCGGTGGCCGCGGCATCAATGCTGATGCCGCCGAATGTGCAAAGGCTGATGGCGCAGCCGCCCCGCCGCGCGGGCACGCTGAAGGACATCAAGCATGTCGTGCTGCTGATGCAGGAAAATCGGTCGTTCGATCACTATTTCGGCACGCTTCCGGGCGTACGCGGTTTCGGCGATCCCGATGCCGTGATGCTTTCCACCGGCAGGAACGTCTTCCACCAGCCCGATGCCGCGAGCCCGGAGGGCTATCTGCTGCCATACCACCTCGACACCTTTTCGACCAATGCTCAGAAACTGCCCTCGACGAGCCATGAATGGACGGTGCAGCACCAGGCATGGAACGGTGGCAGGATGGACCAGTGGTTACCGGCGCACCGCGCGGCCGACGGAGTCCATGGCCCCTATACGATGGGCTATTTCAAGCGCGAGGATATCCCCTTCCATTATGCGCTGGCGGAGGCGTTCACGATCTGCGACGCCTATCATTGCTCGGTAATGGGGCCGACCTGGCCGAACCGCTTCTATCACATGACGGGCATGATCGATCCGGAGGCGGCGGGCGGTGGGCCGGTGATCGCGAACATCATGGCGCCCGGCGGATTTCGCTGGAAAACCTACCCCGAGCGATTGCAGGACGCCGGGATCGACTGGCGAATCTATCAATATGGCGAGATAGGAAAACGCCCCAACAACATATTCAAATATGTCGCACAGTTCCGGAACGCCGGGGCCGGTTCGCAGCTGGCGCTGCGCGGGTTACCGGATGCCGACGAGGGCCGGTTCGCGCATGATGTGCTCCACGACCGCCTGCCGACCGTCTCATGGCTGATGCCCTCCGCCGAGGGGTGCGAACATCCCGCTTACATGCCTGCCGCGGGCGCCGATTTCATCGCTCGCCGGCTCAATGAACTCGCTGCCAACCCCGATGTCTGGGCCAAGACCGTTTTCATCCTCAATTATGACGAGAACGACGGTCTGTTCGATCATGTCGCGCCGCCCGTGCCTGCCCCCGGTACGCCACATGAATTCGTCGATGGGGTACCGATCGGCGCCGGCTTTCGCGTCCCCTGCATCATCGTCTCTCCCTGGACGGCCGGCGGGTGGGTATCGAGCGAGCCGTTTGACCATACGTCGGTCCTGCAATTTCTGGAGCGGGTCACTGGCGTCCGCGAATCCAATATAAGCGACTGGCGCCGACGAACGTTCGGCGATCTCACCTCGGTTTTTCGCTTCCATCAGCCTGTGGCAAGTCCGCCGATCATGCCCAAGACGGAGGAGACGTTGGCGCTCGCCAGAAACAACGCGGCAACGATGCCCCCTCCCGTCATTCCAGGCGTCGCCCAGCAGGCTCCGGTACAGGAGCGCGGCGGGCGCAAGCGGATTCCACAACCGCCGAAGAGGACCCGCGGCCCAGCATGAGGAAGATGAATGGCCGACACGCGGTCAGGCCGCTTGGGGGGGAGTAAATCTCAGGAATCAGACGGTTGCGGCAATATGCTTGCCGATGACCGGGGCGCGAGCGATTGCGGAGGTTGACAGCCGATCGGTGCGAACATTGGCGGCGACGAGGACGTCGCGGTCGCGATCGGCCTGCCGTGCGAAGAGTTTGGCCAGCGCGTCCATGCGATCCTCGAAGCCCGGCCCGGAGTGACACTCGAAATCGCGGATGTGTCCGCATTTGTCGCGGAGCGGCTCGCACCCTACAAGCGGCCCGAAGGCTATGAAGTGATGGAGATCCCGCTGCGCGACGATGCCGGCAAGGTGCGACGCAGCGCATTGCGTGATGAAAGGCTTGCATGGATAACGGCTCGAAGGCCGTTCCAGCAGTGATCAGGGACCAACCAAGCCGCGCAGGGGGGCGTCGATATCCGCGTCATCCAGGCGCTGCTCGGCCATGCCAAGCTAGTTCGTGCGCCAATTCGTCCAGAAGGATCCCCGCACGGCGCCAAGCTCATCGTCGATCCGCTTCTCGATCGCGGCGGGATCGATATCGGTGTTCCGTGCCTGAATATCGCGGACGGTTTCGCGCCAAACCTCGCGATTGACCGCTTCCTCGACGAAGCGCGAGAGATCGCCCTTCCCTCCGCCTCGCGTAGCTAGCAAGGCGCGCAGCGCAAGATCGGTCTCACGCGATACTTTCAAATTCCAGCGGGCCAGTTCGCCCATAGCACCACCTGTGCGTTTGTGTGTCTAGACGCATATATAAACGCTGGGCCGCAGAATGACATCCAGCTCTTGAGAACGGCGGTGAGAAAGTCGACCACGGTAGCGGCGGGATGAGCCCGCTGCGGGCGGCGTAAAAGTCGTCCACCTTTACCCTTTCTGGCGACAGGGAGGGCGGGAGGATTTTCACCGTGGATTT